>WNGK01004937.1_pt1 | contig 20302 bp, 20 predicted proteins | sample 5400601 | NCBI WGS metagenome assembly WNGK01 (sample SAMN13153376, study PRJNA577476) | soil metagenome | isolation source: 60 cm soil or saprolite under Garry oak tree replicate 1 | place: USA:California | collected 2016-06-15
AAGGACGGCGTGCACTCCCCCCTGGCCCGCACCGATCCGGACCAGGCGGCCGGCTTCGTCACGGCCACCAGGGTGGACGCGCTGGCCGTCGCGGTGGGCAGCTCGCACGCCATGCTGACCAAGGACGCGGTCCTCGACCTCGGCCTGGTCGCCAGGCTCCGCCGGGCCGTCGGCGTACCGCTGGTGCTGCACGGCTCGTCCGGCGTGCCGGATGAGGACCTGGCCGCCGCGATCCGGGCCGGCCTCACGAAGATCAACATCGCGACCCAGCTGAACAAGGTGTTCACCGCGGCGGTCCGGGATTACCTGTCGGCCGAGCCGGCGGTGGTTGATCCCAGGAGGTATGGTTCGGCCGGACGTGACGCGGTCGCGCCGGAAGTAGCCCGGTTGCTCGGTGTGCTGAGCGCCTGCGGCGCGGGACGTGCTGGAGGGAGGGGCCGTGAGCCGTTATCGCCGGTGGAACGAGCTGCTCGAGTTGCTGGGCTCGCGGGGCCAGCTCCAGGTGGAGGACGCGGCCAAGGCGCTGAACGTGTCCGCGGCCACCATCCGCCGGGACTTCGACGAGCTGGCCAGCCAGCAGATGCTGACCAGGATCCGCGGCGGCGCCGTGGCCGAGGGGGTCAACTACGACCTGCCGCTGCGCTACAAGACCGAGCGGCATCCGTCCGAGAAGCAGCGCATCGGAGCGCTGGCCGCCAGCATGGTCCGGGCCGGCCAGGTCGCGGGTCTCAACGGGGGAACCACGACGACCGAGGTGGCGAGGGCTCTGGCCACCCGTTCGGATCTAGGATCGGCGGGTCCCTCCCCCACGGTCACCGTGGTCACCAACGCGCTGAACATCGCGACCGAACTGGCCATCAGGCAGCACATCAAGATCGTCACCACCGGAGGCGTGGCCCGGCCGCAGTCCTACGAGCTCACCGGGCCGCTGGCCACCGGCGTGCTGGAGCAGGTCACGCTGGACGTGGCCTTCCTGGGCGTGGACGGCATCGACGCGGTGGCCGGGGCGACCGCGCACCACGAGGGCGAGGCGAGCATCAACCGGCTGATGGGGCGGCAGGCCCGCCGGGTGATCATCGTGGCGGACAGCTCCAAGGTGGGGCAGCGCGCCTTCGCCCGGATCTGCACCCCGGCCGAGATCGACGTGCTGGTCACCGACGCCGGGATCGCTGCCGAGGACGCGGCCCGGCTGCAGGACGCCGGGGTGGACGTTGTCACGGTATGACCTGGTGGTCCTGGGTGACTGCAACCCGGACGTGCTCGTCCTCGGCGACGACGTGGACCCCGTATTCGGCCAGCAGGAGAAGCTGGTGGACGGGATCTCGCTGGTCATCGGGGGTTCGGCCGCGATCACCGCGGTGGCCGCGGCGCGCCTGGGGCTGCGGGTCGCGCTGGCCGCCGCGGTCGGCGCCGACCCCGCGGGTGAGTTCATGCGGGATCGGCTGGCCGCGGAGGGGGTCGACGTCAGCTTCGTGGCGGTCCGCGAGGACGCGCCCACCGGGATGACGGTGGCGCTGTCCCGCGGCGGGGACCGGGCCATCTTGACCGCGCTGGGCGCGGTGGCCTCGCTGACCGCGGCCGACGTCCCGGAAGCGCTGCTGGCCGGCGCGCGGCACGTGCACGCCAGCTCGTGGTTCCTGCTCCAGGATTGCCTCGGGCCCGGGCTGGGGGCGTTGTTTTCCGCCGCCCGTTCGGCCGGTGTCATGACGTCCCTGGACACCAACTGGGATCCGTCCGGACGGTGGGCCGGCCCGGGCCTGTCCGCCGCGATCGCGCAGGCCGGCCTGCTGCTGCCGAACGAGGCGGAAGCGACGCGCCTGGCCGGGGCGGATGACCTGGACAGCGCCGTCTCGGCGCTGGCCGGGGCCGGGCGGCGAGTGGTGGTCAAGCTGGGCGAGCGGGGGGCGCTGTGCGCGGACGGTCCCGCGCGGTACCGGGTCAGCCTGCCGCCGGTGACGCCGGTCGACGCCACCGGCGCGGGCGACTGCTTCGACGCCGGCCTGATCGCCGGGCTGCTCGACGGGCTGGACCTGCCGCAGGCGGCCGCGCTCGGCTGCGCCGCCGGCGCCCTGTCCACCGCCGCCCCCGGCGGCACCGCCAGCGCCCCGTCCCGGGCCGCGGCGTCCAAGCTGGCGGCCACGGCCAGCATCACCCCGGAACCAACCACGGCAATGTGACATTGCCGTGGTCAGGACCACCACGATGTGACATTGCCGTGGTTCGGCGCGGGCACGTGGAGGGGTTAACGAGGCTATTGTGGATTGTGGTTTGCCGGAGCGGCGTCCGCGCGGATGTCGGCCGTCAGGCGTCGTGCGGGGCGGGCGCGGACCGCCAGTGGCCGGCCAGGGCGGGGATGACGGCGTCGGCGTAGGCGTCGAAGGCGGCGGCCAGGTCCTCCGGGCTTTCCATGTCGCTGGCCTGCCAGTCCTTGTTGGCCAGGAATACCAGGGCCCCGATCACCGCGGCCAGCACCCGGGGCCGGCGGTCGGCGACCGGGTCGACGCCCTCGCGGCGGGCCAGCACCTCGATGATCTCGTCGTCGTGGTCGTGGACCGAGCGCAGGTAGGCCGCCGCCCACCTGCCCGCGCTGAACCCGGCCCAGCTAGCCGGGGTGAAGAGCGCGGTCTCGGTCGGCGCGGCCCCGGTGACCAGCAGCACCCCGCCGCAGGTGGCCCGCGTGATCACCGACATCAGCCACGCCACATTCGCCAGCGGAATGCACACCGCGTTCCTGGTAGCGGCCGGGGTCGCGCTGGCCGGCGCGCTGATCGGCCTGCTCATCCGTCCCGGCAACGGCGGCGCCGAAGCCGCCCACGCCGGGATCTGACGCCCGCCTCAGCGTCACACGATCGTGAAGGGGAGGGTTTCGCTGAGGCGGGCGCGGAGGGCGGCGGGGTCTTCGGCGCGGAGGGGGACGTGGAGCTCGGCGCCGGGTTCGGCCTGCTGCTGGGCGGATAGGGCGTCGTCGGGCCGGGTGACGTGGACGTAGACCTTGGTGGCGGGGGTGACGAGGTGGAGCGCGTAGCGGCCGGTCATCTCGTCCACGGTGATCTGGCCGGGGGCGGTGAGCGCGGCGGGGGTGGCGGCGCCGTAGGTGAGCACGGTCTGCGGGAAAGCGGGGGCGAGGATACGGGTGCAGGTGCCCGGGGTGCCCATGGCCAGGCCGATGACCGGCGTGCCGGCGTTCTGCAGGAGCTCGAGCACCGGGAGCACGTCGGCGGCCGACCGCGCGGTGCCCGCCAGCTTGACCACGGCGCAGCGGTCGCGCAGGTCGCGGTACGCGCCGAGCAGGTCGGGCGGCATCGCGTCGAACCAGTGCTGGGACGCGATGACCTGCGTCGGCGAGCCGCCGCCCCAGCCGGCTACCAGATGCAGGCAGTCGGCTTCCACGTCTATATAGGCACAGCCGGAGTCGTGGGCGGTGCGCAGGATCCTCATCCGTTCGGAATCATGACCGGTGAAACCGCCGTGCTCGCGCTCCGGCCGGCACGTGAGGATGAGCGGGACCGGGGAGCTGGCCACCAGCTTGGCGACGTCGAAGCTGCGCATCAGGTCGAGGCGGACTTCGGCCAGGCCGATCCGGGGGGCGAGGCGGTCGAGCTCGCGCAGGCAGCCGTCGGTGTCCCGGGCGGCCAGCGAGGCGGCGACGCGGTTCACCGGCGGCGTCGCGGGCAGCCGGGTCAGCCGGGCGAGCGCCTCGAGCGCGACCGCGTCGGGGCGGCGGCCGTCGGTGTCGACGGTGAGCACCGAGATGTCCTCGTACGCTGACAGCCGCCGCTTGTACACCTCGTCCAGGTCCGGCCGGTGCAGCATGGGGCGGAACTCGTCGCTCCTGACCCGCGCCATGGCCTCGTCGTAGCTGACCCGGAGGTAGACCACACGGGCGTTGCGCAGCACCGCCCGGGTGCGCGGGTCCTCGACGGCGCCGCCGCCCAGCGCGATCACCGCGTCCGGCCCGCGGACCAGGCCCGCCACGGTGTCGTGCTCGAGCTGGCGGAAGTACGGCTCGCCCTCGGTACGGAAGATGTCGCGGATCTCGCGGCCGAGGCGCTGTTCGATCAGCACGTCACTGTCCACGAAGGGCTGGCCGAGCCGTCCGGCCATGATGTTCCCCACCGTGGTCTTGCCGGCTCCCATGAAGCCGACCAGCACCACCACCATCGGGTTCTCCTTCGCGTGTTACGGCAACGAAGGGGATGCTACCGTCGGCTGCTGGCCATCCCGTCCAGGTGGAGCGGCTGACCTGGAGCGGGCGGGTCAGGGGCGGCAGGCGCGGCGGATGAGGTCGTGCCAGCCGCGGGCGATGCGTTCGGCGGTCCGGGGGGCGGGTTCGGCTAGGTCGTCGGCGGACAGGTAGAGCAGGAGCGGGCCGTCCAGGGCGGCGCTGAGCTGGACGGCGAGCATGTCCAGGTCGGCGGGGCCGATGTCCATCTGGCCGAGCAGCACCCTGATGTGCAGCTGGGACATTGGCATGCGGGATCCGGCCGGGATGGGCTCGCTGCCGTCCAGGGTGGCGCGGGCGATATCGCGGTGCTCGATCAGGAAGCCGATCCGGGCCCGGCCGTAGGCAACCAGGCGGTCCAGCGGGGGCGCGCCGGGGCCCAGCGGGGGCGGGCCGGTGAGCACGAGCTCCTGGAACGACCGTTCGGCCTCATCGAGAAGCGCCCGGAAGATGCCTGCCCGGGTCCCGAACCGGCGGAACACCGTCCCCTTGCCCAGCCCGGCCCGCTCGGCCAGCCCGTCCATGGTCAGCTTGTCCGCACCGTCGGCGGCCAGCATCTCGCGGGCGGTGGCCAGCAGGAGCCGCCGGTTGCGCGCGGCGTCGGCGCGTTCGGCGGGTTCGGGTCCCCAGGACACCTGTTCCCGGGACACCTGTTCCCAAGACAGCGGGGGCTGGTCCACGGGATTCACTCTACGGCCGGAATACTAAACGGGGTAAGGTCCGTTTACGCCGCTGGAGAGACTACCCAGGAAGGATCCACCGTGAGCCTGACCGAAACATCCGACCGCTTCACCGCGCTGCCCGACGAGCACACGCTCGCCGCGACCGTCGTCGCGCTCGAGGAGCACGGGTTCAGTGTCGAAGTCGTCGACGACCTCGACGCCGCGCGCCAGGCGGTGCTGGCCCGCATCCCGCACGGCGCGTCGGTGATGACCAACACGTCGATGACGCTGACACAGGCCGGCATCGACGACGCGATCAACGACGGCGGGCCATACGACTCGGCCCGCAACAAGATGGCCAAGCTGGACTTCGCCACCCAGCTGCGGGAAATGAAGGAGGTCGGCGGCCAGCCCGACTACGCCCTGGGCAGCGTGCACGCGGTCACCCGCGACGGCGCGCTCGTCATCGCGTCGGCCTCGGGCAGCCAGCTCGCCTCGTACGTCTGGGGCGCGGCCAACGTCATCTTCGTGGTCGGCGCGCAGAAGCTCGTGCCCACCCTGGAGGCGGCACGGGAGCGGATCTACCAGCACAGCCTGGTGCTCGAGGACGCCCGCGCGGTCGCCGCCTACGGGCAGCACAGCTACGTGGGCAAGATCATGGAAATCCACCAGGAGCTGCCCGGCCGCATCCACATCGTGCTGGTCAGGGAGCCGGCCGGGTTCTGAGCTACCCCGCGTCGGCCGGGAGCGCCGCCAGGGCCAGGACCTCGTCCGGCGTGGCGCTCCCGGGCGCGCGGCGGTCCCGGGCCGCCTGGTTGGCCAGCCGCTGCAGCACCTCGTTCAGCGGGGTCGGCACGCCGTGCTCGCGGCCGAGCAGGACGATCTCCCCGTTGAGGAAGTCGGCCTCGATCGACCCGGTGCCGCGAGTCAGGCTCTGCCAGGACGAACCGCCGACCCGTTCGGCCCCGTTGACCGGCAGGATCTGCACCCGGTCGGCGCGGAGCTCGGCGCTCTCCCGTTCGCGGGCGTAGGCGATGCCGGCCGCGTCGAGCACCGCGCGCCCTTCAGCGGTCACCCGGCGGCGCAGCTCGGTCGCGTGCAGCCAGGCGTCGTGGCCGCACACCGCCTCGGTCGCGTTGCTCAGGTTGGCCAGCAGCTTGCCGTACTTCCACCGCATCACGTCCGCGGTGACCGGGGCCAGGAAGCCGCTGGCGGTCAGGTCCGCGCCGATCCGTTCGGCGGTGGCGTCGGCGCCGGACGGGTACCGGCCGATGTGCAGCAGGCCGGCCAGCGGGACGCCGTTCGCCTCGACCACGCCCGGCTCCAGGTGCGTGGCCGGCAGCCACACGCACATTCCGTACACCTGGCGGAAGCGGCGCAGTGCGATCCGCTCGCTGGCCACCCCGTTCTGCGCGCACACCACCGGCAGCGCGTCCGCGGCCACGGTATCGTCCCGCACTGGGCCGTTCCGCACCGGCTGCCAGGCCCATTCGGCCAGCAGCGGCTCGGCGTCCTGGGTCTTGGTCGCCAGCAGGAGGACGTCGTCCTCGCGGAGGCTGAGTTCTCCGGGGCCCGCTACCGCGGGGATGTCCAGCGTGGACGTGCCGTCCGGGGTGGCCAGGCGCAGGCCGCGGCTGCGCAGCGCGTCGAGGTGGGCGCCGCGGGCGACCAGGACGACCTCGTGCCCGGTGGCGGCCAGCCGGCCGCCGATGGTGCCGCCGATCGCGCCGGCCCCGATGACGATGTACCGCATTGCATCGATTCTGTCAGTGCGGTCGCAGCGTCGTGCCGATAGACGACACCTCGTACGATTTCGTTGAGCGGCCGCCGGGATGTGCATGATTAGAGTTCGGTGGGCGCACGGTGCGGGCATTGTTAGGGGTTTCGGGCTGCCATACGCTCACGGCATGACCCTGCCCTTCTCCGAAGCCCGCGCTCTGGCCGAGGACGCGCGCGCTCGCGCGCTGGCACTCGGCAAGGCGCTGAGCGTCGCCGTGGTCGACTACGGCGGGTTCATCGTGCTGATCGAGCGGATGGACGGTGCCCGGCCGATGACGGCGGATATCGCGCTGGCCAAGGCGTACTCCGCGGCCGTCATGCAGCGGCCCACGGAGATGCTGGAGAACTGGCGCAACGCCGACCCGGTGTTCTTCACCCAGGTCGGCCGGATGGGCCACCGGCCCATCGTGGCCACCAAGGGCGGCGTGACGATCAAGCGCGATGGCGTCATTCTCGGCGGCCTGGGCATCTCCGGCGGCAGCCCCGATGAGGACCAGCGGGTCTGCGAGGACGTGCTCACGGCGGCCGGCTTCGAGCTCTACTTCCCGCAGTGGGCGGGCGCGCGAGAGGGCGGAGGCGACCGTGGCTGACGATTACAAGTACCACATCGACTACCACGGGAGCCTGGTGCGGCCGGCCGGGCTGCTCGCCGCGCGGGCCGACGGTGACGCCGGGGCCCTGGCGGCCGCGGAGACCGAGGCGGTGGCCGCGGTCTCGCACACGCTACGGCGGCTGACCCTGTCCGCCGTCGGGGACGGGCAGTTCCGCCGCGAGCACTTCGAGTCCGTGGTGTACGACCACGTGGGCGGGTTCGGGCCGGTCAGCGGCACCCAGCCGCTGGCCGACGCGGCGGGCATTCCCTCGGCCCGGCGCCGGGTTTTGCGGGATGAGCCGCGGCTGTCCGGGCGCCTGGCCCAGGCCGAGGTGGCGCCGGTGCTCGCCACCGTGGACCGGCCGGTGTTCGTCCAGCTTCCTTCGCCCGGCTACCTCGCCGCCGTCGGCTCGGCGCTGGATAGGCCGGCCGACCTAGATGCGGTCCGGGCCCGCGGCGCGGCGCTGGCCGCGCTGCTGCGCGCTGAGATCGAGGCGCTGGCCGCCGAGGGAGTCGCCTACGTGGCGCTGGAGAACCCGCTCTGCCCGCCGCTGCTCACGGTGGCCGGGCGAGAGCGGCTGACGGCCGCGGGGCTGGACGCGGACGCGGTGCTGACCGCCCTGCTCGAGGCCGACCGGGCTGCCGTGGCCGGGCTCACCGCGCCGGAGACGTTCCGGCTCGGGCTTGACCTGACCGACTCCGGACCGCTGCCGACAACCGAACGCGGCTACGACCCGGCCGCCGTGGACGCGCTGCTCGACGCGATCCCCTTCCACCGGCTGTGCGTGGACTTCCCGGCCGACCCGGGCACGCGGCTTCCGCTGGAGCGGGTCAAGCCCGGCCTGGTGCTCAGCCTCGGCGTGGTGGACGTGTCTGTCGCGGCTCTAGAAGCGGTCGACGACCTGCTGGCCCGGATGGACCCGGTGGTCGACGAGCGCACTGAGGACGACGTGGCCATCGCGACGAACGGTGGCTTCGCTCAGTCCGCCGCCCGCCCGCTGATGACCGAGGACGCCCAGAACGCCAAGCTCCGGCTGGTGGAGACCGTGGCGCGGTACTACTGGGGCAACGAGATCTGAGAGCCTGGTCATGTCTGCCGAACTGCGCTCCGAACTGGCCACCGCCACGCGGATCCTGGCCTCGCATCAGCTCATCGGGATGTTCGGGCACGTCAGCGTGCTGACCGACGACCCGCGCAGGTACCTGGTATGCCCGGGCGCGGGCGCCCGCAAGGACCGCTGCCGCGCCGCCGACGTGCTCGAGCTCGACCTGGACGAGGAGTTCGAGCCGGGGCGCCCGCTCGAGCTGTACATGCACGCCGAGCTGCACCGGCTCAAGCCGGAGCTGAAGTCGCTGGTCCACGTCCACTCCCCGGCCCTGGTCGCGCTCAGCGCGATGGCCGAGGTGCCGACGCAGCTGCTCATGCTGCACGCCAGCTTCTGGCCGGAGGTGATGCCGGTCTGGGAAGAGGCCGAGCTGGTCCGGGACCGGCCCGCCGCGCAGCGGCTGATCGGGATCCTGGGCAACGCGGCGATCACGCTGCTGCGCTGGCACGGCGCGGTGATCGTGGGCGCGACCCTGCACGAGGCGGTGTTCCGCGCCATCCTGGCCGAGGAGCATGCCGGCCAGCTAGTGACCTCGCTGTCGCACGGGCGGCCGCTCGCCCCGGTGCCCAAGGACGTCGACCGCAGTGACCTGTACGCCCGCGTCCTGTCCCCGCGCACCCACGACATGCACTGGGACTACGCGAGCACGTTCGCGGAGATCCCGCCCGGCGCCCGCGGCCGCGACTAGCCTGGCCCGGTCCTCCCGAGGAAAACCTCGCCCAGGTCGGGCCGGGCCAGCACCGCGTCGGCCCGGTCGTGCAGCACGACGCGGCCGCCGGCCATCACATAGGCCCGGTCGGAGATCGACATCGCCTCCTTGGCCCGCTGCTCCACCATCAGCAGGGACACCCCGGTGCCCGCCAGCGTCGCGATGTAGTCGTTCAGCAGCGTGGCCGCGGGCCGGGGCGCCAGCCCGGCGGTCGGCTCGTCCAGGACCAGCAGGGCCGGTGAGATCATCATGGCGCGTGCGACCGCCACCATCTTGCGCTCGCCGCCGCTCAGGTGGCCGCCCTGGCGAGCGGCCAGCCGCTTGAGCTGCGGGTACAGCTCCATCACCGCCTCCACCCGCGCCTTCACCACCTTGCGGGGGAGCGTGTAGCCGCCCATCTCGAGGTTCTCGAGCACGGTCAGCCGCGGGAAGGTGTCCCGCAGCTGGGGCACGTACCCGACGGAAAGCCGGCAGATCTGGTCGCTGCGCAGCGTGGCGAGGTCCCGGTCCCCCAGCAGCACCGACCCCGCCATCGGCCTGATCACGCCGAGCACGGCCTTGAGGAGGGTGCTCTTGCCGGCTCCGTTCGGCCCGAGGACGGTGACGATCTCGCCCCGGTGGACGGTCAGGTCGACGTCGGTGATCGTCGGGGTGTCGCCGTACCCGGCGGCCAGGCCCGCGACCGTGAGCGTGGCGCGGATCCCGTCATCAGCCAACGAGGTAGGCATCGACGACCTCCTTGTTGCTGCGGAGCTCGGCCATCGTCCCGGTCGCCAGCACCTTGCCCTGGGCCATCACGATCACCGAGTCACACACCCGCTCCACCGAGCTGAGCTCGTGCTCCACCATCAGCATGGTCAGGCCGCCGTCCCGCAGCCGCCGCAGGTGCTCCTCGATGGTCAGCCGCAGGGTCGGGTTCACCCCGGCCATCGGCTCGTCCAGCAGCAGGATCTTCGGCCGCGCCATGAGCGCGCGCATGATCTCGACCAGCCGCCGCTGGCCGCCGCTGAGCCGGCCGGCGTACTCGTCGGCCAGCTCTGTGAGCTGGAAATCCGCCAGCAGCGCCGCCGCCTGCGCCAGCAGCTCCCGCTGCCGGGGCCGCCAGTGGCGACGGCCGAGCAAAGATCCGCCGAACGAGTCACCGGGCTGCCCCGGCGCCGCCGCGAGCAGGTTCTCCAGCACGGTCAGCCGGGCGAACTCGCTGGTGTGCTGGAAGGTGCGGATCACGCCGAGCCGGGACACCTTGTGCGGCGCCCATCCGGCCACGTTGACCGCGCCCACGACGACCTGCCCGGTGTCCGGCGCCAGGGCCCCGGCGATGAGCTTGAGGGCGGTGGATTTACCCGCCCCGTTCGGTCCTATCAGGCCGGTAGCGGTCCCGGGCGGCAGCTCGAAGCTGAACTTGTCCACCGCCCGCACCCCGCCGAAATCCCGGCTGAGGTCGCGGACGGCCAGGGTGGTGCCGGGCTGGGCCGGGCCCGCGGCGGCCCTGGTGCTGGCCGACCTGGGTGCGGGCGCCCGGGATGAACCGGGCGAGCTCGCGCTTGCGCTCCGGGAAGACGCCCTGGGGCCGCCACCACAAGAAGACCAGGATCAGCACGCCGATGGCGGCGGCCTGCACCGACTCCTCGGTATTGGAGCTGCCGATGGTGGGCAGGAAGGTCGGCAGCTCCAGGAACGCGCCGAGCACCAGGAGCGCGCCGAAGAAGGCGCCGAAGTTGTTGCCGAGGCCGCCGACGATGATCGCGACGAAGAAGATGAACGTCTCGCCCGTGCCCCAGGCAGCCGGCGACCAGGCGCCGATGAACTCGACCAGCAGGCCGCCGCTAACGGCGGCGATGGCGCCGCCGATCACGTAGACCTTCAGGCTCTCGGCCCGGACGCTGGTGCCGAGCGATTCGGCCGCCTCGGTGTTGTCCCGCATCGCCCGCAGCCGCCGTCCCCACGGTGAGCCGGTCAGCCGGTCGGTGAAGAACAGGACCACGGCCGCGATGACCGCGACCAGGCCGAGGAAGAACCAGTCGTACCCGGAGATGCCGAGGTTCAGGCGGCCGCTGAACGGCTGCGGGATCGCGAACAGGCCCTGGCCGCCGTTGAACCAGCCCTGCTCGGAGGTGACCAGGGTGGCGGCGATGATCGAGACGACCAACATGACCGTGGCCTGGAAGTCCCGGCGGCGCGGCCGCAGCGCGAAGGACCCGACGGCCAGGGCCAGCAGCGCGCCCGACACGGCCGCGCCGGCCAGCGGCAGCGGCCAGGGCAGGTGCCAGCCCAGGATGTACGTCTCCGGCCCGCCCGGCGCGGGCCGGGGCAGGGTCAGCACCGCGGTGATGTACGCGCCGATGGACTGGTACAAGATGAACGCGAAGTTCATCACGCCACCCACGCCGAACTGCAGGTTCAGGCCCCAGCAGGCGATCGAGTTGACGGCCAGGTAGACCAGCAGGGTGGCGACGTAGCTCTGCAGCGCCGGGGTCACGCCGCGACCTCGGCACGCATCTGGACGCGGCCGGAGATCAGGCCCTCCGGGCGGAGCAGCAGCACTAGGACCAGGATGCCGAACGCCACCACGTTCTTCAGCTCCGGGTTCACGATGGCGGCCAGCTCGCTGGCGACCCCGATGACCAGGGCGCCGGCGATCGCGCCGTACGGCTCGCCGACGCTGCCGAAGACGGCGGCGGCCACGATGATCAGCAGGAAGTTGCCGCCCATGTTGAAGTCGAAGGTGCCCAGGTCCATCGCCAGCGCGACCCCGGCCAGTCCGGCGAGCAGCCCGGACAGTAGCCACGCGGCGCTGATGACGTGCGTGGTGGGGATCCCGACGCTGCGCGCCAGCCCGGCGTCGTCCGAGGTGGCGCGCATGGCCTTACCCAGCCGGGTGTACCGGAACAGGGCGTGCAGGCCGAGCAGGCTGGCCACCGCCAGCCCGATGATGACCAGCTGCCGCGGCGAGAAGACCATGCCGAGGACGTGCACCGGCCGTTCCGGCGGGAGCTGGTAGCTGTAGAAGCCCGAGCCGGACGTGGCCGAGAGCACGTTCTTGAGAATGATCGAGACCGCCACGGTGACCATCACCATCGCGAACTGCGCCGTCCCGCGGCGCAGGAACGGCAGGTAGATCAGGCGGCTGATAACCAGGGAGAGCGCCATCCCCGCCAGGCCGCCGGCCGCCATCGCCAGCCACATATTCCAGTGCAGGTCGTTGTGCACGATGTACGCGGCGAAAGCGGAGACCGTCATGGACTCGCCGAAGGCCAGGTTGAACAGGTTGGTCACCCCGAACTGCAGGGTGAACCCCACCGCGCCCATCGCCAGGATCGACGCGGTGACCAGCCCGAACCCGAGGCTGAGGACGATCTGGCTCATTCCGGGGCTGTCCCTACTGGCCCGCGTCCGGCGGCAGCGCGGCGCCCATCACCCAGGAGTGCGCGTCCGGGTTGAAGGTCCACGCCGCGTACGGCCGGTTCGCGGTGTTGTAGGGGTCGAAGGCCATCAGGCCGCTGGCCCCCACGTACTGGATGGCCTTGCCCGCCGCCAGGGCCGCGACGCCCTCGGCGTAGGTGTGCACCACGGTGGCGCCGCTGGACGGTCTAGCCACCTTCGCGATGTGCTGGACATACGCGGACGGGGCGGTGGACTTGGCCGCGTCCATGGCGAGCGCGAAGGCGATCACGCCGTCATAGGTGGCGGCCACGATGGGGTTCTTCAGCTGGAACGGGTTCGCTTTGATAGCGGTCATCGCCTGCTGGAAGCCCGCGATGGCCGGACCGGTGGAGCTGAGCGCCGGGGCGACCGCGAAGATGTCGCTGCCCATGCTGGCCGCGCCGATGGCCGGAAGCACTGCGGGCGCCCAGTCGCCCTGGGTGGCGCGCTGCGTCACCACGAACGGGATGAGCGAGCCCTTCTGCTGCTTCATCTCGGACAGGAACGTGGCCGTCGTGCGGGCATCCATCTCACCGACGATGGCCTGCGGGTGGGCGGCGAGCGCGTTCGCGACTTCGGTCTGGTAGGAGGCCTGGTCCGGGGAGATCGTCAGGCTCTTGACGATCGTCCCGCCCAGCCGGCTGAACGTGGTGCGGAACGGGCCCGTCGTGGTCTGCGCCGACAGGTCGCTGGTGTAGATCTCGACAATCTTGTTGAAGCCCTTGTGGATGGCGTAGTAGGCGAGCGCGGGGGCCTGGGTGCTGTCGCTCGGGGTGAGCCGCCAGAAGTCCGGGGAGGTCTGCTTGTCGTAGCGCGGGTCGCCGACGGTGTTCATCTCCGGCACCTTCGCCTGCTCGAGCAGCGGGAGGACCGACGGGATGTCGTTGCCGTCCGGGCCGACGACCATGACCAGGTGGGACGCCGACACCAGCATCCGGTTGGTGACCGGAACGGCGTCCGCCGGGTCGCCTTTGGTGTCGAAGACCTGGCAGGTCAGCTGGTGACCCATGACGCCGCCGGCCGCGTTGACCTGATGGGCGGCCGCCTTGCACGCGTTCGCCGCGTTGAGCCCGAAAAAGGCATTCTGGCCGGTGAATGCGTGCAGCACCGCAGCGGTTACGGGATAGTTGCCGCTGGCGCTGGACTGGCTGCCTCCACCGGACGTCGCGGTGCCGGAGGAGCACCCTGCGGCCAGGGCCGATGCCGCCACGAGCGTCGCCCAGAAATAGAGTCTTCGTCTGCTTGCGAATTGCATGAGAGCGCTCCGTCCGCCGAGCAGGCCATTGTGAATGCTTGTTTCTAACGCGTTACGGCTGCTAACGGGCGAAGGCTAAGGTTTCCGGATTCCCAGGTAGGGACGGAACGATCGTTAGGTGGTGCGGCGGCGGAGGAGGGTGGCGATCGTGACGGCGACGACGAGGACGCCGCCGTAGAAGACGTTGGAGACCCAGGTCTGCAGGCCTAGCTGCTCGAGGCCGGTGATGCCGGTGGTGAGGAAGTAGATGCCGATCCAGGTCCCGATGGGGTTGAACCGCCCGGGCTCGATGACGGCGGTGCCGAGGAAGACCGAGGCGAAAACCGGGAGCAGGTAGGAGTCGGAGGTCGTGGCGTTGTAGCTGCCGATCGCGGCCACCGTGACGATGGCGCCGACGCCGCTGAACGCGCTGGCCGCCACGAACGAGCCGAACCGGATCCGGTTGACCCGGACCCCGGACAGAACCCGAGCACGTAGGCGAACGCGAGCGCCACAGCCGCGCCGTAGAAGAACGAGATGTACAGGCCGCCCACCGGGAAGATGGCGATCTTCGCGAACCCGGACGGCGGCAGGACGATCGTGTTCAGGTTCGACATCCACAACGCGATGCCGGTCAGGAGGGTGCCCATGCCCAGCGTGACCACGATGGTGTTCACCCGGGCCACGACGACCAGCAGGCCGTTGACCACGCCGCAGGCCAGCGCGCCCAGGACGGCGACCACGGCGCCGGCCCACACCGGCCAGTGATGGTTAGTCACCAGCACCGGCAGGATCGTCGCGGCGAAGCCGAACACCGACGGGACCGACAGGTCCACGAACTCCCCGACGATGATCGTGCACAGCAGCGCCATGGTCATGAACACCAGCGCGTACTGGCCGTTGAAGATCGACTCAAAGGACGAGCGGGTCATGAACACGCCCGGCTTGGCGATCGTGAACACCACGATCAGCAGCGCCCACACGCCGAGCACCGCGTACCGCGACGCGAAGTGCCGGACCTGGAGGCCGGCGGCCGGCCGGGCGGGTCCGGGCGGCGGGGCGGCATCGCCGGCAGCGCTGGCGTCGACCACAGCGCTGGCGGCGGCGACGTCGCCGTGGTCCTGGCGGGCGGCGTTCATGAGAGGAGATCCTTCTGGGGCGGTGACATGCCGAACGTGGCGTGGATGATGTCGTCCTGGCCGAGATCCCCGGCCAGCTCTTCGGTGACCGTGCCGCCGCGGAAGACGAGCACCCGGTCGCACAGCACGGCCAGGTCGGCGGCGTCGATGGAGGCGACGAGCACGCCGCAGCCCGCGCGGGCGGCCGCGCGGATGGCGTCGATGATGTCGTGCCTGGCGCCGACGTCGACGGCCTGGGTCGGCTCGCGCAGCATCAGCAGCTCCGGCTGGCCGGCCAGCCACTTGGCCAGCACGACCTTCTGCTGGTTGCCGCCGCTGAGCGTGCCGGCCGGCGCGGACGGGTCGGGCGGCTTGATGTCCAGCTTGGCGATCATGGCGGCGGTCTCCTCGGCCTGCCACGCCCGGCCCGTGCGGAACCGGTGGCCGCGGCTGCGGACCCGGGGCAGGGTGAGGTTCTCGGCCACCGACATCTCCGCGGCCAGGCCCTCGTCGAGCCGTCGTTCCGGCACGTAGCCGACGCGCGCCCGGACGAACTCCTCGGTGGAGGCGCGGCGGGAACCCAGCGAGATCCGCCGGTCCCCCACGGTCAGCGAGCCGGACTCCGCCCGCCGCGCGCCCCCGACCGCCTCGGCCACCTCCTCGAAGCCGGAGCCCATCAGCCCGGTAAGGCCGACGATCTCGCCGTGCCTGATGTCCAGATCCAGGCCGGTGACCTGGCCCACCGAGAGTGACCGGACCGAGGCGGCCAGGTCATCCCGGGCGTGACTGTCCACCCGGCGGTGGGTGACCAGGTGGCGGCCGAGCATCAGCCGGGTCAGCGCGGCCTCGTCGGTGTCCCTGGTGTCCAGGCCGGCCTCCACGACCTCGCCGTCCCGCAGCACCGTGACCCGGTCGGCCGCCTCGACGATCTCCTCGAGCCGGTGCGAGATCAGCAGGACCGAGGCGCCGTTGGCGATGAGCGACCGGACCAGCTCGAAGAACCGGCCACGCGCCTCCTGGCCCAGCGCCCGCGTGGACTCGTCGAAGATGATCAGGCCGCCGCCCGGGCGGTGATCCTGCATGGCCCGGGCGATCGCGATCGTGGCGCGGTCCTCGGCCGAGAGCGTTCCGGCGAGCTCATTGGTGCCGATGCGGCGGCCCAGCCGGGCCAGTACCTGGGCCACCGCCTCCTGCTCGGCCCGGCGATCGATCCTGCGGAACGGCCCGCGGGCCTGGTAGCGGCCGAGCCTGACGTTCTCCCAGACGGTGCGGTCGTCCACCAGACCGAGGTGCTGGTGGACGACCGACACGCCGACTTCGCGCTGTTCGGCGGGCTGGACGGGCATCCGCAGGCGGCGGCCGTCCACCGCGATGGAACCACCTGGATCGGGCGTGTACACCCCGGTCAGGATCTTCACCAGGGTGGACTTCCCGCATCCGTTCTGCCCGACCAGGCCGTGCAGCTCGCCGGGGGCGACGCTCAGCTGGACGCTGCGCAGCACCCGGGCCGGCCCGAAGGTCTTCGACAGCTGGGCGACCTCGAGCCGGCCCGGCGCCACGTCCGTTCCATCGTTTCCCACAACCGTCACGCTAGCGACCACCGCTTATCCGACGCCCCACAGCTGGGCGAACTCGCTCTGGTAGGAGTCGTCACCGAACCAGGCGCCGGAGGCCTGCGCGGCCGGCGTCACCTGGATGCTGCCGATGTTCTGCGGGGTGAACAGCCGGGACGGGAACGTCTCGGTGGCCGGGCCGGACTTGGTCGCCATCCGGAGGATCTCATCGGTGAGCGCCCAGCCGGCATAGGCCTGGTCCACGGCCACCACGGCCTTGACGACCTGGCCGCCCTTGAGCAGGCCCAGGCCGTTCACCGAACCGCCCGCGACGGCCAGGCCGACGCTGGAGGACTTGCCGGACTGCTGGATACCGGACATCGTGGGCTGGAGGCTGTCCTCGAACTCGGTGTAGTAATACTGCACCCCGGGAGTGGCCTGGATGTTGGAGCTAACCGCCGCCTGCAGCTGCTGGTTGGTCTGCGTCGCGGTGATCTGCTTGACCGCGATCGTGCAGCCCGGGCAGTACTGCCTGTAGATCGGCAGCGAGTTCTGCACATAGGCCACCGAGGAGGGCGAGTCTGTTTCCTCCGCGATGATGGCGTCGGCCTTGCCGCCGGAGCTGGCGATCAGCCACCAGGCGATCTGGCTGGGCTGGTCGACCACGCCCGGCACGTAGGCCACCTGGTTGCTGTTCGTGGTGCCGGACGGCGGGTACTGGTCCGCGATGATGATCGGGACGCCCTTGCCCTTGGCTCCGTCGAGCGCGTTCTGCGCCATGCCATAGGGGATGGCGTCCAGGATGATGCCCGCGGCGCCCGCGCCCGCGGCCTGGCTGACACATGAGGCGATAGTGCTCGGCGTGCCCGAGCCGTCGCACTCCTGGAACTTCAGGCCAGCCTTGGCCAGCGCCACCTTCATGGTCTGCGCGGTGACGACGAAGCCCGGGATGTGCGCGTCGAGCGGGACGTAGTAGACCGTGCGGCCGCTCAGCTTGGACACCCCGGACACGCTCGCGGTGGGCAGCGGGTACTTGGCCGTGGTGGATTCGAGTTGCGTTACCATCTGCTGGGCCTTGGCCAGGCCCGCGGACGCGGTGTTCCCGGCGGAACTGCTGCTGGCCGGGGAACTAGCGGTCGAGCTGCCGGATGAACTACACGCCGCCAGGGCGGCCAGCGAGCCGATCACTGCCGCAGATGACAGCCACCGTCTACCGGGAAGCCTCATCGCTCATGCCTCCAAACGCTCAGGTTCACGACCGTGAACGCTAGCTTTCTACTTCGTTGCATCGAGCACGGGGCGAAGGCTAAGCCTTCGGTTCGCGCAGGCCCGAGCCGTACCGGGTTACCTCGTATTCACAAGCGAGTGTGTCCGTGACCGGCGTGTTCACGGAACCGTCAAGGCGTACATCTAAGGTTGCGCCTCCAGGCGCTGACCCCGGCCGCCGGCATTCCTAGGATGACCAGCGCTGACATCCGTACAGGAAGGTAGCCACCCCCGTGTTCATCGTTGACTCTCAGGTTCACATCTGGCGCGAGGAGACCCCGGACCGCCCGTGGGTGCCCGGCGCCCGGGAACGGATCCGGCTCAACGGGCACCGGGAAGAACCCTTCAGCTATCAGGAGTGCGTCGCGCTGATGGACGAGGCGGGGGTGAACCGCGCGCTGATCATCCCGCCGTCCTGGGAAGGCGACCGGATCGACTACGCGCTGGAGGCCTGCGCGGCGTACCCGGACCGGTTCGGCATCATGGCCCGCATCCCGCAGAACAAGCCGGCCGAGGGCGCCGCCATGATGCGGGACTTCGTGGCGAACCCGCACATCCTGGGCACGCGGCTGACCTTCCACCGGCCGATCGACCGGAACTGGATGATCGACGGCACCAACGACTGGTACTGGCCGCTGGCCGAGGAACTCGGCCTGCCCACGATGGTGCACGCGCCCATCTGGAAGGCCGAACTCGGCGCCATCGCCGACCGCCATCCCGGCCTGCGAATCATCATCGACCACATGGGCATCATGGCCCGCTGCGTGGACGACGCCATCGGCTACTGGGCCCAGGAGACCGCCGACCTGAACTCCCACCCGAACATCTACGTCAAGGTCTCGGCCCTGCCCGGGTACTCGACCCACCCCTTCCCCAACCTCAACATCGCCAGGTACGTCCGCGAGATGGTGGACAAGATGGGCCCGGAGCGCTGCTTCTGGGGCACCGACCTGACCCGGCTGATGGGGCACGGGCTGACCTACACCGACACCATCGAGCAGTTCACCAAGCACTTCCCGTTCACCGGCGACGAGCTGGAGTGGATCATGGGACGCGGAATCTGCGAATGCCTGAACTGGCCGGTACCGGTGACGGCATGACCGAACGGGGTAGCGCGGTGAGCGAATCCTTTGACGGGGGCGAGGCGCTGATCAGGGCGGCTGAAGACCTGGGCGCGGACTGCGTCTTCTCCTCCGCCGGGTCCGAGTGGGCGCCGGTCTGGGAGGCGTTCGCGCGCCGCCACGAGGCCGGCACGCCGGGCCCGCGGTTCCTCGACCTGACCCACGAGACCACGGCGGTCGGCATGGCCACCGGCTACGCCGCGGTGACCGGGCGGCCGCAGGTGGTGCTGCTGCACGCGGCGGCCGGCCTGCTGCAGGGCGCCAGCGCGATCCACGGCGCCCTGCTCACCGGCGCGCCGGTCGTCGTCTGCTCCGGCGAGTCCACCGGGTACGGCGACGGGGCGGGCCCCGACCCGGGCTCGCAGTGGTACCGGAACCTGTCGGTGGTCGGCGGGCCGCAGGCGGTGGCCGCGCCTTTCACCAAGTGGTCGTCTGCCGCCGCCGACGTCAGCGTGCTGTACGGCAGCCTCAAGCGGGCCGGCGAGCTCGCCGCGCAGCCGCCGGCCGGGCCGGTGTACGTCAACACGCCGGTGGAGGTGCTGCTCAGCCCGTGGCAGCCGTCGCCCGCCGACGGCCCGGCGCCGCCCGCGGCCAGGACCGCGCCGACCGCGGCCGACGTGGACGCCGCCGCGCGCATGCTGGCCGCGGCGGAGCGCCCGGTGCTCGCCACCGAGACCGCGGGCCGGGATCCGGAGGCCTTCGCCGCGCTGGCCGAGCTGGCCGAGCTGCTGGCCATCCCGGCGGTGGAGCCGCAGTCCGCCGTGTGCGCGAGCTTCCCGCGCACCCACCCGCTGTACGCGGGCGGCGAGCTCGGCCCGCTGGCCGCCGACGCCGACCTGGTCATCCTGGCCGGCTGCCGGGCCCCGTGGTACCCGCCGAGCGCCAAGCCGGGGACCGCGACGGTGCTGGTCATCGACGAGACGCCACACCGTCCGCAGATCGCCTACCAAGTGCTCGCCGCGGACCGCTACGTCGGCGGTGAGATGGCGCTGGCCCTGCGGGCGATCACCGCGCGGGTCCGCGAGCTGGGCGTGGACGCGGAAACGGTCCGGGCGCGCCGGGACCGCGCCGAGGCCGCCCATGCCGCGGCGGACGAGGCCCGCCGCGGCGCCGAGCAAGCCGCGCTGGCCAGAACCGAAGGACCGGTCGACCCGGTGGCGGTCGCGGCCGCGCTGCGCGAGGTCCTCGGGCCGGACGCCGTGGTGATCGACGAGACGATCACGCACAGCCGGATCATCGCCCGGCACCTGATGGCCGAGACGCCGGGCCGGTACCGGTACGTGCAGGGCGGCCTCGGGCAAGGCCTGGGCGTCGCGCTCGGCGCCAAACTGGCGCTGGGCGCGGACCGCCCGGTCGCGTTCACCGTGGGCGACGGATCCTGGCTGTACAACCCGGTGCTGCCGGGCCTGATGGCGTCGGCCCAGTACGGCCTGCCGGTGCTCATCGTGGTGTTCACCAACGGCATGTACCTGTCGATGCGGCACAACCACCGGCGGGTGTACCCCGACGGCGCCGCC
>WNGK01002402.1_pt1 | contig 20294 bp, 22 predicted proteins | sample 5400601 | NCBI WGS metagenome assembly WNGK01 (sample SAMN13153376, study PRJNA577476) | soil metagenome | isolation source: 60 cm soil or saprolite under Garry oak tree replicate 1 | place: USA:California | collected 2016-06-15
CAAAGCCCATGACGCATTGGTCGCCGATGATCTCGACGGCGCAAAAGAAGCGGGGGTTGATCTCGGTCCCGAAGGCGCGGATTTAAGCAAAAGCAGTTCGCTCGATGAAGCGCGCGCCGCGTTTGGCAAACTAAGCGACAAAGCAGTCAAGCTCGCCGCCGGACAGAGCGCCTACCACGTCGCTCATTGCCCAATGCTAAACAAAGATTGGGTGCAAACATCGACAACTATCGCCAATCCGTACGGCGGAAAGGAAATGATCAGCTGCGGGGAAATCCAAAAATAAGTGGCGAATGCGGCGGTCGACCCACCGCTCCACGAGAGGAGCACCATCATGATCAAGAGCATTAGAATTTTTGCTGCCGCGTTTTGCGCACAATGGTTGATTGGCTGCGCATCAAACCCGCCATCGCTTCCTCCTGGCAACCCCGCCGATCCACAAATTAGTGGTCATACAAGAACTCCACGCAATCTCCTCGCGCGCGATGAGATAACGCTCGCGATTGCAAAAGAACTCAGTCAGACCGAGAGCACGGCGGAAAGTAGCGAGAGCAAGCAACACGAAGGGATGCAGCACGGCGGCGCCGATGAGATGAAGAAAACTTCCGACGCGATGAAACAAAAGTCGGATGAAATGAAATCGGGCGCGACCATTTACACATGCCCGATGCATCCGCAGATCCACTCCGACAAACCGGGCAAATGTCCGATCTGCGGCATGACGTTGAAAGAAATGGAAAGGGGACAATGAAACTGCGAAAACTTTTCTTGCTTTCGGGAACAGTCGCGCTCGCTGGCTGCGCACATGTAGATCCAAACCCTGCGTTTCGGGAGCTCGCAAACACAGTTCATCTGCGAACTAGCAAACGCGTGCAATGGAACCGCGGCACTGCGCAAGATGCCGAAGCGCAAGCAGCAGTTGCTTCACTTCTTCGTCATCCGTTGACGGCGGACACGGCGGTGCAAGTCGCTCTACTCAACAATCGCAATTTGCAGGCCACGTATGAGGAACTTGGTATCGCGCAGGCCGATTTGGTCGAAGCCGGTCTGCTCAGGAATCCAATCTTTACATTCGAGCGCCGTTTTCCGGGCCAGGCGCTGGAGATGGATCTGCTGAAAGAATTCATCGACCTTTTGTTGCTGCCACTGCGCAAACGTATCGCCGCCGCGCAATTCGAAGCGGCCAAGCTTCGAGTTGGTCATGAAATTTTGAAAACGGCAGCGGAAGTGCGCGCCGCGTTTTACGAACATCAAGGCGACGAGCAACTTGTCGATCTTCGCAAAACCGTCGCGGAAGCGACGGAACGTTCTGCGGAAACAGCGTTGCGCATGCAGCAGGCCGGCAATCTGAAAAATCTCGATCTCGCCACTGAGCAAGCTTCGCACGCGCAGGCGAAGATCGAATTGTCCAAAGCACAAAGCGAAGCCGTGCAAACCCGTGAGAAATTAAACAAGCTCATGGGCGCTTTTGGCGCGCAGACCAACTGGACGGTCGCCTCGCGCTTACCTGAACTCCCCGGCGGCGAAGTCTCGACCTCACAACTTGAGTCGCGTGCGATCCAGCAGCGGCTCGATCTCGCTGCGGCGCGACAGGAATTCATCGCGCAAGCGCGCAGCCTTGGCATCGCGCGAGCCGACGCGATTTTGCAGCAAGCGGAGGTGGGCGCTCATTACGAGCGCGAGATAAGCGGCGAATACGCAGTCGGTCCGAGCGTCAACGTGCCGATCCCAATCTTCAATCAAGGTCAGGCGGCGGTTGCGCGCTCTAGCGCCAAGCTGCGTCAGAGTGAGCAACGTTATCTCGCGCTCGCGGCCGATATTCGTTCCGATGTGCGCGCGGCGCGTGACAAGATGCTGCTCTCGCGACGGCAGGTTGAATATTTCAAATCTACCGCGCTGCCGACTCGCACGCGGGTGACCGAAGAATCGCAACTCGAATACAACGCGATGCAGATCGGTCCATTTCAACTCCTGCAAGCAAAGCAGGAGGAAGTAAAAACCGGCGCGGAATCTGTCGAAGCGTTGCGTGACTACTGGGTCGCGCGCGCAGAACTGGAGAAGGCGGTCGGTGGCAGTTTGAGTGGAAAGTTCATTTCACTTCAAAGGGAAGGAAAAGAATCAGGTGAATAATATGATTACACGACGAAAATTCCTAACAAGCGCAGGCGCGCTAGCGGGCAGCGCTGCAGTTTTGCAAAAACTCGGCTCTGCCCAGGAAGTTAAAACACGCGAGCCTAACAAGCCACGCGAAACGACCGCGGCGGCGAACAGGAATAAACCGCTGATCGAGCGGGTCGATCCGAAACCGACTCTATCGCCCGGCGAAGTGGGCAAAGATTACACGCCGGTCGTTACGCCTAACAACATCTCGCTGCCGTGGAAAGTTGTCGATGATGTGAAGGTCTATCACCTCATTGCCGAGGAAGTCGATCATGAGTTCGCGCCGGGCATGCGCGCAAAATGCTGGGGCTTCAACGGTCACGTGCATGGCCCAACGATTGAAGCAGTTGAAGGCGATCGGGTGCGGATTTATGTGACAAATAATCTTCCCGAGGCCACAAGCGTTCATTGGCACGGCATCCTGGTGCCGAACGGAATGGATGGCGTCGGCGGCCTAACACAGAAGGACATTCAGCCGGGCGAGACGTTCCGCTACGAGTTCACATTGCGTCAGCACGGAACGCATATGTACCACTCGCATAGCGATGAGATGACGCAGATGGCGCTGGGCACGATGGGTTTGTTCGTCATTCATCCACGCAGGCCAAAAACCGAGCGTCCTGACCGCGATTTCGCCTTCATGCTTGGCGAATGGCGACTCGATACCGGCACGTCGCGGCCGAATCCGAACGAGATGACCGATTTTAATATCTTCACTTTTAACGCCAAAATTTTCCCGGCCACGGAACCAATGGTGGCAAAGTTGGGCGATCGCGTTCGCATTCGCATCGCCAGCGTCGCGGTGATGGATCATCATCCGATTCACCTGCACGGATATCAGTTTCGAGTAACCGAAACCGACGGCGGCCAAATTCCCGAGTCCGCGCAGCAGGTTGAGACGACCGTGCTCGTCGGAGTGGGCCAATCGCGCACAGTCGACTTTGTCGCCGATGCGCCGGGCGATTGGCCGATGCATTGCCACATGACCCATCACGTCATGACACAAATGGGAGACAAATTTCCGAATACGATCGGCGTGCAGCCGGGGAAACTGGACGAGAAGATCCGCGCCAGTTTGCTGCCCGGTTACATGACAATGGGAACAAATGGCATGGGCGAGATGGCAGAGATGCACATGAAGGTGCCGCGCAATAGCCTTCCGATGGTTGGGGCGCCTGGTCCATTCGATGTGATCGACATGAGCGGGCTGCTGACTTTGCTAAAAGTGCGCGAAGGGATCACGAGTTACGAAGATCCCGGCTGGTACCAGCATCCGCAGGGAACTGTCGCGACGGTTGCCGCCGCGGATGAGCTGCGGCGTGACGGAATCGAAGTGCGAACGGCGCCGTCAACGCCACAGACTCCCACGCATCATCATCCCGGCTAATTCAAATCTTATGAATACATCAACGAATAAAACGCACTACATCCGCCTGATCATCATGACCGTGTTGTCGTTCATCTCCATGTACATCCTCATGTACGCAATGGTGGATGTGTTCGCGAACGTATTTCCCAACTTCAACCAATTTTATATGGCAGGTCTAATGGCTTCGCCAATGGGTGCCCATCGAGATCTTCCTCATGAGCGCCATGTATCCAAACAAGAAATGGAACACCTTGATTATCATCGCGAGTGTTCTGGCGCTGATCTTGTTTTGGCTGGGCATCAGACAGCAGGCGGCGATTTCGGACAAGCAATTCTTGAAATCGATGATTCCTCATCACGCAGGAGCAATCCTGATGTGTGAGAAAGCGTCCATTCACGATCCCGAGATCAAAGAATTATGCCATCAGATCATCTCAAGCCAGCGCCGAGAGATTAATCAGATGAAGGCCAAATTGAATGAACTGCATTGAATCGTCCCCCAGCATATCTGAACGCCAGCTAATGGCTGCATGAGGCGAAAATCATCCAATTGGTCCGTGCAAGGCGCTCTCTCGGAGTCTCAGATTTATCGCGATTTCGAACGCGCATTTACGCGCGGCACCGGCCTGCCGCTTAGCTTGCATGCCCCAGAGATGCTAAATGTGGTCAAGTATGCACGCCGTAAGGAAAACCCATTCTGTGCGCTAATGGCGAAAACGAACACGAGCTGCGGCGCGTGTTACGCCTTGCAACAGAAGCTTGAGGAGGAAGCGCATCTCCAGCCAAAGACGCTGAAATGTTTTGCCGGTCTGTGCGAGACGGCGGTGCCGGTGCGTGTGGGGGACAAGTTGATTGCGTTTCTCCAAACGGGGCAAATTCTTTTGCACCATCCCAAGAAGCCTGAGTTCAACCGCATCGCAGAAACGCTCATCAAATGGGGCGCTGAGGTTGACCTCAAAAAGGTTGAAGAAGCCTACTTCAGCACGCGCGTTCTCTCGTTGCCGCAATATGAATCGCTTATTCGACTCCTCGCGATTTTTGCGGAACACCTGGCCTCGTGCGCGAATCAGCTTGCCTTGCAGAGCCAAAAGGCCGAGCCCGAAGCCGTATCGCGGGCGCGTCGCCACATCGATCAGAAATTTCGCGAAGAACTCTCGTTGTCGGACGTTGCGCGTGTTGTGAACATGAGCGCGAATTATTTCAGCGAGAAATTCAAAGAGGTCACGGGCCTGAATTTCGTTGAGTACGTCGCGTGCACGCGCGTCGAGAAAGCGCGCAATCTCCTGCTGAATCCCAATCTACGCATCAGTGAAGTCGCATTTGAAGTCGGTTTTCAGTCGCTCTCGCAATTCAATCGCACGTTCAAAAAGATTACGGGCCAGTCGCCTCGGGATTACCGGTCCGCGCGTCCCGCTGTGAAACCGGACAGATGAGTTGACGTGTTGAGCATCTTCATGCGCGCGAAGAAGTGCTAACGATGCTCAACGCAGCTGCGCTCCTTTACGGAGCGCTGGTCGGCCTCGCATTGGGACTTGCGGGTATTGGTTCTGTGTTTGCGGTGCCGCTGCTCGTTTATGGATTGGGACTCGGACCGCATGCTGCTGTGTGCGTATCGATGGTTGCTGTCGTTGCCATCGCGCTCGTTGTTTACGCGCGAAAATCCCGCGTAGCACTGATTGAGGTCCGTATAGGTATCGCCGTCGCAGCAGGTGGCGTGATTGGTGCGCCGCTCGGAGTATGGATCAGCAAGCAGTTGCCGCCGAAACTTCTCCTACTGTTATTTGCCGTCCTCGCTGCCGTCATCGGGCTTCGGATGCTTTTGACCGGCAAAGCTTCGGAGATCAGCAGCGACGGGTATCCGCCACCTCGGCCACAAGCGAAGCTTCAAGTATCTGAGCACAGGCCAGCTGTTATGATCTTTGTGGGTTTGATTGCTGGGGTTCTATCGGGACTGCTCGGTGTTGGAGGCGGCTCCTTCATCATTCCAGCCTTGCTTTTCTTCGGCGGAATTGAGATTCACCGCGCGATTGCGACGTCGCTGCCGGTCGTTGCATTGATCAGTTTTGTGGCAATGGCAGGCCACTTCATCGCAGGTCAACGGCCACCGCTCATGCTCAGCGGATTATTCGCTGTGGGCGGTGTCATCGGAGTGGAACTCGGTTCGCGATCGCCTTGATAGTTCAAAGCTTCAGCGAATGTTCGGAGTAGCAGTCATCGCGATGGCGATCTTCATCGCACTGCGAAATCTTCACGCGATCTGAGCAGCGAAGGCTTACAGAAGACTTCGCCCGAAAAAATGCGCGATCTTTCCGTGCGGATGCGTAGTTGGATGTTTCTTCCGTCCCGATGTTGGTCTCGGAAAGAATGATCATGAAACACAAAATGCAAACCGCGCGGAAAACAGTTGGTTCGTTGAACAAGGTCTTTGTTGAGCTGATGACTCCAAAACGGAAAGTTTTCTCCGGGCACGCTGCCGCCGTCGAATTTTCACCTGCGAACGCAGTAGTCCAACTCGAACCCGATGCGGTTTCGTATTTTGGACTGATCAATTGTGGCGAGTTGACGCTGCGAGTTGGAATACGGTTTCGATGCTTTGCCCTCTTCCGCGCCGCCGCGAGTATTTCTCAACGACGTCTCACGATCATAGCAGAGGCTATCGAGCCTATTGCGGTGCCGGTTCCAAATTGCGGAAATCCGCTGTGCGACTGTGGTGAGAGAATATTCGGTCAGCCGAGCGGGACTTTGCAGTCAAAGGTCTTGGCCGTATCTCGTTATCGCCGCGAGCAGCGCCGAAAGTCGCTTGCACGCCTCCGCCAAGGCTCCGGCGCGCAGGCCGAGATCGCGACACGCAAAAAGAAGAAAAGGAAACAATGAAACCGGAAAACGCGGAGCTCACATGGGACGAGCAGTGCGCCGTCTGCGGCAAATCAGTCGGACGTGGTGAAGGCTTTAGCCATCTCAACATCGAAGGCCAGATGATTGCGCTCTGCTGCCCACTTTGTTTTGAAACATTCGAGAAGGACCCAGCCAAGTATCTGCGTCGCCGCGCCGTGCGCAAGATCGCCGAAGACAAATCTCCGCCCGGATCCTTTTCGCCTTTTGACTAATGAAGCGACTTCTCATGCTCGCGTTCATTCGGCTGATCAACAGCCCGATTCTTTGCGACCTCTAACGAAAATTCAAAAACTGAGGGCCGCGCCCGCGCGGCTTGAACTGAAAAAATGCGCATTCTTTCCGGACGGATGCGTAGCTCGGTTTTTCTCTTCTGCGATCTTGTCGCAAGAAACCACAGGATAAAAAATCATGAAATCAAATACCAAAATCACAATCTGCGGGCTCGCGGCGGCAGTGTTCCTGGCACTGGCACTTAATGCGCAAGCGGAACCGCCCGCGCGTCCATTCACCGAGTCGATTACCAGTGCGGAACAAGCGAAGGCAGTGCCAAAGGGCGAGAAGGTCGCTATGGCCTGCTCAAAATGTAAAACAGTCCAAGTAGCAGACGTGGACAGACAAAAAAGTTTTCTCAGTTGGTTCGAACCGGGGACCAAACACGTCTGTCCCGGCTGCGGCGGCACGTGGGGTATCGTCGGATCGGGGAAACACTTTCAGGGCCACTACGTCCACACCTGCTCAAAGTGTGGCGACAAATCAATGTTTTGCTGCGCGACAAAACCGGGAAAGAAAACTCCAGGGATGTAGGAATCTTGTGAAATCGAATACCAAAGTCGCACTCTGCGTGCTCGGAGCCACGATGTTTGCGGGGGTCGCATTGGCACAAACCGGACTGCAGGCGCTCCCGTTCACCGAGCCGATCAGGAGTGCGCAACAAGCGCAGGCGGTGCCAAAGGGAGCAAAGGTGGCGATGGTCTGCACGAAATGTAAAACAGTCCAAGCAACAGATGTGGACAGGCAAAAAAGTTTTCTTAGCTGGTTCGAGCCAAAGACCAAACATGTTTGTCCTGGCTGCGGCGGCTATTGGGGGTACGTCGTTTACGGAAAAGGAAGCCATCATGGCGATTACATCCACACCTGCTCAAAATGTGGAGACAAGTCGGTCTTCTGCTGTGCCACTAAAGGCAGCAAGACTCCAGGCATGTAGGCACCCAATGAAAAACGATTCTTTACTGGCTCGCAATGGTCCGCTGAAGCGCGGGAAAAACTGGCTGGTCATGGCTGCGGCTGTGACGCTGGTTTCTTTCGAAGGTTGTGCCGACTCACCGCAAATCGCGGGCAAAGCCCGCGAGGCAATCGTTTGTCCACAATGCAAAACGGTTGCGGTGCCGATCGACGAACCTTATTACGTCGGCGACCGGGCGAGCTGGTTTGGCCGGGGCAGTGCCGCCGTGGTATATCGCCACTCCTGCCCGAGATGTCGCGGCTCAATGCAGAGCTTCGCCCGTGAAGGGCGGTGGGCGCATGAATGCTCCATCTGCAAAGCGTCACCCTACACGTGCCCGGTCTTTCATCCGAAACCGTCGCGACTGGCCGGAAGCCCCACTTCGCCATTGTGATACAACTTTTCAAACCAATCAGAACAACTCAAAACAAATCAACCATATGAAAATCAATAAGTCAGTTCACATCGGACGAGCGCCTGCCAGCGTGCTCGCAATCGGCCTGATCGCAACATTGATTACTACCTCAATCGCTCAAACATCTCGACCGACTCCGATGTCATCTCCGGGTGACGCCGCTCTCACGAAACAAATTGCGGAACTCCGCGCCAAGATTGCAAACCTAGAAGCGGTAATTTCTTCGCATTCTCAGCAACCGACCGGCACGGGCATGAACGCAACAGTACCGTTCGGGCCGATGGCTGGAATGTCGGCCGGGCCGTCGACGGGAATGGCTGGTATGGCGAACAATTCACAGACCGGAATGTCCGGCATGAGCGAGACGGGCGGCATGCAGGGAATGCAGAACATGATGGGACCGATGGAGGGAATGGACATGATGGGGATGATGAGCGGCATGCAAGGGATGCAGGGCATGCAAATGCCTCAATCAGCTCTGCCCGGTTTTCCGGGTGCATCTCACATTTACCACATCGGCGCGACGGGATTCTTCCTTGATCACGCGGAACACATTGGCCTCTCCACTGAACAACAGATCGGGCTGAACAAAATTAAGGAGCAAGCGCTGCTCTCGATAAGCGCATCGAATCGTCAGATCGAGCAGGCCGAACAGGAACTGGCGACGTTGACTTCTTCCGATCAGCCAGACCTCAGAAAAATCGAGGCCAAAGTGCGCGACATCGCCAAGCTCGGTAGCGATCAGCGCATCGCATTCATCAAAGCTGTCGGTGAAGCCGCAAAGCTTCTCACCGACGAGCAGCGAAAAATTCTCACCGGCTTTGCGACGCCAGCGGCTTCGCCTATGCCAACCATGAGTCCGATGGAGTACATGTAAATCACTGGGCCCGAGTTCGCGTTTAGCGCAACGTAGGGCAATGCTCAAAGGAACTTGAACGTCCGATACTATCGCATCTTAGCTCATTGGTGCAGTTGTGCGTTGGCGTTGGCAATCGCCGTGACGCTGGCATCGAACGAGGCGCGCGCTCAAGTATCGCCCGAAGAGCACGCGCGCCATCATCCCGGAGCTTCGCCGATGCCCGGCGGTTCGCCCGCGAATCCGGCAGCGGCTGGGCCGGGAATGATGGAAGGAATGGGCGAGATGATGAAGGGCATGGGAGCGCCTGCGCCGAAGGAGCTTTATCCGACGCTGATGTCGTTGCCCTCGTTGTCGGCTGAGCAACGCAAGCAGGTGGAACAGCAAGCGGACGACAGAATTCGCGGTGGAAATTCGCTTATGGCGGAAGCGGTTGATGCGCTCGCTCGCGGCGCCGCATCGCAGGATTACGCCGCGATGCACGAGGCGACAGTGAAACTTCACGAAGGCATGACCCAGCTCGAGAGCGGCATCGCCGCGCGGCACGCGCTGGCCGAAGGACGCGCGCCACCCGAGGTCGCTCTCGAATGGTTTAAGCGCGAAATGAATCTGCCAATCAGTGCACTTCCTGCATCGTCCAGTTTGTTAGGCGACATGAGGTTTCATTTACTGGTAATCGCGATCCTGGGCACTTTCGTCGCTGCGATGATCTGGATGTACTTCTTTAAAATGCAGCGGGCGGCGCATCTACTTCAAGAGCTGACCGGTGGCGCGCCATCAACCCCACTCGCCAGAAGCATGACGCCCGCGCCCGCGATTAACCCTACCTCCGCGCCTCCAGTCGTGACTGCTCCTCCGGTGACTCAACCAGCAACCACTAAAAAATGGGCTGGCAAGCTGCGAGTCGGCCGAATCTTTCAGGAAACACCGGACGTGAAGACGTTCCGACTGATGAACCCGTTAGGCGGTGCGCTGCCGTTCAGTTATTTGCCCGGACAATTTCTAACTCTCACCGTCCCGTCCGAGGGCAAACCAATAAAGCGGAGTTACACCATCGCCTCCTCTCCGACGCAGCACGATTATGCGGAAATTTGCGTCAAGCATGAAGAAGGCGGTGTGGTCTCGGGGTTTGTGCACACGCAGGTGCATGAAGGAGATTTGATCGAGGTTTCCGGTCCCTCCGGCTTGTTCACTTTCACCGGCCGGGAATGCAAATGCATTCTGCTCCTCGGTGGCGGCGTCGGCATCACGCCGCTGATGAGCGTGCTTCGTTACCTGACCGATCGCAGTTGGCCAGGTGACATCTTCCTCCTCTACGGCGTCAAAACTCCAAGCGACATTATCTTCCGCGAGGAATTAGATTACCTCCAGCGACGGCATCCCAACCTGCGCGTTGTGATCAGCGTCTCGCGTCCTGAAGGAACCGATTGGAAAGGCGCGACCGGTCGAATCAGTAAGGAACTGATCGCGCAATCCGTGCCGGATATCGCGACGCGCTATGTGCATATCTGCGGTCCGGTCTCGATGATGGAAGCTGCCAAGAAAATGTTGACCGAGCTTGGCGTCCCAGGCGAGCGAATAAAGACGGAGTTGTTTGGCCCGGCGTTAGGCAAACCAGAGCCGATTATGCCTCCAGCCATTTCGCTTCCGCCCAGCGTGGCGATTTCGCTTCCCACGGTGACCTTCTCAGCTTCCGACAAATACGCGCCGCTGCCGGCGGACAAGTGCATCCTTGACGTTGCGGATGAAATCGGCGTCGAGATCGACAACTCCTGCCGCGTCGGCACGTGCGGTACGTGCCGGGTCAAGTTGTTATCCGGCGAAGTGACCATGGCGCTGGAGGACGGTCTAGAGCCAGGAGACAAAGAGAACCGCATTATTCTTGCCTGCCAGGCAAAATCGACCGGCAACGTTGTCGTTGACGCCTAACAAACCGTGAAAGAGCGTAACGAAGTCGTAGTAACTGGGCTTGTTATCTTGCTGCTCATTCTCTGGCTCGGTTTTCCATTCCATCAATCGCCACGATTCGCGGAAAGTCTGGCCGGCGGAATTCTCGGCGTTACCGGTTCGGCCCTGATGCTCGTTCCGTTGGCTTACTCGATCGTCAAACGCATCAAGCCACTCAAGAACCGCATCAGTGCACGTGTGCCGATGCGCACGTTGTTGTCGTGGCACATTTATGGGGGCGTGCTCGGACCAATTCTTGTTCTCATTCACACCGGTCACAAATTTCAAAGTCATCTTGGCATCGCGCTCACCGCAATGACGATCATCGTCGTTTTGAGCGGATTCACCGGACGTTATCTGCTCAGCAAGTTCTCGCAGACGATCGGCGAGAAAAAGAAAATGCTGACTGAACTGGAGCTGGCCTATCGCCAGACTGCGACTGAACTGTCCGCGCATCCCGAGCAGATGGCGATTCTGCAGCCTTTTTCAGGATTTTTCGGTCGGCTTCTGGCTGGAGCTCTTCTGGGGCCTAACGAAACACCATCCAACCCGTCTCCAGCATCGATTCGGGCACTGGAATTATCCGACTCCATCGCCGACCTCGAGTACGCGATCCGCACGCATGAGACGTTCAAGCGCGCGTTCTCGGTCTGGTTAAAACTGCACATCGCTCTCTCATTTACGCTTTATACCCTCCTCACGCTGCATGTCTGGGCGGCACTGAGTTTCGGATTGAGGTGGTTCGCATGACGTTGCCAAAAATGCTTCTGCTTGCCGTCCTCGTTCTCGCATTGCTCGTCCTCGCTTTCTTCATCGTATCGCCTCGACATCGAGAAAAAACAGCGAGTGCGATTCTTTCGCCCGTCTTCTGGCAGCACATGGTCAGTCCCGGCGATCTCTCGAAAGCCCATGCTTCTTTGGAGAACAACTGCGCCGCGTGTCACACGCCGATCACCGGAGTCGAAGCTAGCAAATGTATCGTCTGTCACGCAGACAATCGAGCGTTGCTCCAGCGGCAGCCGACCGCATTCCATGCAAATATCGCCGAATGTGCCCCATGCCATCTCGAACATCAGGGTCGCCTGGTGAGCGCGACGCAGATGGATCACGTCGCGCTCGCGCACATCGGCTGCAAGATGCTTGAGAGCGCCGCGTCCCCATCTCAGCCCGACATGGCAAAAGTCCAACGCTGGCTTGAAAAAACTGCCCCCTCGGCGCGGCCGGCTAACCACCGAGCTGCTGAGGAAGCGCTGCTGAACTGCGCGGCATGCCACAGCACGAAAGACAAACACTTCGGTTTGTTTGGGACCGACTGCGCCCAGTGTCACACGACGGAGAAGTGGACTATCACCGAATTTCGGCACCCCTCCACGGCCTCGCAATCGTGCGCGCAATGCCATCAAGCACCGCCCAGCCACTACATGGGGCACTTTCAGATGGTTTCGATGAAAGTCGCCGGCCAGGAGCACGCGGATGTAACACAATGTTTCCTTTGCCATCAAACGACCTCATGGAACGACATCAGAGGCGTCGGTTATTACAAACATCATTAACCCGAATTTCGCCGCTGATGAATAAAAACATGATCGCATTTGGCGGACCCGGTATCGAGCCACGGTGGACGGCAAGCACCAAAGAAGGGATCGGCACGGCTTATCACACGAGCAGCCGCGTCTGGTTTACGATCAGCCACGGCATCGTCGACGAAATTTACTATCCTCACGTTGACGTTCCCAACACGCGCGACCTCCAATTCCTGATCACCGACGGCGAGAGCTTCTGCCACGAAGAGCGCCGCGACCTCGAACATCAAATCGAATACCCGGAAGAAGGCTGCCTGCTTTATCGGCTGATCAATTCCGAGCCGAGCGGACGTTATCGCATCATTAAGGAAATTCTCACCGACCCGCATTCATCAGTCGTGCTGATCCAAACGCGGCTTGAGATTCTCGATGAAACTTTGCACGGCAAGCTGCGGCTCTATGCCCTCCTCGCGCCGCACCTGAAAGGCATGGGACAAAACAACTCCGGCTGGCATTGCGACATGGCCGGGCGCAAGCTGTTTCACGTCGAGCGCGAGAACATCAATCTCTCCTTTGGCTGCTCGCCCGATTTTTTGCGTCGCTCGGTCGGTTACGTCGGATACAGCGACGGCTGGCAGGATTTAATCGGCGATTTCCGGATGGAGAAAGCGGAGGATGGCAACATCGCGCTCACTGCGGAAATTGATCTGAGCGCCGGCCTTGAATTCACGCTCGCGGTCGGGTTCGGACGCAACCGATTCGCATCCTGCGCGAAAGTTCTGCGTACGCTGGCGATCCCTTTTTTACAGCATCGCGCATCGTTCATCGAGCAGTGGCACACGAAGAAAAGTGCAGAAGAGTTGAACCAGCACACCGGCGATCGCGGACGGCTCACCTGGCTGAGCCGCTGCATTCTGCTCGCGCACGAGGACAAGGTTTACAAGGGCGCCATCGTCGCCTCGATGAGCATTCCATGGGGCGAGACCAAGGGGGATGTGGAACTCGGCGGCTATCATCTTGTCTGGCCACGCGACATGACGCAAAGCGCGATGGCGCTGCTCGCCGCCGGCCACACCGGCTCCGCTCTTCGCGCGCTGACCTGGCTGGCGACCATGCAGGATCCCGATGGCGGAATGCCGCAGAACAGTTGGATTAATGGAGCCGCGCACTGGAAAGGAAGGCAGCTCGATGAGGTGGCCGCGCCGATCCTGCTGGCGTGGCAACTGCGCCGCGCCGATGCTCTCCAACTCTTCCAGCCCTGGGCGGTCGTCTGTCGCGCTGCTGGTTACCTCATCGCGCACGGCCCGGTCACCAACCAGGAACGCTGGGAGGAAAGCGCGGGCTACTCGCCCTCCACGCTGGCAGCGATTATTGCGAGCCTGGTTTGCGCAGCCGATTTTGCCCGCGACCGCTTTGATGAAAATGCCGCGGCCTTCATCCTCGATTACGCCGACTGGCTTTCCGCGCACCTCGAAGATTGGACGGTGACCAATCGCGGCGAGCTTCATGACGGCAAACCGCGGCATTACGTCCGAATCAATCCAGCTGATCTCAACCGGCCAGACGTTATCCCCGATCCCAACACGGTAATTCTTCACATCGCCAACGGCAGCGGCAGCTACGCTGCACGCAACGTCGTCAGCGCCGATTTTCTTCAGCTCGTCCGTCTCGGCGTACGCGATCCGCATGATCCGCTGATCGTTGATTCGCTCGCGGTCGTCGACGCCGTTCTGAAACATGACCTACCACAAGGCCCGTGTTGGCGCCGTTACAACCACGACGGCTATGGCCAAAAAACGGACGGAGGCGCTTTTGACGGCATTGGGATGGGGCGCAGTTGGCCGCTGCTCACAGGCGAGCGTGGTCACTACGAGTTCGCTGCCGGCCGCGATCCGATGCCGTTCATCAAGACGATGGAAAAGTTTGCGAACCAGGGCGGAATGTTGACCGAGCAAGTCTGGGACGCAGACGATTTGCCCAGTGGCGAAATGAACCGGGGGCGGCCAACCGGTGCGGCGATGCCTTTGTGCTGGGCGCACGCCGAATACCTTATGCTCGTGCGCAGCCGTGAAAGGGGCGTGTGCTTTGAGCGCATCGAGCCGGTTTACGAGCGTTATGCGAAAAACAAGACCGGTAGCCAGCTCGACATCTGGACCTTTGCTTACCAATGTCCGAAAATCAGGGCGGGTAAAAATCTGCGGATCATTACGCACGCGCCCGCTACCGTTCGCTGGAGCTTCGATGACTGGCGCACGACGCATGATATAGAAGCGACCGATACGCATATTGGTTGCTGGTTTGTCGATCTGCCCTCCGCCAAGCTCAACGCAGACGTCGAGATCGTGTTCACCTTCCGCTGGGCCGGCAAATGGGAAGAGAGAAGCTTCAAAATCGCCATAGTGGCAAAGCGTTGAGTGCAGAACACTGCGTGCGCGTGTGCTTATGAATAATGACGCACATATGGTGATAGATCCGGTGTGCCGGATGGAGCTTGATGAGAGACACATCAAAGAGTCTCTCGTTTACCAAGGGCGGCGATATTACTTTTGTTCGGTTGGCTGCCGCGCTGAGTTTCAAAGACATCGGAAGGATTACGTCCAGGCCGCTCAGGCAAAAGGTGGGCTCTAAGATGTGTAGATTTCTCTGCTACAAGGGACTGCAGATTCTTCTGGCGGATTTGCTTTATCGCCCGCAGCATTCATTGATCCTGCAAAGCTTTAGGGCAAAAGAGCGGCCGGAGCCGCTAAATGGAGATGGTTTTGGCGTTGGTTGGTACGCGGGAAATACCAGCACAACGCCATGCGTATTCACCAGTCTCACTCCAGCTTGGAGCAATCAAAATCTCCGCCGCTTGAGCGAACACGTGAAATCACCATGTTTCTTCGCGCATGTGCGGGCGGCCTCGCCCGGGATGCGAGTCTGCGAAGCGAACTGCCACCCGTTTCAGTTCGGCCAATTTCTCTGGATGCATAACGGCACCATTGAAGGCTTCTGGCGGATCAAACGTCGCCTGCGCGCTTCCTTACCTGACCACCTCTATGACAGCATTGAAGGGACGACGGATTCGGAACACGCGTTCGCCGTTTTTCTCCATCTGCTCGGAAATACTGAAAAGGTCGTTTCGGCGAAAGAATTAGGGCAGGCGCTTGTGCGCACAATTTCGCAGTTGGAGCAATGGACCGCAGAAGCAGGTTTCTCCGCCCCGTCTTATTATAACTTTGCGGTCAGCGACGGACAAAGCATCGCCGCCGTCCGTTATGTTTCCGACCCAAGAGTAGAACCTGTCTCTCTTTATTACTCCGCTGGTGGCAAATACCAGGTGGCCGATGGAATTTGTGAATTTGTAGATTGTCGTGACGAGGAGAGAACCGTGGTAATCGCTTCCGAACGGCTGAACGAAAATCCGAAGAATTGGATCAGAGTCGCTCCCAATCACGTTTTAACGGTTACCCCAAATCTGGAAGTCAATGTGGAACTGATGGACGTTCAGCGTCTGGGATTAACGAGTATGTAATGTAGCGAGCTGTTCCCTGAAGAAGGCTTTCAACAAGAACTATGGAACATTTTCGCTCGCTTGTAGAAATCCTCGGTACAGGTCTTGATGCTGCTGGTGTGCTCATCGTTGTAGGAGGCGCAGTTGTAGCCACTGGCAGAGTTTTACTTCGTCGCAGCGGCGACGTTGGTGACTATTACCGGCGGTACCGGCAGGACCTCGGGCGCGCAATTTTGCTCGGGCTCGAGTTTCTCATCGCTGGCGACATTATTCGTACAGTCGTGGTTGCGCCTACACTACAAAACGTGCTCGTGTTGGGATTAATCGTTCTTATTCGGACATTCCTGAGTCTCTCGTTGCAACTAGAAATCGAGGGGAAACTTCCCTGGCAGCGCGAGCCGGCGCCGGCGGCTCAAGGTTCGCACAACCAAGAGCACGAATGACTAACGAGAACCATTGAACGATCCTTGGGGATCGCTCACCTAAACCACGAAAAAGAAAGCGGAGACAAACACGATGAAATCAACATACATGGCAGCCGTCGTAATCGTGGGCCTGCTCCAGAGCGCAATATTGTTCGCCCAGGACCCAGGCTCGATGCAGGAAATGGATAAGCAGAAGCATCGCGAGATGATGCCGAGGCACGCAAAGATGATGGAAGAACAAAAGGCGCAGGACGCCGAAATCGACAAACTAATGGCGGAGATGAACGCAGCCACCGGCGAAAAGCGCGTCGACGCGATCATCGCCGTCTTGAACAAACTGGTTGAGCAACGAAAAGCCATGCATGAAAAGATGGCCGCACAGCTCGACTAAGAACTGAAGATAAGAACTGTGCAGATCACGTTACCAAGATTGACGAAGCTAGTAGTCTTGTTAGCATTCGTAACCGCGCTTGACAGCGAAGCGTCGACCGAAGACTCAGGGCCTGCCAGGGCCGTGGTGGAAGCCTTTCACGCTGCCCTTCAGCGCGGCGATGGCAAAGCAGCGATGGAGCTGCTTGCCGCGGATGCGGTCATTCTGGAAAGCGGCTCTGTCGAAACCCGCGCTGAGTACGAGGCTCATCATCTTCAGGAAGACATCCGGTTTGCCCAAACGGTGCGTAACACGCGCTCCGATGTCCATGTTGCAGTCGAGGGCAACGCGGCTTGGTTAATCAGTCGGAGCAGGGCTGAAGGTTCATTCGAAGGCAAGCCAGTCAACAGTAGTGGCGTTGAATTAGCCGTCCTCACCAAGACTCGCAACGGCTGGCGAATACGGGCAACCCATTGGTCCAGCCATAAAGTGGGAACTTAACGTCGTGAATTGAGTTAGCGTTTATTGTCTCAGAGATGAAAGAGAGAGCTCAAGGAATCCGCGATCCCGTCTGCAGGATGGAAGTTGATCCGAAGTGTGGCATGGAGGTCGAGCGTGGCCGCACTTTGCGCGAGCCGGCGAAGAAAGATCGTCCATTGAATGTGACGCGGTTGCTCCTCCGCCCAGCGCGGCATCCATTGCACTGCATCGTGCCGCCGCACATGCTTAAGGAAATTGTCCATCGCGGCGACGCGGCGCAAAAGGAATGGGCGCTGGAGACACTTGGGGTGTCGGCCAGGCTCCGTGGTAACCGCGAGATTCTGGGCGAGCTGCTCGGCCTTTTTCCGTCCGCCGGCGACGAAAAGGTGCGCACGGTTTACGATGCGCGCGGCGGCGAGGCGCTACCAGGCGTGCGCGTTCGCGGAGAAGGCGACCCGGCTTCAAAAGACGAGGAGGTGAACGAGGCTTACGACGGCGCGGGCGTCACCTATGATCTCTACCGGAAACAATTCAAGCGAAACTCGATCGATGATCGCGGCATGCGATTGGATTCTACCGTGCATTACGGCGAGAACTTCGATAACGCCTTCTGGAACGGTAAACAGATGGTCTATGGCGATGGCGACGGACAGCTCTTTAATCGATTCACCATTGCCATCGACGTCATCGGCCACGAATTGACGCACGGCGTCACCCAGTTTTCATCCGGTCTCGCCTATCAGGGGCAGTCAGGCGCCCTCAACGAATCGATTTCGGATGTGTTCGGTTCCCTGGTCAAACAATATCGCGCAAAACAAACGGCGAAGCGGGCCGATTGGCTGATCGGCGCGGGATTGCTGGCAAAGGGAGTCAAAGGCGTCGCGCTCCGCTCGCTCAAAGCGCCCGGCACCGCGTACGATGATCCAGTCCTAGGCGCCGATTCGCAGCCGGCGCACATGAAAGATTTCGTCAAAACCAAATCGGACAACGGCGGAGTGCATATCAATTCCGGCATTCCCAATCACGCATTCTATCTGCTGGCGGTTGCACTTGGGGGCTCGGCCTGGACCAAAGCTGGGCAAATCTGGTATCGGGCCTTACAGCAATTCAAACCGGCCACGGATTTCCAGTCGGCCGCGGCCACCACCGCCGAGACAGCGCGAGGATTGTATGGGACGAAATCGCGGGAGGAGAAAGCGGTCGTCGCTGCCTGGAAAGAAGTCGGCATCGAGATTTGAGGTAACCACCCGAACAAAGAGACCGGAGCGCGCAATGAAAATAACCTTGACCGTGACTGGCGGATTCACGGGGATAGGCGGGAAGTGGGAAATCGATGCCGCATCCGGCGGAGCGCAAAGCGGGATTGACGCCGTTAAAATGCAATCATTGACTCAACTCATCACCGCGGCCCGGTCGGCGGGAGTGTTTGGAAACGATTACTCGGAGCCGCCAGCACACGGAGCTGCCCCTGCTCCTATCGAACGGGCTGATGCCATTCCCGCAGATTTTCAGACATATGAATTGGAAGTGAACGGGGAGCGGGTGCGTTGGCGTGAACCCGCCGCGGCGGGCACGGCCGCGGCTCCGCCGATCGTCAGGCAGTTGAAACGACGGATCATGCAGAACACGCCACGACAGCCATATCAACCGCTCTAGGACCGTGCAAAGCCGACAGATAAACATCGCCGGAGCCGACCTGATGGGTCTGACCGATTGTGTCGTCAGCTGGCGCATTCGTACGATTCACGGGTCGAGTCACGCAAACAAGGTTGACGAAATCAAATGATCTTCACCTGCCCAATGCATCCCGAGATCGAGCGGGACCGACCCGGAGCATGCCCGATCTGTGGCATGGCGCTCGAACCGAAGACTCCGGCCGGAGGCGAAGAGGAGAACGCGGAACTGCGAGACATGACGCGGCGATTCTGGATCGGCGCACTTCTGTCGCTGCCGGTTTTCGTTCTCGGCATGGTGCATCTCTTTCCGAACGCGCCGATGTGGGTTGCGAGTGATGCCTCTCGCTGGCTCCAATTTATTTTGAGCACGCCCGTCGTGCTTTGGTGTGGTTGGCCGTTTTTTGTGCGCGGCTGGCAATCGATCCTCAACCGATCACCCAACATGTTTACGCTCATCGCGATGGGCGTCGGCGTTGCGTATATATATAGCGCCGTCGTGATGCTCGCGTCGGGAATCTTCCCAGCGTCCTTCCAGGAACACGCTAGGATCGACGTTTATTTTGAAGCGGCAGCGATTATCACGGTGCTCGTTTTACTTGGACAAGTCCTGGAACTCCGCGCGCGGACTCGGACTGGCAGCGCTATTCGCGCGTTGCTCGGTTTAGCACCAACAACGGCGCGCGTCGTGCGTGACCACGAGGAACGCGATGTCGCTTTGGATCAAGTGCATGCTAGCGACGCATTGCGCGTGCGACCGGGTGAGAAAATTCCGGTCGATGGCAAAATCACTGAAGGCAAGACCAGCGTCGATGAGTCAATGATCACCGGCGAGCCGATACCCGTCGAGAAAACGATTGGCGATCGCGTGACGGGCGGAACAATCAACCAGACTGGGAGCTTCTTGATGACCGCGGAAAAGGTCGGTGCCGAGACAGTGCTTTCACGGATTGTCGAAATGGTCGCTCAAGCGCAACGAAGTCGGGCGCCAATTCAGGGGCTCGCCGATAAAGTCGCCAGTTGGTTTGTGCCCGCAGTTATCGCCGCAGCCGCGCTCACGTTCATCGTCTGGTCGAGACTTGGGCCTGAACCGCGCTTTGCGTACGCCATTGTCAACGCGGTTGCAGTGCTGATCATCGCTTGCCCGTGCGCGCTTGGACTTGCCACGCCGATGTCGATCATGGTCGGCGTAGGCCGCGGCGCGCAGGCCGGCGTCTTGATCAAAAAAGCTGAGGCGATAGAGCGGCTGGAAAGCGTTGACACTCTTATCGTCGATAAAACCGGGACGTTGACCGAAGGAAAACCGCGCCTGGCGCGCGTCTTCGCCACCGATTCGATTTCGGAAGAGCAACTGCTTTCGTTTGCTGCATCGGTCGAGCGGCAGAGCGAACATCCGCTTGCCGCGTCGATCGTGCACGGCGCGCAAGATCGACATCTCACGCTTGCGAAGGTGACAGATTTTCAAT
>WNGK01003737.1_pt1 | contig 20294 bp, 17 predicted proteins | sample 5400601 | NCBI WGS metagenome assembly WNGK01 (sample SAMN13153376, study PRJNA577476) | soil metagenome | isolation source: 60 cm soil or saprolite under Garry oak tree replicate 1 | place: USA:California | collected 2016-06-15
AGCGGAAAGTAACCCAGAGCCGGATCGAAGCGGAAGGTGAGCCCAGGCTGAACGATCAGATCGAACCATTGCTTCAGTTTGTACGGAATGCCGAAATTCCACATCGGTGTGGAAATCAGCACCCGGTCGGCAAGCGCGAACCGCATCGCCATTCGTTCGAGCACGGCGAAAGCCTCACGCTGGGCGCCGCTGAATTCCCGCCCGCTCTGGCGGGCGTATTTGGCTTCCAGCGCATCGCCGTCGAACTCGGGCAGGGTTTCGCGCCAGATGTCCATCACGTCGATATCCCAGTTCGGCCGCACCTCTTGAAATCGGGTCACGAACGCCTCCGCACCGGCCGAGGATTCGGAGGCCGGACGCGGCGAGCAACGCAGGTGGAACAGTTTGGGCACGCCTTCCATCCTTTCCTCACGTCGCGCCGGCCACTCACCCGATCGCTCTGATCACGGCATCGGTGTTGGTGACGATGGCGACGTTCTGCATCGCGAAATTGATCGATGCGTTGTGCCACTCGGCGTTCATGGTCGAACAGCAATCCTCGGGCACGATCATGAAATAGCCCTTGTCGGCTCCGGTGCGCGCGGTGTGCTCGATCGACATGTTGGTCCAGGCACCGGTATCGATCAGCATGTCGCGGCCGGTCGCCTTCAGGATCGTTTCCAGCCGACTGCCTTCCCACGCGCTCATGCGCATCTTCTCAACGATGAAGTCGCCCGGACGGGGCTCGAGCCCGGCTACCGGCGCCGCACCCCAGGAGCCGCGCACCATCGCCCTGGAATCGACCAGTCCCTCGAACAACGGTGCGTTCAGCGTCAGGCCGGGCGCGCCGGGTTCGACGACGAACCAGACGTGGATCACGACGACGCCGCGTGCGCGCGCCACCTCAGCAAGCCGGCGCACGTTGTCGACGACATGCTGCGCGCGCGCGTGGGCCGGCGCGCCCGATTCCGCGAAGGCGCCGCCCTCCATGATGACGTCGTTCTGCAGATCCTGGATGATCAGCGCGCAACGCTTCGGATCGAGCTGCAGGCCATCGGCCGGCAGCTGCGGCGCCGACGCAGAAGCCGCGACGCCCGCGCCTGCCCTGGCGGTCATGTAAGGCTCGGCGCGTGGGCCGATCTTGGTGGTGACCGTGTAGACCGAGTGCGTCGCGGTCATGAACAGCGTGCGGAAGTCGGCGCCGCCCCAGCTCAGATTGGCGACCAGTTCGGGCACGCGAACCTTGCCCAAGAGATCGCCGTTCATCGCATAGACCCAGACGCCGCCCGGCGCCGTCACCCATATGTTCCCGCGCTGATCGCATTTCATGCCATCAGGCACGCCAGGCTCGAGCTCGGAGCGGATCCCGTCGGCGAAGACGCGGGCGTTGGAAAGCGAACCGTCAGCTTCGACGTCGAAGACGCGAATCAGCGTCTGTACGGTGTCGTTGACATAGAGCCGCTTTTCGTCCGGCGAAAAGCAGAGGCCATTCGGCTGCTCGAATAAATAGCGATCGACCAATAGCTGCGGTGCGGCACCGTCGGGAGGCACGCGGTAGACGCCCTGGAAGCCGAGCTGCCGCGGCCGCTCGACGCCGTATACCGGCATGCGACCGTACCAGGGGTCGGAGAAATAGATCGCGCCGCTCGAATGGACGCAGACGTCGTTCGGGCTGTTGAGTTCCTGTTTCTCGAAGTGTGAGGCAAGGACTTCGCGACGGCCATCGGGGCGCTCGCGGATCAGCGATGACGTCGCGTGCTCGCAGACGATCAGGTTGAGGTCGGCGTCATAGGTCATGCCATTGCATTTGTTCGAAGGGTGCTTGACCTCGACGACGCCGCGCGTGGCGTCCCAGCGACGGCGAACGTCGGCGGGCATGTCCGAAAAAAGCAGGTAGCGACCGACCGGATGCCATATCGGCCCCTCGGTAAAGGTGAAGCCGGTGCCGAGCTGACCGACCGGCGCATAGGGATCGATCAGGTCTTCGAATTCGGGGCGCAGCGTGGCATGGGTCATGGGTGATCCCTTCGTCCAGCTCAGGCCGGAAACCAGTTGCGCCTGGGCAGCGACTGAACAACCGGGCCCGGCACCTGATCCTGCAGCCGCCCGACGACATCTCCGCCTTCGATCTTGCACGGCCGGTCGTGCACCGGCAGCAGAAAGCGCGAGCTGTTGACGAGCTTCTTGATGGCGGCTTTCTCCGCGCGTTTCGACATGCCGTGGTTGCCGGTCGTGCGCGGTTCGGCGTCGTGGATCTCGCGGAAGGGATCCACAAGTTGATCGTTGATGTCGTAGAGCACGTCGCCGCAGATCGTCGCGATACCCTCGGCGGTGTGAACGTGCAAATTCATCGACCCTTCCGTGTGCGCATTCGCCGCCTCGCAATATACCCCCGGGATCAGCTCAACCGGGCCGGTGATCTCGAGATCCAGGAATCGCAGCGCGCTCTTGGTGTGCAGCCGATCGATCAGATGCTTGATGTCGGGCGCCGGGTATTGCGGGTGCATCAGGCCGGAGACGGAATATTCGAGCTCCTTGCGGTTGAGGACGACCGTCGTGTTCATCGGAAACAGATCATCCTTGCCGGCGTGGTCGATGTGCAGGTGGGTGTGGCAAACGAAGCGGACGTCGCCCATGCGCACGCCGTGACGCGCCAGCTGGTTCTCGATCATGTTTTCGTGGAACTGCAGGCCGCGCATGCCGAGAGTTTCCATGATCTGATTGGAACGGTAGCCAGTGTCGACGACGATCGGGTAGGGGCCCCCGACAATGAGAAAACCCAGCGTCAGCACACGGCGCGTGCGCCCACAGTCGCGACCGAGCACGAGGAAGCTCGATTCCAGTTCGATGTCGCCATAGTCGAGAATCTTGATTTCCAACGCCATGCTTGCCTCCCGTTCCCTTCGTTTGTTTTCGCCTGCGCAAGGCTAGGGCGCGAGACGATAGACCCGCATTGCCGTATCGCGCAGGACCGCGTCGCGATGGCGCGGGTTCGTCTTGACGGTGTCGAGATAGGCGTCGATGAGATCGCCATAGCTGGTCCACAGCTTCTCGATCGGAAAATTCGAACCGAACAGGCAGCGATCGGCCCCGAAGATCGCCACCGTCTCCGAAACGATACCGGCGATGTGCGCGGGGTCATTGCGATGGATGAACGTGCCCAGCCCGGAGAGCTTGCAGACGATGTTCGGACACGCCGCCAGCCGTACCATGCCGGCGCGCCAGGCCGAGCGGCCGGCAGGGGACAGGTCCTCCGGCATTCCGGCGTGCTGCAGCACGAACGTGACCTTCGGACAGGCTTCGGCGAGGCTGGCCGCGTCCGGCATCTGCGGCGCGAACACCTGCAGATCGAAGCTCCAGTCGTAGTCGGCGAGGCGCGCGATGTTGCGACGAAGCGTCGGGTCCGCGCAGAGATCGGCGCGCGGGGCGAAGCGGTAGAGCGGGTTCTCGTGCCAGTGCAACTGCATACGTACGCCACGCACCAGCGGGTAGCGCTTGAGCCGGTCGAGCTGCGGGCGCACGTCGTCCGCGGTGAAATCCGCGTAGGCGACGATCGCATGCGGCCAGCCAGTTTCCGCGGCGGTGCGTTGCACCCAGGCCGTCTCGTCCTCGTACCGCTCCTTCGCCCAATTCGTCTGCACATAGACCGACTTGACGACGCCATTGCCGGAGAGTTCGTCGAGGTATTCGCGGATCGGATAGTCGCGACGGATCGGTTCGTAGGGACCGAAGATGCGCGGCTGCATCGGCCCGATCAGCCAAGGAAGATCGGCCTGGCGCCATATGTGATGATGCGCGTCGATGATGCCGATCACGCGGCTCTCCTTTGCCGCAGTGAAAGCACATGCGCGACCACCGCCGCGCTCGATCCGCCGTCGACCATGTCGTCGACGAAGCGGCGAATGGCGATCAGCGCCTCCGTCTGCGGCACGAAGCCGGAGCCGACCGCGAGCGGCGTCAGCCAGCTCAGGCGCCAGGCCCGCTGCGAGAGCTTGGCGACCGCGTCGCGCAAGGCCGAGAGATCGCCACGCTCCAACCCGTCGGACAGGACGACGACCGCGGCGCCGCGCGCGTAGCCGCCGAAGCGCGGCACGGCGAGAAAGGCCTGCAGCGCGTCGCCGATGCGGGTGCCGCCGTCCCAATCGCTCACCAGATGCGCGGCGGCTGCGAGCGCCTGCTCGCGGCGCTTGAGCCGCAGCGCGCGCGTCAGGCGCGTCAGCCGCGTGCCAAAGGTGAAGACTTCGACATTCGGCGTCGCCTGCACCAGCGTATGCGCGAGCCTGAGATTGTCCTCCGAGCGCGCTTTCATCGAGCCCGAGACGTCGATCAGCAGCAGCATTTTGCGCGGCCGCGGGCGGCGTTTCAGCCGCCCGAGCCGCATCACCTCGCCGTCGTTGCGTATGGATTCGCGCAGGGTTCGTCGCAGGTCCGCCCAAGGCCCGCGGCGCGCGCGCATGCGGCGATGGCCGCGCCGGCGTGGCAGGCGCGTCGGGGCTTCGCGCGCGAGCCGGCGCAGCGCGTCGTCCGGCCGGCTCGGGCCGAAGCGGCGCTCTGCCAGTGCTTCGGCGCGCACCGCCATTTCGCCTGATACGTTGGCGTCGTCGGCGAGCGGCGGCTCCCCGTCGCCGCGTCCCTCCTCCTGCAGCCGTACGACCTCTTCGTCCTCGCCTTCGGCGCCGGGCACTTCTTCCCCGCCGAGGAAGTGGATTCGGAACAACATGTCGTAGGCGGCGCGCCGCTCGGGGGGAGGGGCCAGAGTCGCCAGTCCCGCCTGCCTGATGTCGTCAGGACCGCGCGGACCAAGCAACTCGATCGCTTGCAGGAACGCCGTGGTCTGCTCGGGCGCGATTGCAAAACCGTTGGCGCGCAACAGCGCCACGAACGAGACGAAGGCGCGCGCGGCGCGCGGCAGCTGTGGCGCTTCGCTCACGCCGCTGCCTCCGCGATCAGCGCGTCGAGCCGGCCGGCGATGAAGGCGAGGTCCTCCTCGTCCTTCAGCGCAACGCCGATCGAGCGCTTGAACGCATCCGGCCAGCGCGCGCCGCCCTTATTGAGCAACGTCGCCGCCTCCGCCCAATCGACGGCCTCGGCGACGCCGGGCGCCTTGCTCAGCGGCTCGCGCCTTAGTTTGCCGACGGCGGCGACAACCGCACGTGCGGTCGCCTCGGCGACGCTGGAGGCGCGTATCATGATGATTCTCGCTTCGCGCTCCGCCGTCGGGTAATCGATCCAGTGATAAACGCAGCGCCGGCGCAGTGCCTCGTGCAGATCGCGCGTGCGGTTAGAGGTCAGCACCACTACCGGCCGCTCGGCCGCCCGGATGGTGCCGCGCTCGGGAATCGAAATCTGGAAGTCGGACAGGAATTCGAGCAGGAAGGCCTCGAACTCCTGATCCGAGCGATCGATCTCGTCGATCAGCAGCACCGTCGAGTCCGGCGCGCGCAGCGCCGCGAGCATCGGACGCTCGATCAGGAAAGTCTCGCCGTAAATGTCGATGGTCTCGTCGCCGGCCTGGCGGATCGCCAGCATCTGTCGTGGATAATTCCATTCATAGAGCGCGGCTGAGGCGTCGATCCCCTCGTAGCATTGCAGGCGAATGAGCCGGCGACCGAGTATGGCGGCGATCGCCTTCGCCGCTTCGGTCTTGCCGACGCCGGGGGCGCCCTCGAGCAGCAGCGGCTTGCCCAGCGCGAGCGCCAGATAGGCCGCCGTCGCGATGCCCTCGTCGGCGAGGTAATAGGCCGCGCGCAGCGCCTTCTCCAGCGCCTCCGGGCTGTCGATGCCGCCAATGGTTCCGCGAACCGCCATCAGCGCCGCGCCTGCGGCCGCGCGCCGCCTTGCGCCTTGATCGCGCGCAACACTTTCTCCGGCGTGATCGGCAGTTCGTCGATGCGCACACCGACCGCATTGAAAATTGCGTTGGCGACCGCCGGCATCACGGGATTGGCGCACATCTCGCCCGGGCCCTTGGCACCGAACGGACCATCCGCCGCCGGGCGCTCCAGCACCGCGATGTCGTGCGGGCAGATGTCGCCGGGACCCGGCATCAGATATTCGACGAAGTCGCGCGGGCCGTGCCCCGGATCGGGATAATAGGGCTCCGTCGTCTCGTAAAGCGCGTGACTGATCCCCATCCAGGCCCCGCCGACCAGTTGCTGTTCGACCAGCCGCGGATTGAGCGCGCGCCCGAGTTCGTAGGCGCTGTCCATGCGCACCATCGCCACGTCGCCGGTCTCGTCGTCGACCTCGACTTCGGCGACCATGCAGGCGTGCGCATAGCAGGTCGCCGGAGACATTTCACCGGTCTCGGGATCGACGGCGGAAAGCGGCACCAGGAAGATGCCGCGCCCGGAGATCGTCTTGCCTTGCCTGAACTGTGCGGCGATCGCGACGTCCTTGGTCGAGATCGATCGATGCGGAGCGCCCTTGACGTGAATGTTGCCGCGACCGTCGGTTTCGAGGTCGGCGGCGTTGACCTCGAGCTCCTCGGCCGCCGCCTCCATCATCACCCCGCGCGCTTCCTTCGCGGCGGCCATTACCGCGTTGCCGACGCGATGCGTGCCGCGCGAGGCGAAACTGCCCATGCAGTGCGGCCCGGTGTCGGAATCGGCGGTGTCGACATAGACGTCCTCTACCGGCACGCCGAGTGTCTCGGCGCAGATCTGCCGGGTTACCGACTTCATGCCCTGACCGAGATCGATCGAGGACAGTGAGACCGTGAATTTGCCGCTCGGATTGGAATGCACCAGCGCCTGGCTCGGATCGCCACCGAGATTCATGCCGATGGGATAGTTGATCGACGCGATGCCGCGTCCACGATGCATGGCCATGATCAGCGTCTCCTCGAGCCAAAGACGGAGGAAAAACGTATCGCGCCGTGCGAGGCGGGCTGCGGCGCGGGCGTCGGCGAAACCGGGGGAGGCGGTGCCGGGTGCGGCGGCTGGGGCTCGGCGGCGGGCTGCGGCGCGCGATCATAGGGCGTACGTTGCTGTGCAGTTGGGCGCGCCGGCGCGAGCGAGTCCGCCGTGGTCGCGGGAACCGCCGCGCGCGGGCCGCCACCGTCCTTGCGCGAGGACATCCGCTTGAATTCCTCGCGCAGCGGCCATTTCGCCTTTTCGGCGGCGACCTGCACGCATTCGATCAACGCGGTGTTCTTGGCTTCGCGCCGATGCGCCTTCATGTCGCCGTCGCGATAGGCGTTGAGGATCCGGAACTCCATCGGGTCCATGCCAACGAGATGGGCGAGCTTGTCCATCTGGCATTCGATCGCGAAATCCATCGCGGTGACGCCGAAGCCACGCATCGCGGTGGCCGGTGTGCGGTTGGTGAAGACGCAATAGATGTCGCCGTAAACGTTCGGGATCGTGTAGGGCCCGGGCAAATGCGCCGCACATTTGACCGCGGCGTAGCTCGACAGCCTTGTATAGGCGCCGCTGTCGAAATAGGCGCGCACCTTGCGCGCGACGATGCGGCCGTCACGCATGACGCCGTCCTTCAGGTAGATGCGTTCGGCGCCGCGCGGCGGACCATATTGCATCTCCTCCTCGCGGCCGAAGATGTAGCGCACGGGACGGCCGGTCAGCATCGCTCCGAGGATGGCAAGCGGCTCGGTCAGGGTATCGACCTTGCCGCCGAAGCCGCCGCCCACGGTGCCTCCGACGAAATGAAAGGTGTTCGAGGGCACATCGAGAATCTTTGCGCAGGTGTCGAGCGAGAAGAACAGCGCCTGGGTGGAGGTGTAGACGACATATCGTCCGTTGGTGTCGGGTGCCGCGATCGAACCGTTGGTCTCGGTCGGCGCATGTTCGATTGGCGACATCTGATAGCGCTGCTCGAGCACATGGTCCGCGCTTGCGAAGCCGCGCTCGACGTCGCCGAACCGCAATTTCTGATGATCATAGATGTCGTAATAGGTGAAGGTGTTTTTCGGATAGGTTTCGTTGACCACCGGCGCGCCGGCCTTCAGCGCTTCCTCGACGTCGAAAACCGCGGGTAGCGGCTCATAGTCGACGCGGATCTTGGCGATGGCCTCGAAGGCCTCCCGGTGGCTGTCGGCGACAACAGCCACGACTGGCTCTCCCTTGTAGCGCACTTTGTCGACCGCAAGTGTCGGTTCGTCGTCCTTGCCGAAATTGATGAGGCTGAGCAGCGTGTTGAGGTTGCGCGGTACGTCGGCGCCGCGAATCAGCCGGCGCACGCCGGAGCTGCGCTCGGCCTCCGCGGTGTCGATATGCCTGATGCGGGCGTGCGCGTGCGGGCTGCGCAGCACCTTCAGATGCAGCATGCCCTGCAATTTGTGGTCGTTGAAATAGGTGGACGCGCCGGTGACATGACCGAGCATGTCCTGGCGCTGTGTGCCTTTGCCGATCTCCTTGAGATTGTCGTCACGCTCGTCGGCGAAAATGTCTTTGCGCAGTTCCAGCATGGCGCGATCCTCTAGGCGCGCGCGCGGCCGCCCGAAGCGGCGGCGAGCACGGCGTTGATGATGGGTTCGTATCCGGTGCAGCGGCAGATGTTGCCGGCGATGGCGTTGACGACCTCGTCGCGGGTGGGCGAGGGGTTGTGGTCGAGCAGGGCCTTTGCCGCCATCAGCATCCCCGGAGTGCAATAGCCGCACTGCGCCGCGAAATGCTCCATGAAGGCGCGCTGTAGCGGATGCAAATTCGGTCCATCCTTCAGGCCATCGAGCGTTTCGACGGAGCGGCCTTCCACGGCCTGCGCCAGCGTCAGGCATGCGAGGTGCGCATCGCCGTCGATCAGCACCGTGCAGGCGCCGCATCCGCCCTGGCCGCAACCGAACTTGGGAGTCATGTCGCCGACGGCATCGCGCAGGATGGCCAGCAGATTGGCGCCGCCATCGACGAACACGGCGACATCGCGGCCATTGTGACGAAATTGCAGGGCGGTCTTGGCCATGGGCTCTCCTTACACTTGGCCGGTGAGCAGGCGGCGCAGATGGACGCCGACCACCTCGCGCCGATACCAGGCGCTGGCGAGCGAATCGTTGACCGGTGAAGTCCCTTCGGTCGCGGCGGCGACAGCGGCTGAGACGCTCGCCGCGTCCAGCACGCGTCCTTCGAGCGCGCGCTCGGCCGCCTTGGCGCGAACCGGTGCAGCCGCCATCGCGCCGAGCGCGATGCGCGCGCCGATTACGCGGCCGCCACTGGTCGGAAGATGCGCGGCGAGCGTCACCACGGAGCCGCCTTTCGGCTTGATGCGCGAGATTTTTCGATAACGGAACGCGTCGGCGCTGGACGGACGCTGGCAGGAGACGGAGAGGACGAGCGCGCGCGGGAGGCGATCACGCCCGGCGAGAAACTCCTCGATCGGCGCGTCGCGCGCGCCATAACCGCCCTGTACCGAAACGGTGGCGTCGAGCGCAAGCAGGGCGACTGCGAAATCGCCGAATGGCGTTGGCGCAAACAGGTTGCCGCCGATCGTGCCCATGTTGCGCACGGCCGGCCCGCCGATCGAACCCGCGACGGGATGGAGAAACGCGAGCTCGCGCTCGGCGAGAACGCGCGCGAAAGTGACGCCGGCGCCAATCGTGATGCGGGAGCTGGCGACGTCGAGGTGCGTCAGGGCGCGGTCCGTCGCCCGCACCACCGTCGAAATCGAGATATCGCCTTCGTTGAGGGCGCGCATGACCAGCGTACCGCCGCCGAGGTAGCGTGCGTCGCGCTCCGACGACAGCGCCGCTGCTGCTTCGCCAGACGTCGTGAAGGTCTTCACGGTTACGGGCATGATGTCGCCTCCGCTCTCATACGATCTCCTGCAGATGCCGGCGAATCGCCTCGAAGCCGGCCTGGTAGATCTGTTCGCCGACCATTGCAGTGAGCTCCGCCGCTTCAGCGGGCCGCGCGGTGAAGCGCGACTCCCAATGCCAAAACGTGCGGTCACCGTCGGTGACCGGCAGCAACCGGACATGCGCGACGTAGTTGAACATCGGAACAGGCGTATCGAGCAGGCAATAGCTGAAGGTCTGTTCGAGATCGGAGAGCGCCAATAATTGCTCCCGCAGTTCCGAGCCGTCCTTCAGTTTGAAGCGGCGCACGCAGCCGATGCGGTCCGCGGCCTGCGCGCGCTCGATCGTGCTGGTCGCGACCGCGGGGTGCCAGCGGTCATGGCCGTTGAAATCGCGCAGCACATTCCAGACCACGCCGGTCGGCGCGTCGAGGATCGTGCTCTTGACAATATGCGGCACGGATTCAGCCTCCGAACACGCGCTTGAGCGCATCGAAGCCGCCCTGAAACACGCCGGCTCCGATCGCGTTGATCAGTTCAGTCTCGCGCTCCGGCGCACAGTCGAATTCGGCCGACCATTCCAGGAAGGTCTTTTCACCGTCGGTCACCGGCGTCAGACGCAATGTCGCGACGTAGTTCTCGACGCCCATCGGCGATTCGAGAATCGAATAGGTGCAGAACATGTCGTAGTCCGAGAGGCCGAGCAGCTTTTCGCGAATGCGGTCGCCGTTGCGCAACGTGAAATCGCGCACGCAACCGATCTTGTCTGCGGGTTCTCCGCCCTCGATGCGGCTCTCGGCGATCGCCGGATGCCAGTTGGGCAGGCCATTGAAGTCGCGTACCCGTGCCCAGACCCGATCGTTGCGGACATTGACGACGGTCGAAACATAGACACGAGCCATGGCGCGCCCTCAGCTCTTCTTGCCCGGGCGCGAAGGTTTAGCCTCGCCCTCGGCTGGACCGGCGGTCGGAGCCGCCGGCCTGGCCTCACTCTCATTCCTTGGCGCGGCCTCCTTGCGGATACCCTGCATATCGCGTGCTTCGCGAATGAGGCCGGGCATCTTCGAGAGACTACCACCCTCGACGCCGATGTCGGCGAGGATCGAGTCGATCAGCGGCGCCTGGACGCGGTAACGCAACGCCGAATCGATCACTTCGTCCGTTGCACTGCGTCCGCCGCCGCCGTTGCCGGCGCCGCCGGCCAGGCCGTCGACGTGCAGGATACGGATGCCCTCGATCTTCTCCATCGGCTTGACGCTCTCGCGCACGATGCCCTCGATGCGGTCGAGCAGCTTGCGGCGGAACAGCGAGTAGCGCGCCTGGTCGGTGAGCACGTTCTCGGCTTCGTTGAGCAGCTTCTGCCCCTCGGCTTCAACCGCCGCACGCACCCGTTCGGCCTCGGCGCCGATACGCTTCTCCTCGGCTTCCTTCTCGGCGATCAGCACTTCGACCGTCTTGCGCCGCTTGGCGATCTCGCTGTCGCGCACGGTGACGACGCGTTCGGCCGCCTCGGTCGCACGCGCCTTGGCGTTCTCGGCCTCGGCATGCGCGGCCGAATGCTCCAGCGATTTCTGATAGAGAGCAATCGCCTTCTCCATCAGCGCCGTCTCGACCTCCTTCTCGCGCTGGACCTCCAACTTGCGCAACTCCCGCTCGCGGCCGATGCGGGCCTCGTCGAGACCACGGTCCGAGGCGATGCGCGCGCGCTGGACCTCCTCGTTCGCGGCAATCTCGGCTTCCTGCAAGGCCTGGACGCGACCGACTTCGAGCTGCTCGATCACGCGCCTGCGCTCCAACCGAGCCGCTTCGAGCGCCTGCTCCCTGGACACTTCACTGGTCTCGACGTCGCGACGGGCGACGATCTCGGCCTGCTTGACCTGCCGATCGGCGTCGATGCGCTCGGAGCGCTTCGCCGACAGCGCGATGACCCGGTCCTCGTCGGCGAGTTCGACCGTTCTCTTCTGGTCGATGTTGAGCACTTCGCGCGTCTTGCTGGAGGCAATGCGCTCAGCCTCGAGCGCAAGCTCTACGCCAATGCGCTGACGCTCGATCGCGTCGCGCCGCTTCAGTTCGGCCGCCTCGATCGACTCCGAGCGCTCGATGTCCTGCTCCTTTGTCGTTTGTTCGCTCGAAATGCGGGCGAGGGCGATGTTCTTTTCCTGGGCGATCCTCGCCGCCTCGATGGCCTCGCGCGAGGCAATGTCGGCTTCCTCGACCGCGCGATGGCGCGCGATTTCGAGCGAACGGATGCGTTCCTCCTGCGCGATGCGCGTGGTTTCGGTCGCTTCACGCGCCGCGATACCTGCAACTTCGAGTGCCTGATTGCGGTCGATTTCCAATTTGCGGGTGCTCTGCTCGGCGGCGATGCGGCTTGAGGCGAGGGCGCGTTCGCGCGCGATCCGAGCGGCTTCCACCGCCTGTTGCGCGGCGATCTCGGCTTCCTGAATCGCGCGGACCTGCTGGATCTCGAGGGAACGGGTGTGCTCGTCGGAGGCGATCCGCTCGGCGTTGACGACGCTGGTCTGGGCGATCCGCGCCTTCTCGGTCGCTTCCTTGGCGATAATCTCGGCTTCGTCAACCGCCCGGGTGCGTTCGATCTCGCGCCGGCGGGTCTCCTCCTCGTTGGCGATGCGGGCGTCAGTGACGACGCGGTCCTGCTGGATGCGGGCCTTCTCGATGAATTCGCGGGCCTGGATCTCGGCTTCCTCGACCGTGCGGCCGCGCTCGATCTCCTTCTGCCGCACCTCGCGTTCGGAGGCGATGCGGGCAGTGTCGACGGAGCGCTGGTTGGCGATACGCGCCTTTTCGATTTCCTCGCGCGCGAGGATCTCCTTTTCCTCGACTGCCTGTGTGCGCTCGATTTCCTTCTGCCGGGTTTCGCGCTCCGAGGCGATACGCGCTTGCGCGATGGCCTGCTCGTTCGCAATACGCGCCTTCTCGATGGTCTCACGCGCGGAGATCTGCGCCTGTTCGGCTTCGGTCTCGCGCAACGCCCGTTCGCGCGCTACCTCGGTCCGTTGCAAGGCCCGGCGAACCTCGATGTCGCGCTCCTGGTCAAGGCGCGCGGTCTCGCTCTCACGCTCGATATCGAGCGCCTGCCGTTCGGCTTCGAGATTACGGGTGCGGATCCTGATCATCGAATCCTGTTCGATGTCGTTGCGCAGTTTGCGCTTGGCCTCGATGTTCTCCATCAACTGGGTCAGGCCTTCCGCGTCGAACCGGTTCGACGGGTTGAAGAATTCGAGGTCGGTCTGATCGAGGTCGGTGATCGCGACGGATTCCAGCTCGAGGCCGTTCTGGGCGAGGGCCTCGGCGGCGGCGGCCTTGACGCGCGCGACGTATTCGCCGCGCTTCTCGTGCATCTGCTCCATGGTCATTTCGGAGGCGACGGCGCGCATCGCGGAAACGAACTTGCCGGAGAGCAGCGCATGCAGCCGTTCGGGTTCCAGCGTTCGCCGACCGAGAGTCGCCGCGGCGATCGAGACCGCTTCGCGCGTCGGCTGCACGCGGACGTAAAAATCGGCTTCGATGTCGATGCGCATGCGATCCCGGGTGATGACGGCGTCCTGCTTCGACCGTGTGATCGGCATCGACAGCACATTCATGTTGACCGGCGTGAAGTCATGGATGAAGGGCAGCACGAAGGCGCCGCCGTTGATCACTACCTGTTCGCCGAGGAAGCCCGTGCGTACAAACGACACTTCCTTGGAGGACCGGTGATAGAGCCAGTCCACGATGTAGACCGCGACGACGATCACGATCAACGCGACGATCAGCCATAGGATCAATTCGCCAACAGCAATGCCTGACATGGTGCCAACCTCCCGTAACCGGCGCTCAACGCCCGCCGATCGCCTTGAACTTTCGAACCTGCTCCGTCAGCGCCCGCTCCACCGGCAGCCGCTCCATCGACGAAGCTCCGTAGAAGCCGTGACATTTGCGCGTGTGTTTCATGATGAACGCGGCGTCCGCCGGCTCGGCCACCGGCCCGCCATGCGCCAGCACCAGAATCTCGGGATTGACGCCTGAGGCCGCCGCCGCCCAGGCGTCGATGCGGGCGGGACAATCCTCCAGTTTCAGCGCGGTCTGCGCGCCGATCGCGCCGCCGGTCGTCAGTCCGAGATGGCAGACGACGATGTCCGCGCCTGCCGCGGCCATCGCCTTGGCGTCGGCTGCATTGAACACGTAGGGTGTGGTCAGCATATCCTTGGCGCGCGCCTTGGCGATCATCTCGACCTCCAGCGCGTAGGACATGCCGGTCTCTTCGAGATTTGCGCGGAAGACACCGTCGATCAGCCCTACGGTCGGAAAATTCTGCACCCCGGCAAAACCGAGCGCCTTCAGCTGATCGAGGAAAACGTCCATATCGCGGAAGGGGTCGGTGCCGTTGACGCCCGCAAGCACCGGCGTGTTCTTGACGACGGGCAGCACTTCGCCCGCCATTTCGACAACGATCGCATTGGCATCGCCATACGGCATCAGTCCTGCCAGCGAGCCGCGCCCGGCCATCCGGTAACGGCCCGAATTATAGATCACGATCAGATCGATGCCGCCGGCTTCCTCGCATTTGGCGGAGAGACCGGTGCCGGCGCCGCCGCCGACGATCGGCTCGCCGCGCGCGACCATGGCGCGGAATTTCCTCAGGAGGTCGGCGCGTTCAAATCGGGGCATGGTTCACCTCACCACCCGCCGGCGCGTGCTCGTGCGTCCGATCAACGAGCGGAACGCGGCGACGGTCGCCGCCGCGAATTCGGGTTCGTTGATGTTGCACCTCAGTCGGATGAGCTGCCGATTGCTGGTCTGGCGTACCGTCCGATCGAGCGCGCGGAACAGCGCGGCGTCGGCTTCGGGATCCCAGAATGGTTGCCCCGGCGCGTCGAGCGCGGAGACGCCGCCTTCAGGCAGAAAGAATCGCACCGGCCCGTCCATCGCGTTGAGGCGTTCGCCGATCCAGCGGCCGATGCGGTCGTTCTCTTCCGCGGTCGTGCGCATCAGCGTGACCTGCGGATTGTGAACGTGCTGCTTGCGGCCACGGTAGCGCTCGGGGATCGTGTCGGGCGATCCGAAATTGACCATATCGAGAGCGCCGACCGCGCCGACGTAGGGGACGCGGGTGCGAATGATGGCGCCGAAACGATCCTCGGTCGCCGGGAACACGCCGCCCATCAGCAGATCGCAGACTTCCGTAGTCGTGATGTCGATCACCCCCGCCAGGAGGCCGGAATCGACCAACTTTTCCATCGAGCGGCCGCCGACGCCGGTGGCATGGAAGACGAGGCATTCGTAATCGCCGCGCAGTGCTGCCGCGATATGCTGCACGGCGGGCGTTGTGACGCCGAACATCGTCAGGCCGACCGCCGGCAGATGGGAGCTCAACTCGCGCGCATTCGCGGCGCGCGCGTCGAGCCGTGCCTTCACCATGCCGACGAGTGCGTTGGCGCCGTTGGCAAGCACCTGGCGCGAGATCGAGTTCAGCCCCTGCACATCGGTGACCGAGTGCATCATGGTGATGTCGGCGTGTCCGACATAGGGCGCGACGTCGCCCGAGGCGACCGAGGAGATGATGAGCTTGGGCACGCCGATCGGCAGCGCGCGCATGCCCGGCGCCACCAGCGAAGCGCCGCCCGACCCGCCGGCGGAGATCACGCCGACGATGTCGGCCTGGCGACGCAGCCAGTTGGCGAAGGCCTCGGCCATCGCAGTTACCGAGGTGCCGCGATCCGGGCCGAACACGGCGCCGCCCCCGCGCGCGTGGTTGAGGGCTATTTCCTGGGCGGAGACGTCGCAGGACGAGGGCTTGCCACTGGTCGAGACGTCGACGAGGCGCGCACGTAACCCGCTGCCGCCGACGATGTCGCGGATGAATCTGAGTTCGTCGCCCTTGGTATCCAGCGTGCCGACGACGAGCACGGTCGGCGGTCCGGAGCTTCGCGCCGCTTCCGTGTCGCGCCGCGGCCGCGCGGTCTCCTGAAGCCGCAACACGCCGCTCGAGAGCGTGCGCGCGCTGGACTCGATGCGCGCGATTGGCGCGGGCTGCGACCACCTGGTCGGCAGCGTCGGATTGGAAATATAGACGCGCCTCGGCGCCGAGTTCGGCGAGCGCGGGGAGGCCGAGCCTGCCGCGACGTCGTCTTTCGCCTCGGCATCGATCTCGAGCTCGGCTTGCGAATGACGTCCGACACCAAGCAGACGCTGTTGCAGGTCGCGGTCGGCGGCAAGGCGCGAGGAATCGATGAGGCGGTTGACGCGGCCATTGACCATGATTGCGACGGTCTTCGAGACCGCCGTCGCCACCCCGATATTCTGCTCGATCACGAGCACCGAAATGTCGCCCTCGTCGCCCAGGCCCACCAGCATTTCCTCGACCTGAGCAACGATGACGGGCGCGAGCCCTTCGGTCGGCTCGTCCATGATCAGGAGCCGCGGATTGGTCACCAGCGCGCGCGCGATCGCCAGCATCTGCTGCTCGCCGCCGGAGAGCTGGGCGCCGCCGTTGTTCTTGCGTTCGGCTAATCGCGGGAATGTGTCGTAGATGCGCTCGACGGTCCAGGCGCCGCGCCGCATGCCCGCGGTCATGCGCAAGTGCTCGTCGACGGTGAGCGAGCGCCACAGGCGCCGCCCTTGCGGCACGTAACCAACGCCGAGCCGGGCGACCTGCGCCGGTTGCAACGACAACAACTCCTCGCCGCGCATGCGCACGGAACCGCCGGTCAGGATCGGTGCGGTGCGGCGGGGGTCAGCCATATCTTGCTCCAAGATCATGGCCGCCTCCGAGATAAAGCTGCTGAACCTCGGGATCGGATTCGATTTCCTGCGGCGGCCCCTCCTTGAAGATGCGGCCATTGTGCATCATCGTCACGCTCTCGACGACGCGCAGCGCGACGTCCATGTCGTGCTCGATGATGATATAGCCGATATGGCCGGGCAGGGCCGCCAGGATTTCCACGAGTTCACCGCGCTCGGTCGGCGACAGACCGGCGGCCGGTTCGTCGAACAGGACGAGGCGCGGCGCCCCGGCGAGTGCGAGCGCGATTTCGAGCTGGCGCTGCTGACCGTAGGCGAGTTCGGCAACGCGCCGCTCCTTCACCGCCGTCAGATGCACCGCCTGGACGAGATCGTCCGCCGATTGCATCAGCGCGTCGTTGATGCGCGGCCGGATCGGCGAGAAGCGGCTGCGCGAAACGCCACAGCAGGCAAGGTAGACGTTGTCGTGAACGCTGAGCCCCGGGAACAGCGCGGAAATCTGATAGGTACGGCGAAGGCCGCGGCGGATGCGCTCGAAGGGCGGAAAGTTGGTCACGTCCTCGCCGAAAAAACGGATCGTACCGGAGGTCGGTGGAAAATCGCCGGTAATGCAGTTGAACAGCGTGGTTTTCCCGGCACCGTTGGAGCCGAGTACCGCGCGCCGCTCGCCGGGGCGCACCGTCAGCGTGACGTCCGTCAGCGCCGCGAGCGCACCGAAAAGCCGCGTCACGCCGCGCAATTCGAGCGCGGCTCCGGCGCCGACTGTTGAAAGGCGATGCGCGACGCTATCCATGGCCGTGGTCTCCGCCCGGCTGCGACTGTCGCGACCCGGCTCGGCGGCGCCAGCGCTCCCAAAGCCCGACAATGCCGTCAGGGGAGAACAGCACGATGACGAGGAAGCCGAGACCAATGAGCAGGCGGAAGCGATTGCCGTCGAGCCCGATCGCAACCAGAAAATCCAGCGTGAACGTGCGCAGCAGGACAAAAACCAGGGCGCCGATGAATGGACCGATCGGACGGGTGACGCCGCCGACGACGGCGATGATGAGAATGTCGATCGCCCGCTCGACGCCGATCGAACCCGGCGAGATCTGCCGGTAGTTCCAGACCTGTAAAACGCCGCCGAGCGCAGCCACGAAGGAGGCCAACGCATAGGCGGCGATGCGGTGCGCGTTGACGTTGAACCCAAGCGCCGCCATGCGGCGCGGATTGTCGCGCACGCCCTGCAAAGCCAGCCCGAACGGCGCGCGCGCGAGATAGCTGACCGCGCCGAAGCAGAGCGCCGCGACCACGAGTATCACATAATAGAACGGGACATCCGCGCGCCAGTCGACGCCCCAGAAATGCGGCGTGACGATGCTGTTGATGCCGGTGTGGCCGTTGAAAATGACCCAGTTCTGGTTGGTGAAGTAGTAAAAGGCCGACGCGATCGCCAACGTGATCATGATCGTGTAGATGCCCTCGGTGCGCACCGCGAGCGCGCCGCCGACGGTGCCGAACAGCGTCGCCAGGGCGAGCGCCATCGGCGTCGCAAGCCACCAGGGCCATCCGAGGCTGATGTTCGCATTCCCGCTGGCGCCGAGGACCGCCGTCATGTAGCCGGCAAGGCCCGCGATCGTCAGCTGCATCAGGCTGACCATGCCGGCATAGCCGGCCAGGAACATCAGGCTCAGCGCAACGATGCCGAGAATCAGGGTCGTTCCGAAAATCTCGATGAGGAAAAAGCCGTTGGCGATGAGCGGCATGGCGATCAGGAAGAAGGCGACAACCCAGGCGGCGGGATGACCGAAATCCGTGCCAGCCAGACCGGTCAAGGACTTCGCCGCGGCGGGTTCGGGCTGCAGTCGCGCGTCTTGCGTGATCGACATGGCTAGCGGCCCGCCAGCAGGCCCTGCGGCCGAACGGCCAGCACGAGCACCATGATCAGAAACGTCACTACGATCGCATAGGTCGGAATGTAGACCGAGCCGAGCTGCTCGGCGAGGCCGACAATAAGAGCGCCCAGCGCCGCGCCGGGGATCGATCCCATGCCACCGATGATGACGACGACGAGCGAGGCGAGCAGGAACCGGATGTCTTCGCCGGGCGAGATCGACTGAAACGTGGCGCCGACGACGCCGGCCATGCCGGCGAGACCGGCGCCGAGGGCGAAGACCAGGACGAACACCAGCTGAATGCGGACGCCCATCGCCGCCAGAATGTCGCGATCATCGACACCGGCGCGCACGATCATGCCGATGCGCGTGCGATTGAGCCCGAGCCACATGGCGACGCCGATGACGACGGACGCTACGAAGATGACGAGGCGCACCATCGGGTATTGCAGGTAGACCGCCTCGCCTGAAGACTTTACCGCTGTAACGAACGGCAATGCGATCGGGCCAACCAGCGCGCGCGGCGTCTGGATCTGATAGAAGTCGCCGCCGAACGCCCAGAGCATCAGATCGGCAAACACGATCGACAGTCCGATCGTCACCATGGTCTGGCGCAGGTCCTGCCCCTCGATGCGGCGGAAGACCAGGATTTGCATGGCGGCGCCGACCAGCGCGACGACGATGAACGCGACGACGAAACTCAGCATCCAGGACCCGGTCGCGATGCTGATCGCGTAACCGACGTAGCCGCCGAACAGATAAAGCGAGCCATGCGCGAGATTGACGTTGCGCATCAGGCCGAAGATGAGGGTGAAGCCGCTGGCTACGAGGAAATACAGGCCGCCGAGCGTGATGCCGTTAAAAACGGCACTGAGGAACACCTTCTTCCGGCCGAAGGCGTCCTCCAGACCTTCCGGCCAGGTCGCGAAAATCAACCACAGCGCCGCCGCGACTGCGATCAGGATGACGAACGCCCATAGCGGATTGCGTTCGATGAACTTTGTCATGAGCGCCGCCCATGCTCTGTGAGGGCGCCGGCGCGGGTGGGCGCCCGGCCTACGCCAGCCGATGCGCGACGAAGGACTGAAACGTTCGACGCCATGTCGGCCCTGGTCCTCCCCAAGCGCGACGGTCGCTCTCCGTCTGCATCCGTCGCCATCCTATCGGCTCGCGCGGCCCGGACTTGATCGCCAGTATGCTTTCGCGCGTCAGCTTCGCCGGTCAGGCCCTCAGAACCTTGGCGGCGCGCCGGTAGTCCGTGGGCGCCATGCCGACATTGGCGGCGAAGAAGTGGGCAAATCCGCTCTGGGACGAGAAGCCGAGATCGAAACCAATGTCGGCGATAGACGCTTCGGTAGTCACCAGCGAGTCCAGCGCTTTCTCCATCAGTAGTGTGTTGACATAGAGGTGCGGCGTGACGCCGGTCTGGGTGCGGAAAAGCTTGTAGAAATGCGGTCGCGAAAGGCCTGCCTCGCGCGCAATCGCATCGAGCTCGATCTCGGCGCCCACACCTTCCGCCAGCAGCTTGATCGACTTGCGTACGCGAAAGTCGGTTATGGCGGCGCAAGCACGACCTTCCGGCGAGGCCTCCGCCTGACGCCAGCTTTCTTCGTGGCAAGCGTCGATCAGACCCCGCAGTTCCCCGTCGAGACCTTTGAGCGATGGAGCGCCGCAAATCATTGCCGCCGCGTGCCGGATGGTCTGGTCCAGGGTCGAGGTGCGTTTGAATTTCGTGCAGCCGAAACGCAGGCCACGTACGTCCGCGAACCACTCGGCGTTTACATAGAGGACGAGGAAGAGTGCCCCGTTTGCCAAATCGTTTGGCAGGAAATTGTGCGGTTCCCAGGGATTGACCGCGACGACGGTATCTTCGCAGAGCAGGTTGGGCTGCTCGAGCACTTCCACGCAGCCCGGCGTGCCGCCAATATGGAAAATCAGGTGCCCTTCGCGATG
>WNGK01007823.1_pt1 | contig 20293 bp, 21 predicted proteins | sample 5400601 | NCBI WGS metagenome assembly WNGK01 (sample SAMN13153376, study PRJNA577476) | soil metagenome | isolation source: 60 cm soil or saprolite under Garry oak tree replicate 1 | place: USA:California | collected 2016-06-15
CGTGCATCTCGGAGTTGGAGGTGCTGACCGTCTCGCAAGCATGCCAGAGCTCGCCGGTGCGCTTTCAGTGTGCAGGTGATCAGCGCGGCCCGTGGGGCCCGAGGATCGGCCAACAGGACGAAGCCACCGTTGTGCCGGATCTTGCAGTGCAATAGCCATCCGTCTGCATAATCAAGACTGTGCGCCGAATAACCGTTCGCTGATCGGTGACACCACTGCTGCTCCAGGACGCCTGCGGCGACGCCGAAACATCAACGTTCGACCCGTTGAGGCGCGTCTTCATCTCCAACTCGTAGGCGGTAATTGCGCTCTGGCGGTAGCGGGCACGGGCCACCGACCCCCTGCCCATCAGCCAACTCAGACAGTTCTGGCCGACGAAGAAGTAACGGCCGGTGCTCACATCCTTCAGTCCAAAGAGGGTCCGCGGCAAAGTGGAGCCACAGGCGTCGCAGGACGCACCCGGCCTATCGCGCACGACTCGTGTCAGCCGAGCCAACCGCTTCCCTTCCACGAAAGCACTTAGTCTCTCCTCGTATCGGCTATCCACCTGACCCCGTCCCGAAATCATCGTGCCCTTCGCATCGACTCTAGCTCGGGTCGTCGCAAGCACACTCGCGCGCAGGCACTGGCCGACCAGAACGCGTGCAGTAGGGTTTGACCCACGGGCATTCCCAAGAGACACGCGTGCTTGAGGCTGCGACAAGGATGGGGTTGTCCTCGATCTCGACGCTCGCCGTTCCAATCGCCTCCTGAATATCGGAGCGAAACTCTCTAATGGAGTAGCGAGGATCCTCAGCCTTTTTGTCCTGGGCATAAGCGAGCCAACGCTTCGGCTCGGCTGACTCGCTGGCCGCGACGACGTACCAACTGGGCTCGTCTAGAGAGAAAACGTCAACGTTGACGTTTTCCGCAGTTCGCCCGTCCCCTTCGCCCGCGTCATCAGAGGCGAAGAAGAGCCGCCAGACGAGAGCGTACTTCTCAGCCTGTCGGAGGCTGATCTCGAACCGACGGGCTATCGCCTCCATGCTGCGGTCGCCGTAAATGCTGCGCCGCTGAGCCTCGTAAAGGATCGCCGCCTGCAGCACCCAAGACCGCTTGCCTAAGGCCCTGCTGGTCCGAAAAGCCTCCACAAGCTGCTCGTCATCTAGATAGGGAATGACGCCGATGGCTTCATTGAGGGAGCGCTCGAGGCGCTCCAGCAACACAAAAAACGAAGCGCAATCGAAATCCCGAGTATTGAACCTCCGCATGACCTCGTGGCCGGTGCTGACGTCTATCACACGAAGTAATCCCGATGCCCGCTCCAGCACCCAACCTCCCTCATGAATATTGCGGTGGCACCGCCGACACAGGGTCGTCAGGTTCTCATCGGAGTGCACCTCGGGGTTCTTGCTGCCACCCATGCCTCGAGACACTACGTGATGGCGGTCAAGAGTCCTGTTCGTGCCACAGATTTCACACACCTGCGACACACTCTTTCTGCTTCGCGAGACATCCAAAGGACTATGCAACTCCATGTCAACTCTACGCTAAGTATCGAATAAATATGGCTTTCTGTCAAGTATCCTGTGGCACTTTATTCGCGGCGAAGGTTTGCCCGCGAGTTTGCCCATTCCGTATGATTCGCCCGAATGCCCACTTTGCGCGAACTGCGTGAAAGAGCGGTCCTCAGCCAGGCGGAGCTCGGCGAACTAGCAGGCGTCTCGCCGACTACGATAAGCGGACTCGAGCGAGGCACCCGAAAGAAGCCATTCCCGCGCACCATCCGCAAGCTCGCAAAGGCTCTGGGATGCAAGCCTCATGAGATCGAGATTAGCTTTCAAAAAGGTCCGGCCTGAGGACTGTGGCCTCCGCCAGAAAGCAAGTCAGGTGTACGCCCGCGGCGGGCTCGCGGGAACTGGCACGCCACCGGCGCTCCCATTCACTGCCACCCAGCCGAAGTCATTATGCCCGCTGCCAAAATCAACCGCACGATGTCAGACGGCGAAGAGATCGCCGTCGGCGGAGGCGCGATCCGCGCGATGCACACGCCCGGCCACACCCCGGGCAGCACCTGCTACCTGGCCGGCCGCATCCTATTCTCCGGCGACGTGCTCTTCCCCGGCGGCCCTGTCCGCGCCCAATCGCCCGCCGACCTCCAACAAAGCATTGCTTCCATCACGGAGCGCCTCTACGCGTTGCCCGATGAAACCCCCGTCCTCCCCGGCCACGGCGCCGACACCATAGACGAGAGCCGCGAGGCGCCTGGGTGCCATGAGTTGATAGCTATCGATCAGCAGACGCTTAACTTCCTCCCGGTCCACCTCCTTCAAGTCAAGACGCAGTCCGATCCAGCCCTTGGGGCCGACGTACCGAGGGCGAAAGAATCGCGTTTGGGTCGGATGCGATGAGCCGTGATTGCTCCCGCGGTGCTTTGCAATGAAGATCCGGCGTCAGTAAACTGGACGGACTGGCCATGGTGCCGCTGTACTCGATCCGCGGTAAGACCTTCGCCTACTACGTGAATTATTCGAGGTCTTCTTTGGCACGGCGTTCCCGCATCATCTCGTAGAGGAGGTTCTCTACGATCATGAGCAGAAGAAGCACCTGGCGCTGCTGCCGGCGGGACATTCGCCCCAGCATCTGAAGCAGTTCAGGGTCGATCTTTTCCGCGAGAGCGAGGCGGTCGTCTGGCAGGTCGGCCATTAGCGACGGGCCCGCGTGAGCTCCGGATGCGAAGCAACGCCCTTCAAGACGGTCGCCTGGGGCGACGTCACAGTGAGCGGGGCGGCAGCATCCGGGGTGGCCCAGTCAGACCCGTTGCCGGTTGGGGGGGCACCGTTGAGCACCTGCTCCATGCCCTGGAGGATGAGGAGCAAACGGCGCTGGCGGTCTCTCGGCAGGTTGGCCAGATAGCGCAGGAGGCCGGCGTCTACCGTCGACTCATAGTCCTGGTAGATCTGGCGGAGCATGCGCACGGTGGGGTAGCCCGCGGCTTCGAACAGCTCGTCCGGATCGATTTGCATCGCCTGGGCGACGCGCAGCAGGACAGCCGCCGAGGGGTTCTTGACCTCGCCGTTCTCCAGTTGGGAGAGGTACCCCTGGCTCACAGAGGAGCCGCTTGCGAGCTGGCCCTGTGTGAGACCAAGCTCATCGCGTATTTGCCTGATCCTGTCTCCTAGCCTCATCTTGTCGCTCCGCCTAACTGGGAGTCGCAAAAATTGTCGATGCTCCTCGCCAGCTTGTCAATAATTCCGTTTCGCCACTTGCCCCAGCAATCAAACGATGCGACGGCCGGTGCCGGCTGGTCCCTAACCCGCGCTCGACGTCGTCGCCGTTGACGCCCCGCGTTCCATTCCCTTGAATAGCTTGAGCAAGCGCTCCTGCTGCTCCCGTGGAATGCGCGCTAGAAACGATAGCAGATCGGGGTCTACGGAGACTTCGTAGCGGCCGCCGTTTCCCCCCTCCTTGGCGATCTCTGCGTAGCCTGCCGCCTGCATGAGTACGCGGGGATCGATATGCAGAGCGCGTGCCAGCCGAAAGATGACAGCGGCGCTCGGGTTCTGGACCTCATCGTTCTCGAGCTGCGACAAATAGCCCTGGCTCAGCTCAGCCTGAGAGGCGAGCTGCGCCTGGCTGATCCCAAGCTCGTCCCGCAGTCCCCGGATTTTCTTTCCCAACGACACCGGCATGCCTCCTTACGAGAGGGACTGCGCGATGCGGATGGCGGCCGGGCCGAGGATGACGAGCAGGAAGGCCGGGAAGATAAATAGCACGAGCGGGAAGAGCATCTTGATCGGCGCCTCGTGCGCGGCCCGCTCGGCGCGCTGCCGGCGCTTCGTGCGGAGCTGGTCGGATTGCACGCGCAGCACCTGCGCGACACCGACACCCAGCTGCTCTGCCTGAATGATGGAGTTGATGAACGTGGTCAGCTCCTCGACGCNNTGTTCGAGTTCCATCATCGCCTCTCTGCGCATCTTGCCCATCGCGACATCGCGCAACATGCGAGACAGCTCCTCGGCCAGCGGCCCGCCGCTCTTCTCCGCCACGCGGGCGAGAGCCGCGTCCAGGCCGAGACCGGCTTCCACGCAGGTCGTGATCAGGTCCATCGCGTCCGGCATGGCGCGGATCACCAGCTTTTGGCGGGCCTTGACCTTGCCCTTGAGCCAGATGCGGGGAAAGACCCAGCCGAAGGCGGCAAACATGACGACGAAGATCAACTTCTGAATGAGGAAGCTGGCGGGGAGGATCACGAACATGATGAGGCCCAGTCCCGTGAACATCGAGAACAGGACCCCCCAGAAGGTAAGGTAGCTCTGGAGCGTCATCGGGTGGCCCGCCATCATGAGCTGTTTCTGTATGTCGGACAGAACGGAGGCCGGCAGCACCGAGCTGATCGTGCGCGAGAAGCCCTCAATGGTGGGCCTGAGCACTCGCTCGCCGAAGGGAAGCTCCAGGTTTACCTCATCCTCTTGCGAAGAGACGGCGCGGCTGCGGAAGTCCTGTATGCGAGACTCCATGCTCGTGGTGCGCTTTCCGCCGCCGAACATGGCGTAAACGATGGACATTATCGCCCCGAAGACGGATACGGCTGCGAATGCGATGATCATTTCTGGCTCCTAAATCTCAATCGCCATGATTCTCTTCATGGAGAAGTAGCCCATGAGCTGCAAGCCGATCGCAGCGGCCAGCATGCCCTTGCCGATCGTCTCGGTGAGGAGCAGGCTCATGTAGCCCGGGTTCATGACCATAAAGATTGCGAACATGAACACCGGCAGACCGCCGATAACGATACCCGTCATCTTCTGTTGGGCCACCAGTGTATTGATCTCGCCTCGGATGCGCTCGCGCTCTCGCATGGTCGAGGCCACTTTGTCCAAAATCTCGGCCAGGTTGCCACCGACAGTGCGCTGGATGTTAATCGCGGTCAGCACCATGTCGAGGTCGCTGCTGTCGATCCGCTCGCCCAGGGCGTTAAGAGCCTCCTCAGCGCCCATGCCGAGGTTGGAGTCGCGAAGCATCCTGCGGATCTCCAGGGCAATTGGGGGGTTCATTTGCCTGGACGCGAACTCGAAACTTTGCATGAGGCCGTAACCGGACTTAAGCGAGTTCGAGACCAGGCCGAGCAGGTCGACCAGTTGCTGGTTGATTTTGTTTATCCGTGACTTCTTCTTACCGTTCACCCACATGGCGGGCAGCATATAGCCGACTACGGCAAGGCCAATGCCCAGCAGTACGTTGAAGATAGCGACGCCGAAAACGAAGGGGATGACCAGAAAGAACGCCGCCATACCCCAACGAATAAGGTAGAATTCGCCGACGCGCAACGGGACGGCCGCGCGCTCCAGATGAATGGCCATCGCCTCCGAGCCTCGAAACTGCGAGAGGAATGCGCTGAGTACCGGGAGGCCACTGTAAGAGCGCTTCTCTCGGAAGGTGGCTTTGTCGGGCGCTGAAGCGCTCTGGGGAAGGCCCCCCCCTCCGAAACGAAAGGCTTCCAGGCGCGAGCTCATCGAGTCGTCCTGCCCGCCCCGGCCCGTAAGGCCAACCGCGGCCAGGATGAACGCGAAGAAGATGGTGATAGCGATGCCGATAATCAGTGGGTCCATGGTTTACCTCGCGCGCGCAAGGAACAGCCCGTCCGGCAACTTGATGCCGGATGCTTCGAACTGCTCGGCGAATGTCGGGCGGATTCCCGTAGGCGCCATCAATCCTTCGATCTTGCCTTCAGGGCTGACGCCGGTCTGCTGGAAGCGGAACAAGTCCTGCAGGGTGATAATTTGCCCTTCCATTCCGCTGACTTCGGTGACGTGAGTAACGCGCCGGACACCGTCCGTAAACCGCGCAAGCTGGACGATGAGATGCAAGGCCGAAGCAACCTGCTCACGGATCGCCCTGTCGGGGAGGTCAAGGCCGGCCATGAGGACCATGTTCTCGATACGAGCAAGGCCGTCACGCGGCGAGTTGGAGTGGACGGTCGACATCGATCCCTCGTGACCCGTGTTCATGGCGTTGAGCATGTCGAACGCTTCCTGGCCACGGACCTCGCCGATGATGATCCTGTCCGGACGCATGCGCAGTGTGTTGCGTAGGAGATCTCTCTGGGATACCTCGCCGCGGCCGTCTATGTTGGCCGGCCGCGCCTCCAGACTCACGATGTGCGGCTGCTGCATCTTGATCTCGACCGGGTCCTCAATCGTGATGATGCGCTCTGTTTCCGGGATGTAGGCCGAGAGCGCGTTGAGGAACGTGGTCTTGCCGGTACCGGTACCGCCGGAGATGAGGATGTTCAGTTTGACCTGCACGCAGGCCTTCAGGAACTCCACCATGTCTTCGGTGATCGTGCTGGCGTTGACCAGGTCGTTCATTTGCAGCTTGTCGGCGCGGAATTTTCGGATGGTGATCGTCGGGCTTTTGGGTGCGACGGGAGGAATCACGACGTTGACACGCGAGCCGTCCGGAAGACGGGCGTCCACCATCGGCGAAGACTCATCGACCCGCCGTCCGATCGGCGCGATGATGCGCTCAATGACGCGCTGAATGTGCTGATCGTCACGGAAGCGGACGTCGCTGAGGTAGAGAATACCTTCTCGTTCGAAGTAGACCTCGTCCGGTCGATTGACCATGACCTCTGATATGGAGGGATCGCGCATAAGCGCGTCGATCGGGCCGAGCCCCACCACTTCATCCACCACGCGCGATACGATCTGGTCGCGGGTGATTCCGCCGACGCCGGGCATCTCGCGACGTAGCAGTGTCTCGGCGGCCTGCTCAACGACTTTGCGGCGCTCATCGGAGGGCATGGCGCTGATCTGGTCCGCATCCAGCTCATCGATAAGCATCTGGTGCATGCGGAAGATAAGCTGCTCCATGTCCTCGTTGTAACGCCCGGGGGTCGTGCGACTGGGGCCGGCGGTCGGCCGCAGAGTGGGCGCCATGGGTCTGCCTGATTGAAAGCTTGTCATCTTGTCACTCCACACTTACTTCAGTTTTGTCTTCGGGGACTGATCCAAGGATGCGGCTAAGCAGGCCGCCCTTTTGCACTTCTTTTGGCTTGGACGTCTGCTGCTGGCGGCGCACGCCGCTTAGCGCGTACGCCAGCTCCGTCAGGCTCTCGGACGCCTTGGACTGTGGCTTGGCGACAACGACGGGCATCCCGAGCTGCGTGGCAGCGCTGATGTTGCGGTCGTAAGGCACGGACCAGAAGACATCGCGCCCCAGCATCCGCCGGATCTCGTGCGGCTGAACGCTGCTGGCTTCGTTTGTCGAGTTGATTACCAGCTTTATCTTGTCCTGCGGGAAGTTCCAGGAACGTAGCATGTCGATGGCGAGCAGAGTGTCCTTCAGGCTCGCCATATCGACCGTGCAAATTAGGACGACCATCGTCGCCATCTCGAGCGCCCGGGCAACGATGTCATTGAAGGTCCCTGGAGTATCGAGGATGACGTAGTCGTGGGTTTGCATGAGAAGAGTGACCACACGCTCGATGTGGCCGGCGTGGACGTTCCGCCAGTCGGTAGGCCGGATCGGTGCCGGGAGGATCGTAACGCCGGTGTTGTGCGTATACGTGCACTCCTCGACGATCTCGCGCGTAATGTCTTCCTCCGGCATGGCCAGGTCCGCGATGCTCCGTTCCACCGGGATGTCCATGAGAATCGCGACGTCACCGAAACGGGTGTCGAGGTCAATGACGACGACCGACTGTTTGGTTTTCTGAACCAGAGCGGTAGCGAGGTTAGTCGCAATGGTGGTCTTGCCGATGCCGCCTTTCGCGCCGAACACAGTGACCACGGTGCCGGCGGCGATGGGCTCGTCCGTTTCGCCCGCGAGTCTCGCCCGGCGGCGCTCCTCCTGGGCCAGGACCGTGTGGATGGAATTGATTAGTTCTTCTTCCTTCACAGGGCTGACCAGGTAGTCTTTGACACCCGCCACCATCGCCCTGCGCATCGATCCGGAGTCCTTGATAGAAGAGTGGCCGATGATTGGGGACTGAGGCAGAAGGTCTGCCAAAGCCTCTACCGTTTGCAGAGCGCGGATGAGGGGCTCCTCGATGGCGATTACAACCACATCCGGCTCGGTCTTCTTGGCCAGCGACACCGCTTCGATGCCGTAGCCGGCCTCACCGAGGACGCTGAACCCTGAGAGGGCGAGCATCTTCTGAACCTCGTCCCGGCTCACCGGCTCGGGGCCAATCACAATCACTCGCGGATTTCGTGCCATCGCCTTACTTAGCTCCCTTCAGACTCTGCGGGGGGTACCTTCGTTAACCGCCGAGCGTGGCCACGCCGAGGATCCCTGCGCAGCTGGGAATGGTACCGTTAGCGGGCCATTCCGCGCGGTTCGAGAGCTTGTTCGGGTCTCCGGGACCACGCAGCGACATAGAGAGTCTGCCGCCATGCGCTTTGCCACACTGGTCAGCCACCGCTATGACTTCGGCCTGACTTGGATTCAGGCTGAACGTGACTGTGGTGGCGGCCTGGTTCTCTTGCTTGGAATTATCGGGATTAGTGGCTGTCGCCGGATTTGGGTCCGTCCGTTCCTGGTCGATGGCGAGAACCTTGACGTTTTGCAGAACGGTCCCAGCCACTGTGTCATTGTTGGATTCGCCGTTGGGGCCGGTAACCTTGAGCTCGACGATGAGGATAACGTCTACGTAGTCGCCGGGGCGGATGTTTCCGCCTGCGCCGATGAGCGGACTCATCTCGGTCGAGACGGCTCTCGTACCAGGCTCGACAAGCAGCGACAAAGGAGGATTTCCGCCGCCGCTAGTAAAGTCGGTGCTGATAACTTTCGTGTCGGAAATCTGCTCGTTGGCGACAATCGTAACGCGGGTTACTTTACCGACCAGGCCCTCGGTCGTCGTGAATGCGCCGGTGATTTGGTCCGACTGCGGGACCGTCCTGACCTCGACCATTTCAGCCGTAATCTTGACGTTGGCAGCGATGCTCTGCTTAGCGACGACGACCGGGAAGTCGCCGCCGCCGCTGGTACTCCTGGAGCCGCCTTCGTCCTTCGCGCTGGTAAGGTAGACGACCACAAGGACCGCCGCCACGAGCCCCAAGATGAGCCCGAGAATAAGGGGGAGTCTGCTGCCGCCCTTGGAAAGGGTCATGCCTTTAATCATGCGTACACCTCGACATTGAGAAATGTGCTGCTTGGTTCAGAAAGAAAGATGGTCTGCTCTACAGTGGCGTTACAATGTTTGTCCATTAATCCGGCCATTTTTTATAACTCGCCGTCCTTTTCGAACCGAGTCGCCCAAAGGGGGCCGTGGATGGACGCGCGATTCGGCCGCTAGTCCGACCAGGCGGGACCCGACATCCCGCCGATGCACGACGTGTCGGGTTCAGTTCCCGGGTTGCTCACAAAGGCATGCATAATCGCCTGCGTGCAGTCGTTCACCGTGGCCACACCATGACCGACACCCGGGAAAACGTAGAAGAAGTGACGCGAAAGCGTATCCGCGACCTGCTGTCCCCATTCCGGCGGCGTGATCGGATCGTACTCGCCAGAGAGCACGAGTGTCGGCACGTCGCTGGAAACTGGTGCGTTCTCCTTCGGATCGGGTGGCGCGGCGCCCCACATCTGACACACGGGAAACACGCCCTGCCCGCTGAACGCCTCCCCCTCTGTCAGCCCCGCCAGCTCCGGGTATGGCGCCATCGCGGCGGCTACCTCATCGACGTTAGTGAAGGCCACTTCGTCGCTGCACTGGACCGAGATGTGCATGCCCGGCGAGAACAACTCTTCCAGCTCCGCCAGGAAGCCGCCCATGATTTGACCCATAAGATGCGTGTCCCCGTTAGCCACCTCGTAGATCACGCGCGGCAATACGGGAATGGAGTCCGTCGAGTAAAGCGCCTGAAAGAGGAAGTTGAGCAAATCGTCACCGTCTACAACCACATCCTGATAGAGAAAGCCCGTCAGTGGATTGGCGATCGTCTCCCTCACTGGGCTCGCATTGAGCCGGGCTATCGTATTAAAGAAAACATCCCGCAAATGGGGATATGCACTATTGCATCCAGCATCAGCCGCACAACCACTGAAGAAGACGTCCATGGCTCGCCGGGCATTTGGTTCGATTCCTGTGTATAGGTTCACTTGTAACGGGTAGCTGGAGTCGAGCACGACACTGCGCACACCTTGCGGGAAGTCCCTCATTACGGTGAGGGCCAGGCGGGTGCCATACGAGACGCCATAGAGATTCCAGCTCTGATAGCCGAGTGCCAGCCGGAGGTCATTAACATCCGCGGCACTCTCGGCGCTGCGGTAAGACGCAAAGTTGACGCCCTCACTCGCCAACCGGTCATGACAACTCGTTACGGCTTGCATCTCTTTTGCCCGCGATTCTTCGCGTGACAGATCTTCGTCCAGCGTTTGCCGATACAGGTCTTTCAGCTCGGGACAGTCCAAATGAGGCTGCGAGTACCCGGTTCCTCGTTGGTCCAAAACAATGAAATCTCGGTTCTTGAGAAACGGCTCTATGTAGTCCTTATAGAAGTAAGAGCTGGCCTCGGTAGAGTTCTCGCCGGGTCCGCCGCCCAAATAGAGGATCGGGTCGGGCGCCTTTTCCGTCGCTTTCGTCCGGAAGACACCGACATGAAGGCGTATCTGACGGCGCTCCGGCTGGCTGCGGTCCTCTGGTACCGTGAGATAGCCGCAGTCGACGGACGCGTCGACCGGTATATCGAACTCGCAGCTGCCCCACTGGAACCCCGGCCTGTTTTCCCCTCCGACGAGTACGCCTCGCTCAGGGGTGTCGCTGCTGGCGCACGCAACAGCAGCTGCTGCTGCCAACATGATTCCCGCGGCAAAGATAAAGGTTCTCATTGGCATTGTCGGAGCAGTCGCCCTTCCCGCTCAGCCCTCAGTTACAGACGCGGCGTCTACCTGCGGCGTTTCCAGAGGGGATGCGAGCCTTCGCTCGCCGGGACTCTCGCCGGACTCTATTTCTAGAGATGAGCGCGACTCCGTCGAGTCTCGGCCTCGCATAAGCAAAAGCGGGCGCACGCTGGGTGCACCCGCTTATTTGTCGTTTCGGTCGGCCGGCAAGCTCTTCCGCCGGCGCTGATCTTTCTTATGCTGGCATCACTCGAGGCGCATATCCGCCGTCGAAGTGAACTTCAGCGTCGGACCAAGTTTGCCACCGCTTATTAAGCCCAGCATGTTGTCTAGAGGGGTGATGAGGTCGTAGTCGTAGTCAACCTTCACTACAACCGAGTCGCCCGGCGTACCCTGGGCACCTGTCGACGACACGGTTAGCTTCGACTGGTCAAGAGAGGAGGCTGTTTCATAGACGCGGCATCTGATGTTATCGGCCTTGGTGCTGGGATCGTAGTCGCAGGCGCCTGAGGCGGGAGCTCTGACAGCGCCGAGTCGCGCGCCCTCTCGAGCGGAGTTAGTGACTGTGAGCCAGGCGTGAAAGCCGAGGCCGAAGTCGATGATGGCGAAGACCAAAATGAGGAAGATAGGCAAGACGAGGACGAATTCGGCCAGGCTCTGGCCCTTTTCGCCCTTTCGCGGTAGTCTGTTAGGCCGCTTGATTGTCATTCTGGTCCATCCCTTCCGTCCGGCCTGCGGTCGAGCCGCAGCCTCTGATAAGAGAGCGCGGGGGTCACGGCCTGGCGGCGCGCGACCCCCCAAAGCTATCTTGTTTCGACAACAGCCATCTGTTGCCTACGTTTGAGCCCTGAGGGCTTCCGGATCGATCTAGAGCTTGCCGGTGATGGTGCTGAGGGTGCCGGCAATCGCCAGACCCAGCGCTGTCAGGGCCACGATGCAGACCACCGCGATCAAAGCCAGAAGCAGACCGTACTCAGCCAGCGCCTGCCCATCCTCACGCTCGTAGCGCGCCACTAGCCAAGTTAGGGCCTCATTGATCCTAGAGACCATTGTCTCCTCCTTTCCGAAGCGGTTGACCGCCAATAGTTTTCTGCCAAGTTAGATGGGGGTGGTATGGCAGTCGTTACGGCTTATGGGCTAGATTCACCACGATTTCACCGTTGGAGGAGAGCTGCAGTTGCGCCGCGCCTAGAGCAGATGGCAAGAGAAGAGCAAGGCCCGCGACGGGTACGCCGCGGGCCTTGCTTGAATTCGCAGCAGTCCTACAGCTTACCAGTGATTTTGCTGAGGGTGCCCGCAATCGCCAGACCCAGTGCGGTCAGCGCCACGATGCAGACCACCGCGATCAGAGCCAGAAGCAGACCGTACTCGGCCAGCGCCTGCCCATCCTCACGCTGGTAGCGCGTCACTAACCAGGTTAGGGCCTCGTTGATCTTAGAGAGCATTCGTTTCCTCCTTTGCGAAGCGATTGACCGCCGATTAACTCTCTGCCAAGTTAGATGGGGATGGTATGCAGCCGTTACGGCTTACGAGCTAGATTCACCAAGATTTCACCGTTGAGGAAGAACTGCCAGCAGTTACGCCGGTCGCTAGAGGCAGATGGGAAGAGAAGAGCAAGGCCCGCGGCGTTCCCGCCGCGGGCCTTGCTTAATTCGCCGTAGTCCTACAGCTTGCCGGTGAGTTTGCTGAGGGTGCCCGCAATCGCGAGACCCAGCGCGGTCAGCGCCACGATGCAGACCACCGCGATCAGAGCCAGAAGCAGACCGTACTCGGCCAGCGCCTGCCCATCCTGGCGCTGGAATCGCACCACGAGCGCCAGAATTGCGTCATTCATCTTCGAGAGCATCTTGTCTCCTCCTTTCAAAAGATTGATCGCTTGTTGAGTACTCTCTCTGTGCAGTTAGATGAGAATTTCAGTACGGCCGTTACACCTTATGCACGTGGTAAACGAAGATTTCACCTTTGAGGACTGATGTCAGCGAAACGGCATCCAAGGGGCTGGTTGCAGAGCTAGTTGCGTTATCGCCGCAGGCGGTAGACGTCTGCGTAATACATCTTGCCGAGATACTCGTAGCGGTCCGCCAGGAATTGGTCAAAGCCTGACCTATCGTATGAATCGCTTCGTATCTCGTAGCGGGCCGAGTCGATAACGAAGGTCGGCATGTCTTCGTTGAGTTCCTGGAGAGCATGCTCGATATTGCTCTCGTCGGCAGGAAACGCGAGGTCGTAAAGGTAGCGAGTGGGCGAGCGACGGTCAGCGTAGAAGTAGAGTTCGCTCTGAACGCCGAGATTGTAGATGGTATCGTCCGGGGACGTATTGTCGGCGACATATCGCGCCAAAGCAGGGCTCTGTATCTCCCACAACGACCTGGAGTCGCCGGGGAACTTGGACAAATGCCGCCCATCAACCGAATCGTGAAGATACACTTGTCCATTGAGCCCAATCGCTCCTATTACCAAAACACCAATGATGAATAGAAGCGCTCCGGCTCGTGCGGGTGCGACCTGCCACCTACTTCGCAAGAAACGCACGCCAAGGGGAACCATGAGGCTCAACGCGGGAAGCATATGCACGTAGTAGTGCGCGAATAGCCGTCCCACAAAGGCGAGGCTTATCACGCCGGCCACCCACCAGCCGGCCATTAAGTAGCCCCATCGGTCTTCACTCCTTCGGACTACATAGACAAACCCCAAGAGTGAGAGCGCTATCCACGGGCCAGCGTATATGAATGCGAAGACGCCCGCGCCAACCACAACAGCGCCGACGCGCTCGCCCACGGTTCTGTCGCCCGTGTACTGGAGCGTGAACACGACAGCGCCATCCCAGAGGTCCCCGAATGCCCCGAGAACGAGGAAAGGAGCGATCGTCAAGGCGACTGCCAAGCCACACCCTCCGAGGAGTAGCGCAACTGAGGCGAGGTGGTGGCGGTCCAGTTCGCTCCGGCGCCATGCCGGATAGAGCGTCCACAGCACGAGAAAGCCGAGATTGAACGCGCTCACCTCTTTTGTCATGATGGCGAGGCCGTTCAGCACTCCGGATAACAAGAACCATGGCAATCGCCCTGTCTTATGGCCCAGCGTGAACGTCACTAATCCCGCCACAAGGGGCAGAAGCATGAAGTACTCGCTGCTCGCATTTGTCTGGAACCTCGCGACGCCGATGGAGAGGGCGAAAGCAAACGCGGCGAGGAGAGCTTCGCGACCCGAAAAGAGCAACCTGCCCTGGACGTAAACGAGGAGCGTGGTCAGGGACACCAGAACAGCGGCGATTAACCGCGGGGCCCAGACGTTCTGACCGAAAATCAGGAAGCTGAGCGCATACCAGCCGAATATCAAGGGAGGCTTGGCCTCGAAAGCGTCTCGATACGGGAGGTGGCCGTCGAGCGTGAGCTGCGCGACCGCGGCGTATAAGCCCTCGTCACGAAAAAACGGTTCGTGGAGAAACGGAACGTAGAGGAGGATAGGGATCGCGCAAATTGTCGCCAGGAGGGCGGGCAGACGTGCGCGCCGGAGGAAGCCCGAAAACGCGCGGATGACCGCCGGGAATGCGGGAAGATTGAGGCGCTCAAGCCTTGCGGATCGGTGGGCCATCGATGGGGTAAGACGTGCCGAGACCCAGTGTGTTACTCGCGACTACCAGCATGATTTTAGGCGGAATAGAATGAGCGCTTACGTGCCGTGGCTGAAGTCCGAGAATCGGCTCGCCGCCCAAGGGGAGGGAGCACACCCTAGGAAGCCTCGCCGAGGCTAATGACCTTCCTGTGAAATCGGGCGGTTGGGCTTTCCTTGAGCCGGTAAACATCTGCGTAGTACAGCTTGCCGAGATACTGGTAGCGCTGAGCCAGGAACCGATCAAAAGGCGCTCTGTCATACCCATATGCACGTGCAGGACTGTAACGGGCAGAGTCGATGATCAGGACAGGCGGCTTCTCCTCGAGGTCGCGGAGAGCGGCCTCAACAAGGCCGCCGTCGGCCACAAATAGGTGGTCGAACATATAGCGCGTCGGCGACCGCCGGTCTGAGTAGAAGTAGAGCTCGCTCTGGAATCCGAGATTGTAGATGCGGGCGTCGGGCGACGTATTGTCTGCGACGTATTGCGCCAGCGCCGGGCTCGCCAGGTACCAGTAATCCTGGTAGTCATTGGTGAGGACGGCCAGATTTTCCTCCTTTACCGAGGGGTGAAGATAGACCTGCGCATTGAGCAAGACGGTTCCGGCTGCGGAGGCAGCAATCAGAAGCCCGTAGACCGCGACCCGCCGCGGCGCCACTGCCACCGGTCCTCGCCCCGGCTCATTAGGTACACGAAGCCGAGAAGGGGGAGCACCACCCAAGGGCCGGCATATGAGGACGGAAACACAACTAGGTTCACAAAGCCGATGATGCGGTCGAAGGGCGAATTGGCCCCGAGGTAGTGCAGGGTGTAGACCACGGCGGCATCCCAGAAGTCGCCAAATGCCCCCATAACGACGAACGGGGCGATTGTCAGGGCCACTGCCAGACTGCACCCTCCGAGGAGCAGCGCGACCGAGGAGAGATGGCGCCGGTCCAGCTCGCCGCGGCGCCACGCCGGATAGAGCGTCCACAGGACGAGAAAGCCAAGATTGAATAGGCTTACCTCTTTGGTCATAATGGCGATCCCGTTCAGCACTCCGGATACCAAGAACCATCGCAATCGGCCCGTCTGATGGCCCAGCGTGAACGTCACTAGGCCAGCGACGAGAAAGCAAGCGCGGCAAGCAGAGCTTCGCGCCCCGAGAAGAGCAGCCTGCCCTGGACGTACACCAGCAAGGTCGTCAACGACACCAAGACTGCGGCGACGAGACGAGGCGCCCAGACCTGCTCGCCGAAAATCAAGAAACTGAGCGCATACCAGCCAAATACGATGGGAGGTTTGTTGTCGAAAGCGTCGCGATACGGAAGATCGCCGTGGAGAATACGCTGCCCGACCGCTGCGTAGAAGCCCTCGTCGCGGGCGAGCGGCTCGTGCAGAAGCGGAAGGTACAGGAGGATCGGCAGGGCGCAGACGGCCGCTAGAACGACGGGAAGACGCGCCCGCTGGACGGCCGCGAGAGTGCCGAAGCCTGCCAGGAGGGCCGGAAGACGTATGCGCTGCACGCCTGCGGATGGGTGTTGCACGGAAGGGTAGACGTGGCGACATCCGCGTCGTTACTCACGGACCGGTACCTTGAGCGGCGGAGGTGCGACGAGTCGAGCCCCCGCTGCTGAAGCGGAAGTCGGCGAATTAGGTCGTCATTGCCTGAAGACGCCGTGGACCATCACGGATACGATCGCGCCATCGGACGCTAGGGGCCACTCCGAATTCCGGAAGCCACTTCTTCCTTAAGGCGATAGACGTCTGCGTAATACACCTTGCCGACATAGTCATAGTTCGCCTTGATAAACTCGAGTACGGCCGCCCGGTCGTAGTACATGTCTCCGGGCGGCTCATAACGTGCTGAGTCGATAATCAGGACGGGCTTATCGGCGTTCAAATCCCTGAGCGCATCTTTCAGAAGACTGTTGTCGATTGCAAACGGCCTGTCGAACATATACTTAGTGGGGGACCTGCGGTCAGCATAGAAGTATGTTTCAGCCTGGAATCCGAGGTTGTAGATCTTATCACCGGGCAAGGTATTGTCTGCGATGTATGCCGCGAGGTCAGGGCTTTGCACCTCGAACTCAGCCTGCGGATCGCCGGGGAACTTCGCCAGGTGGCGGTCCGCAGGAGAGTTCTTTACGTATGCGGGCCCGTTAAACCAGATAGCCAAACCGATCGTCGAGACCATAACGAGGACTGGTAAAATCCGTGACTTTTCCCACTGACTCTTCAAGTAGCGCACGCCGAGCGGCGCCACCAATCCCATTCCCGGTAGCAAGATGGCATAGTAATGGGCATAGAAGCGACCAACGAAGAGAATGCTCGCCTCACTTGCCAGCAACCAACCGAACAGGAGCCAATTCCAGCGATCGCCGCTGAGTCGGAAAGTTGCAAAGAATACAAGAATAAGCCAGGGGCACGCGACTGCCAAGGGAAAGATGGCGGTCAGAATCATATCGGTGATTCGCTGAGCCGCTGATCTATCGCCCACATACTGCAGGGTATAGACGATGGCGGTATCGAAGAACTCATTGCCTGCGCCCAGGAGAACCAATGGCAGGATGATCGCGAACACAGCTAGGACGCAGCCAGCCACCAAGACAGAGAGTGAGGCCAATACTTTGAAGTCCAAGGCCCTATTTCGCAACATCGGAAATATGGCCCACAGCATGAGGAAAACGAAGTTGAATGCACTTGTCTCTTTGGTCATGATGGCGATCCCATGTATCACCCCTGACAAAAGGAACCACCAGCGGCTGCCTCCGCGCATACCCAGCGTGAACGTGAGTAGCCCGGCGACCATAGGGAGCAACATGAAGTACTCGGTATTGGCGTTGGTCTCAAAACGAATAACGCCAACTGAGGTTGCGAACGCGAAGGCGGCTATTAGTGCTTCTCGACTAGAGAAGAGAAGGCGACCTTGAATGTAAATGTTGTCGAAAGAATCTCGGTAGGGCAGATCGCCGTGCAGAATCAACTGCGCTACGGCCGCGTAGAAGCCTTCGTCTCTGTCAAATGGCTCCGTCAAGGAGGGGAGGTACAGCAAAAGGGGCACAATCGCTGATGCAACGACGCAAGCCACGAGCGCCTTATGACCTAAGACCAGCCGTTTGGGAACGGCAGCCGGGAAGCTTACTTTGGATTCGAAATGCAAACGGGTCATGCAGGTATCCCAGGAGACGTCAGCTAGACGGGCTTCGTGCCAACTCCACGGTCTGAGCATCCTGTCGTTGAGCTGCTGCCATCACGTATTCGGTAGGTGAGACTCGGCTGGGAGACGCGACGTTACATGCCAATGCCTTGCTTCACCCGGATAGTGGGAGGAGGCGCCTAGCCGGCCTAAGGCCTATTGCGACAGCCGAAAGTCCGTCCGCGAGAACGACTTCCTTGATTGCGAGGAGCGTGGCCCGCTTTGCGGCCGATCCCTGACGCTCGAGACTGTTAGGGAGCCGGCACGAAGTTGATTAACACCAGCAGAAGGAGTGCGCCTGCAAGCAGCAAAATGACGCTGGGCTGGCTAGTTAAGCCCGGAGGCACCGTCAGGCGGAGTTTGGGCCGCCCCGGCGGCTGCGCGCCTTGAGAGACGGGCGCCAACTCAGGCGCCTTCTCGGTACGCGCGAACCGGCTTGAGAACGCCAGCCGATGGCTGATCTGGGCCGCCAGCGCGATCGCTACGGCGGTTGCGACTCCGCCTGCCACATCGATAACGTAATGCTCACCGGAAAAGACAACCTCAAGGGCGACCAGGGCCGCGTAGGCCAGCATCGCTAAGGCAGGTATCCTCCAGCGTTCGCGGAACAGCCAGAGACTGATGAGGAGAGGAAGCGCCACATGCAGGCTGGGCATGGCCGCCAGGGGATTGTCGTCAGGAATCTCACGGGCCGTATGGAGCGCAGCAACCCTGATAACGTCGGCATTCGCCATCCAGGGAGGCTGCAGGGGAAAGGCGGCGAACATCGCGTTAACAATGAAGTGCAGCGCGATCCACCACAGGAAGAACGACCCAATGCGCTGGGGCCTCTTCCACGAGACAAGGGCACCTACCAGCCAGGGCACGACGAACCAGGAACCGTGGACCACCCTGACCGCCCAGGAGAAAAACGTGGGCGCGAGCGGATAGATGTGGCCTTGTAACCACAGGGTCGGCAGCGACCCGAACAGCGCCTCTTCTGTGGCTGCGCCGTGAACAGGCAGCCCAATGTCGTCCATGGATCCTCGAATGAGCCCGCAGACCGCCAGAGCAAGCCACGCCAGGACCCACCAGAAGAAGAGCTGTCTACGCTGCGGTTCTCGCAGTAGGCCTCTCGCCCATGCGAGCGTGAACCCTCTTCTCGGTCTGACTGTGCCTGAAATTGTGGACATCGGTCGTTGCGTCGCCCTCCACGGGAACTTATGTCTGTGCAATGGGCCGGCAAGCGGGAAATCTGGTCAGCCGCAGCAGCGATCGCCTGTCGTCAACAGTACTGACGTAGCCCGGAACAGCGCCGTTACAGGTGGAAACGGGAGGCCGATCAGGCCGGCAAGAGAGTGCGACAGTCAACACACATGGGTCTTGAGGGGCTGGGGCGGGCGAGCTCGCCAACCTTTGATCCAACCGTCGCGTTCCATCTCATAGGATGCGACTTTCTCGTCCGGAGTAATCGACAGTGATATTCCTCGCAGCCCTGATTGGCTTCGCCTTCGGTCACGTGGTCCACCTCGTGTTCGACCGCTTCTTCAGCGGAGAGCCGCTGCGTGGGCCGTTCTACGAATGTCCCGCCTGCCGTTCTCCGATCACGGCGACCTCAGCAATCCCCTACGCCACGATCGTTCTTTCGGGCGGCCGCTGCCCCAAGTGCGGGGAGAAATTGCCCTGGCGCGCGGTCATACTCCCGGCCGGAGCGGCGGGCCTTTTCGCCCTGTCCTACCTCGCTTTCGATGAATTCGGCGCCGGGCTGTTGGGTGGGTTTTTCGCGACGGTCTTCTTGACCCTGACCTTCACGGACCTGGAACGGCGCCTGCTTCCCAACCGGATCGTGTATCCGTCTATATTGCTTGCGATTGCCTTCTGCTGGGCATGGCCGGACACGTCCTGGGTCCAGATCCTGGCCGGCGGGGCAGTCGCGATCGGCATCGCCGTGCTCATCTACCTCTTCTCGCTTTTGTTCGGGCCGGAGGCGTTCGGCATGGGCGACGTCAAGATGATCGTCCTCATCGGATTCGTGGTCGGGTTCCCGGCCGTCATCGTTGCCGTGCTGTTGGGGACGATCGCTGCGGGCATCGTCGCCGCTGTCCTCGTCGTCACCCGAATACGCGGCTTGCGCGATTATGTGGCTCACGGGCCGTTCCTGGCGTTCGGCGCCGTCCTGGCGCTATTCGCGACGGCCTAGGCAAGTTGTCAAACGGCTCTTAGGGCGGTCTGTCAGCGCGGACTACGCTGCCTTGTAACGTCCCTCTCGTCCCGGTAGTCCTTCCTACCGGAAGGCAAAACATGACGACGGCGACACAACCATCGATGCCGATACGGAGGCGGCTTATCCGGGCGTTGATCAAGCCTGGCAACACGCTACCCGCTTTCGTGTGGCTGTTCCTTGTGTTCAACCAAGCGTTGAACTCGGGTTTCCCGCCCTCGTCTTCGACGATAGGACTCGTTGTGATCAACGGCACTGCGCTGGTGCTTTTCATGATACGGCGGGATGCCAGTAAGGTCGGCAACCCACTCGAAGGGCTGCTGGCCATCTCCGGGACTTTTGTCGAATCTTTCCTGAAGGACGCCGGGCAGCTGAGTAACGCACAGCTATTACCCACACTGTTGCAAGCGGTGGCCTTGCTCGGCTGGGCGGCGTCGCTGGCGACGCTGGGGCGGAGTTTCGGCATTGTTCCGGCGGACCGGGG
>WNGK01016266.1_pt1 | contig 20290 bp, 20 predicted proteins | sample 5400601 | NCBI WGS metagenome assembly WNGK01 (sample SAMN13153376, study PRJNA577476) | soil metagenome | isolation source: 60 cm soil or saprolite under Garry oak tree replicate 1 | place: USA:California | collected 2016-06-15
ATGGAAATTCAGTAGGCATGAGAGGTCAACGAGAACTTATACGTATTTTATTCATACGTAGTTCCTGTTATCTACGTTAGTTGATTTCCGATCCGAAGGAGGATTAGACATGGTTCCTGAACAGCGTGAAGCCCTCGACGAAATTGTTGTCAAGATACGCGCCGGGCGTATCACTCGTCGCACATTCCTCGAACGTGCCATTGCCCTTGGTCTGACCAGCAGCGTGGCAGGTTCGCTCCTCGAAGCCTGCGGCGGCGGCGGTGGTGGAAGCAGCGGTCCCACCACCATTGTCTGGCAGACTGAGAATGATACCTCGGGTACTTACCCCGCACTTGTAGATGCCTACAATAAGAGCAACAAGGACAATGTCCATGTTACCTGGCACAATGGTCCATCCAGCACTGATACTATGCTCACCATCTATGATAATACGCTGCGTGCCCGTAGTGGCAGTATTGATGTGATGTCAATAGATGTTGTCTACCCGGCCGAATTCGCCTCCAACGGCTGGATACTGGATCTTACCAGCAAATGGCCTGCAAGCGACCGCGCAAACTACCTTCAAGGACCAATTCTGTCCTGTACCTACCAGGGCAAAGTCGTGGCCGCGCCACTCCGTACAGACCTGGGTGTCCTGTACTATCGTACTGACATCATCTCCACGCCTCCAAACACCTTTGAAAACCTGACGAGCCTGGCCAAGAGCAATGCCTCCAAGACCAAGTACGGGTATGTCTGGCAGGGATCACAGTACGAGGGATTGGTGTGTGACTTTGTTGAGGTTCTGGCTGGTTACGGCGGAACGGTACTCGATCCTAGCGATTCGAAGAAAGTGACCATCAACAGCCCACAGGGAGTACAGGCACTCACCGAGATGGTCAGCTGGGTTGGGACGATCTCGCCTAAGTCTGTCACCACGTTTACGGAGGAGCCAAGCCGCCAGGCCTTCCAGAACGGTGATGCTATCTTCATGCGCAACTGGCCCTACGCCTACTCTCTGGGGAACGCCTCCGGCTCAAAGGTCGCCGGCAAGTTTGATATCCATGCTATGCCCTATGGCGGAAGCAACACGGTCGGACATTCTTGCGTGGGCGGCTGGAATATGGCCATCAATGCCTTCTCCAAGAATCCTGATGCCTCGTGGAGTTTTATCAAGTATATGCTCGGTCCAGATGCGCAGAAACAGTTAGCGATTAAGGGTTCGTTTACCCCTGCCTTAAAGAGTGTCTACGACGATGCCGACGTGAAGGCGAAGCAGCCGCTCTTCACCAAATTGGCGCCCATCCTGCAAAATGCTTTGCCACGGCCGGTCTCTGCCGTCTACCCAGACCTGTCGAATATCATTCAGACCCACGTTCACCAGGCGCTCACAAAGGCGGCCACTCCTACCGACGCGCTGAGCGCTCTGCAGACGCAACTACAAGCGCTCGTATCGAAGTAGTGTTTCGTAGCTTTGTTACACTAGAGTGAAAGCATGAGGCAGCCTCTAGCAAAGGTTGCCTCACCGGCCTGAACCTTCAGGTGGATTACTTGCTGATATCCTGTTATTTTTGAAGTAGAACATAGGGAAGGGGAAAAGCGTCATGGCGACTACGACACAAGCGGCTGCTCTACCTGTACATAAACCAAGCCTGCGCGAGCGCTTAGATATGGGTAGTGGCACATTGCCTTATTTCCTGGTAGCTCCCACCATCATCATTATTGCGCTGGTGGCCGTCTATCCTATCCTAGATTCGATCCGTCTCAGTCTCCTCGATAATCCATTGGTACCGTCTGGCGCGACGTTTGTTGGCTTACGCAACTACCTCCAGGTCATCGGGGATCCGGCTTTCCGCGGCTCAATTGGGTTAACGCTCGTCTTCAGCGTGGCCAGCGTGGCACTGGAGACTCTCGTGGGCTTTGCCGTCGCTATGCTGATGAATCAAATATTTCCAGGCCGCGGCCTGGTACGCACGGCCATTCTGATTCCTTTCGCATTTCCGACCATTGTCTCCGGGAGTATCTGGGCAACGATGTTTAACGCCCAGAACGGCATCCTGACCTACTTGATGCAGGTAACGCATATTCTGGCGCCAGGAGATTCCTTACTGCGAACGCCCAGTGGCCTGGTGACTGCTGCGGTCATCATCGATGTCTGGAAAACAACGCCATTTATGGCACTCCTGTTGCTCGCTGGTCTGCAAGTCATTCCTGGCGAGCTCTACGAGGCTGCAGGGGTGGATGGCAGCAATCGCTGGCAGCAGTTCTGGACGATCACCTTGCCCATGCTCAGGAGTGCGCTGTTGATTGCCCTCATGTTCCGTCTCCTGGACGCTCTGCGCGCCTTTGACCTGTTCTACGTACTCACAGGCGGTGGGCGTGAGATCCAGACAATGGCCCTGTACTCGTATGCGAACATGTTTCAGGGTACGACCATAGACTTCGCTCCTGGAGTTGCAGCCGCTGTCATCCTATTTCTCATTTGTGCCGTCGTAGCACTTGTCATCGTCTCGATGACGCGTATCAGCCAGAACTAGTACACGTCTACAGAAAGGGAGGTATCTCATGGCAGTACGACAACAAGCCGTCCCCTCGGCACAGGCAAGGGCTGTTGGCACAACACCACGGCGACGAACCAACTGGGGAGCAATCGGTCGCTATATTGCGGTAGCAGTGGTGCTCTTCATTGCGCTTGCCCCATTCTATTGGACAGCGATCACCTCGATCAAGGTCGATTCAGAAATCAACACTTCGCCGCCCACCATCGTCCCACACACGTTCACCACAAAAAACTATGTGGGAGCCCTGGAAAGCAATCAGCCGGCTTTTGCCAAAGATCTGTTGAATAGCACGATTGTGGCGATTTCGACGACAATCCTGGCTTTGGCCTTCGGTTCGATCTGTGCGTATGCCATCGCGCGCACGAAATTCAGGGGAAAAGGAGGTGTCCTGGGAATTATACTCTCGGTCCAGATGTTCCCGCTCATTGCCCTGGTAGGGCCGCTCTACGTATTTTTTACCAGCAGCATCAATGTCTATAATACGTATGTCGCGCTGATCATCCCCTACCTGGTCATTTCCTTGCCCGTCACGGTTTACTTCTTGACTTCGTTTTTCCGTGATTTGCCCCCGGATCTTGAAGAGGCGGCATTAGTTGACGGTACCACGCGCATGGGTGCATTATGGCGCATAGTGTTGCCACTGACTGCACCAGGAGTCTTTACCACCGCGATTCTTTCGTTCATCACTGTCTGGAACGACTTCCTTTTCGGTTTGACCATGACGGCAGACTCAAATGCACAGACGGTGACGGTGGCTATTCCGCTCTTTAACGGAGAGCATCAGATAGCCTTTGGTGAGGTCAGTGCAGCCGCGATCATCGTGACCATTCCAATTGTGATTATGGTGCTGTTCTTGCAGCGGCGCATTGTTTCTGGGTTGACGGCTGGAGCGGTCAAAGGGTAGTGCTCTGTCCATCAGCAATTGAGGGATAGGAACCTGGCGACCACAAGGGATCGCCACTACATTTCACCCATCAAATCCACGTTGACGAACCACTAGTAAATGGGTAGCCAGAGAAAGGAAATGGCATGTCAACTGAGATTACTACTACCGGGGTTCATCATATCCGGCTGATAGTGACCGATCCTGTGCGTTCCCGCGACTTCTACACCAGCTTGCTTAACTTTACAGTGGCCGCGGAGCTGCCACCAGGGTTTGTGCTCACTAATGGCAACATGCTTTTAGGCGTTACTCCACCCTGGGACGCGAGCCAGGCTATCGCCAATGATCGTTTCAGCCCTCACCGTATCGGGCTGGATCACCTTAGCCTGGGGGTGGCAAACCGCGCCGAACTACACAAGGCAGCAGCCCTTTTCGATGAGCATGGTGTAGAGCACGGAGAAGTGAGGGACCTTCCGCCTTTCGGGATCACCATCCTCAGTTTCAGTGATCCCGACGGCATTCAACTGGAATTGACCGCGCCTCTCGAAAAGTAGCAGGGAGTAGACCCAGCCCAGGCTTATCCATGGCCTGGGCTTTTTTAAGGTTATTGCTGAACCATGATCTCTTTACTCCTCTTCTTTTCCTGGTGATATACTCCTATCAAAAACACTCTTTACCACTTGTAGTGGTATGTTACAGTTCTTTTGACGCGTGGGAGCCTGGCGACCGCAAGGGATCGCCACTACATTTCAGCCGTCAAATCAAGCGTAACAGAGCAGTAGGAGCACATCCATGTCAACACCTATACGCATCCTGGCCGTCGATGTCGGCACAGGCACACAAGATATCCTGCTCTTCGAGAGCGGCAAGACGATAGAGAATTGCTTTAAGATGGTCATGCCATCGCCAACTGTCATCGTTGCCGAGCGCATTAAACGGGCAACGGAGCGTGGTCAACCTGTTTTGTTAACGGGCGTAACCATGGGTGGTGGTCCCAGCCATTGGGCGGCACGCGATCATGCACTGGCCGGCAATGCTGTGGCCGTTACACCTGAAGCCGGGCGCACATTTGATGATGATTTGACGATGGTTGAGCAAATGGGGTTTGAGATTATCGATGAGGCGGAGGCGCCACAGAGGGCGGAGAAACCTGATTGGTTGCACATCGAGTTGCAGGATTTCGATGCTCGTGCGATTATCACTGCTATGCAGGCCTTTGATGTCGATCCCCAGGTGGACGCGCTGGCTATTGCGGCCTTTGATCATGGGGCGGCTCCTCCCGGGATCAGTGATCGTCGTTTTCGCTTTAACTTCATTGCAGAGACGGTGCGCAAAGATCCAACGCCCAGCGCTTTTGCCTATGCTGCCCGGCATACTCCGGCAGATCTGACCCGTTTACGTGCGATTGCGAAGAGTGCGGCGCGTTACCTGGAAATGAGCGGTTCGTCTCCTCGCACTCATCTCTTATTGATGGATACGGGGTCGGCTGCTGTGTTAGGTGCGTTAGAGGATCCGCTGGTGCGGAAGCAGCAGGACAGCCTGTTGTGCAATATTGGTAACTTCCATACACTTGCTTTCCACCTCGTAGGGGGGCGTATCACAGGTATTTTTGAGCACCATACCGGGGAGATCAACCGGGCTCAACTCGAGGATATGCTAGTGAAGCTGGCGCGCGGCACGCTCACGAATGAGGAGGTGTTCGATACGAGCGGTCACGGTGCATTGATACTCGATCGGCCTTCATCCAATGGCAATGCTTTCCCATTTCTGGCAGTCACCGGTCCTCGAAGGGAGATGCTGCGCGGTTCGTCACTGCACCCTTACGAAGCGACGCCTCACGGGGATATGATGCTGGCAGGATGCTTTGGGTTGTTACGTGCGCTGGCGGATCATGAACCAGAGATGGCTCCATTGATCGAGCCGTCGTTGTTAGCCGGCGACTAATATAAATGCAAGTAAATTTCTTATAGACAAAAAAGACATTTTGTACAGGGAATGCTGGAGAAGTTTGCTGCCGGTTGGAATAGGAAGAGAAGTGAAAACCATAATCAGACAAACGCACACACCAGTTGTCGCACTTGCAGTACTATTCGTACTAGGCATACTCTTTAACGCATGCGGGGGAAGTAGTCAAGGCTCAGGACAAACACCGTCCACAACCCCCACCAGTTCTGCGCTAAGTAAGCCAACGCAAGCTGGACCGGTCCCAACAACAACAGAAAATGTCCCAACACCCACTGCAGCAGCATGTGGGACACAGCTTTCAGGAGTGACCTATCTTAGCGTTGACGCAACCGCACAGGCAAGTGCGGGCGGAGGAGGAACCCAGACGCTGCAAAAAGGAGATATGTATGGGGTTATTGTACCTGCTTCTGATGCAGCGCATCCGGTAACGATCCAGATCAACTACTCCACGCACAGCGAGTCCTGTTCGTTTTATAGCACCCGCAGGATTGGCGTTGTCTTCACATCTCCTGAAAACAACGTCTCCCTTGAGGTTGGAGGTAACAATCTGATTGCTGAGCAAATCACACACTCATGCGCGTACCTGACTCAAAACAACCTGACCCAGAATGATCTCGTCTTCTTCGGAGATAAAGAGACAGGCAAGAGTGCATTTTCCTGCTAAAATTTTTAGCAGGAAACGGAATAACTTGCCTTTGTTTCTTTGTTTTCAACTAGTGAGTGTAGGTAAGCTTCTTACTTTTCTTTAGCAGAATCAGATTTTCCTGGTGCACAGGAACGGAGATACCAATTATGCAACAACAATCGACACATCTCACTCCAACCTCAATCCATCCCGATACCGGGATTGGCCTGGTGACGCTACGCGTCGCTAACCTTGATCGTTCTCTCAGCTTTTATGAAGGAGTGTTAGGCTTCCGGCGCATCGAACACCGCTCCTGGAACTGCAGGAGGTGCCGGGTGCGTCTCCCCAACCACTGCGGTCAACGGGCCTGTATCACGTTGCTATCCTCCTCCCCAGCCGGGCGGATCTCGGACGAATTCTCCTGCGTCTCGCAGAGGCCGGAATCGAGATCGGCCAGGCCGACCACCTGGTCAGCGAAGCCCTCTATCTCTCTGATCCCGACGGCAACGGCCTTGAAATCTACCGGGATCGTCCACGCGCATCGTGGCGTAGGGAGAATGGCATGGTAAAGATGGCGACCGATCCCCTTGATCTCTACTCCCTGGTGGAGGAAGGCAAACGCGACGCGCTTCCCTGGGAAGTGCTCCCAGCTGGGACGCGCATTGGACACATCCATCTGCGAGCGGGCGATATCCCACAGGCCGAACGCTTTTACCACACGATCCTGGGGTTTGACATCACTGCGCGTCTGCCAAGTGCCCTTTTTCTGAGCGCAGGTGGCTACCATCATCATATCGGCCTGAACACCTGGCAATCGCGTGGCGCGGGTCCTGCACCGGAGACTACAGCGGGCCTACAAACGTTCGTGATTGCGCTCCCTAACCAGGATGCACTGGCGGAGGTACGAGCACGCCTTGCTGCTCATGGCATTCCGGTCAATGAGAAGGGAGACGACCTCATAGTGGCTGATCCCTGGCACAATCAGATCAGGTTGATGGTGTAGAAGTCTTTCCATTATGCCAGGTAGGAGGTATACCACTTGTGGAGGATTTTGGATGCCGGGAGCCAGTTTGGCGCAAACAAGGGCATAGACCACGCCCAGAAGAAGATGCCTGAAATGTGTGAATCGCCTATCGCGTAGAGTAGAGCGGCGTTGTATGCTGCCGCTTGTTCGGTCGGATCGACTGGTTCGGCTGCTGCTTGCGCATCTCTATGCCAGGGGAGATAAAGCGCGTACGCGCTATTGCGATAACCGATCTCTGAAATGATCACTGGCTTCTTTACCTCTATCGCAAACGTATCCAAGAGTGTTTTGATTTTTTCACGCCACAACACCGAAATCCTTTCTGGACTGAGTCGTTGTGGCGTATCTGTCAAGGGCACATATAATGAGACACCGATAGCGCTCAAATACGGACTATGCAGCCACACAGGGAGGGGATAATAGAGCGATGACCAGTTGATATCATACGTCAGCGGTCCATGGTAAATCGCATGTATACGCCCGATTAATTGGTTCCACAAGGCTGGCGGCGCTTTCTGGAGAAGTTCGAATTCAGTACCAATGGCCAGTTCGTCTGCTCCAGCTTGTGCCGAGGCGACTACATAAGGCTGGAAGGCTTGCCAATAACTGTCAAACCATGCTTGTGTCTGCTGCTGTGAGGCGAATTGGATGGATCCCGACCAGCTTAAGACGTCTACCTCCTCCACTGATAGGAGGGGAACCACAAAGACATGGTAACCTTTCGCTCGTGCGGCATATATTCCTGCCACCACAGCTTTCACTGTTGGCGTCTGGTCAGTTGTCATCACCCGGGTTGAAAAGATTGACGACTGGTAGAAATTAATGGGCAACTCAATCCAGCCTGCTCCTGTCTGCTCCTGTATGTCTTTGAGTCCGATCTGCCAATTCGGGTCAGCAGTGCTGTAGGCATCAGTTCCCCACTGGGGAAAAACGACTCCAGTTTGAAACTGCGGTCTGAGCGGACGAATCTCTATACCTGGATCTTCGCTTCTCCCGCTGCCCCACGACCCACGCTGGCCTTCCATTCCTCCAGGGGCCTCTAAACCTGACCTGGAATGAATTCGTGCCGAGCGAGAAAAAGGGATGTGCCCGTTGAGTAACAACCACTGCGACAGCACTCCCAACGCCATTAGCACGAACGTTGCTGCGTAGACGCGATACCGGCGGGGCTTCATTGCCAATTCCTTCCGGCTTTTATGCTATGGAATGCCTCCTGTGGCTGTATGCTTCCCTGAACCTTGTTTTCTTGCGCCAGGCTCGGTTTCTGAATCACAAAAAACCCTTGCTTTGGCCATAAGCTATAGAGCACCCCCGCTGCCTCTAGCAGGGCGTACCAAATACTACAGAGGACCAACAGCCAGGATACAACGCGCTTCCATTGGGCCTCTCTCGCCTTTCTTTTTATAAAGGGATGCGAATACCGGGCCTGGACATCGATGCCCTGAAGATAAGCGAGCACAAACGTTGCCCAGGCGAAGTCCGCGGGTATCCGCATCCACGCGAACGGACTGACATGCACAAATAGCGCTACAGCCGCGACCAGGAAAGGGAAAAAGGCCAGTTGCCAGAGCCCGGCAAAGATGCCAAGGCCTATTTTATAGGGAAGGGGTGTTTGCGCATCGCAGAGCACGAAGCGAATTCCCGATAGCCATCGACTCCGCTGCCGCACAAAATCTCTTACGCGTTGAGGCGGCTGCTCATGCAGATAACCGTCTACCCAGACAAAGCGGAAGCCCTTTGCCCATGCTCGCAGCGCCCATGCTGCATCTTCGGTGATTGAGTTGGCCGGGCCAACATCGAAAGAGAGGCGCTTATCATCTACGCCTCGTATCACAATGAAGGAACCGTGGATACCAAACACCGGCCAGCCCAGGGCGTATTGGAGGCGGAATCTCCCCACGTCGTCCGCTGTGCGCAGAGCATCGGCTCCTCGAAAAAACCAGTTTCCCCCCTGGTACAAAATCGCTCCCTGTCCAATCAATCCTGCGGCATGACGCTTCTTGCCATTTTGTTGCCCACGAGTTTCCACTTCAATGGCTCGCCAGATGAAACGATAGAGGCCAGCAAGCATCTCCTCGTCAACGAGGCTCTCCTCGTCAAGATAGATGTACCAGTCCTCGTGCTGTGGGCGTACCTGCTCTTGCAAGTAGGTCAAGGCTCTTGCCTTAAAGCGTGATCGCTCCCTGGTCACGTAATGCGCAGGCACTACATAGATATGCGTCCTATCATCTCCTCTCATGGGAAGAGAAAGAGGGCATTCGCTGACAATCTCGATCCGGTAAGGCCCACTGGTCAAGGGATAACGTTCAAACGCCTGGTGCACAGCAATGATGCTATCACCCAGCACATCGATATTATCCCCTCTCGTGACAAAGCGAAAGACCAGCCTGGCCGGTTTGGGTGGCCCATACGCAAAGAGACCTTGCCGAGCAATAACCGTGGGAACCTCCATGGGCGTTGTGCGTGGACGGGCCACTTCAGCAAAGATGAACCAACCCAGCCAGAGGATAACCGCCAGCGGCACTGGTGCCAGCCAGCTCAGTTCAGCCCATTGCAGGCTTGTTTGCCATATCGAGTGATGAGTTGGAACACGATCAAGAACCGCCTGGATGCGAAGCAGCAGCAGGGAAAGAATGAGCGTGGCACCAAGTAACCAGCAGCGGTAGAACCAGGGAAGAAGGGCGGTGGACACTCCTCGCCTGGCCCGAGAAGCAACGAGGGCTCGACTGGAATCAAGCGGTAGCGGTAAGCCTCTTGCTGGCGCAAGCGGCACTTGCTGTTGCACTTCGAAGGCTCTTTTTCCCATCTGCGGGGTTGGCACATTCCACGGGTGCGGCCCTGCTCCTTCTGAGGAACGTAAATCAACGGAAAAACGAGGCATAGGTTGAGTTGGGTATAGTGACGCTTGCTTCTCTAGAGAGTCTCTTCGCATTTAAGGCCCTTATCTAAAAAGCGAAATTCTTTCGGCTTGAGGATGTGTATAAGCACTTCCACCTGTACCACGTGATCTCCTCTGCGTTGCCACTGAACATACTGTATTCCCATGCTTCGATCTACCAGTCAAGGCCTGATAAACAGTGAAAGATCAGGGCATCATTTACTAAAAGCGTTATATCTAAATTTCTCGATGCAGGAGCCAGGTGAACAACGAAAGGATGCTCTTCCCCCATATCTCTAGAACGCCCCTGATCCTCTTCAGTCACGGAGCATCGTTCTCTGAGGCGGCAATATGACAAAAGTACTGAAGCCAGTATTGACCTCAACAAACAGCAGGGCTCCAGCACTGCTGCCATGCCTCTGAAAGAGGGAGTCTCAGGAAGCTAGCCCTCTCCTGAGTCGAGAGGCCTGAGGTATCTGCCGGTCAACATTTCACAACCAAGCGGACGACATATTCACCATATCTTAACCTTTTCCACAGGATGTTTTTCTGTGACACCTACTATGCTGCTGCCATACATTCACGCTTTTCTATTCACCAAGCGCAAGGAAGGTGTTTTCAATGGAGAGAAGCTCTAACAGGCACAGCGCAGACAGAAAACATACATTTTTCCCATGGAGAACCATCACTTTTTCAGTATTGTCCCTGGCTCTCATCTTCACAGGCGTTATTTTCCTGCTTCCGCGCCGCCAGGAGGTTAGCGCAAGCGCTTCAGGATACACACCAACGTATTTAGGAGACAACGCACGCAGCAACTACAATGGCCAGGAGACTGTTATCAACCCGGCCTCGGCACCCAATTTGAAGCTCCATTGGAGCTACCAGGCGGGGGGATATATCTCGACCAATTATATTACTGATCAACCTGTGGAAGCTAATGGGTTGATCTACTGGGGGTCTTGGGATGGTAACGAACATGCTACCGATCTGAATGGCAAGCAGGTCTGGCAGCAGGGTCTCGGCTACACGTATAGCCAGAAGTGTAACTCGCTCACCGGGATCGCCAGTACGGCGACGGTCGCCTCTGTGATGATCAATGGGAAGTTGACATCGATAGTCTTTGTCGGGGGAGGCAATGGCAATTTCTACGCTTTGAATGCCGCCAATGGATCAATTGTCTGGCAAACGCTCCTGGGGCAATCTCCGAGCAATTTTATCTGGACCTCAGCGGCCGTCTATAATGGCAACGTCTACATTGGAATCTCATCCTTTGGGGATTGTCCGTTGACGCCAGGCAAGCTCTTTGAACTCAATGCCTCCACAGGAGCGTTCCAGCGCACCTTCAATGTCGTACCACCAGGATGCACGGGAGGAGGTATCTGGGGGTCACCGACAATCGATCCCTCAACTGGCCTCCTGTACGTCGCTACCGGTAATGGCGATACCTGTTCCGCGGGCACACCGTTGGCGGATGCACTGCTCGCTCTACACATGCCCAGCCTTTCTCTGGCCGGCTCATGGCAGGTACCTGCTTCACAACAAGTGCTGGGCGATGATTTCGGGTCTACCCCGACACTTTTCAGGGCCACCATCGGGGGCACCACGTACCGGATGGTGGGGATTGTCAACGCGAATGGCACGTACTATGCCTTTTCTCGAGCAGCAATCAGCTCTGGTCCGCTGTGGAGTATCCAGATAGCTGGGATAGGAGAGCGCTGTGGCCCGATCTGTGGAGATGGCAGCATCTCGCCGAGCGCCTGGGACGGAAAAAATCTCTACGTGGCGGGTGGTCAAACGACCATCAGAGGACAGAGTTGTAAGGGGAGTCTGAGTGCCCTCAATCCCTCCACCGGGGCCATCAAGTGGCAAGATTGTTTCAATGATGGGCCCGTGCTCGGCGCTGTCACTGTGGTTCCAGGAGTGGCCGTTGTGGGCGAGGGGAATAGACTGGTTCTGGTGGCCACCTCTGATGGGCATAGTCTCTACTCCTACGCCGATACGCACAGCGGCTCGAACTTCTATGGTGCGGCAACCATCTTGAATGGCGTGCTCTACATCGGCAACTTTGATGGTATTCTTTACGCCTTCGGCACCTGATACAGCTCTGTGGCAAAAAGTAAAATGGACAGACGATCAAGAAACCACAGGAAAGGCGTGATACAATAGCATAGGTTACAGTAAATCGCCCCTTGTCACCAGTCTGCCTGGGGCGCTTCTCTTCTGCTATTGTAGTCTCTGATACAACAAAGGAGCACCGTATGATCAAGCCTTACACTGCCGTCGGACTTATCCCCACTGTGCGTGGAATACGCAAACGCGCTGATATCATGAGAAACATCGAACACCTTACCCACCTCGTCAAAGCCGCGTCATGGCTCTCCAGTCTTGATCTTCCTGTCAGGCTCATTGCCTTCCCCGAAGGAGCATTGCAGGCTTTCAATGATGAGGTACTCGACATCGATCATGTCCAGTTCGCGAGAGAGTGCGCCATCGATATTCCAGGTGAGGAGACCGAAGAACTGGGTAAAATCGCCAAACAGTACAACGCATTCATTATAGCCCAGGCAAAAGCAAAACATCCTGAAATCAAAGATCGGTTCTTCAACGTTGGGTTTATTCTCAATCCAGAAGGTGAGGTGATCTTGCGGCATTACAAGGTCTCGCCGCTTTTTCCCGTTGAGCACTCGGTTTGTCCTCATGATATCTGGGATTGGTGGGTAGACCGGTACGGAAGGAATCTGAATGCCTTCTGGCCGGTGGTGGATACCGAGATTGGGCGTCTGGGCATCATGATGGCAAATGAAGGTTCCTATCCAGAAAATGCCCGCGCCCTGGCGATGAACGGAGCGGAAGTAGTTTACCGCGCTTCTTATCCTCACCCTGCGACCGGCAACGAAATCTTTGAAATCCAGAGCCGCGCGAGAGCGCTTGATAACAACATGTACATTGTTGCCCCCAACATGGGTACTTACTATCTCTTTCCAGAAGAGGATACGCCCATCGATGCTTTCGGTGGCCGCTCCTACATCATCAATTACAAAGGTCAGATCGTTGGGAAACAGGACTGCGAGACCACCGGGCGCGCGCCCAGTGGGATAATTGGATGAAAGACCTGCGCACCGAACTCTACCAGGTGCTCTACGAGCAGCCTATTTATCCGAAGAACCTCTACCTGGATCGCGAGCCGATGAAGCATGCCGAGTACCGTGAGAAGGTCATTCAAAAGCAGATTGACCTGATGCACGAACGAGGCATCTGGGTCAAACCTGAGAGGTGAACAAATCAGAACAACTGGATTAAGTATGTCATCCTAAAAGTTACGAAGGAGAAACACCCATAGCTGATGAAGTTATCAAAGCGTGTATCGACAGAATATTGCCAGATCATCTGCGTATACTCGCCACCCAGAACGCGGTGAAAGAGAATCCGGCCAATGCCCCGGTCCCAAAAGAATTGACCACCGGCGGCTTTCAAGTTGGCTGGAACAAAGTGCTCTCCGCGACGGACATAGCGTTTATGGGAGCTCTGTATCCATTCGCTTCCAAGAGGTGACATTCGCTTCTAGCCAGGGGGTAATTTCAGAGAATGGGGTCTTTTTTGCCACGGGCTGTGCGACGAGGTGTTTCAGTTGTTGACCGGTTGTTTGGTGGCGAGGTGGACAATCTGGGTGATTGAATACGGGTGACTTTTTCGCGGATCAAGGTAATTTGCGAGTGGACTGCCTGACGAGACTGTTGGAGTTTACGGGCTATCTGGGAGGGGCGCTCGCTATTGACGAGGTAGCGACAAACGGTTTCTTGCTTTTCTGTCAGGTCCACTCCAGGATGTTCAAGGGCTGTTTTGGCCAGGTCTTCCAGTTCACCATACTTACTACGTCTATAATCATCCAGGTCAACGGGAGAGAAGAGCCAGCGGTCAACAACGCGCATACCCGGTATACGTCCTTTTTCCACGAGGTGCATAAAATGCCAGTAACTGAGGTCAAGTTGTTTGGCTGCTTCATGTGTGGTCAACATACCATTGAGGTGTTGCAGGTTGTAGTGTAGTTCATCACCCCTAAGAGCCATCTTGGATACCTTTCTACGGATTGCCGTACTTAGTGGGAGTGCCGGGCAAAGACATAGTTAGCCATCCTGAGTATACCATAGGAGATAGGGGACTGCAAGGCTAAAATTGTAGAGATAACTTCTGATGGTTGCGCTTGTTGACAAGGTGCCCTGCCGACAAGCGCGACCATCGGGATCATGTTATCGTCGTGTTGGGAAGAGATTTTGCAACTTCATGGCGAGCATCATATCGCCAGAAACTTTGAGCTTGCCTGTCATAAAGGCATTCATACCATCAAGTTTGCCTTCGGTGATGGCAAGCCAGTCTTTATCGCTAATGGTGAAGGTAACGTCTGGCTTCTCAACGCCGCCAGGGATAACCTCACCCTGTCCATTGTTGATCTTGAAGGCCCATACTCCAGCCTCGTCTCCTGTAATATTCCATTGGAAGGTTTTGTTCATGCCCGCTGCTGCCGCAGGATTAAAAACGCTTGGCATTTGTTCGAAGAGCTCGGCAATTGTCATTGGTGTTTTCTCCTAAATCCTTCTATCGAATGCAGGTAAGGCCCCTGCTAGCACTGCTATAGTATAGCACACGGCCCGAGAGCGGGTAAACAACGCTTTTTGGCACCTCTTCTCTGCGTGACCGCCGCAATGAGCAAAACAACGAGGGCGATACCTTGAAGGATAGGCTCATCCATTTCTATCGACGCGGAGAAAGTGACAACAGTACTGCCTCCCATGTCCGTGTGTGCCTGCACGATTCGGGTGGTCCCAAAAAAGTAAATATTCAGTAACGTGTTATAATGCGGAATCACAAGTTCTTTGACCTGTGTGCCATGATCGGCGCGGTAAGCTAGGCAGGTGAGCAATGTATAGTGCCTATCTCTTCGATTTGGATGGGACGATTTATTTAGGCGACACCCTCCTGCCTGGTGCGGCTGAGACAATAACAGTGCTGCGCAAAGCTGGTCGGCGGACAATCTTTCTCTCAAACAATGCTACTAAGACCAGATCACAGTATGCTACGAAGCTGACGCAGCTGGGCATCCCGACACCTATAGACGATATCATAAACTCATCATTTGTGATGGTCCAATGGTTGCTGAACGAAATGCCGGAGTCACGGCTGTTTGTGGTTGGCGAGGAGCCACTCAAGCAGGACCTGCGTGCGGCAGGCTTTCAGCTCAGCGAGACAGCCGGCGAGATCGATATTGTCGTGGCATCGTTTGATCGCACATTCGTCTATCAAAAGCTCCAGATCGCTTTTGACGCAATCCGCGTTGGAGCACGGCTCGTCGCTACCAACCCCGATCGCTACTGCCCGGTGCCAGGGGGCGGCCAGCCTGATTGTGCGGCAATGATCGCGGCGATTGAAGCTTGCACTGGTGTCACGTGCGAAGCTATCACCGGCAAGCCATCACCGATCATGATCAAGGTGATTACAGACATGCTGCAATTGCCGCCCGAACAGTGCATAATGGTAGGAGACCGCCTGGAGACAGATATCCGCATGGGCATCGATGCGGGCATGGCGACCTGTTTAGTATTGACCGGTGATGCAACCCAGGAGACCCTGGTGGCTTCGGGACTCCAACCAACACTGATACTCGAACGGATCGATGGACTTCTGGAACAAACAGGCCCAGAATGATTGTGGGCATGATACCAATCTGCATTCTAATCAGGCTATTTGTTGTATCATCATAGAGTAGGAAACAGAGGAAGAATGTTATGATTCATCCACGTCCACAGCTTACACGCGCCCGCTGGATCGATCTTGGAGGAACCTGGGACTTTGCCTACGATGGTAGTGGGCAAGGTTTTGACGCGGGCTGGCAAGAACGTGTCGATGTCTACACCCACACAATTCAGGTACCCTTTCCCCCTGAGTCGTCCGAAAGCGGCATTGGCGATACCAGCTTTCATCCCATTGTATGGTATCGTCGTACCTTCAGCGTTTCCCCTGAAGACAGGGTGAAGCGACTCCTCCTGCATTGTGGTGCAGTAGACTACCGGGCATCCGTGTGGGTAAACGGACGACTTGTTGCAACCCACGAGGGTGGGCAGACTCCCTTCAGCGCCGACATCACGCCTGCTCTGCAGCCAGATGAGGATCAGATTCTTGTCATCTGCGCCGAAGATATGCCGCAGGACCTGGCACAACCTCGTGGTAAGCAGGACTGGTTGGAGCAGCCACATGAGATCTGGTATGACCGCACGACCGGGATCTGGCAGCCAATCTGGCTGGAGGCGGTTGCCCCCACACACATCTCTCATGTACGTTGGACTCCTGATCTCGATCGGGGCATCCTCGGATTCAGTGTAAATTTCCAGGGCGGGGAGCAAACAGACCTGCGCCTTCGCGTGCAACTCAGCCTGCATGGAGCGACACTGGCTGATGACATCTACGCAGTGCAGGGAACAGCTGTAGAACGGCAGATTGCATTTGACCGCGCAGGCATGATGAGCAGAGAGAAGTTGCTCTGGTCGCCTGAGCATCCCAACCTCGTCGATGCGACGCTCACGCTGCTCACCGGGAATGAGGTCGTGGACGAGGTACAAAGCTACGTCGGGTTACGTAGCGCCGGCATCGGAAGTGGCCATTTCCTGCTCAATGGGCTCCCCTACTATCTACGTCTTGTACTGGAGCAAGGCTACTGGCCAGAATCGCACCTGGCCGCTCCAAGCGCAGAGGCATTACTTCACGAGGTGGAACTAGTGAAAGCGCTGGGCTTCAATGGCGTACGTATCCACCAGAAGGTCGAAGACCCGCGCTTTCTCTACTGGTGCGATCGACTTGGCTTGCTTGTCTGGGGAGAGATGGCGAATGCCTACGTCTTCTCTCCCACTGCAGTGGAGCGGCTGACACGCGAATGGCTGGAGGTGCTTGACCGCGATTATAGCCATCCTTGTATCGTGACATGGGTGCCGCTCAATGAGAGTTGGGGAGTGCCTGATGTAGCCCGTGATCCTGCCCAGCGTCACTACGTACAGGCGCTCTACTACCTGACTAAAGCCCTTGACCCGACGCGACCTGTCATCGGCAATGATGGTTGGGAACATGTGGTGAGCGACATCTTTAGCATCCATGACTATGCCTTTGATGGAGATACGCTACGCGAACGCTATGGGAACCTTGAGGCGGTGAGGCGAACATTGCGTGAGGTGCAACCGGGGTACCGCTCAGTGGTGCTGCCAGGGTATCAACATACACATGAGCCAATCATGTTGACCGAGTTTGGCGGTATTAGCTATCGTCCGCAGCCGAGCACTTCATGGTTTGGCTATGGTACCGTAACGGATCCTGAAGCTTTCCTCTCCAAGTACCGCGAGTTGCTCGATGCCATCCTGGAGAGTTCTTCCGTTGCAGGATTCTGCTACACACAGTTAACGGACACCGAACAGGAGACCAATGGATTGCTGACAGCAAACCGCGCGCCGAAGTTCGATATAGCAGCTGTGAGATTGATTACGGAACGTGTTTCCGCAGCCGTAGCAGGTGATGTAATCCGGCAGATGCAGAAGACTCAAGATAGGCTATAGAGTCGAGGCCGCAGGATTGGCAAATCCTCTATCAGGAGTAAATTGCTAAATCACAAGGTCTCCAGGCTCATATGCACACTGTCTCTTACACCTGCTCCGTGGGGCGAACCAGGATTTCACTGATGCTGACATGTTCGGGCTGAGTGACGGCAAAAACGATGACGGCAGCGATATCCTCAGCTTGTAGGGGTGTGATGCTATGCTGCGCATCCTCCTGGGCCTTCCTCACCTCAGGATCTGTAATGTGCTGCCGCAGTTCGGTGGCAACCATTCCCGGCTCGATCACAGTCACGCGGATATGCTGCTTCGTGACCTCCTGGCGCAGTGACTCAGAGAATGCGCCCACTGCCCACTTGGAAGCATTGTAGCCGCTGTAGCCTGCCTTGACCTGCCGACCAGCTACTGAAGAGATATTCACGATATGACCGCCCCCTTGCGCCTTCATTCCCGGCAGGATTTCATGACAGGCGAGCATCACTGCCAGCACGTTGATATCAAGCATCTGCCGCCACTCCCCGGTATCAGTGCCCTCGATCTTGCCAAGCAGCATTACGCCTGCGTTATTCACCATGATATCGATGCGTCCAAAGGTCTCTTTGGTCTGGTGGATCGCCTCACGCAACTGGGCTTCGTTCATCAGATCGACAACGATTGGTACAGCCTCGCCACCCGCATCCTTGATCCGCTTCACGACCTTTTCCAAACGGTCAGAGCGCCGGGCAAGCACCGCAACGCGCGCCCCCTCCTCCGCCAGCGCGGTCGCAGTTGCTTCGCCGATACCGGACGACGCCCCGGTCACTAACGCGACCTTTCCGGCTAGTTTCTTTGCCATCCTACTCTCCTTTCTCCTATTATGGCAAGCCATATCACAATAGCAACTTATTTGCGGCGTGCCCCACTAAGTGAGCGGTATTGCTGGATGAGGAGGAAAACTTCTGGGCAAAGTAGAAAGCACTCTTCAATTCTCTACTTTGAAGGAACTTTCCCTCATATCCCTATCATACCAATCTCGCACCAGTTTGACCAAGCAGAAGAAGGATGTCGCGCTCATAGTCGAACTCACCTTGAGCGCCTATCGTTTCTCGCTCTCCTGGGCGCGTATCCTGCCACAGGGCACTGGTGCCGTCAATGAACGCGGCCTGGATTTTTACAACCGCCTGGTTGATGACCTGCTCGCCCAGGGCATTTGCCCCATTGCCACTCTCTATCACTGGGGTCTGCCCATAGCTACTACCTGGACGATCTTTTTACCGATCAGGGGTTGGTTCCTCGATTATCCTACTCAGCGCCGCATCATCAAAGACAATGGCCGCTGGTACGCCTCCTTCGTAGCCTCCCAATGCGAATCGCACCCTTAGTTTGTTGAGCCTGATCATAAATAGGGGTTAAGCTAAGCTGTATGGGTAACCCTCTCACTTAGGTTCTTAACCTCACTTTTAGGAACAAAAACATCTGCTTTTATTTTTGCCTCAACAACCTGTCCTAGTTGTTCTAAATCTTCTTTACTTGGCATAAGCTTTACTATTCTTGTGTTGGCTCCTGTTTGCGAGAAGAGGATGGAATGAATTGAAACACCCTGATCTAGTATATCTGTACCTAGAGATTGACTTACTCCATCACGCTCGCTATAGTTAGCCGTACTCATACGCGTTGTAGGCTCTTCAAAAGCTACGTTGAAAGTGAAGATTACTATGGCTAAGAATCCTCCTCCCTATATTCTTCGCAATCCTGGGCAATTGGATCGGCGTTTTTATGATGGGTTTGATCACAAATTTCTGTTTCGTAAAGCCCAGACACTCATGTATCTCTTCGATCAAAAAGAACAGTTCAAAGAACTGGTCACAAAGAGAGATGAGCAGAGCGAGAATACAGGTAGCGAATATCTGGCCAGCCAGGATATTGACGATAAGTACTTTGAGGGACTGAAAGCTGAAGTATACTTTACTGAAATGCATCAGTTCGAGGGATTCTTTGCCCTCCTACTTGCTCTGTTTCAAGAGCTTCCTCATTGGCTTTACCTCACAACCTACAAAACAGGAGAAATTAAAACGGCTGTTCAGAATTTTCTTGATGGGCAAATTAAAGCAATAACAAATAATAAAGTAGATAACAAGAAAGATTTTATTATCCATGCAATATACGCGGGGTTTCCTCTAAGTGATGAAAATCGGGAGGTAACGCTAGAAAATATTGGCTGGTTCTTAGAACGCCTGGGGGAAAGATATCTTGAGGCGGTTGAATACAATGCATATAAGCATGGGTTACGTGTCCTTACTGGCCCTTCGCAATTTTCACTACGCCTGAACGATGCAAACGGTGTTGCTCATGGGCCGTCCTATGTTCTGGGTGCGTCTGATGATGCATTTTCCTTTTTAGAGCTGGAGGACCAAGGAGAAGGTGGCTTAACAGTGGTAGAGGTGAATAAGCATTTTAATCCCGAAGAGAATTTTGTCAATTTGTATATGATGCACATGCTTCTGGCAGAGATTAAAAAGACGAGACTGGCGCGTATTAAGGGGGAAACGCAAATCGACATACTCACCGTTCCGACCTTGCACAAAGACAAAATACAATCGCTCAGAAAGTTTTTTACCTGGCGTCTGACTGTCTAAAGGTACCAACTAGATTTGTCCGTAATTATGTGCTAAGGCATGGTTCAAAGAGAGCAGGAACCAATGTGACAATTGGGGGAAAAGTTGCCAAAAGCATCCCTGAGAGATAAGGTGAAAGCAAGAAAAGCGACACCGCTCTCAGGGAGGAAACATGCACCATTCTAGCACAGC
>WNGK01002617.1_pt1 | contig 20286 bp, 22 predicted proteins | sample 5400601 | NCBI WGS metagenome assembly WNGK01 (sample SAMN13153376, study PRJNA577476) | soil metagenome | isolation source: 60 cm soil or saprolite under Garry oak tree replicate 1 | place: USA:California | collected 2016-06-15
AGCAGGCATCAAAAGCGCGACCATTGAAATCAGTGGGCGTTACGCTTATGGTTACCTGCGTTCAGAGATTGGCACCCACCGATTAATACGCCTGTCAGCCTTTGACGCCGCACATCGCCGACATACCTCATTCGCTAAGATTGAGGTAATGCCTGATATCGAAGATGCGATTGAGATTAATATCCGACCTGAAGATATCGAAGTGGATACCTACCGTTCGACAGGAGCAGGTGGGCAGCATGTCAATAAGACCGATTCAGCGGTACGTATGCGCCACATTCCATCGGGCATTGTAGTAACCTGTCAGAATGAACGCTCTCAACTTCAGAACCGCGAGGTGGCACTGAAAATTCTCAAAGCTCGTTTGTATGAACGGGAGTTGAAGAAGCGTGAAGAGGAGACTGCCAAACTCAAAGGTGAAAATGTTCAGGCAGACTTCGGAACGCAAATTCGCACAGTGACAGTGCATCCCTACAACATTGTGAAAGATCATCGTACGAACTTTGAGACAAGTGACACCGAAGGTTACTTGAACGGTGATGTCGATCCATTCATCACTGCATACCTTCAAATGAATGCAGGAGGTGTGTAAATCCTTTTTGAAGCTTGACGTAAATAATGCCACCTGTTATGCTTAGGCATAGAAGCAGACATACATTCCTACATACCTGAACTCAGATACTTGTTCAGAGTCCAGATTCTCTCCTGAGAAGTCGATTATGAAAATCTCTTCATAAGTGTGCTGACACAAGAAAGATTTTGTGGTATGATAGCGAAGGCGTAGGCCACCAATGTAATACTGCTGTGGGGATGCGGATGCAGTGGCGGAGGCTCCCCCTCGGCTAACTTTATCGCCAAACCTCGCTTGGTTTTAGTGGTCAGGTAGGCGAATACTATCCTCTCGAGAGAAGGAAGGAGGCGATTTCGTGGAGAATGCATTTCCTCGGTGTCGCAAATGTAGTGAAGGTGATCTGGTTCCGCTTTCGGATTTTGGCAGCCAGGGAGCTTCTATATTAGCGATGGATCTCTCCATTCGTATCGCAGTAGTCGTCAATAAGTGTGATCCATTCCCTGGCGACTTTCGCATTCGCCAGGGAATTTCACAAGCTTTACAGCGATTTGTTGTCAACTGAGTTGTAAGGGAAAGAAGGCAAAAGGCGGAAGAACCTTTTCCCTTTTGTCTTTTATTTTTATCTAAACCAAAAGGTACAGCTTTAAGGAGTCAACGCTGACGTGCTCAATCGATTTTTTGGGCAAAAACCACAGACAGAGCCAAAAAGAGATTCCGTAATTACTCAAGAGCACGTAGAAGGTGATTTCGTGTCTGAAAAGAGCATAAATCCGTTTAAAAACAGCTTGAGTCGCACGCGTAAGCTGTTTGGCCGTCTTGGAGACTCCTTCAAGCAAGATATCATCACAGATGAGTTATGGGATGAACTCGAAGAAGTTCTCTTAAGCGCTGATGTTGGTCCAAGCACATCTACCTGGCTCATGGAGCGATTGCACCAGAGAGCAGTAGAAGAACAAATGCGAACAGGCTCTCAGGTACAACAGGCTTTGCGCGAAGAACTCGTTGCACTTCTTGGTAAGCCATCCACCTTACGTTTTGCGAAACAATCCCCACTTACCGTTATTCTCGTGATCGGTGTCAATGGCTCTGGTAAGACTACTAGCATTGCTAAAATAGCCCATCGTCTAAAAAAAGAGGGACATAGCGTTATTCTGGCAGCAGCCGACACTTTTCGCGCTGCCGCAATCGACCAGCTGAAAATTTGGGGAGAGCGCATAGGAGTACCTGTAATTAGCCAGAATCCAGGCTCTGATCCTGGTGCTGTCGTCTATGACGCTATCCAGGCCGCAGGTACACGAGGGTGCGATGTCCTGATCGTAGATACCGCCGGTCGACTCCAAACAAAGTACAATCTGATGGAAGAGTTGAAGAAAATAAACAAGGTAATTCAGAAACTTCTTCCTGATGGTCCTCACGAGTTGTTGATGATCATCGACGCAACTACAGGTCAGAACGCTCTTTTACAAGCGCGTAAATTTGCTGAAGATGTTGGATTGACCGGAGTAGTCATCACAAAGTTGGATAGCACCGCCAGGGGTGGTTTTGCCTTCGCTGTCGCTGACGATTTAGGCATCCCCATCAAATTTATCGGTACAGGCGAAAAAGTCGAAGATCTAGCTCCTTTTGATCCACAAAGTTTTGTGGCTGCGCTCCTGGCGCAAGACTGAGAAGGAGGTAATTCATGGCTAAAGAAGCTGCTGACCCACCCACTACTACATCCTCTATTGCTCATGCTAAGTCAGGTTTGCCCTCAGGTAATTTAGTGGTCAAGTGCACAAAGTGTAAAGAGATTCTCATTGTTCGCGAGTGGGAAAAAAATCTTAAGGTGTGCACCCGCTGTAACTTTCATTTTAAGCTCACTGCATATGAACGCATTGAGTTGCTAGTAGATCCCGAAAGCTTTGTTGAGCTAGATGCTGATATTGTATCAGTTGATCCCCTGCACTTTGTGAGTCGCACGAAAGATGAAGTTCAAGCATACGCGAGCAAGCTTGATGATGAAAGCCATAAAGTGGGTCTGAATGAGGCCGTGGTAGTAGGCCATGCGACGATTGAGCAGCTACCACTTTCACTCGCCATTATGGACTTCCGTTTTATTGGTGGCAGTATGGGTTCGGCTGTTGGTGAAAAAATCACACGCGCAATCGAGTTTGGCCTCGAGAAATGTATGCCTGTCTTGATTGCTTCAGCATCCGGCGGTGCGCGTATGCAAGAGGGATTATATTCACTGATGCAAATGGCAAAAACTTCAGCAGCGCTTGCAAAACTCGGTGAAGCCAAAATCCCATATTTTAGTCTCTTGACAGACCCTACTACAGGTGGCGTTACAGCAAGTTTCGCGATGCTTGGTGATGTTATTCTCGCGGAACCAGGTGCGCTAGTCTGTTTCACAGGTCCACGTGTTATTGAGCAGTTTATGCATGTGAAACCACCAGAAATCAATTCAGAGTTCGTACTACAGCACGGCATGATTGACGCAGTTGTGCATCGACGTGATCTGCGACAAACACTGGCACGATTGATGCAACTGTTCACACCAGGCATTGTACAAAGAAACTCACAAGAGTTTGCACAGCAAATAGGGGAAAGCGATGGCCTACGACCTGGAATTTGAAAAGCCGCTCGCCGAGCTTGAAAGGAAGATCATGTCACTGCAACGCAAGGGCGACCGCCTGAAACCTGACGAGCACAAGCAATTGCAGGAGACAGAGCGTGAACTGCGTCGGCGCTCCGAAGAGATTTATAAAAATCTCTCTTCATGGGAAACTGTCCAGGTAGCGCGGCACAAAGATCGGCCTTATTCTTTAGATTACATCAATTTGATGTGCGAGGACTTCTTTGAATTGCATGGAGATCGCTCATTTAGCGACGACCATGCGATTGTCGCGGGACCGGCGAAATTGGGAGATGAACATGTAATGCTTGTCTGTCATCAAAAGGGCCGAGATATGAAGGAGAAGCAATTTCGTAACCTGGGCATGCCACATCCCGAAGGATATCGCAAAGCAGGCCGCTTAATGCAGCAAGCCGAGAAATTTGGTTTTCCTGTTATCTGCCTGATTGATACTCCAGGCGCATTCCTCGGCCTGGGAGACGAGGAACGAGGCCAATCGGAAGCAATCGCGGCAAACTTGTATCTCATGTCGCGCCTGCAAGTGCCGATTATCGCTGTTGTAATTGGCGAGGGTGGTAGTGGCGGCGCATTAGCCATAGGCGTCGCTGATCGCATTTTGATGCTCGAACACAGTATTTATACCGTTGCAATGCCAGAAGCATCCGCTTCTATTCTGTGGCGTGACAAGGTTTTTGCCCCGCAAGCGGCAGAAGCAATGCGCATTAGCGCAAAAGAGCTGAAAGCAATTGACTTGATTGACGAACTTATACCCGAGCCTTTAGGGGGAGCGCACCACAATTTTAGCCTCACTGCAGATAATCTGAAGGCGGCATTGCTTATAAATCTTGCTGAACTGCAAATGCTACCTGTTGATGAACTACTAGAGAGACGTTATCAAAAGTTCAGGAATATTGGGAAATTCGGGATAGCGCCTGAATCTTTAAGCACCGCATATTGACTTCCTGCATAAGATGCGGTAACATGCAATTCACAAGCCGGTGTGGCGGAACGGTATACGCGCTTGTCTCAAAAACAAGTCCCCGTGAGGGGTTGAGGGTTCGAATCTCTCCACCGGCACCTATCCAACCTCGCGAAACGTCTCAGGCCAGAAAAGAAGTGACTTGAGGCGTTTTTATTGTCAACCTATCTGCTCGAATGTAGCAACAAATGTAGCAACCAGAAATCTCTGCTTGGAGAGATGGTAGGGGTGAGGAAATGGAGGCACGAACAAAGCATCTATCCCACACGTCCTCAAAAACAGCCCATCGGGATCCTTCGTGCTCTCCGTTAAGTAGGGCGCAAGTTCTTCCCTCTACCCTTGAGGTGATTGACTATCAGCCCCAGATACTATACCCTTCTTGAGAGCGTCATTCAACCTGCTCATGGCGTCCTGCTGCATGCCCGGTAGCACGTGTGAATAGACATCCATCGTGATACTTATCTGACTGTGGCCGAGTACCTCCTGCACTACCTTTGGATGAACGCCGACGCTCAGCAAAAGCGTTGCAGCGCTATGGCGCAGATCGTGAAAGCGTATGTCCGGTAGCCCGGCCTTCTTTAAGAGCGCCTTCAGCTGATCGAGCATATCTCGTGTCGGGTTCAGGTGCGTGCCGATAGAGGTACAGAACACATAGTCATGTTCTTGCCAGGCCGTGCCGGCTTGTAATTTCGCCTCTAGCTGGCGCTCTCGATGTTGCTTTAATGCCTCGAGCGCAAAAGGGGCTATCACAATGCTGCGCCTGCTCTTTTGCGTTTTCGGCTCAGCCTCAACGTACCCTTTGCCGGGCATCTTCGAAGGTACCCTGGAAAGAATTCGGCGCACCTGCAGCACGCCCGCATCGAAATTGATATCCAGCCACTTCAACCCCATCATTTCACCACGCCTCAGACCGGTTGCGAGCGCAAGTTTGAAGAGGGCTTCCATCTCATGACCCTCTACTACAGAGAGCAACTTGTGTACCTGCTCCAATGTCAATGGATGGACTTCAAACTGCTTTCTACGCGGCGGTGAGACAAGATCGCACACATTTCTCGCCACCAGGTTCCACTTCATAGCCGTGTCCAAAGCCTTGTGCAGCACATTGTGAAAGTGGTTAATGGTTGTGGCTGAAAGCCCCTCCTCTGATTTCTTCGCATAGAATGCCTGCAAGTGCTGCGCCGAAAGTTTCTGTAACTCATAACGACCAAGCGCAGGAGCGATATGCAATCGTACCAGCTCCTCATACCGCTCATAGGTTCGCGGTCGAACGCTCTGTTTCTGAGAATTCTCCAGCCAATCCGTTAGAAACTGCGCCAATGTTTGCCTGGGAGCAGTTACTAAGGTGCCCTGCTGTTGCTCGCGTAGTGCCACTTTCAGCTTTTCTTGCACCTCTTTACGAGTCTTGCCATAGAAGACCCTGCGTTTGCGGTTTTCAAGCGTGATACTTCCCACCCATTTTTCATCTGATTTGCGAAAGTAAATGGAACCCTCACCGTTTCCTCGTCTACCCATGGTGCACCTCGCTTCCTGTTGTACAAATGCCGTCCTATCTGCAAAAAGGGTGTCTCTCTGGAAAGCAGCATGACGTATTCCCGCCTTCTGCACATCTATTTGCGCCTAATACTTACCCCCTTCTGCACGATAATCACACATGAGCGAAAAGAATTATGCTGGATATCCGTCATAATTAATTATGACGGATATCCAGCATTCTGTCAAGTGAATGGACAGCGTTAAATCTGCAATGCTATAATTTGGAAAAAGATTGGTACGTATATGCAGCACATTTTTGCGAGGATGTATGCCGCAACGCATTAGTGGTGATCGAGTGCTACTCTCTACCACCGAAGCAGTAGAGCTATCTGGTCTTAGCCGCGAACATATTCAGCGACTCCTGCGACAGAAGCTACTGGAGGGTATGAAATTAGGCCATGATTGGCTGCTTTTTGAGGACTCCTTAGAGGCATTTCTCGCCCAACCCCGTAAAACAGGGCCGAAAGGCCCGCATAAAAAGCCGGTATAGACAGTTCAATACCCCACGAGCAAACGCAAGTGCTTGTCCCTCATTCGACAGCGCGATAAGACAACAGGCCACCTGACAGAATGGGGCTTTAGAGCGTGGTTTGCAAATGGCAGAGGAGAGTTCATATGATAGACTGGAAGAATGAGTACGAGTTATCCAAGCAATCTTTCTGATGCCGAGTGGGAAACCTTGCAGGACCATCTGCCTCCCCTGCCCAAACGAGGTAGGCCACCCACGCACTCCCAGCGTGCCATCTTCAATGCGATCTTCTACGTCCTGCGCACTGGTTGCCCCTGGCGCTACTTACCAATCAATTTCCCGCCCTGGCATACGGTGTTCTACCATTTCCGCCGTTTGCGTTTCAAGGGGACCTGGACGCTCCTGCTGCGAAATCTCCATCGGGTCGAACGCGAGCGGCAGGGAAGGAACCCGCAACCCAGCGCCGCAATCATAGACGCGACATCCGCGTCAAAACAGTCGAGGAATCCTCCAGCATCAGCGGCTATGATGCGTACAAACATGTCAAGGGGCGTAAGCTGCACATCCTCGTGGACACGCTAGGCATCCCGCTCTCCATCTATGTGACTGAGGCCGACGTCCATGACACCAAAGGTGCACGGTGTCTGTTGGCCGGACTCGCTCCTCTCGTACCACGGATCAAAAAGATCTGGGCCGATGCGGCGTATTGGGGACGAGCGAAAGGTCCAAACCAGTGAAACACTCATCCAGGTAGCGATGATCCGGCCGCTCCTCACTCGCCTTGGGCGGAGCACCTGCTCGATTTCCACACACTCAAAGAGAGCCCTCGCCTGAGACCGCCACCAATGGCACGACAAGGAAGTCGAAGCATGAGAGGCATTTGTTCTCCTCTTGCAAGAGGAAGAGCAGATATGCTATCCTTTTGTGTAGCAAACCATTTCTTTTTCTCCTCCAACCGAATAGCGAAGGAGTCAGAACACAAGCAGGTGGCGTTTGCTCAGACTCGCTCACCACAGCATGCTTGTGGAAGGGAAGTTGTCTGCTTTCTGGGTCCTCCTGCGCCATCCGCCCTCCTGCACGGGCACCTCCGCAGCTCCGCACCGCCTGTGTCACGGAAAGCGCGGATTCCTGGAAGAATCCGTGCGCTTTCTCCTCTTCCCTCACTGAAAGAAGCACAGCACCACAAGAAAGGAAACTGCTGCTCATGATACAAGAACTACCAGACCTTGCCATGCAAGTCGAGGTCGTGGGCTGCCCCACCGTCTGCCTGCATTGCTGGGCGATGGGTCGCCCCTACCAGGCGATGCCTCTGGAAGAGATCTCCTGGGTCTTACACGAAGTGCGCCGCTTCTGCACGACGCACCAGCTCTCCTTCACTGGCTATCCCATGCATGAAGTCCTCGCCCATCCGCAGGCGGGAGAGGTTCTCGTGCTTTTCCAGCAACTGTGGGAGGTAGCCTTTGATCCACTCCCGACCACCGGGGTTCCGCTGGCGACCCGTCCCGATTGGCGTGAGATACTCGCTCCCTTGCGCTCGTATTGTGTGCCGATGCTCTGGTTCGCCTTCCATGGCACAGGCGAGGTCCACGACTGCATGGTGCAGCGGCAGGGCGCCTACCTGGAGAGCCTGCGCGCCGTCGCACTGGCGCGCCAAGCGCAGGTGCATACGGGTTGCAACCTGTTTCTCACCACCGAGAATGTGTCCCACTTCGATCAGCTCGTGGCGGATCTGTTGCAGGCAGGCATGGAGAGCATCGATCCATGTATCTACGGCTTTACCCCCAACGCGCGTGGCCGCCTGACCGAACGGGTGCGACCAACGTGGCAGGAGGTGCAACCGATCCTCGCCCAGCTCGATGCGCTGCCGGTTGATGACCTCGTGCGTCGGGGCTGGCGGGAAGAGGTGCACCCCGAGTCCTGGTTTGTCCAGCAGGCTCTCTCTGGAAGCTGGCCCGCCGAGCCAGAAAAGGCAGAACAGCGCTTGATCTGGCTGGTCTGCCGTCCCAACCTGGATGTCTATCGCGGGGATGCCGGCCACTATACCAGGCGCTACGGCAATCTGCGACGCGATGGGGTAGACGATATACTCAACCGCGCCCTGGCGGACGGCGCCTGTTCCCACGAGGAACTCTGGTTTACCCCAGAGCAGCTACTGCCAGTCCAGGAAGTGGCAGCACGCTTCGGAGACCAGAAGAGCCAGCGGATCCATGATGCCGGCTCCGTGCGCCATTGGTGGTTGGACTGCGCTCGGCGGGCTGGCCCGATGAAGCAGCAGCCTGGGCGCACTTCTCTCAATGGTTCGCCCTTCGTGGGATGTCGTGTGCATGCAGGACACGAAGGGCGAACCACTTTTTCATCCAGAGCGTGGTCGCGACCATCATGAGGCTGACGCAATGCCTCTCTCGCAGGCACGTGATCGGGGGAGACCAGCCTGAAGGCGCGCAGGGACGTGCTGTGGTAGATACTCCCACGGGAGCGAAAGACGAAGTTGCTCGGATCTGGTGTGCTCATGCTCCAGAGTCTCTCACATGCTGCCTCTCCTTGCTTTCCCAAACACGCTCTTAGCCCGCCGCAAGCCACGCCATTTGAATGGCAGTGGTGAGGCGTGTGCTGGCTTGAGCCGCGTCCCCATTACCGCTTTTGCGGCAGAGAAAAAGAAGACATACCTATGAAGAACTATCAGGTACGAAGGGTCTCTATCGGCAAGACCGACCAATTCGATGAACTGGCCCGCGAATGCGGCAGGCTCTACAGCCAGACGTTGGTCTCCTTCTGGCGCACGGTGCGCAAGCAGGGCATCTGGCTCAAGCCCCAACACCTGATGCGCTGGCATACCAGCCCCAACCTCCATGCCCATACCGCCGATGCCTGCGTGCAAGCCTTCTTCGCTTCCCTCAAGAGTTGGCGAGAGCGAAAAAAAGCAGGTGACCCAGACGCCAAACCCCCGCACAAGCGCAAGTGGTACTTTCGTATTGAGTATAAGGCGAGTGCCACGCGCCACAAGGACGGGGTGCTTACCCTCTCCAACGGCAAAGGCAATGCCCCTCTCGTACTCGTATGGCCGTGGGAAACCCCACAAACGGTCGTGATTCACTGGACAGGCACACAGTACGAGGCAATTGCGACCTATAAGCAGGAGCCATTGTACGGCCCTTTCCCTGTCGGGAAAGTGGCCGGGATTGACCTTGGGGAAATCCATATGGCGGTCAGTCATGATGGCACCCAGACCTCTATCCTCAACGGGCGGCTCTTGCGTTCCAAAGTGCAGTACCGCAATAAGTTGCAAGCGACTCTCAACAGCCGCATCGATGGGCACATGAAGAAAGGCAGCAAGCGGCGCAAGCGGGTCATCAGTTCCAAGAAGAAACAACTCAAGAAGCTCAAACAGCAGATTCACGAGATCGAGCACAAGCAGACGACGCACTTGATAACGACGCTGCATGAAGCAGGCGTCCTAACGCTCGTGATAGGCGATGTGAGCGATATTCGGCAAGGCAACGATATTGGCTCTACGAACAACCAAAAGATTCACCAGTGGTCGCATGGGAGTGTGCGCTTCAAACTCACCTATAAGGCAGAACGGCTTGGGATGGAGGTCTTCTTGCAGGAAGAGTCCTACACCAGTCGAACTTGCCCGCACTGTCAGTACGTGCGGAGCAAGGTCAATTCCCAGTAGTTGGCGTCATGGCACCGCCCACGGGCCTGCGGTTTCGGCCGCAAGCCCGCGTAGCTCGTTCGCAAGAACGAGAAGCCGCGCTGCTTTAGCGGCTGCGGAGTGTCACACCAGCCCATCAGAGGTCATAAGCCCGAAAAGCACCATTACGCTAACACATAGCGCCGTGCTGCTCTTTGGCCTGTGCCTTTCAACCTTCCGCGTTCTACTAACGTTTCTAAATCCCTATGCGCTGTTCTATCTGAAACCCCAGTCATTTGTCGGTAGATGCTGTTCGTGATAAAGCCATGTTTCTGAACGTGCTCTAGCGCTTTGGTTAGCCGATGCTCCCGCTGAGCGGACTGATCTTGCGACAGTATTTCAGGCTGAGTGCCCTCCTCGTCTCCCCACAGAGTCTCTGTATACTGTGGTTGCGGAGGCATCAGGGCCGGCGCCTTGCGGAACGTCACCACAAATTCGCCCACCTCTCGAAACTGTGGCGCGGGAAGCCCCAGGCGTTTCGTCTCGTCCAACATGAACCTGATGCCGCTTCCAAGACGCTCCATGTAACCGGGAATATCTTTGAGCAAATTCGCGAGCGTGGGATTACGCAGTTTCGATTGCACTTCCCCACGCTCCATTTGTTCAACTGTGATCCCTGGCAACAGCAAACCGGGGCTATGGATCTCTACCCGATCAGGATAACAAAAGACGCGCACGCTCTCGCCACGCTTGCTATAATCGCGATGCACCACCGCGTTTATGACGGCTTCCCGTAAGGCCTCGAGCGAATACTCTGGTATATCAATGCGCTTAAAACCCTCGACCTTCGCTCCCACCGCAATATACCTGCTCAGGAATAGCTCTGCACCGTCGATCAACTCCTGCAGGGTCCCAGTAATTATTCTGCGATCGGCATATCTACTCGCGCCGACCGTCTCACGAAACAAGACACAGGCCACGTCGCTTTGTAGAACGCGCTCTTGAGGAGCATAGCCGAAGAACAATATACCTGCATTCGTGGGTACGACCTCCCCGTTGTTCGTCTTCACAGCGCACTCCATCCCAATCAACACTCTCTGTAAATCCTTGAAGCGACTGGCTTGACGATCGTTCGCCGAGCGACGTGCCACATACGCCTTGACCTTGTCTAGATCGAGGTCCTCCATCGTCGCATTACGGGCAGGCTGATGCTCCCAATCCACCAGACCCCGGTCGTTGGCCATCTCTAGCAATTCTGACAACCCCAACGAAACGGTATGGGTACCGCGCCTCACCCAGTAAATCCCATGAGCCTGATACACCGGCCCATGACTGGGCTTGACAGTGGCAACAACAAGCTTCTTCCCCGCTACAGTATAAATTTCCGGTTCAGGAGGGTCTAATACGAGTTCAGGCTTGATCATTTGTCGAACGGCTCGTAATATCACATCCAGCGTCTCACCAATACGATGATCAGGTATTCCCACAATTTCATGCCGAATATCCTTGACACCAAGAATAATTACTCCACCCTGGGCATTGGCCATACCACATAGCCGTTCAGCCATCTCCACTGCTCGAGGGGCAGCTACCTTTAACTCGACTGTATTCGTCTCTCCACCTTGAATAAGCTTCTTCAGTTCTGTCTCACTGAATCTTACCATAACGCCCCCTTTTCCTTCTCATCATGATCTGAAGCGTCTTCATTGTAGCATACCCACCAGGCTTCTCACAGGGGATGGCGGAAGGATGGCGGAAGGATGGCGGAAGGATGGCGGAAGTGGCGGAAAGACATGGCGGCTATGTATGAAGAACAATAGTGCCACTCAGCCTGCTCTGATGCCTGTATTCGGTGACTCAATTACTCTGTCACTTTTGTTAGTAGCATGGCGGAAAGGTAGCGGATACGTAGGTGAGTTGGGAACGTATCCGCCATCATTGTAAAAATGATGGCAATGTCAATCGAGGCCTTGGAAAAGAAGAAGTATAATGAACATCGAAATCGGCCAGAAAAGTATCGTACACAGCTTTCGCAATTCCGTCGTGCGGTTTACAGACTGCAGCATAAAAATTTAAACTTCGCTATGGCTAATGATGCGTCTTCTAAAGTGGTATTAACGTTATCACCCAGGTAACAAGTGTAGTTTAGTAAGCGATTCCATGCTAACCCCGAAAAAAGTAGCTGCCCACTTGGTAACATCTTGACAGAGGTGAGCAAAGATTGGCGTATTTTGGAATAGATAGCCTGTAGTAGCATCCCAGAACTCTGGCTTCGGGAACACTCCCCTGCTTTCAGGACAGGTACAGATGATCTCACCACCATATGATGACGGTTTGCCTCGATAGTCCTTCGGAGCAGCCAGAGCCCTTGCTGCTGCTGGATGACTAGCACCAGCTGACTGTGGAACATGCTGAACTGCCTACTCCCATACGCTCTTGAGATATTCAGCAAACGTCATAAATTCATCCTGGTAAGCCCTGAGTGTCTCTTGATCTGAGAGCAAACCGACAATAGCCCCTTGATTTACTAAGGTGTAGCTACCTAAACCATTTGATTGGATCACAAGGCGACAGGGCAAGGGCGTTGGCCTTTCCTCATAAAAGCCGGTGAGTAGGTTCAAAAGGCGTTGGCCTAATTCCGACATTGCATGAACAATAGTGTTCTTCACGGCAAGGGCCTCCTGTGATAAGGGCTGAGTTTCCATGATGCTCACGTATCGGGGAACCAAACCAGCTACTGCTCTTTGGGGTATGATCGTGATATAAGGGAAAGCCGCTAAACCGTCCAGGTGCCCCCCACAACTAAACAGTGTCCCTATCCCCAGGATATTGAGCGCAAGCTCACAGTTAAACATATCACGATCGTAATGCTCTCGGCCTTGATCTTGATCTACATCTCTAAAATGTTCCTCTGCTTGTGCCCACGAGTTGAGTTCAACGTGCACTACCATGCTTGCTTGCTCCTTTCCTTCCAAAGACGGTTTCATACATGGTTCTCAATACGGCGTCACGTATCGCATTCGGCGACAACGGGGTGATGGGAGGCGTCTCATGCTTCTCTCGCGCCGCCAGCATCAAACGAGGGCAGCGCGGCCTGCAGCAGCTGTTCCAGCGCGGCGGCTCGTGCTGGCGAGACGCCGGGGACCGTCGAAAGCTGGGCGGCGTCAGCACTCAACAGGTCATGCAGGCTGCGAAATCGTGCGCATACTGCGCGCGCGGTGACGGGACCGATACCCGGCAGCGACAGCACGATCTGCATCTGCTGCTCGGGCAGAGAAGACCCGCGCCGCCCTGCCGCAGGGCCGTGAGTCGCGTGCCCGATCTGGCACTGTTTTGCTGCAGCATAGACCAGGTGCGCGGAATCTGCCGGTCCGCTGCTGGGCAGGATCGGCACGCGCATGACAGCGGTGATGTAGCTGAGCGCCCCGCGGATGCTTTCAGGCCGCATCTGGGAGTGACCAGCGCGCAGCGGGTCCCCCTCCAGCAATAAGATGGGGGCGAAGCGGCTTTTCCGCAGCGCGGTGAGCTGCGCGAATAAGCGTCCTTGCGCCAGACTGCTGAGAAAGTCACTCGAGGTCTTGCGCTCGAACACCCTGCGTGGATCGCCTCCCACGTCATAGTCGCCCATGCCTAGAGGGGCCATCTCAATGTGTACCTGCGACATGGCGGCCAGCAGAGCGGGGATGCCAGAACGTTGTTCTTGCGTGTCGATGCGGATATGGATCGGAACTGGCTCGTGTTTTGGCATAGCTGGTGTCTCATCTCTTGTTGGGTGACTCATCGCCTGAGCATACGACTTCTGAAAGATACAGAGGAGCCTGGGTATATACGTCTTCCCCTGTTTTTATTTTGCGCGTCGTGACGCATGTGCCTTTCTCAAAATATGATAGCAGGTGGGCCTCTTCCTCACCTCACGAACATTCACGAGATCCTCACGTACATCCTGCGCCATCCGCCGTAACGCCAGCATGGCAGGAGCGTGAAGAGAGTGAGCTCATTTGCTGTGAGAAGTTTCCGCCTTTTCGTGAGGATCTCGTGAAATCGTGTGAGCCAGGATTGAGTTTGGTCTGCTATCATTATCGCAGAGTGTGGGGCAGGCGTTCCGTTTCCCTTTTTCACTCGCTGCCAGAGAATAGCGCTAAAGCAGATTGTTTTGATGGACAACATTCCCAAACGGAAGGAGAGTCAAGGACCCGATCCCCTAAAGTGGATGGGCTTGCATAAGCAAGCCCTGCTTGACTAGCCTCAGTCTCGTAAGAGACTCCGTTGGATGCGTCAGGATACCTACGGGTGCCTACTCTAGCCTGTAGCTCTATCGCTGGTGATTAACAGTTCTGATGGGTAGGAACGGTGTTGCCAGCCTAACAAGCGCATTCACCATTGGCGAAGAGTACCAGACTCCGAAAGGAGGCAGACGTTGTGTTCGTCTACGTTTTGAATTGTCATGGACAGCCCTTAATGCCCTGCCAGCCTCGTAAGGCACGTCTTTTGCTCAAAGCAGGCAAGGCCAAAGTGGTCAGGATGGTGCCGTTTACCATTCAACTGCTCTATGGGAGTAGCGGCTACAAACAAGAGGTCTCATTAGGGATCGATGCTGGCACACAGCATATTGGCGTCTCTGCGACAACTGCGAAGGCCGTCTTGTTTGAGGCTGCGGTCAAACTTCGTCCAAATATTCCTGAACTGCTAGCAACTCGTCAGCAATTTCGACGGGCCAGGCGTAACCGGAAGACCAGATACCGCAAAGCTCGCTTTGACAATCGAAGGAGGTCGGAGGGATGGCTTGCCCCTTCTGTCCAGCACAAAGTCGATGTGCATCTCAAGACGATCAAACGTATGCATCAACTCTTGCCTGTCAGCAAGACGACGATTGAGGTGGCACAGTTTGATATCCAGAAGATCACAAATCCTGAGATTGAAGGGAAAGAGTATCAGCAGGGGCCACAACTTGGCTTCTGGAATGTCCGGGAATATGTGCTCTGGCGAGACGGGCATACCTGTCAATGGTGCAAGGGCAAATCCAAAGATCCCGTCCTCAATGTGCATCATATCGAGTCAAGAAAGACCGGTGGCGATAGTCCCGCCAACCTGATCACGCTCTGTGAGACCTGCCATGATCTCATTCACCGCACGCACCAGCAACAGAAGATCACCCGCAAGCGTGTCAGTTTCCGAGATGCAGCCCAGATGGGCATGATCCGCTGGCACATCTATGAGCAGACCAAAGCGCACTTCCCAAATATGCATCTTACCTATGGATACATCACGAAGTATACCCGTAATGCTCACGAATTGGAGAAGTCACACATCATGGATGCTCGCTGTGTCAGTGGCAACCCATGTGCGCAGAGTGAGGGAACGTCCTACCTCATGAGGTGGGTCCGACGCAATAACCGCCAACTCCACAAGGCGACCATTAGGAAGGGAGGACAGCGACAAAGGAACACTGCACCCAAGTGCATCCAGGGCTTTCGCCTCTTCGACTGCGTGCGCTATCAGGAGAAGCCTTGCTTTGTGTTCGGCAGACGTAGTAGTGGCTACTTTGATCTACGCGCTCTAGATGGCACGAAGATAAGCGCGAGTGCCAATTGCAATAAGTTGACGAACGTTCAGCGGGCTTCAGCCTGCTTGGTGGAAAGGAGGAGCGGTCTTCCTCCCGCCACGTGAACGCGGGCGGGTCTCCAGACCGCGTTTTTGATGACATGCCGCACTTCACGGAAGACAGCCTGCAGCGGATCATCGTCAATCCATTCTACGCCATCACCGTTGCCCCGCAGCTGACCGAGGAGCACGAGCCACCCATGGGCGATGCCGAGTGGGTGCAGGCCAATGCCTCTCTGATGGAGGAGATGGGAAGTGCGCGGTGGCTCCGGCAACTGCTGGACGTGCTGGAGGGCAAGGCCGACGTTCCAGAGGGGCCGATCAACCCATCCCAGGCGGTCAACATCGACCCGCTGTTCGCTGTGGCTCATCCCCCGCTCATCGAACGGGAGATGTGGGTCGAAGTCAACACGAAGCAAATACGCAACATGGGGGCAGAGGGCTGGCTCAGGCAATTGCTGGATGTGCTCGATGGCGACATAGTGACGGCGCAGGAGGTCGGCTTCGCACCGCCGGGCAGCACGTTCGGGTACGGTTCGTCCGGCGGTGCGAATGCGCAGCGGCGGGGAAAAAAGAAACGGAAAAAGAGACGCCACACGTAAGGGTTCTGGCGGGGCTGCCGTGTCAGTTGTTTGAGTCCTCAGAACGGATCGGCGCTAAAGCCGGTTGAAGACACACCTGGGGGACCGCACGCCGGGCACGCCTTCCCGGCATGGAACCGGATATGCGATCAGGAGAAGGAATCGATGAAAGGCCTGGACTTTTTAAAGGACGTGGACCATGAACGCAAGGCCGCGATTTATGCGGCAGCGCACGACGGCAAGCTGAGGAATTTCGCTTATCACGAGGAGCTCGGCGAGTGCCGAGAGACGTTTTCCCGCTTGCTTCACGCTGTGCAAGAGGGTGAGATCGGCGTGATTCTGACGCCTGACGCCGCCAGCCTGGCGATTGAGACGTCGCCAGGCTGGATGGAGGCGTTCATCCAGGTCGTCAAAGAGCACGAGGTCCTCATCGGCGACCACGGACAAGACCTGGTCTACGATCTGCGCGAGGAAGAGGATGAGGCGCAGTTTCGGGGCCTCTATTCGCCAGGCGAGTACGAGCGGGAGAGGAGCGCGCCCCGCCCGCTTGTCGACGCCATCGCGCAGAGTCCCTTCGCGGCCGCCTACATCGAGCGTGGAGAGAACTGGTTCCTGGCCACCCACTTCGAGGGCAAGGAACCGGACGCTCCTATCTATACTCTTTCAAGCGGGGCAAGAGGGCAAGACGTGGACATGCTTGCGTTGGGGCATCGGAAAGAGCTCCTGGATGTCCTGGCTCCCTATGGGATAAACGAGCAGGGAGGCTGGTGCCCGGTTCCCCCGGAACGCAGAGACTGGCTCATGCACACGCAGCAGCAAGAGGAGGCCATGGCCGCGCAAAGCGCTGATGCGATGGAGCCGCATCGAGCTTCCCTGCCCAGAGGCGCGCACGTGAGAGTGATCCTGCCAGAGAGCGGGCAGGCGCGGAGCAAGCAAAGCCGGAAACGGAGAGGGAGAAAGCGATGAGAGAGCAGATTGACTTCGCGCGCGAAGAGTACGAACTGACGAAAGTGGCGCTGGAACGCTCCGATGTCCCAGCCGAGGCCCTGGCCCTCTTCTCTGCCTGGGTCGAAGGAGAACGCCTGCTTGTGGACGACCGGGAGGACGTTGGAGGGATCAACTTTTGCCGCATGGATGCCAGGGTCATTGCGCCGCTCCCCCACATCGTTGCCTCTTTTTTCGCGCGCCGGCCCTACAAGCGCAAAGCCGGGCATTACCCCAACTGGAACGGTTTCTACCTACTCCTGTACCGGGATGTGGAGGAGGGCTGGAAGCTGGTGCGAATACGAAGGGATACCTCCTACGCGCAGTTTATCCCGCTCTTCGCAGCGAGGATCAAGGCGGTGGAGGAGATCAACAAGCTGCGAGGCAAGGAATAGTGTCGTCGGGACACCCAATCGCCGCGGAAACGAGCGAAAGGAGAGACAGCGAACATGCCAGAGCAGCGTTCCTTAACAGTCAACGTAAACGCTCGGTTCACCGTTGACGCGGGATCCTGGCAGGAGCGCGTTGAAGAGGAGCAAAGACCCTACCGGCTCGTCTCACCCCCGCAAACCACCATGTATCGGCAGGTCCTCTCGTATTTGGAGCAAACCACAAGGAACGAGAAGGTCCCACCCAAATCCCAATTGCACTTTGGAGAAGTGGCCATCGCCACCGTCGCGCTATGCATCCGATGGGGGTCGTACTTCGCCGTGCTGACCAATCGCGACCTGCCGCAGTGGGCCGCTGCGTTCGATCCGGAAGTCAGCTGCATCGGCGACGGGGAGATGGCGCGCATCAACATCGAGGCCTCGGCGGCCCTCTCCGGCTGGATCGACCTCATGCGGGCGGACCAGCCACGGTTCCGCAAGCTGGTCAGAGCCGCCCTGCGACTCCTGCCTTTCCCCATCGCGCAGCTCGACGGGTCGACGTACTACCACCGCTTCCGGGCGTTTAGCGCCTTCAATTCGGCTCATGGCAGACGCTATCTCTTGGAGGCCTTTGCGCGGGACTTCGGGTCGGAATGGTTCGAAAGACAGAAGGCGCGCGTCCTGGTCAACCCCACGCGTGCCCTGGCCAACGGCATCCTCAACGAGCACTGGCGCAACGAGTCAGGCATCGAGGATGTCCACGCCGGGACCATCGCTCCCCCGCGGCCACTGACGCAGTCCCGCATCACGAGGGAGCAGGAAGCGCTGCTGGTGCAGGAAACGACGGAGCTGTTTGTGCCGACGATGCGCGCCCTCTATCATGTCGTCAGCAAACCGAGCGAAGAAACATGGCCGGAACAGGCCCTCCCCTACGCGATTGCCTTCAAGCCTCCCGCCGATTGGTCGCTGGATGAACAGACGCGTGAAATCGCCTTGCCCGATGCAGAGCCAGAGTAGTTTTTCACTTGATCTTGTTCTAGGCTGGTGAAAGGAGCTTGCTTTACTGCAATGCTCGCTCCTCCCTGGGAGCTAGTCCTGGCTCACATAACGGGGAGAGCTGCCTGTCTGCGGTATCGGCTCCGCGGCAGGTGGTACCGGTAGGAGGATGGCGTCTGACCTCCGCACGGATGAGCAGCGGTGTTCGTTAGTCGAACTCGTTTCAGGCCGAAGCCGTCCGTGTAGTCATTGGGCGCTCCGTCCTGCCCTCCCCCAGCCGTGTAACGCTCTCCCCGCTCGCGCAAGACGAGTCCCTGCCGGATGCGGCGCGCAAGCTCGCGGGTGTAGATGGCTGGCTCGGTCTGCTCCTCCTGGAGCACGTCCTCGGTGTACTGGTAAAGGTGGAGCGCCTCCTGCCGCCGCTCCTGCTCCACCAGCAGGACCATCAGGCGGCACAGTGCGTCCTCGTCGGTCGGGTCATCCTCCAAGGCGGCGAAGAGCAGCTCCTCGGCCAAGTTCACTCGCTCGCCGCTGAGGTAGAGGTCGACCAGCTTTAAGAGCACGCGGTGCCGCGCCCCGTCGATGGTATGCCGCCGCGGCTGCGCCCATTCGGCATAGGGGTCGTCTTCGAGGAACTCGCCCCCGGCGAGGGCATGCGCCTCCTCCAGCAGGGGGAGCGGGTCCTGCCCCTGGCACTCCGCCCGCATCGCCTGCGATGCAAGTGAGAGAAAGGCGTCGGCGTCGACCCAGAGGCGCTGCTGGCCGACGAGCTTGAAGATTGTCTCCCCGCTGCTGCGCAGCGTGAGCAGCAGGCTGCCCATCTCGCCCGTGCGCAGGACGTGGCGCCGCAGGACGGAAGCCGCCGACTCGAGCGCATGGGCGGCGTTGATCTTCCCGTGGTCCGGCCAGATGGCCTCGACGAGCTCGTCGCGCGATGCCCGGCGGTTCGGCCGGCACAGGAGCACCTTCAGCAAGGCCATCGCCGGTCCCCGGTTGCTCCACTCGCTCCGCGCCACAAGCTCATACCGCGGCCGCTCATCCGGGGCTCGCGAAGGAGCGGAAACGAGGCGCTCGAGGGTGAATTCCCCCAGGGTGGTGACACGCACCGGTGCGTGTTTTGTAGAATCGAGTTCAGCTGTGCTGCGCATTGCCTGCGTATCTCCTCTCTCGGCCTCCCTGACTCGTTGGGTAAGGCGGGTGCGGAACCTGCAAGTGAGTCCCTGCCGTGACTGCGCGGCAGGGTCGCTCCTCTCTCCGTGGACTGATTGTAGCAGAAGCGCCAGTTGGCTGAGTGAGAAAACCGTGATTCTTCGTGAGCCATTCGTGAAGTGAATCCCTTGCTCTCTATCCCCGCTCGCCTGCGCTTCCTTCCCACCCCTGTCTTATTCTTCCCGGAGCGCCAAAGAGCGGAAAGGAACCCCTTTCATTCCACGCACATCGCTTTCTCGCCAGCGTATGGCGCTGTCCTGCCTCACAGCCTAATGCCGTGAGCGAGTCGTGAAAACTCGCGTGCGCCCCGTGAACACTCATCAGGAGCGCATGAGGGAGGCATGCTATGCTCGACGTGGAGATTGGCAATGGAGGCCGAACCCAAACAGGCACCAAGCAGCAAGGAGGGATAGACGTGACAGGGCAGTTGAGAATCATCGTGCTGGACACCTCGCTTACGACGCGCAAGATTCTCGAGGTCATCCTGCACCGCGAGGGCCACAAGGTCGCCTGCTTCGATGAGCCGTTCGAGGCCCTGCGCGCTCTCTCCAGGGAGGGCCCCGCCGACCTGCTCTTGCTCGCCCTGGACCTCCCTAAAATGGACGGCTTCGAGGTGCTGAAGTATCTGAGAGGCGAACCGCGCTTCCAGTCGGTGGCAACCATCGCACTCCTGGGTGAGCGAGACGGGGTCCTGGTCCGCTTGAAAGCCCGCTTGGCGGGCGCGTGGAGGGTGGTGACGAAGCCGCT
>WNGK01014591.1_pt1 | contig 20284 bp, 17 predicted proteins | sample 5400601 | NCBI WGS metagenome assembly WNGK01 (sample SAMN13153376, study PRJNA577476) | soil metagenome | isolation source: 60 cm soil or saprolite under Garry oak tree replicate 1 | place: USA:California | collected 2016-06-15
AGTAGAAGGTCAGGACGCGTGGCTGGACAGGGTATACGACGCGCTGCTCTGTTCAAGGGGAACAGGCTGCCAGTCTACCAGCGCATCGAAGTGATTGAGCGCGGTAGGATCGTTGTCGGCGGCCCAGCCGTCGGGATGGACCAGGATGTGACGGTGTAGATAGAGGAGGGCGATGAGCCACTTGCGCTTGCCGGTGCCCGCGGGCCCGCGCTGTAACTCGGCCTGGGCCTGCTCCAACAAGAGCGTCACGATAGTGAGCTGGGCCATGCGCTCCACCAGGCCGCGCATGGGCAACTGGGCACTCTCGGAGTCAAGCGTGGTCAACTCGTGCAAGCGCGTTGACAACTGTTGCAACAATGATTTCACCTGCTGCGCCACAGGGACAACGATTGGCTGCTCCAGCGTTTGCAGTCGCTGGTGCAATATACCCAGGAGCGCGGCACCCGCACCCTCCCTTTCGATAGCACGAGTCACGTCCAGCACGATGACATTGCTGGAACCCTCCCAGATCACGTTTACGATGGCGTCGCGCAGCAGGCGTGGGTTGACCCAGTCCTCTACGTAGCCATTGCCGCCGCGCATCTCCAGGGCCTCCAGGGCCACGTACTCGCCGCGCTTTGGGATGTAGTACTTGCACAGGGGTGTGAGGATGCGCAGCAGGCGGCGGTCCTCCTCCGCGCCATGACGGTCTACGCGTTCTAGCAGGGCCGCCGTCTCAAAGGCCAGGGCTGCACAGCCTTCAAGCTCGACCAGCAAATCAACGAGCTGGCGGCGCATCAGGGGATGCTCTGCCAGCGTGCGGCCAAAGATGACGCGACCGCGAGCGTGGACCAGCGCCTCCAGGAAGCTGCGGCGCATGGCAGCAAGAGAGCCTATAGCGGCCCAGATGCGCGTGCAGTTGATCATCTCCGTCATTTGTACGAAGCCGCGCTCAAGGCTGCCAACCTGGTAGGCCTGCGCGCCATGGAGCGTCACCTCGCCTGTGGCCAACGAGCGGGTACCGAGCTTGTCCTTCAGGCGCTGAATGGTGTAGGTATTACGGGTGCCATCATCTCGTGTCCTGGGGACGAGAAACAGGCCAAGGCCGCGCGTGCCAGCGGGAGCGCCTTCCGGCCGGGCCAGCGTGAGTATCAAGCCAGCAGAGACATTGGAGCAGAACCACTTATCGCCCCACAACTCCCATTCCGGCTGAAGCTCTCCCGGTGAGGAGTCGATGGAGGGCCGCCGCCTGGCTATGGTAGAGGTCTGACCCACATCCGATCCGCCCTGTTTCTCGGTCAAGAACATCGCTCCCTGCTGGAGGTCGGCCAGGGTGAGCGCGGTAAGAGCAGGCAGGAAGCGGCGCTTGAGTGGTTCGCTGGCGTAGCGTTCGAGCACACGGGCGAGCGCGTCGGTCATGGACACCGGGCAGAACACGCCGGACTCCGCCTGCATGCCGAGGTAGCCAAGGGCAAACTTCACTGGCTGGGGCACGCGGCCTGGCCAGCCCAATGCTCCCGAGCGGTGTGAGCAGGCAGCAATAGCGAAATCTTGATAGGCAATGCGCTCCAATTCGTGATAGGCAGGATGGAAAACGACCTCGTCGACGCGCTGGCCGCGCTTATCGAACTGCACCAGCGTGGGACCCTGGCGATTGGCGAGCTCCGCCAGCCTATCCATCTGCTGCGACGCGACGGCTCCCATGGCGGTAAGGATTGGCTGCGCCCGTTCGTTGTCTTCTTCAGAGAGGTGCCGTTGTAGGAGAAAGGCGAGGTCATGGTCGGCGGTGTAGAAATTGATGCCGCTCGTATCGGGCATGAGGTTCATTGGGTCGAGCGGGTTCGACATAGGGGGTCTCCCTTCCTGGTTGCAGGCTTGCTAGATCCGGGTTGGCTTATATGTTACTATGATAGCACAGAATGATATTGTTCTTTGAGAGCGTGTCTGATTTTCAGAGTCTTCGCTCTCTCTCGCCCGGTGCTCGCCAGCGATCGTGATGGCAATCAGACACATTCTGAGGAGAAGGTGTAATGCGGATTGAGGCTAAACTAGAGGCGCTCGGGCTCGTGCTACCGGAGCCGCTGAAGACACCAGGCCTGCGCCTGCCCTTTGCACCGGTACGCATACGTGGCAGCCGGGCTTACATCTCCGGGCACGGCCCTCAGAACCCGGATGGTACGATCACCGGGCCACTGGGCAAAGTGGGGGAGGCTGTGTCACAGGAGCAGGCTTACCAGGCAGCACGATTAGCGGCGCTGGCGATTCTAGGCAGCCTCAAACGCGCGCTGGGAGACCTGGACCGGGTAACAGCATGGCTGAGAGTTTTGGGCATGGTCAACTCGGCGCCCGGCTTTACCCAGCAGCCGGCGGTGATCAACGGCTTCTCAGACCTGATACTTGAGCTATACGGAGAGGAAGCCGGCCAGCACGCACGTTCAGCAGTGGGCATGGCAGGGCTGCCGCTGGGCATCCCGGTCGAGATCGAGGCCGAGGTCGAGATCGCCGATTGATTTTGCTTGACACAGCACTAACAATACAGTACAATCTGACTGGTGAAAACTACTCATTCTGGTGAGCATGCCTCGTTCGTCTAGTGGCCTAGGACGCCGCCCTTTCAAGGCGGAGATCACGGGTTCGACTCCCGTACGAGGTACTATTTTTTATGCCCCAGCCAAGTTTTTCTCTGTAGGAACTGGCTATCAGCTCTTGCAGGGCTGCCAATAGGTACGTTGATCCCCTTCATACTGGATACTCTGGAGGCTCAGGCTATCTGGTAAGGAGGGGCGATAAGCATAATACCGGCCTGAGATGAATGTGCTCCAGAGATGCTGCCGAGTATCAGGAGAACAGCTACTGACAGCATAATACACAGGATTGCTACAAGGCAACTGGCTACTATGGCCTGCCTACTTAAGATGCTGTTCATTCTGTCCTCCTTCTATTGCAATCACCCGTTAGATGTGCCGCTATGCTATGCGGCTTATCATTAGATCGACGCAGAAGCCGTGAATATCTCACTACTCACAGTTTACACGGCCGAGGGCTACAAGGCATCTGTAGAATCACCTGTCTTTGTGCATTGTGGTGGGGGCCGTTTTGAGGATGACCCTGTAGAATTACTGGGATGGTGCCAAATTTTCGTAATGTATACTAATGGTCAGTCTAGATAGGTTTATGAGGCAGAAATGTAGTGGCACCCCTTGCGGGGGCCGGGGAGGCAACCATGACACTTGATCCCAAACATCGCAGTCACATTATCACCGATGGGCGCGATCGCGCAGGCGCGCGGGCTATGCTTAAGGGCATCGGTTTTACCGATGACGATCTGGCTCGCCCCATCATTGGCGTAGCTAACACCTGGACCGAGACGATGCCCTGTAACTACCACCTGCGCCGCCTGGCTGTCAAAGTGAAAGAGGGCATACGCGCGGCCGGTGGAACGCCGATGGAGTTCAATACCATCGCTATCAGTGATGGCGTGACCATGGGCACAGAAGGGATGAAAGCCTCCCTGGTGAGCCGCGAGATCATCGCCGATTCTATCGAATTAGTCGGCCGCGGTCACATGTTTGATGCCATGATCGCCCTGGTGGGGTGCGACAAGACCATCCCAGGCGCTGCCATGGCGCTGATCCGGCTGAATGTGCCCGGCTTTGCCCTGTATGGTGGCTCCATCGCGCCTGGACATTTCAGGGGGAAGGACGTGACGGTTGGCGATGTCTACGAAGCAATCGGCGCACATGCAGCAGGTAAAATGAGCGATGCTGACCTGAGCGAGCTAGAGAACGTGGCCTGTCCCGGGGCGGGCGCGTGCGGTGGGCAATTCACGGCGAATACTATGGCGATGGCCCTGGAGTTTCTTGGCCTCTCACCCCTGGGCACAGCGAGCGTCCCAGCTACCGATGCGCGTAAGGACGAAGTGGCGAGACGCTGCGGCCAGCTCATCATGGACCTGCTGCGGCGCGGAATGACGCCCCGTGACATTCTGACGCGCCAGGCTTTCGAGAATGCCATCGCCGGCGTGGCAGCATCGGGTGGTTCCACAAATGCTGTATTGCACCTGCTGGCGCTGGCACGCGAGGTCGGTGTCCCCCTCACCATCGATGATTTTGACGCGATCAGCGGGCGCACGCCTCTGTTCGCTGATCTCAAACCGGGCGGGCGCTACGTAGCTGTCGACCTGGATCGCGCCGGAGGCGTACCACTCCTGGCTCAACGGCTCGTCTCCGCCGGCTTCGTTGATGGGAAGCAGATGACCCCAAGTGGACGGACTATCGGTGAAGAAGCCAGTATGGCAGTGGAGACGCCGGGGCAGGATGTAGTGCGTCCCCTGTCCAACCCCATCAAACCAAACGGGGGCCTGGTCATCCTCAAAGGAAACATCGCCCCAGAGGGCTGTGTGGTCAAGATCGCCGGTCACGAGCGGTTGTACCACCGGGGACCGGCGCGTGTCTTCGACCGCGAGGAAGACGCCATGAGCGCAGTGACCCATGGCAAGATACAGCCTGGTGATGTCGTGGTTATTCGCTTTGAGGGGCCGCGTGGTGGGCCTGGCATGCGCGAGATGCTGGGAGTTACTGGCGCTATTGTGGGCGCCGGATTGGGCGAGGAGGTTGCACTACTCACCGATGGCCGCTTCAGCGGCGCGACGCGCGGACTGATGGTTGGTCATGTCGCACCCGAAGCCGCGCTTGGCGGCTCCATTGCCGCACTGCTCGAGGGAGATACTATCGTCATTGACATCGGGGCCCGTCGTCTCGACGTAGAACTCCCGGATGCTGAGATTGCTGCGCGCCTGGCACATTGGACAGAACCCACTCCACGCTATTCCAGCGGCGTCTTTGCCAAATATGCTGCCCTGGTCTCGTCAGCCTCGGAGGGAGCCATCACACGGCCACCTGTCCAGTAGGGGGTGGAAACCTTGCTTTGTCTACTTGCCGCCTTGCCCAGTATCACCGCGCAGGCCATCCATCCCGCTTTTCAGCTCACTATAGGAGCATGGAATACCAGCATGAGGTAAATAGGTAGTTCGTTACTGCCAGCACTCTCTTGACGTTCTACGATTCAGGTGGGGGTGGGAGCATTCCTTGTGCAAAAACATGCGCACGCTCCCGTGGAAACACACTAGAGACAAAAACACCTCATAGGGGCAATAGAGCATGTTTGCGATTCTACTTGTTGGGGGCATGATCCTCCTGGTAGCTAACATTCTGGTGGCCTTGATCGTTCTGAGCATGCAGCAGCAATCCTTTGACCGATCCCTGATGAGCATACAGCAAGAGCACCAGGTTCAAGAGGAGCACATACTCGAGCTAGAGGAACAGCTTGCAGCACAAAGCCAGCAGTTCCAACAAGCGTGGCACACCTGGCAAGCCAGCGTAGAGGCGCTAGCACACCAGCAGGAAGTGGCACGCCTTCCTCGTGTCGAAGATATTCCCTTGCCGCCCCACTCCAAGTCGCCAGGTCGCCAGGATGTGTTGACGAATTGGCGACCGGCAAGGTTCTTTCGGGCTAACTTGAGCCGCCATGATCTCTCTCATCGCTACCTCGGATGTGCTGACCTGCGTGAGGCACAACTGACAGGGACGAATTTCTACCTGGCTGACCTGTCTGATGCCTGTCTTGTAGGAGCTAATCTTGCTGAGGCCGAACTTTCAGGCGCTAACCTCTCAGGGGCAGACTTACGCAACGCCACCCTGACGAACGCTAACCTACTCGTTGCCGATCTGCATGGGACTGTGCTCATCGGAGCGAACTTGCTGGGAGTCCGCCATCTCAGTAGGCAACAGCTCTGCTCGGTCATCTTTGATCATACCACGAAACTGGATGCAGAGGTTGATTTCACCTTACCACGACTACCAGGCGTTCATGGCAAGAGTTCCATCCACCAGACGATCAGCCCGGAGTTACCAGCTTTTCAAACGCACCTGGCGCACTAAGCGCGGCTACAGGCGGATTAGATCAAGGTGAGAAAGGAGGAGGGAGCCTGGCGAGCCGGACGAGACTTGCCAGGCTCCCTCCTCCTTTCTGAATCGCCTCAATCTGTCAGCTTGAACAAAGGGAGTAACTATTGCGGTTGAAAAGCTTTAATGCTGGCTTCTATGCTTTTGCACTTGTTTTGCAGAGAAGCATTATGGTTGGGTGGTTGTGCGTCTCCCTGCGATGGCATGCAAAATGGCGACCAGGATACAGGCGCCAATTAATGCAACGAGGAGACTGCCCCAGAAGCCAAACGTTTGATCGGGGACAAGGACACTCAGGATCAATCCGCCAATAAAGGCTCCCACGAGTCCGATGATCAGATCACCAATCAGACCAAACCCGCGGCCAGGCATGATGACGCCTGCTAACCAACCGGCAAGCAAACCAATGACGATCCAAGCAACAATTCCCCCGGGATTCAAAGCTGCGGCTAACACGAGTGTTGCGAGTGACATCTTACATCCTTTCTTGTTGCAGAAGCAACGACGCATCCCAAGCTCATCACGCTCTCTCCAGAAGAGATGCCTGAGCGAAATGTGGTATCAAGAGCGTCTCCGGCATTCGGGCCGTGACGATTGTGCCACTTCTTACACGAGAGAGGGGGCCAAATGGATGCAAGTGATATCTGCTCGTTCCCTCACGCCGCTGTAAGCCGGCGATGATCTTCATCACCTCCACAGGGTGAACTGCTTCATGGTCGCATGACTGTGTGTATGCTATGCTTCGTTTAAAGCAATGCGATGATGATAACTTTGGATCAAGAGGGAGGACACCACCTATGAACATGACAACCGAACGCTCAGCAGCACGGAAGCTCTACCGACCTTCACTGGCATAGGTCCTGTTCACGCTTGCTCTTGCAGTGTACTTATCCGACAGGTATACTACAGCCGGGAGAACCTTATTGGGGAAGAATCTCTCAGATGCCCATGCATGGCCCATCTCAGGAGGGGGATGCGATGCCGAAATTCCCCGTGCATACACTGGCCTGGTCGCCTGTGAGAGCGGCCTATGAACTCTACCAGACGCGCGAGCGCGAGCGGCTCGGGATTGTTCCTGAGAGCCCGGCCTGGTTTGCCTGGCTGGATCAGGTGTCCTCCTTTGCCTTCGTGGGCAAGCGCGGCCACTATACGGCTCGTAAGGAAGCCAAACAGCGTGGTGACCGCTACTGGTCTGCCTACCTCACAACGGGTGAGCACCTCACCAAAAAGTATCTGGGCAAGAGTGCTGACCTCACCCTGGCACGGCTGGAGCACATCGCAGGGATACTGCCTGCTCAGAGGGAAGACCAGCTCCCACCTCCCGAAACGCGCGCCTCAGCCAGTGCTGACAAGGAGGTGGATGCTGCACGGCAGCCTGGCACGCTCGCTCACCCTTGCCTCAGCCCCCGCCGGGTTTGGCAAAACGACCTTGCTCGCTCAGTGGCTTGCCGGGAGCGGGTTGCCCGTCGCCTGGCTCTCCCTGGAAGCAGAGGACAACGATCCCACGCGCTTTCTCTCCTACCTGATTGCCGCCTTGCAAACCCTGGATGCACAGCTCGGCACAACGGCGCTCGCGCTGCTGCGCACCCCGCAGCCCCCGCCGCCAGAGGCTGTATTGGCCGTGCTGACCAATGACCTCATAGAGCGTGGTGAAGGGGATGTTGCCCTCGTGCTGGATGACTACCACGTCATCACCGCCGACCCTATTCAGCGCGGCATGACCTTCCTGTTGGAGCATCTGCCCCCGCAGCTGCATCTCGTCCTGGCCACCCGCGCAGACCCCCCACTCCCATTGGCCCGGCTGCGGGCACGAGGACAGCTCTGCGAGGTGCGGACGGCTGACTTACGCTTTGGTACTGCCGAAGCGAGCGCATTTCTGCAGGCTGTGATGGGGCTGGACCTGCCTGCCGAGGCCATTACCACTCTGCAAAACCGTACGGAAGGCTGGATTGCCGGGCTGCAACTGGCCGCGCTCTCGCTACAAGGCAGGACCGATGTCTCCAGGTTTCTCGCTGCCTTCAGCGGCACTCACCGCTATGTGCTGGACTATCTGAGTGAAGAGGTGCTTGCGCGACAGCCTGCGCCGGTGCAGCAGTTTCTCTTGCATACCTGTCTCCTGGAGCGTCTCAGGGGGCCACTCTGCGATGCGGTGACGGAACAGGAGGGGAGCCAGGCCATGCTGGAGGCACTCGAGCGGGCGAACCTGTTCGTGGTGGCCCTGGACGACGAGCGGGGCTGGTACCGCTACCACCATCTATTTGCCGAGGTGCTGCGCAGTCACCTGCAGCAGAGGGAGCCTACTCTGGTCCCCAAACTGCATCAACGTGCCAGTGCCTGGTACGACCAGCATGATCTACCTGCCGAAGCAGTGCAGCACGCGCTACTTATACCCGATTTCGAGCTCGCTGCCCGATTGATCGAATCGATTGCGCTCCCGGCTGCGTTGACTGGCCATCTTTCCACAGTACTTGGCTGGCTGAACGCCCTTCCCGAGGCACAGGTACAGACACGCCCTTTCCTCTGTATCTACCACGCCGGCTTGCTGATGCTCACCAATCAGTCAGAGGCGGCCGAATCCCGTCTGCGGGATGCCGAACGGGGAATCCAGGCGGAGATGCCTGCCGAGCAAGCGCAAACGATCCAGGGCTGGGTGCTCGCCCTGCGCGGGACGATTGCCGGTTTCGCTGGTAATATGCTGTACGCGGCCTCTCTCGCACGCCAGGCGCTGGAGCTGCTGCCGGAAATGGAGGTTATCCCGCGTGTGACGGCCACTTTGGCTGTGCCCCCTCCCTACGAAGAGCATGGAGATGTGACGCTGGCCACCGAACACGAGGTAGCAGTAGGGCATGCATTTATATCTACCTCCGGCATTCCGTTTGCATCTATGAGCAGCCTGGCCAGGCTCGCCCGACTGCACGTTCTGCAAGGCAGGCTCCACCAGGCCGCCGCCACGTATGAGGAGTTGGAGCGGGGGATCCCACGGCCGGAGGTGTTGCAAGCCGCCTTCGGGAGCATCTTCTACTGTTTCGACTTAGGTGATCTGCTACGCGAGTGGAACGAGCTGGATGCCGCCAAACGTCATCTGTTGCAAGGCATGGCGCTGGTCAACGAACCGCGGGCAGCAGAGCCTGTTGTGGTGACGCGGGGCTACATTGCGCTGGCCCGCCTCGAGCAGGCGCGTGGCAACACCTATGAAGCCCTCGCAACGCTGGACGCCCTGGCGCAATTGGTCGAGCGACGTCACTTCGCTGCTCACCTGGTGGCCCAGGTGGCCGCCGCAAGGGCACAGCTCGAGCTGGCGCAGGGCAACCTGGCAGCCGCCATCCGCTGGGTGGACAGCAGTGGCCTGTCTGCCGAGGATGACGATCTGCGCTATCCTCGTGAGGGCGAGTACCTGATTCTGGCGCGGGTACGCATCGCCCAGCAGCGCAGCGATCCGGCGGTTCCCTTGCTCCAAAATGTCCTGTGCCTCCTGGATCGCCTGCTCAAGGATGCCGAGGCCAAAGCACGTGTGAACAGCGTGCTGGAAATCCTCGTGCTGCGTGCGCTGGCCCTGGAGGCCCAGGGGAATCGAACGAGCGCCCTGTCTACCCTGGAACGGGCGCTCGTGTTCGCCGAACCGGAGGGCTACATCCGGCTCTTTGTCGACGAGGGTGTGCCGATGCTGGTCTTGCTGCGTCATGCCTATGCATGCAGCGTCGTACCGGGGTACGTTGTTACCCTCTTGAAAGCCTTTGGTGAGCAGAACGTCTCAAATCTCCTTCTCGCCTCTGCTCACCCCAGTTCACTTGCAGAACCGCTGACCGGGCGCGAGCGCGAGGTGCTGCGCCTGCTGCTTGAGGGTGCCTCCAACCGCGAGATCGCTCGTCGCCTCGTGCTGAGCGTGAACACGGTCAAGCGGCACGTCTATAACCTCTGCGGCAAACTCGGGGTGCAGAGCCGTGCGCAAGCCATTATCCGTGCCAGAGGACTCGATCTCCTGTAGCCGCCTCTCTCCCTTGCCAAATCGGCGTTGCTTCTGATGGCAAGAGAGCGTTGACAGAGGAAAGCGAGGAGGAAGAACGCATGCGCTGCGACTGCAATGCCCCATCCGAGGAGAGGCCAGGGCAAAAAGTGAACAGGAGCACCCCACATGCGGGGTGCCTCCTGTCGTACTACTTGCGTCTTGTTTTGAGCATTGTGACAGAGTCCTATCACGCGACTAGCGTTGTTTCTTCCTGCCTTGCTTTGCGACCTCGTTGCGTGAGCAAGAAGACAAGCAGTCCATAGAGCGGGATACCTCCAATGGCCCACCCCAGCCAGGTGGGAATGGCAGGCGGCGCGGTAGCTGATATGGGGATGGATGCCTCACCTTGACCGGCACTTCCGGTGACAAGGATATCCAGGGCCCACGTTCCCTGTACCGTGATCTCCGCGGCTCCCTGCACGCCATTATGCACGTTCGGGTCTGGACTGAGACTGGCGCGCACCGGGGTCGCGGGCACATCGGATGGAGCGGGGATCGAGGTGACGGTATAGGTCAGGGTGCCACGTGTTGACCGCCGAGGGGCAATCGCGAAGGGCAGCGCGTAACTGGCGTGGGCTGGGTAGGTGTAGAGGCTGACCGTCAGCGGATAGGGGCCAGCGTGCACCTGCACGACACGAGCGGGTGTGCTGCCGTGGGTGGTGGCGGCAATCGAGTAGATGATCTCTCCGCCTACCGCAAGCAGAACAATCACTCCAAAAGCGAGCAGCAGAAATTGAAATGGTTTCGCCATCTTCCTTCCCTTACCCTTCCAGCGAGTCGAGTGACTCGCCTATGTTACGACCGAATAAGGTGCCCAGGTATGCCCCTGCCAACCCCAGCAGCACCGAGGCCAGGTAGCCAGCCACCACTTGCCATACCAGTGGTACAGCGCATGGCGATGATCTCGTGCAGTGGAGGGAGACAGTTTGCCCCAATTGCAAGACAATCGCGACCGGTAAGAAGGGATAAATGAGCACAACCGGCAAAACTCCACTCAGCAGGGCAGTGAGAGCCAGGAAGAGGGTCAGCTTGCGCCGCGACCACTGCTTGTGGCGGGCGCGGCGCATGATCACATCGATCAGTATGGCTACCACCAGAGGCGTGAGGAACTATTGAAGCGCGACGACCGAGGTAAAGAGAGGAGCCTGCCGGTATTTCAGGTGTTCCACGCTGAGCAACCAGGCGGTGGCAGGTTGCACAAACAGAGCCATGATGCCTGCCAGCACGAGGTAACAGACACTGACAGAGGTTGCCGCCCAGCGCCAGGGGATCGCGGAAGCGGCTGCGACCAGGGTGAAGGCCACCAGCAGGCCTGAGAGCAGCGGGAAGACGTTGAGTGTTATGAACCCCAGGTCGATAACATGATCTCTGCTCAGGGCATCGAAGAGCAGCAGCGTGAAGAGGCTCAGCACCGTTGCCATGGCCAGGACCACTCCCAGCGTGGCAGCCCGCCTGGTCCCCCTGCCAGCCGGGCCGCGTCTGGCCGCCAGGCGCGCGGCTGAACCCAGCATATAGGCGGCTCCAAGCGCCACGATGCCCATGCTGGCGACAAACATGATGTGGAAGGGAGCCCAGATCGTCACATCGATGCCATAGAGGGCATGCCAGTAGGCATCCAGGGGAAAGGCAAGGGCAGCCGTGAGAGCCGTGTAGCCCACAATATACGCGCCCAATGGACCCGAGAAGATCTGCGCAAACCCGACGCTGTACTGGGCGAGGGTCTTATTGTGTCGTGCCCACCCACTCTCGATGAGCACGGTAAGCAAGCCGGAGATGCCACTGAGGGTGACGCCGCTCAACATCATGAGATGCGGTGGGATGAGCGTGCGATCACGTCCGATAAACGTGTGCCATTGAATATCCCAGCTGGTGCCTTCCAGAAAAATGATGGCGCCCAGCAGCGCCGTCAGTCCCAGCACCAGGCGCAGCGTCGAGACGGCACGCAGCGAGCGTGCCGGTGTGGTTGCGCCAGTGAAGACGGCTGTTCCATCTAATGTCTTAGCCATACACAAAATTCCTTTCGTTCCTGTACATGAGTACACTATTGAGTTGCACGAAGACATCCTTTCCTTGCGGCTCGTTTCTCCTACATGTTTCTTCTCTATGAGCATAGTCTGAACATTGCACGCGGGGAACAACGTCAGGTGAGTCTCAACCCATCATTTTGTTGGGGAACGAGGAAGAAGATGGTTGGACTCAGGGCGTCTCGTCTTGCTGGCGGTCGAGCTTGCCGCTCATACCGCGTCCAGGGCTGCCGCCCGTTTGAGCGCACGATACTGCATGACTTTCACGTTGCCCTCCGTCAGCCCCATCCTCACTGCCGTCTCGCGGGTCGATAGACCCAGCAGGAACCGGCAGGTGAGGACAGCCCGGTCGCGCTCCGGCAGGGCCTCAAGCAGACCCTGGACGCGCTCGGTTGGCCTGCCATCTACCCCAAACGGGTCACGTTCAGCCGGACCTTCCCAGCCAGCTTCTTGCAAGGCTTCCAGCGAACTGCTTGTCACGCGAGCGCGGTGCACGCGAGCGCGGTGGGCCCGCCAGTAGTCAATGAGCGTGGTCCGCGCCACCCGCAACAACCAGTGGCCCATCCTCTGTGGGTCTGTCTCCTGCCGCAGGCCGCGCACGGCTTTCAGAAAAATGGAGGAGGTCAGGTCCTCGGCCTCCTGCCGGTTGCCCACCTTGCGATAGACATAGTGGTAGATCAGGCCAAGATGCTCGCGATACAACGCCTCAAATCCCTGCGCATCCAGAGCGGGGCGCCTGATCGATAGGCAGGTGGTGCTCATGTTACCTCCCTTCCCCTAGGGCCTTTCACCCCTGGAGGTGTCGCTATCTTCCAACACACGCCAGGTGGCTCGTCGCTCCCACTCAGGACTGTCAAACTTCTCCGTACTGTCGAACCCCCAGCTCAAGGACGCGATGTCGAGGACAATAAACAGCATAACCACGATGAGCAGTGTTTCCATGATGATCTCCTTTCACCAGTGCCTATCACTGAGGGAAGCATACCGGTTGGAGGCCACGGGAGAGAACGGCAGGACTGATCATTTTGTGCATCATCCTGCTGATCACGTTCATGTTGCGAACATGATCTGTACGATGCTCAGCAAAATGATCAGTCCTGCCGTTCTCTCGCATAACCCATGCCAGCTATACTTGGCCTGTCAAGCGTTTTTTACACAGGAAAGGAGCCACACATGGCAACCATCAGTCAACCGCAAACGTCCGCAACAACGCGTGATTTTCCTCGGAGTAGTGTGAGATTTGATTGGATAGTGGTTCTTCTTGAGGCCTGGTGGGTGGGTGGGCTCTTTGTGGACGGCTGGGCCCATGCACATGGGAAAGTTGATCAGTCCTTCTTCACTCCGTGGCATGCTATCCTTTATGCTGGCTTTTTTGTCAATGCCCTGTTCTTTGCCAGCGTCGTGTGGAGCAATCACACCAAAGGCTACCCCTGGAGCCGCAGTGTCCCGCGGGGCTATGAATTCGCCGTCCTCGGGGTCGGCATCTTTCTCGTCGGCGGTTTTCTCGACCTGCTCTGGCACCTGTTGTTCGGTATTGAACGCAGCTTGTCCGCGACGCTCAGCCCGACCCATCTCATGCTGGCACTGGGCATCTTCCTGGCAGCCAGTGGACCCTGGCGGGCCATCTGGCTGCGTCCTCCAACTCAGCAGCCGGGGAACCTGGCGCAGTTCCTGCCCATGCTTGTCTCCCTGGCCTATGTCCTCTCCATCCTCACCTTCTTCACGCAGTATGCCAGCCCCATCGTCAAGTCCTGGGCGGACAAGCAAACGCCGCTTCAGGAGATGCAAGCATTAGGAGTCGCGGGCATCCTGCTGGCAACGGCTATCTTAATAGGAGTGGTGCTGCTGGCGATACGGCGCTGGCGGCTCCCGCTGGGCTCGTTTACCATCATCCTCACCATCAACCTTGTGCTCGCCAGCGTCCTGGCAAACCCCAGCCCGCCTGTGCTGTTCGTTGCGGTGCTGGCGATCATCAACGGGCTGCTGATTGATGCGTTGAATCTGGCACTCAAGCCATCAGTCCAACGCGTGACAGCGCTGCGCCTCTTCGCCTTCCTGGTGCCGGTGGTGAACGAGATGATCTACTTTTTCGCTATCCAGATGCTGCACGGGATTGCCTGGGTGGTTCATCTGTGGGTCGGCTCGATCGTCCTGGCAGGGGTAGTCGGTCTGCTGCTCAGTTACCTGCTCGTCCCCCTACCAGGACAGCAGGAGTAGCCCTGGGCAGCGTAACTGCCTGCTTCTCCCTTTTCGTGGAAGAAGTCCTTCCTTTCCAAAGATGATGAAGCGCTTCCGCCAGCCAATGACCATCGCCTGCTGTCTTTGGCTCTCGCCATGAGAAGGCGTGTCATGCTATGCTCAAAACAGGGGGCTGCTTCTTACCTCCCTTCTGGAAAACTACTGAGACGTTAGGAAACAGCGTATCGTTGAAGCATGTGATGAAGAGCGCGACTTGAATCGGCTCAACTCAACGAACTTGCGAAGAGGCTATCATGCTGAAATGTTGCGCTGCCTCGTTCCAGGCGACAAGTTCAGTGTCGCGCGGCGAGAACATCTGCGTGGGCGCGTTCTGTGCGATGGCACGCACCTCCTTCAAGTTGTGCAGTTCGCCCAAACCGACCAGTTGCATCAACGTGTTGCCATACGCCGTTGCCTCGTATGGCCCGGCGATCACTGGCACATTGAGCGCATCAGCCAGCCACTGATTGAGCCGCGCGTTGCGTGCGCCACCTCCAAGCACATGCACGCTATTGATCATGGTACCGGTCAGCCTGCTCATCTGGTGAAACACCTCGCGATAACGCAACACCAGGCTTTCCATGATGCATCGTGCGAACGCTGCTGGCGCCGAAATTGACGCTTGCCCGTGTTCCACCAGGTACGTGTTGATCGAGGCTGGCATATCCTCTGGTGCCAGGAAGTGGGCATCATCTGGATCGATCAGGGCTGCAAATGGCGGGACCCCATCGACATCGGCGAGCAAGGTGTCATAGTCCCTGGCGCGACCATCTCGCGCCCAGCGACGCTGGCATTCCTGCAGGAGCCACAGCCCCATCACATTCTTGAGGAAACGGGTCGTGCCGAAAACGCCCCCCTCGTTTGTGCAATTGGCAGCCAGCGCTTCTGGCGTCATAACCGGACGTGAGAGCTCCAGCCCAACCAACGACCACGTGCCGGAACTGATATAGCCCCATCCACCCGAAAGTTGAACCGGCGTCGCCACAATCGCCGAGCCAGTATCGTGCGTCGCTGGTGCAACCACCTGCGCTGTGCCGAGATCGCCCTGCAGTTCTGGCAGGACTTCACCCAGCACCGTGCCCGCCTCGACTACCGGCGGGAGTATGGTCGTAGGGATCGCCAATTGGCCGAGCAAATCTGTCACCCATGCTCCAGCGATGGGGTCCCAGCACTGCGTCGTGGTGGCGTTGGTGCGCTCGATGGTGAGTGATCCACAGAGCCAACTGTGCAGCAGATCGGGAATCATCAGCAGTCGGTAGGCATGGGCCAATTCACCTGGCTGCATATGCTCGTGCGCATAGAGCTGGTAGAGTGTATTGAACGGTAAGAACTGAATACCTGTCCGTGCATAGAGAACGTCGCGAGGAACACGTGCGAAGACCTGCCCCATCACGCCATCTGTACGGGAGTCGCGGTAGTGGAAGGTATTCCCTTGCAAGAAGCCTTGAGCGTCTACCAGGCCGTAATCAACCGCCCAGGTATCAACGCCGATGCTATCCAGCGTTCCTGCTACCTGGCGCGCTTTGCGCAGTCCTGTAAGCGTCTCGTCCCACAGTGCGAGGATATTCCAGAAGCGGTGTCCACGCAGTGTCACCGGGCGGTTAGGAAAGCGGTATACCTCTTCCAGGCTCAGCCTTCGTCCATCGAAGTGTGCCAGCATCACCCGTCCGCTCTCGGCACCCAGATCGACTGCCGCTATACTACGTGTCCTCATGACCCTCTCTCCCTTTCTCAGCGCGGATATGCCGCTGCGACACCGCCATCGACGTTGAGGATGTTGCCGGTGCTCTTGAGTGAGCGCGTCGGCGAGGCGAAGAACGCCACCGCTTCGGCAATGTCCTCGGGTAGGATATTCACCCCCAGTGTTGTGCGTTTGCGGTACACCTCTTCCAGTTGGTCGGGTGCCACGCCGTACGTCGCTGCGCGCTCTTGCCGCCAGGCGCTGTCCCAGATACGCGAACCGGCAAGCACTGCATCGGGATTGACCGTGTTCACGCGAATACCGAACTGCCCGCCCTCTTCGGCCAGGCAGCGCGCCAGGTGCGCCTCAGCAGCCTTCGCCGTCGAGTACGCGGCGACGTTCTTGCCGGCGACCAGCGCGTTCTTGCTGGCAACAAACACCAGATTGCCGCCGCGCCCCTGCGCCTGCATGAGCCGGAAGCCTTCACGCGCCACCAGGAAATATCCTGTCGCCAGCACATTCCAGTTCTTGTTCCACTCCGAAAGAGTCGTCTCAGTAATCGGCGCGCTGGAGGCCAGTCCGGCGTTGTTGACGATCACATCGATGCCGCCGAAGGCCAGAGCCCCGTGCTCGAAGGCTGATCGCACGTTGGTCTCGCTGGTCACATCCATCTTGACAGCGATCGCGCGCCCGGCCCCGAAGTGCTGGTTGAGATATGCCGCCAGTTGCTCGGCGCTGGCTAGGTCGATATCTGTAGCGATAATGTGCCCGCCATCTTGCGCCACGCGTCGACATACGGCCGAGCCAATGCCTCCAGCTGCACCAGTCACCAGCACCACGTGCCGCGCGAACTCGCGCTCCGGCGGGGCCAGTTTGAGCTTGTATTGCTCGAGTGGCCAGTACTCGACGGCGTAACTCTCGGCAGAGCTTAACGAGGTAAAGCCTCCACAGGCCTCGGCTCCACGCATCACGGCAATCGCCCGGTGGTAGAGTTGGGCGGAGACATCAGCCATCGCCGCGTCTTTGCCAGTCGTGAACATGCCCACGCCGGGAATCAGGATCACGCGTGGATGCGGATCGGCTGCGGCATCAGCCACACGATAGACCGGCGCGGCTGCATCGGGATCGAGGTTCTGCTGTGCATTGGCTTCCAGGTAGTGACGATATTGCTCCACGTATGTCCCAATGCCCGTGCGCAAGGCTTCCACAAGCCCCGCGCTACTCTGACTCGGTTCCCATTCGACAAGCAGCGGCCAGGGTTTGGTGTGAACCAGGTGATCGGGACAGGCCGCACCAATCTTCGTCAGGCGCGGCGCATCCTGACTGCTCGCAAAAGCCAGCACATCGTCTCCGTCTTCGAAGCGCAAAATCTGCCGTTTTTCCTCTGAGACCATCCCGCGCAAGGAGGGCGCGACCTGTGCCGCGATGGTGCGCCGCTCCTCGGCTGCCAGCGTGTTGACACGAGCGCCGCCAAAGACCCCTTGCAAACGTTCACCTGAGGAGGATCTGGCGATACGTGCCTCAACATAGTCACGTGCTTTGGCGATGGTCGCCAGGGTTGAGGCATAGCAGGCATCGCCGGCATCACCCCAGGTGATGAGTCCATGTTTGGCCAGAATGACGAGCTTTGCATCCGGTCTGGCTCTCACGGCAAGCGCAACCTCGCGCGCCAGCCCAAAGCCGGGGCGGCGATACGGAATCCAGATCAGGTCATCTCCGAAGCAGTCCCGTGCCAGTTCCTCACCACCGGCTGCGCATGCGAAGTAGTTTGTCGCGTCGGCGTGGGTGTGATCGACATGGGCGAACGGCAGAAACCCATGCAGGAGTGTCTCGATGGAGGGACGCGGGCGGCCCGGCTCGTAGAAGCAGTGTGCGAGGTAGTCGACCATCTCGCTATCACTCATACGCTCGCGTTCGAGCAGGGAAAGCACATCCTCCAGGAACAGCCCGGTAAACGAGGCTTCTGTAACGGTCGCCAGATCTGAACCGGAGCCTTTGACCCACAGTACACGCGCCGGGCGACCGCGAAAATCGATCTCGTCGGACTTGGCAGAGGTATTGCCACCTCCCCAGTTGCAGATCGAGCGATCTGCTCCCAGCTTGCGCGAGCGCGCGACTAAGTGCGCCAACGTGGTTGATGCTGAGACATATGTCATTGTCGTGAATCCTTACGTAGTTCGGTTGAATCCTTAACACAGTATCTGGCATGAGAGGGCCGGCTATGCGACTACGCGCCGGGATAGCCGCTGCTCCCAGCGCTAGCGGGCCTCTCGCGCGCTACCCTTTCAACATAGCCACTGGCGCGGAAAGCCGCGAGCGGGTCGGGATCACGTCCCTGGCGCACGTGGAATTCAGAGAGGAGCGGGCGCACATCCGTTTCAAACGCCGCCTGGAGCACGCGATACGCCCCCAGCACATCGCCAGCCTCCTGGGCTTCGCGCAGCGCTGTCCGATCCACCAGCAGCGCTTTAGCGTAAGCCGTCTGCACGTTGATGACGCTCTGGATCATCGCCTCGATCTTCGGTTCAATGTTGTGCGACTGGTCAATCATGTATGCAATGCGACCGGCGTTGGCGTTGCCCTCAGTGCTAGCACCTACGATTTCATTGAAAATGCAGAAGAGTTCAAAGGGGTTCTGTGAACCGACGATCAGGTCGTCATCAGCATACCTGCGGTCGTTGAAATGGAAGCCGCCAAGTCGACCTTCATCGAGCAACTGCGCGACAATCTGCGCAATATTGGTACCCTGTGGATGGTGCCCGGTATCCACCAGCACCTCCGCCTGTGGGCCTAGCTTGTGCGCCATAAGCAGCGAGGTCCCCCAGTCTGGGAGATCGGTAGCATAAAAAGCTGGCTCGAAGAACTTGTACTCGATCAGAAGGCGCATGCCAGCGGGTAATGCCGCGTAGATGGCCTGCAATGAATCCAGCAGGCGGCGGCGGCGGCGGCGCAGGTCATCCTGTCCGGGATAGTTGGTGCCGTCGGCCAGCCATAAGCTGATCACATTTGAGCTTACCTCTTGAGCAATCTGGATGCATTCGGTCACATGCTCAATCGCTCGCTGCCGAATCGCCTTGTCGAAATGGCACAGGCTGCCGAAGCGGTACGCGTCATCCTGAAAGAGGTTCGGATTCACGGCACCGATACGCAGGCCGAGCTGGCTAGCGTATTCCTTCACTGCACGCCAATCGTCTTCTCTGTCCCAGGGGATGTGAATGGCGACGCCTGGGCAAGCGCCGGTGGCCTTCTGAACCTGGGACGCGTCCTCCAGCTTCTCGCGCAGATTCCTGGCCGCCCCCGGCCAATGAAAGACCTTGAAGCGCGTCCCCGAATCACCATAGCCCCACGAAGGAGTCTCAATACTGAATTGCTGCATGGCCGCAATGAAACCGTCAAGAGCGACACCCAGCTCCTGCAAGCGATTTTCGATTTCTGAACTCACCACAATTCCTTTCTGGATGCTCGCCTCATTCATAGAGCAGGAGGAAAGAAAGGCGTGCTGCAACACGACTCTCTTGCCTCTTTTGTCTATTTGTGCTACAATGTGCTTGCTTAGGCACTTCCTACCAGTGGGAAGCAACGGCTTGCACTTTAGCAACATATGGGTTGACGTAACTACTGGGCTTACGTCGTAAAAATGTTGGCCCAACTGGTAACGGGCCGTGTTGTCAAGCGGCCTATTGCGGGGCTTGAGTCCTGCCGGAAGAATCGTCAGGATGGTCAAAGGCTACTGCAAGCCTGTCCCGTTCACGGGACGGGTACTTGACGTACTCACCTTGCCCTACTAATACCGGTTTTATGCCGGGACAGGTTTGCTACCCCTATATCCTAATCGAGGTGAAAAACTTCCTCAAGTACAGGTGGAAAACCTGTAGCGGCCTCGGTTTCGCGGATTAAAATATCGCTCATCCGGGCCTCCCAGCGTTCGCTGGCCTGGCTGGTCGCCATTATCTCCAGGTAGCGCTGAAAATCCTCGACCTCCATAGAAGCGAAAAGCTCTGTACCCCGCAGATAGATGGAGTAATTCCGGCATCCCGCGCGCTTCAGGTCCGCCAGGAGCTCTGGCCAGACCTGCCGGTGACGCCGGCGATATTCCTCCTCGGTACCTGGCCTGATCCTCATCATAAAAGCGATGCGCTGCATAGAATTGCTCCGTCCCCTATAGGCGAATGAAAGAGAGGGTGCAAGTGAGCATGGCAGGGGCAAGCCCTGCCACTACCATGAGACGATTGCGCCGACTTGCCAAGCCGTCTCATGGTAGTGGCACCCCTTGTGTGGCAAGAGAGCCTGGGGGGCTCTCAGCCATGTGTCCCCAGCCTATTCGCCTCTCTTTCATTCGCCAACAGGGTCTTGTAAGGTTGCGCTTGTTCCCACTCGTCCGAGAGGACATGCA
>WNGK01002407.1_pt1 | contig 20274 bp, 18 predicted proteins | sample 5400601 | NCBI WGS metagenome assembly WNGK01 (sample SAMN13153376, study PRJNA577476) | soil metagenome | isolation source: 60 cm soil or saprolite under Garry oak tree replicate 1 | place: USA:California | collected 2016-06-15
GCCCGGCGGGAATCCGACGACCAGGCGCAGCGGACGCGTTGGATAGGTTTGCGCCCGTGCGAGCCGAGAGAGGGCAGGAGCTACGAGGGCGGCGCCGGCAACATGCAGGAATTGACGGCGGGCGATCTTCATGGTTTCCCCCTCCTCAATTGCCGGCGATCGCGTCGGGCCAGTGCTGAGGGTCCGACCTCGCAGCGCGGTCTCCGAAAAGGCGAAAGCCCGGCCGGCCGGCCCGAGGCTTCCAGCATGTCGCTGCGGCCGGTCAGTACCGGGAGCTGATCGGTTCGACCCAACTGAATTTGTAGTTGAAGGCGCCGCGCACGACGTCCATGTTCAGCGTCGATGTCGTCGTTCGACCCGCGAGCGGGAAGGTGTACGTGACGTTGCCGAGCTCGAGGTGGAGATACTCGGCCCTCACTGTCCAATTATTGGCCAGGCCGACTTCGATGCCGCCGCCGGCGGTCCAGCCGACCCTGCTGTTGTTTACGGACTCGACCGTTCCCGCCGGCGCGAGATTCAATATGCCGGTGAGCTGCGTGCGGGTGACCTTTCCCTCGCTCCACCCGACCCCGCCGGTGCCGTAGAACAACCAGTTGTTGGCGGAGAAGCCGAGCCGGGCGCGGCCCGTCCCGACAAGATCGAGCCTGCCGACGTGCTGATTGGATCCGTCGGGGGAGATGACGGTGGTCTTGTTGCTGGTCCCCTGAACATCAGCCTCGAGGCCGGCGACAAAACTCGGGCCGAAGGCATAGTTGAATCCAATTTGGCCGCCGCCAAAGAAGCCATGGCCGCTCGTCGATTCCAAGATGGGGGCGATCACGGGAAAGCCGACTGCCGCAGTCGTCGTACTTTTGCCTCGGGTCCAATCGTAACCGGCGTTGCCGCCGATATAAAGGCCGGTCCAACTATAGTAGGGCGCGGGCGCGGCCACGGGCGCCCTGTAGATGGGCGGGGCCGGCGGAAGATCGGCGGCGGTCGCCGCATGCGACCCCACAAGTGCGGCGAGCGAGACGCTGGCAAACAACAACTTTTTCATAATGACCACTCCCTCACAGCCCCCGTGCGACAATACTCCAGAATGCGGTCGCGGTTGTTGCAGTCGAGCCACAGCCGGCACTGTTTTTCGAGCGATTCCCGACCCTCGGAATAGCCGGAAAATCGACTTGAGAGTGCATGGATTTCGGTCCAAATGCGTGTCAAGCTGTGTTCAAGCCCCGGTCGTTGGATCATGCTCCGCCGGATGCGGATCGGCCAGGCGAATACCCGGAAGACGCAAAAGGAGCCGGAAATGAAGACGACAAGACGATTCTATTTGAGCACGGCGGCAGCTCTGGGCTTCGCCGCACTGCTGGCGACGCCATCCCAGCTGGTCGCCCAAAACACGGTCGCCATCGACAGCGATGACATCGGCGGCGTGGTCACGGGCCAGAATGGTCCCGAGGCCGGCGTTTGGGTCATCGCGGAAACGACCGACCTTCCCACCCGCTATGCGAAGATGGTGGTCACGGACGACCAGGGCCGCTACGTGGTGCCCGACCTGCCGAAAGGCAAATATAAGGTATGGGTGCGCGGCTACGGCCTCGTCGATTCCCCGAAGGTCGACGGCGAGCCCGGCAAGCAGCTCAATCTGCGCGCCGTGCCGGCGCCGAACGATGCCGCGGCGGCGCAGTACTACCCGGCGATCCACTGGTACACGATGATGCGCATCCCGGGTGCCGACCAGTTCGGCCAGGCGCGCGGCGGCATACCGCAGGGCGTCAAGCAGATCGACTATCTCAACCTGTTGAAGAACAACGGCTGCGTCGGCTGTCACCAGCTCGGCACCAAGGCGACGCGCACGATCCCGGCCTTCTTCGGCACCGACTCGAAAGATGCGTGGATGAAGCGCGTCCAGGCCGGCCAGGCGGGCGAACTGATGGTGACTATCCTCGCCGGCCAGCTCGCTGCCGCCCCGATCCCTTACCTCGCGGATTGGACCGACCGTGTCGCCAAGGGCGAACTGCCGTCAACCAAACCGGCGCGTCCACAGGGGCTCGAGCGCAACGTCGTCGTCACCACCTGGGACTGGGCGGACGAGAAGCACTACCTGCACGACCTCGTCTCCACCGATCGGCGCAACCCGACGGTCAACGGCTACGGCCCGGTCTACGGCCAGCCGGAATACAGCATGGGCTTCATGCCGATCCTCGATCCGAAGACCAATACGGCGGACATGTACAAGGCGCCGATCCGCGACCCGGACATGCACGAGAATCTGGGTCCGACCCACGCCGCGAGGGAGAAAGCGCTCGGTCCGTCGGCCTATTGGGGCGAGGAGAAGATCTGGGAGGCCTACTTCAACAACCACAACTCGATGCTCGACGAGAAGGGTCGGGTGTGGATGGCAGCCTCCTTCCGCGACGAGAAGAATCAGCCGGCCTACTGCAAGGACCCGAACCATCCGTCCGCGAAGCTGTTCCAGGTCCCGGTGAGCGGGCGCCAGCTCACGGTCTATGACCCGAAGACCAAGAAGTACGACTTTGTCGACGTCTGCTTCACGACCCACCACCTGAACTTCGCCTATGACGCCAACAACACGCTGTGGACGTCGAGCGGCGGCGGCGGCGGCGTGGTCGGCTGGGTCAATGTCAAGAAGTGGGACGAAACCCACGACCCCGCCCAGTCGGTAGGCTGGACCCCCCTGATCGTCGACACCAGCGGCGACGGCAAGCGCGGCGAGTACACCGAGCCGGGCCGGCCACAGGAGCCGGGCAAGGATATGCGTCTCGGCCAGGTGATCTATGCCGTCATGGTCAACCCGAAGGACGGCTCGGTGTGGGGCACGGTCCGCAACAATCCGGGCGCGATCGTGCGCATCAATCCGGGCTCGAACCCGCCCGAGACCATGCTCACGGAAGTCTATAACGTCCCGATGCCCGGCTTCGGCCCGCGCGGCGGCGATATCGACTCGAACGGCGTGGTGTGGGTATCGCTCGGCAGCGGGCACATGGGCAGCTTCGACCGCTCCAAGTGCAAGGGCCCGCTCAATGGTCCGACCGCGACCGGCAATCACTGCCCCGAGGGCTGGGCGTTCCACAAGTACCCGGGCCCGGGCTTTGCCGGCATCGGCGATAACAGCGCCGAGTCGAGCTACTACAGCTGGGTTGACCAGCATGACACGTTCGGCATGGGCAAGGACGTGCCGATTTCGACCGCCAACCTGACGGACGGCCTGGTCGCGCTCGGCAAGGACGGCAAGATGGTTTCGCTGCGCGTGCCCTATCCGATGGGCTTCTTCGCCAAGGGGCTCGACGGACGCATCGACGACCCGAACGCCGGATGGAAGGGCAGGGGGTTGTGGACGAGCAGCGGCGACCGGGCGCCCTGGCAGGTCGAGGGCGGCAAGGGAATGAAGCCCATGGCCGTCCACTTCCAGCTGCGCCCCGATCCGCTCGCGCATTGAACGGATCGCGGCAAGCTTTGCGACGCAAATGGCCCCGTCCGGCGCTGCCGGGCGGGGCCATGTTTTTGGGCAGGTGGTTCCGGAGCGGTGATATAAGAGCGATGGTCTGTTGTTGGGCATCGTCTGCCCATGACGCCCAGAGGCCACAGCAGCTAATAGCTGATAAGGATGGCCGATCCGAGGGACGCTCCATGATCACCCCTTTGCGATGTCTTCGCGGCGTAGCGACAGCCGGCGCCGCTCTCGCGCCTTTTTTTGTGCCCGCGCTTGCCTTTGCGCAGGCGACCCCGCCGTTGTCGGTCTGCTCGGCCGAGGCCAAGGCTCCTGCTTGCGATGCCGTGCGGGGCGATCGCGCCGATGGCTGGCGCGCGCAAGCGCGCGCCGAGGTCATGGCGCCGCATGGCATGGTGACAACGAGCCAACCGCTCGCTGCCCAGGCCGGATTGCAGATCATGCTGCGGGGCGGCAATGCGATCGACGCGGCGGTGGCCACTGCCGCCGTGCTCAACGTGGTCGAACCGATGAGCACTGGCGTTGCCGGCGATCTCTTCGCCATCATTTATGTGGCAAAGGAGAGAAAGCTCTACGTCTTGAATGCGAGCGGCATGGCGCCCACCGGCGCGACAGTCGAGCGCTTCGACGAGCTCGGCTACCGCGCCGACCCGTCGAAGTGGGGACCGGGATCAGGCATGCCGGGCCGCGGCATTCTCACCGTCACGGTGCCAGGCTCGGCCTGGGGATGGGAGGAGGTGCTCAATCGCTTCGGCAAGCTCACGTTCAAGGAGGTGCTGGCGCCCGCGATCGACTATGCCGACAACGGCTTTCCGGTGTCGCAGCGCATTGCCAATGACTGGCGTGTGCCCAATGCGCTCCCGCTCAGGGGTTGCTGTACTTCCCCGGACCCGGATTGGATCGCGACCTGGACCATCGACGGGAATAAACCCGTCGCCGGCCAAATCTTCCGCAATCCCGACCTGGCCAAAACCTTTCGCCTGTTGCAGCAGCATGGCCGCGACGCGTTTTACAAGGGCGAGATCGCCCAGGCGATCGTGGCGAAATCGACCGCGCTCGGCGGCAGCATGACGCTCCGTGACCTCGCCAGTTACCAGGGCGAGTGGGTCGAGGCGGCGCAGACGAATTATCGCGGCTATTCGCTCAACGAATTGCCGCCGCCATCGCAGGCCTGGGGCGCCAATCTCATGCTCAACATTCTCGAGGCCTGCATGCCGAAATGGGCGCAAGGCGCGACTCTCGCGAGCCTCGGGCCGCGCAGCCCGAAATACTGGCATTTCCTCGTCGAGGCGAAGAAGCTCGCCTATGCGGACCTGTTTCGCTACAACGCCGACCCGCGCTTCGTCAAAGTGCCGATCGACATGCTGTTGTCGAAGGCCCACGCCGAATCGCTTTGCGTGAAGGTCGATCCCGAGCGTGCCTCGGCGACCGGGCCGACCTCCACCGACGACACCGAGGGTGACACGATCGTGCTGTCGACGGCCGATGACGAAGGCAACATGGTGTCCTGGGTCAACAGCAATTTTTCCGGTTTCGGCTCCGGGATCACCGTGCCTGGCTATGGATTCGTGCTGCACAATCGGGGCGCGCTGTTCTCGCTCGATCGCAAGAGCCCGAATGTAATCGCGCCGCATAAGCGGCCCTTCAACACGCTCGCGGCTGGTTTCGTGATGAAGGACGCAAATCCCCTGATGACGATCCTGCTCATGGGCGGCGATGTGCAGGCGCAAGGCCATGCCCAAGCGCTGGTGAACATATTCGATCTCGGCGCCAATCTGCAGGCGGCGACCGACATGGCGCGCTTCCACCACCTTCAGGTGCCGAACCTGCTCCAGCTCGAGTCCAACCTGTATGCCCTGGTCGGCTCGAACCTCGCCGGCATGGGGCACAACGTCGTCCCAGTCGACGGCGCTTCAGTCGGCGGCTTCCAATCGATCCTGGTCGCGCCCGTCGCGCCTTCGGCGGGCACGAATGCTCAGCGCCCGCACGGCTTCTACCGGGCAGGGTCCGACCATCGCAAGGATGGCCAAGCGGTGGGTTGGTGAGGCGGGCAGCTTCGGCCGCACCGGACCCGTGCCCCACGGGGAGTTATCCTGCTGGCATCCAATCGCCGTGGAATCCGTGCGGGACGCGACGCGGCAGACCAATCTCGGCGATCGGCGCGCGATCGAAGTCCAGCGCATCAAGAATGACAAATGTCGAGCGGTCGCTGGCGGCGTCGTAGACATAGGTCATGATCCAGCCATCGCCTTCGCCATTGCTTCCGGATCTTGCAACGAAGACCGGCTCGTCGATCTCGCGGCCTGGACCAAAATCGTGGGTGGCGATCGCGCCCGTCTTGAAGTCGTAGCGGGCGAGCGCGCTCCAGGTTCCGGGAGCTCGCTTCTGCTGGGTGGCGACCGGAAGCCAACCATAGCGGTAGGGGCGACCCCATGTTCGGGGATCGACACGGGGGAACTCGCCCGGGCGCTCGTCGAGCTGCTCGCGTTTGGCGCCACCGGTCTTGAAATCGAGGGTCATGCGCCAAAGGGCCGGCGGGTTGCCGGCGTTCGGCAACGATGCAAATTGGCAATATTCGGTTGCGATGCCATTCTCGGTTTCGTGCGCATTCATAAAGTGAAACATGAAGAAAGGTTCGGTCGCGAACCAAAGCGTCGGGCCGGCGCCGTCGCGCCGGATGACCGCGATACGCGTTCCACGCTCCGGTTGCCAGTCGAAGAACGGTGCGCCTCGGCCTGCCACGTCTGGTTCCATGACAAACGGACACAGGAAGAAGACGACATGATTGGTGGTGATGGCGAGATCGTGCACGACAAACGCCGCCGGCACATCCAGCGGGACTTGGCGAACGAGCCGTCCGGAAGGATCGACGACTCTCAGAACGAGGTAGGGCGGCCTTGCGGAGTAGCGAAACATGAACAGTTCGCCGGTGGCAGGATCGATCTTGGGGTGCGCCGTCACCGTGTCGCGCACGGCACCATGGAAATCCCATTTGCCAACCGTCTCAAGCTCTTGTGTCATCTCATATGGAAGGTCGTCCTCGCGCAGAGCCAGGTAGCGGCCAGCATGCCGGATCACGTGGGTGTTGGCGACTTTCTTGAACGGGCTGGGGTCTCCGTCCGGCGGGAAATCGCCTGGGCCTGCCGTCACTCGGCAGCGGAGTCGACGGGAGCGGCTCAAGGGCACCCTCGGAGTGCAACGCCGGACGACACGCACTCTTGACGAAAGTTAATGTTTGACCGACCTCCGCTTTGGCAAGGTTCCACGAGGCAGCGGTTTAATTTGCTGGGTTCCATCGGAACGACCGATTGGGGCCCCGCATTGTCCTTTCAGTGAGTGGGTCTTGGTGAGGAGCGGGTAACGAGAAAGGAGAGCCGTCATGCGGACGATCATGATGACAGCGGTCGCGCTGAGCTTCGCCGGCGCGATGGCTATCGGCACCCCGAGCCCGGCCCAGGCGCAAACAGTCTACTTGCAGACGCCAGGCATGGAGATGGGCGTGGGGCCATGGAGGTCCGTCAGAGCCCACCGGTACTTCGATGGGCGGACTTACGGACGGGACAACAACACTATCTACCACCGGTCCAATCGGAACCCAAGCTGGGCGGAGTAGTATAGCCGGTGAGCATGCGTAGAGTTAGTGAGATGCGCGCTTTCTCCCGCCGCTGTCGCTGAGTGCGAGCGGCGGGAGGCCGCATATTGGACGGCCTTCCAGTCAAAAAGTTTGCGTTCTGCATTTCAGTCGGGATCAGGCGTAATATGCCGCGGCAATGCCGGCGGGCCGCGTGATCGACGCGATCATCCATTTGCCGCGTTGATGTCCAGAGAACGTGTCTCACTTTTGAATTTTCTTCTCACTTTGAATTTTTCCTGTTCTTGTCCGGCTCGGTGCCACGGATATTTTGCCAGGGGTCGTACTTTTGCGCGGGGATCTTATCGAGCGCAGCTTTATAGGCGGCCTCGTCGGCCTTTCGCTGCTTCGGGTCGGCCTTCTGTTCGGTCTTCTGCTCGGACCCGTGACGCCTGTCCCCCCTCGACATCATCTGAGCGTAAGCGGGCACAGTCAGCAACGCGATCGTCATTGCGACCAGGAAGGTTCTCATTCGGCTTCTCCGGGCCTCGGTCAGAAGGGGTTCCGCCATCAACTTTAGCATAATACTGGAGCAGGCTGGCCACGCTATTCGAGCGGCTGGATGCGAACCATGATCCCGTCGTGATCCACGTACCAAATGGTGACCGGATCGGTGGAATTATCGATCCAGGTCCTGCGGTCATGAGATACCGGCTCGGGCAAGACATACTCGGTCCAGCGGTCGGTCTTGGGATTAAAGCGGACGATCCGGCCCGCATATAATGCGCCGGCCCAGATTTCACCGTTCTTGTCCGGGAGGCACTCGTAAAAGGAGACGCCAGGCGTCGGCGGACGGTACTCCGACACTTGGTGCGTCTTCGCATCGATTTTCACCAGGAGACCGCCGGCGCCGCCGAACCAGGCATTCCCCTCCGGATCGAAGCCGCCTCGCTTGGGAGCAGTTCGGGGCGTGCGGGTCTGCAATTCGAACACTTCTCCCTTGCGAATGTCGACGAAGATCATCCAATCTTCCGGCCAGGAGCCCCCGGCGAAGTAGTTTCCATCCGCGGAGAGCTCGTTTCCATAGGCGGACTTCACCTTCTGCAGCAGGAATTTGTTGACGGTCTGGCCGGTTTGGGGATCGATCTTGTTCACCGCTCCGGCGCGCGCCTCCCAGATATAGCCGTCGGGAGCCAGAGCCAGGTTGCCGGCGCCGGGAGCATTGATCGGCCGCCCGAAATGGGGGAGCTGCACATGCTTGAACTCCTGGTACTTGGGATCGAAGCTGCCGAGCTTGTGCGACCAGTTCTCCGAGAACCAGACCTTGTCGTTCTTGTCGACGGTGATCCAGTGCTGCCCCGGATTGGCGCCTGGGGTTGACGGAACTTTGTACTCCTCCACGATCCCGGTGCGCGGGTCGAGCTTGGCGATATAGGCGGTGCGGTGACTGTTGAACCAGATGTTGCCGCGGGAGTCTGGGGCAACATCATGCGGGGCGGTCACCAATCGAGGCAACTCATATTCGGTGATGACCGCCTTCGTGGCCGGGCCGCGTGGAGCGGGCAAAAGCTGGTAGCCCATGTCCTTTGAATCGGGTCCTCGGACCTTCGCCAGCCATTTCACGATGATGTCTTGCTCTTCCGCTGGAATTCGGTTCGGCACCGCCTCGAAAAGCAACAACGATCCGGTCCAATGGGTCATCTTGGTGACGATCAGGCGCCAGCTCCGCTCATCAAAACGATTCCGCAGGATCTGTCCGTAGGTGTGACATCCAGAGCCGCATCCATAGCTGAAGGTCCGCTTCTCCTGCGCGGTGCCATCGAGATTCCAGACCATTTCCGCGCCGGCAAGCTGGGCCGCAATATCCCAATTGGCAGGCACGAACTCGCCGCTCGTGACCCGCTCCAAGGCGATGTCCTCCAACCGGGATGCCGACCCATCGATGGCAACCGACAGCCTCTGGTAAGGCCGGAATTCCAACGCTCTCACGATTCTCAACGTATAAGGGCCGGCGCGCAGTTTGGGGAATTCGAACCGGCCTTTCTCGTCCGTGTAGACGGTGGTCGTGATGTTGGACTGTTGTCCGCGCAGTTGCACCATGATCCCTTCGAGCGGCCTGCCCTCCGAGACGCCTTCCACGCCTCCGCGCACCGCCCTCGCCGGCGCGCCGCCGGCAGAGCGCACGAAGCCCCAAGGGCCTCCGCGCACGTTGCCGTTCTCCGGCTCCAGCGTGGGGACGGGCGAAGCGTGATATTGCGGATTGGGCGGAGGGTTTTCCGGGTCCCAGCAACACTTCTCACGAACAAAACTCACGACATCGGCAACGTCTGCGTCGTTCAACTCGTAACGGAACGATGGCATTCCCGGGCCGCCGTTCTTGACCTTTTCCGATATGGTCTCATCGTTCACGGGCTGACCGGACATCAGCCTCTCGTGTTGATAGAGGCCCTTGAGCTGGGGCGCGGTTTTCTGGAATTCATTGTGACATTGCCAGCACTTGAAGTAGTAGAGTTCCCGCCCGCGCTCGGGGCCGCTCTCGGCCACTCTTTTGTAGCGATAATATTGCAGCGCTCGGATCGACTCGTCATAGGAGGCCGATGGCGACGTGGTTGGCGACTGCGCCAGGCTGGGCGTTCCGACGGGACTTGCACCCCAGAAAGCAATCATCAGACCTGCAGCGATCGAGATGCGGAGCGCCCGATTCCACCAAATGAGTGCCATTGTCCCTCCTCGCGCCGGATTTGCTCCCGGCTCCCAAACCAGTCCGATCCCAACTGCAGCGGCCTGAATGACGTGATTGTGCCTCGTGACGAACCCTTCGATCCGGATTTGACTGGGGTTCCCCAAATTAGCCGGTGACTGTGCGCAAAAGATATCCCGTTTTGGCTTGGCCTGGAAGGCGCCGTTCCTACCGCTCCTCGGCCGCAACCCGACTTGAGATAGTTCAACCGGGCGCGGAAGTGCTATTAGACTAGATTTGGAAAACCGGTTGATCGGTCCAGAATGCGGCGAAAAGGTCGATGACAAAGCTGCGCGTGTGGGTTAAAGCCGGCCCGCGAATCTTGACAGGCAGGGCAGGTCGACGCCAAACCTTGGCGGCTGTGGCCCGGTGGCGGGGAGTGGATTGAGGAGGAACGGACCCATGCTTCAGGCAGTGGCAGCGCCGCAGCCGCCCGGGGCTCTTTCAAAAGAGAAGGAGCGCTTGCTCGAAATCATCAAACAAAAGTCGCTGCTCAAAGGACAGTTCAAGCTCGTATCCGGGGCCATGAGTGATTATTATCTCGACATGAAGCCGACGACTTTTGACCCGGAAGGGGCGGCTCTCGTCTCCGAGATCATCTGCAACATGCTCATCGACGATCGGGATGTCGATTCGATTGGCGGATTGGAGTTGGGAGCGGTTCCGATCATTGTGAGTGTATGCGCCCGAAGCTGGCGTGGCCGTCCTATCAACGGGTTTGTGGTGCGGAAAGAGAAGAAGGGCCACGGGACCGATCGGCAGATCGATGGGAATTTCAAGCCGAATTCCACCGTCGTCCTGATCGAAGATGTCACGACCAAGGGCGGATCGGTCATGCAGGCGGTCCGCGCGGTCCGCGAGCTAGGGGGCAGGGTGAAGAAAGTAATCGCCGTCGTCGATCGACTGGAGGGAGCGGCCGAGAACCTCAAGCGGGAGGGTATCGATCTGGTGGCGATCTACACCACCAAAGACCTGCTCGGCTGATCAAGTCCCTGTTCTGAGCACGACCTTCGCCAGCTCGACGATCTGCTTTCGCTCGGCTTCGCCAGCCCTTTCCCAGATCGACCAGATCGCCTCGTCCCTGGTCGGATCGACCATGAATAAGTGGCCAGGCTCGCAATTGAGCGCCTGGGAAAGGGCCTCCAGGCCCTGCATGCTGTAGCCCTGCAGACCGCGCTCGAGCTGGGAAATATTCCCGACTGACATGCCGGCGCGTTCGGCGAGCTGTTCTTGGGTCAGATTGCGGAACTCGCGCCATTGCTTGACGAACAATTTCCGCCATGGGGGATGCTTGAACCGGGGGGATACCTTAGCCATACCGAAATCATCTGCGATCCCCTTGCCAGCTTCCACATAGTGGCACTGAAAAAATGCCTTGCCTTGAAATTTCAGCCGTGCTATGGGTCCGGTCCATGCCGGACCGGCAGCACCCACTCGAGGGCTGACGGCTGGAAGAGCAAAAGCGACCCGGAAAAAGAGGCGCGCCATGACCGTCCCCTCGGGACTCACCCGCAGACAGAGCCAGGCGCTGCGGTTCATCAGGGCCTACATTCTCGAGCAGGGCTGCTCGCCGTCTTTCGAGGAGATCAGGGCTGCCCTTGGGGTGAGATCGAAGGGCTACATTTCCCACCTCGTCGACCTTTTGATCGAGCGTGGCGCCGTGACCATGAAGGCCGGCCAGGCGCGCTCGGTTGCTCCAATCACAATCCGTGCCCTGACCCTCGAGTTGCCTCCCGACCTCGATGCCTCGGTCCGCCGGCTCGCCGACGAAGCGGGCACAACGCCGGAAGCCGTGGTGACCGAGATCGTGCGGGACCGGATGAGCGCCTCGCCGTCCTCGCTTCGTGCAGATGAGAGGGGAGGCATGCGGTGAGCTGGACCGAGGAGCGGCATGAGATCGTCAGGCGCATGTGGACCGAGGGTGCCTCCGCCAGCAAGATCGCCCGGGCCCTGGGTGGGGTGAGCCGCAATGCCGTGATCGGGAAAGTTCACCGTCTCGGTCTTCCTGGCCATGTCCGCATGGCCCATCCAAAGCCACGCCCTGCTCGCGGGCGCACGCCGAGGAATGACATCGCCAGGACGCGGCTGCGCCAAGCTTGGACGCCCCAGGCCGGTTTCGAAGCTGAACCCGCCGCATCTGCGTCCCCTGATGTGGGGGCGCTCAATATCCCCTTCCTCGAGAGCAAGGAAGGCCAATGCCGATGGATCACCAGCGCAGATGAGGCGCGGCCTGTTTTGTGCTGTGGGCTGCCTACGGTTGGAGCAACCTCATGGTGCGCCGGGCACGACCGCATCGTCTTCGACCGCAGGCCCCGAGCAGAACCCAAGCGGCCGCCCGTCTGCCAAGGACTTGCGGCCTGATCAATGGGAGCGGCATCACATGGCCGAGATCGTTGGATTCCCATGTCCACAATGTGGCGGACGGATGGAGGTCAAGGACTCGCGGCCGGCGAGCTACCGAACCAAGCCGAGCGTTCGCCGGCGCCGGAGCTGCAGACTGTGCCGGTGGGCTGTTACCACATGGGAAATCATCGATCGGGGGGAAGCCGATCGTGACCTGAAGCTCGCCTCGATCATCGGCGCCGCGCGCCGGGTGAGCGATGCGCTGGCCGGACTCATTGAGCGCCACGAAGGGGGCTCGTCTGCAAGGTCGGAAGAGGAGAGGGGCGAGCCGCAAGCGAGCGAGGGGCCTCGGAGCGGATAGGGCATCAACCCTCTGCATTCGGCAGTATTAGGTAATGTTCCATCACGGTTGTAACTGCCTCCCTTCGGACCAGGCAATGAACCTCCCGGAGGCGGACGACAAATAATTGACAAATAACCGCCCTAATATCGAGTCACCCATTCCCCCAGCTAGGCGGACGAGAAAACGGAGAATAACCCATGGCCTCCGATTTTTTCCTCAAGCTTGAAGGCTTTGCCGGCGAGGCCGTGGAGCACAAAATCCACCAAGACTTCATCAAGCTCGGCAACGCCTTCGACCACCTTGGCGACGCCTTCATCAAGCTCGTCGACGACGCGTCATCCAACAACGCAACCGGGGGCCTCGCGGTAGCGCAGGAAGTTCACATCAAGCACGATATCGTGAGTATAAGCGACGACTTCCTCAAGATCGGCGACGACTTCATCAAGCTCGATACCGACTTGCAGAAATTCGACGATGCATTCGTCAACTCGACCGACCAGTTCATCATCAAGATCGGCGGTATTGAGGGCGACTCCGCGGGCGACCAGGGATCGATCAACCTCGGCGACGATTTCCACAACGTCGAGACCGACCTCAATGGCGCCGGCCAGGATTTCATCAAGCTCGGGGCGGATTTCATCAAGCTCAACGACGCATCCGATCTGACCCTCGACCAGAAGTTTGAGCAGGTCAGCGATGACTTCATCAAGATCGAAAACGATCTTCACAAGGTCGGCGACGACTTCGTCAAGATCGGCGGAGATTTCATCAAAGTCGGCGACCTTTCCGACTCGCCAGTGCTCGATCAGGCATTTCATAGGCTCGGCGACGATTCGATAAAGGTCGGGGACGATTTCATCAAGGTGAGCGACGACTTCCTCAAGATCGCCCAGGATTTCGGGCAGCCAGCCGCCACGTCGGAGACCATCAAGCTTGATCAGGGAGTGCTGTCACATGCCGACGACTTCATCAAATTGGACAGCGACTTGCACAAGCTCGATGCGGATCTGCACAAGCTCGGCGGCGATTACCTGAAGATCGCGGAAGCCTTGGAAAAGGCGGAGCACGAGTCGCATCACGAATCCTCCGGGAACACGGCCCTCGATCAGCTGCTGCAGGCGGCCCACGACTTCTCGCTGCTCTGATGGCGGCCGCCGATCAACGTCGCACGCCCAGCCGGGGGAGGGCGCTCTAACAGATGCCTAGCCGCTTGAGCAGCGGCACGGTTTTGTGCTCGACCCGCTCCGCCTGTGCGGTCAGCGCCGCCAGGGCTTCTTGCGGCCCAAGCTTCTTGCCATCCTTGTCGACGGTGCGGCCGCTCATCGTCGCAAGCTTCGCGATCAGATCCACCGGATCGGCGATGCCCTTTTGCTTCGCCTGCAAATAAAGCTGCGTGAATTGGTCGACCCGGACTCCTCCCCCGGTCACCGGCGAGGCCAAATAGCCGAGCTCCGCGGATTCCTTTGCGCGCGCCATCACGGCGGCGTTGAAGGCGCTGGTCGAGGCCGCGCGCTCGGCCTCATTCTCGGGCGGAAGGGCCGGCTGCAATTCGCCCCGGCCGACCAGAACCTTGATGGCGTCGGTCAACCCGACCCACTCGAGCTTCGAAGCGGGTAGGCTTTCGATGAGTTTGCGCAGGGTCATGGGTCCCCGATCGAGCGCCTCGATCACCGGCTGGTAGAGATCGGGCCGAAGCGAAAGCGTTCCGAGCGCGGTCTGGAAGCTCAGCTCGACCTCCTGGGCGGGCGTCGAGAGCGCAAAACGCGTCTGCAACCAGCGCTCGCGCGCGGGCAGCGCCCGCAGCGGAGCAAAACCTTTCACGAACAGGTCGCGCCGGAATTGCCTGCTGATGATCATGTCCCGTGTGGTCTCCGCCAGCAGCGGATCGGTGATCTCGGCGAGGAGGCTTTGCTGCTCTTCGGTGAAATTCACCCGGTCGACATGATCGGTGAGATGGGCAGATCCGACATAGCTGAGTTTCGCCTCCGCGAGCTCGGCTGCCACATCGGCAAACGAAAACGCCCGCCAATCGCGGGTGAGCAGCTCATGCGCCAAATAGGCTCGTGGAAGCTTCTTCAGGCGATCCAGTTGCAGCGAAACATGCGGATACACGCGGTAGAATCGAGCGCCCACATCCTTGAGCTTGTCGGCAAAGGCGAGCGCCTGTTCCAAGGCGTTTTCCGATGAGGTGCCGGCCAAGGCGGCATGCTGCTGCACGAGGAGACGCCGCAGCGGTGCCATCCCCGCCCAGCCCGGCATGGCGTCATAGGAGATATAGAGAAGCCCGCCGGATTTGAGTCGCCTGCGGATGAAGGCAACGATCGTCTGCCGGTTCTCGGCACTGATCCAGCTGTAGACGCCATGCAGACATATGATGTCGAACTCAGGCAAGGATGCGTCCTGCAATAGCTCGTCGAAACCGGCTTCGCGGAACTCGACATTCTTGAGGCGAGCCGCGCCCGCGAGGCGACGGGCTCCCGCAATGTGAGTGGGGTTGAAGTCGGCCGCGAAAACTTCGGCCCGAGGATTGGCGGCTGCGACCAGATTTGCCGTAAAGCCCTGTCCGCAGCCGAGGTCGCAATAGGTGAAAGGCTCGCCCAGGCCCCCTGGCGCGGCGACGTTCTTGGCGAGCGCCGCGATGCTCAGGATGGCCGGCGTCTGCACCCGGCAAAAATCATGGACATAGGCCGTGTCGGTAACATATCCGGCGCCCCAGTCAGCCATACCTGCCCTCGCGGGAAACGGCTCCAGCTGGCTCAGAGACCATGCACGACCCGATACTCGGGCTTGAGCGGCGCCTGTTGGCCTCGACCAGGAGGCTTGCTTGGGTCGTAGCGGGGCGGGCCGCCGTCGGGCACCGGACGCCACTGGCCCGCCCAGTCTGGATATTTCGATTCGTCATGCGCCTGGGCAGCAGCGATTGCCCTCGATAGCGCCGCCGCCAATGCGATCACACCGAACGAGCTTCGGTAATCTATCTCGTCCTCCCATGATGAGGGAACCATTGAGCCGATGATTCGGCACGAAAGCTTTTCCAACCGGCTGTCAAGTATATTGCACAGCAGATTATAGTAGATCATGCTGAATCGGTCCACGGGGACCAATCTTTAACGGTTGGTTGGGCGCGGCCACCAAAATGACGCTTTTTCCGTAAGATGAGGGGCACGAAACCCTGGTAAGGCGTGCGGCATGCGTACGAAATCCAATGGCGCGCCGAAATGTGGCTGCTGAAGCACGACACGTTCAACCCGGAATCGTTAGCTGATTCGTCGAGGACGGATGATGAGGACTCATTCATCTTCGAAGATGGTCATCTCATCCAGCCCCAGGGGACTGGGGTGGACGCTTCTTTTCTCGCCGGCCGCGTTCCAAGCGGAGATTTCGGTGCGCCAGCACCCTTGCCTTCACAGGCAAACCCATCGGCTGGTCCTGACGCGACCCAAAGTACCAATCCTGCTGGTTCGCCCTCGAGTTCGATCGGCGCCGCTGCTTCCGGATTGACTTTCAATATCACCTATGACGCGAGCGTCGACAATGCGCCTGCGGCTTTCAAGACCGCGGTCGCCGCCGTGGTCCAATTTTTTCAAAGTCAGTTCACCGACCCGGTCACGGTCAACATCAATGTCGGCTATGGCAAAGTCGCCGGTCAAGCGCTGGTCTCTGGCGCTCTCGGAGAGAGTGAGACCTTCCTCAGCTCCTACGGCTATTCGGCAATAAGAAATGCCCTGGTGGCAGATGCGAAATCCACCGACGACGCCACTGCCACCGGCACGTTGCCTGGCAACGATCCGACCAATGGCGGTCGCTATTGGGTGGCAACCGCCGAAGCGAAGGCCTTGGCGTTGCTCGGCGGCAGCAGCAGTCTCGACGGCTATGTCGGCTTCAGCAGCGCCGCAAATATTTTCGATTACGACAACAGCGACGGTGTGACGGCGGGCCGATACGACTTCTTTGGCGTTGTCGCGCATGAATTCTCGGAGGTCATGGGCCGCCAACTGATGGTCGGCCAAAGCTTTGGAGGCTCGATCAGCTATGAGCCATTGGACCTGTTTCATTATTCGGCCCCGGGCAGCCGCACCTTCAGCGGGACGCAGACCGGATATTTCTCGCTCGACGGCGGCAGCACGAATCTCGACAATTTCAACACCAATCCGAACGGGGACTTTGGCGATTGGGCCTCGAGCGCAGGCCTTGACGCCTTCCGGGCCTTCAGCAGTTCCGGTGTGGTGAACGCGGTCACGCCGACGGACATCAGAGTCATGGATGTGCTCGGGTGGGACCGGGCATCCTCCTCCCCTCCCGCCCCTCCCTCCCAGCCGGACCTCATCGTCACCAACTTGGCCCTGAACGACACGACCGCAAGCTATCGCATCAACAATGTCGGGACCGGCGCGGCGGCTGCTTCGACAACGGGCATCTACCTCTCGACCGACAGCACCATCACGAGTTCCGACACGCTGCTGAACGCGGGATCCACGCCATCGCTGGCGCCGGGCGGATCGGACAACGAAAGCGTTTCAGTGCCGTTTCCAGGCAATCTCGCCGCCGGGACCTATTACATCGGCGCCATTGCCAACTACAACGGGCAGGTCACGGAAAGCAACGCGGCGAACAACGCGTCGAGCGGGACACCCGTCATCCTCGGGAACGATGGTGACAACACGCTCACCGGCACGGCGGGCGATGATACGATCCTGGGCCTCGGCGGCAACGACACGCTGATCGGATTTGGCGGCAACAACGTCCTCGACGGAGGGCTCGGGGGCGACACGGTCGACTACTCGGCGGCGCCCGGTGCAGTATCGATCAACTTCGCATCGGGCACCGCGAGCAATGGCTACGGCGGCACCGATACGCTTTTGAACATCGAGGTGTTCAAGGGCACGAGCTTCAACGACACGTTCATCGGCGGTCCAGGCAACCATGTGATCGACGGCTCGATGGGCGCGAACACCCTCGATTATTCGGCAGCCGTCACGGGAGTGCAGTTCAATATCGCGACCGGCATGGCGTACAACAATTTCGGCGGAGTGGCGGTCGGCGTCGATCATTTTTCCAACGTCCAGATCTTCTTTGGCGGCAGCGGCAGCACCACGTTTTTGGGCGGCCCGGGCAACAACGTCCTGGTCGGGGGGGGCGGGCATCGACACGCTGGATTATTCCGCCGTATCGGCACCGCCATTGACGGTCGATTTCAGGACCGGCACCGCGACCAAAGGCGATGGCGGGATTGACAGTTTCAACGGCATCGAGGTCTTCAAGGCCGGAGGCGGCAACGACAGCTTCATCGGGGGGCCCGGCAACCACAGCATCGACGGTGAAGCCGGGATCGACACGCTCGATTATTCGGCAGCCGCGTCGGGGGTTCAGATCAATCTCGCGACCGGCTTGGCGTACAACAACTTCGGCGGCACTACGGTTGGCGTCGATCAATTCTTCAACATCGAGGTGTTCAAGGGCGGTGCGGGCAACGATACCTTCATCGGGGGTCCAGGCAACCATGTGATCGACGGCTGGACGGGCGTGAATACTCTTGATTATTCGGCAGCCGCCACGACAGCGCAGTTCGATATCGCAGCCGGCATGGCGTACAACAATTTCGGCGGTCCGACGGTCGGGGTCGATCATTTCTCCAACGTTCAAATCCTCAAGGGCGGCGGCGGGAACGACGTCTTCTGCGGCGGCCCCGGCGACAACGTGATGGACGGCGGCGCGGGCGTCAACACGCTCGATTATTCATCGACCAGCGCACCGGTCAGCATCAATCTCGGAACCGGCGCGGCCGCGAACGGCTACGGTGGAACCGACCATTGGGCCAACATCGAAGTGTTCAAGGGCGGCAGCGGTCACGACGACTTCTTCGCCACCGATGCGCCGAGCCCCTACAGCTTCGTCGGCGGCGGTTTTGCCGATACGTTCTCGTTCGGGGGCCTCTTCGGGAAGGGCACGATCACAAATTTCGTCTCCGGCCCCGATCGGATTTATCTCGATCACGGCGAGTTCGCCGATTTCGCGTCCGTGCAATCACATGCGCAGCAGCTGGGCAACGACACAGTCATAACCTTCGACTCGAACGACACCATCACGCTGCAGAATGTGGTGCTTGCCAATTTACACGCGAGCGATTTCTCCTTCCTGTAGCGATCTCACTGGGCCAGTCGGGCGAGTTCCCGCATCAGCGCGTCCGCCGCGCGGATAAGGGGGTCATCCGGATGCGAGCTGCAATAGTTGTCGATCCAGGCGACGAGGTCGGCGTTGTGGAAACGCCCGGAAACATCCTCAACCCCGGGTAAGTCCAAGGAACCACTGACACCGTTCACATAGCCGAGAAGCCAACTGTCTTGCACCGGTTGCCGAGTCGATTTCCTGGCATGCTCCTGAATCCACGACCCGCAGGTCGCGAATCCTTCCCCCCGCACCGTAATGGTTTTGGCCGTCGCCGCGGACGACAGGAGCAACAGAATAGGAAGAAGTGCGGTAGCTGCCCGCATGACGACCGCTCCCACGATATGGCGAGGAGCAATCTACACCATCCGCGGCAACTCCAACAGCAATCTCAAAGGCATGTCCCGCGCGCCAGCACCGCGGCTGAACCTTCGACAGCAACAGCCGCGGCCGACTCCCGATCTCCCCAGGCTACAGGTGGCGCAGGTTTTCCCTGCAACTCATTGAATTTCCTCGCCGACTGGGCGCATAGCCAGCCGGCCTCCAAGGTTCATGGTAGGCCACGAGGCCATGCTCAAGCACCCGGCCGACAAGGCCAAGCCAAGGAATTGACGCGCCGATACGGGCTCGCTGATGCGCGACGGGTCGGTTTGCGACTATCGGCGGTGGCCGAGAGATAATCCGAGCTTGAAGGCTTGTTGCCTCAAGGCACCAATGGTCCGTTTCATCTGTCTGGAAATGGAGGCCACTGGAGTTTTTGCCCGCGAATGCTTCTTCAAATCACGCACGTCGCCTTTCGACCATTCCCGCCGCTTGGAGCGGGCGTTCTTTCCTTTGCCGCCTGTCTTCGATTTCCCGAGTAGCTTGCGTCTCTTGGCCATGTGTCAGTTCCTCGACTCATTTATCAGCTTACATTATCAGCTTCCGAGTAGAGCGCCACAGGAATTTTGGGGCTCAAGCGCCGTTGAGCTTCTACCGTAAGCGCGCTTTTGCTGCTACATTTAATGATGTAGTTATCCACGATTTTCAACCAGGGGAGAACCCGATGCGCTGTTTTACATGGACTCTGATGCTGTTGCTGTCATCAAACCTGCCAGGCGGCGCACAGGAAAACATCAGAAACGCCAATTCGATGCTGCCGCATTGCAGGGCGGGGCTCGATTCCAAGGCGCCTGATCCGGTCGGCGGCCGATGCATCGGCATCGTCGCGACCTTGGCATTCGTGAGCCGGGTTCTTCCGGACGATCTCAAATTCTGCACACCAAACGCCGCTACGGTCGAACAGATGTTGAGCATGGTCATCAACTATGTCGAATCACACCCCGAATACATGCCGCAAGATTTTCGGCTGGCCGCGCTTGTCGCAATGCGCGAGGCCTACCCATGCTCGGAATAGAGCCTATATCAGCTAGGCGAGCATCCGCCGCGCCCGACGCAGGGCGTGGCCCGGATCGAACCCTGAGCGCGAGGAGATCCTCATGGTCCAGATCGCCGAGCAGGACACGGCCCCCGATACGATCGAGGCGACGGTCAACTATCTCCTGGACACCAATGTGACGCCCTTCACCTATACCGGTGGGCCAGGCTCGACCGAGGTGCGGACCGGCGGCGCGCAAGACCCGCGCCGGGTCGTGATCCGCAACGGCCGGCTCGACGCG
>WNGK01002408.1_pt1 | contig 20260 bp, 20 predicted proteins | sample 5400601 | NCBI WGS metagenome assembly WNGK01 (sample SAMN13153376, study PRJNA577476) | soil metagenome | isolation source: 60 cm soil or saprolite under Garry oak tree replicate 1 | place: USA:California | collected 2016-06-15
ACAGAAGGAGGACCGTCGAGATGACCGACGGACACCAGCGTCAACAGCGGCCGCTGCAAGCAGCAGTGGGGAGCCAGGAACGACGGGTCGTGCCGACCGGTGCGCTCTGGCGTACCAGCCGGCTGGCTATGCTGCCGCTGCGACATGCTGCCCGCACTGCCGCGGCAGCCAGCCGACTGTCCCGGGTCGCCACCGACCAGGTCGCTGCCCGCACCGCCGAGCAGGTGTTCGCCACCCTTGGCGAGCTCAAGGGCGGGGCAGCGAAGCTGGGTCAGGCGATGTCGGTGTTCGAGGCGGCGCTGCCGGAGGAGGTCGCGGCGCCATATCGGTCAGCGCTGCGGCGGCTCACGGACGCGGCGCCGGCCATGCCTGCCGAGGTCGCACGCCGGGTTGTCGCCGCTGACCTCACCGCTGCCTACGGGTCCGGCTGGCAGGAGCGGCTCGTGGCCTTCCACGACATCCCGGCCGCGGCGGCGTCGATCGGCCAGGTGCACCGCGGACAATGGCGGATCGACGGCGGCCAGGTCGTCGAGGTGGCAGTGAAAGTGCAGTACCCGGGGGTTGGCCAGGCGCTACGTTCAGACCTCCGCCAGGCCAGGCTGATGGCGCGGGTGATGGCCCGGCTGACCAGGCTCAACGTGTCCGGACTAGCGGACGAACTCGCCGGGCGCATCGTCGAGGAGCTGGATTACGTGCGCGAGGGGCGGGTCCAGACGGAGGTCGCGGCCGCGTTCGTGCACCGCCTGCCGAAGGAACTCGCCGCCGCCCGTGCCGCCGGGGCGCACGAACCACCCGGCCGGACCAGCGTCACGGTCCCGGCCGTGTACGCCGCGACACCCCGGGTGCTGATCACCCGCTGGCTGGAAGGGGTGAGCCTGTCCACGCTGCTTGACGGGCGCCGGAATCTGCTTCCCGAGGGCTGGCGAGAACTCGACGACCGCGGCGCAGCGGACCGGGCCGCCCGACTGCTCGGGCACGCCATCTACGCGCCCGCGGCGTGCACCGGCTGGATGCACGCCGACCTGCACCCCGGCAACTTCCTGCTGCTCCCGGGCGGCCGCCTCGGCATGCTGGACTTCGGCGCGGTTGCCGCCACACCCGGCGGCATCCCCGCGCCGTTCGGGCAGCTTGCCGCCGCAGTGCTCGCCGGGGACGGGCCGACGGCGATACAGCTGGCCCGGCAGGCCGGGGCGCTCGCCCCGGACGCCGAGGTCGATCCGCGGCTGATCATCGAGCTGCTTCACCCGCTCGCGGCCACAGGGGCCGACACCAGCTTTACGTACTCGCGCGCGTGGCTGCGCGGGCTCATGGCCCACCTCACCGAGCCACGCTTCGCACCAGCGCTGCGCAACCTGACGCCGCCGCCAGAGTATGCCCTGGTCTGGCGGGCGACACTCTCGGCCGCCGGGCTCTTCGCGCAGCTGGGCGCGACCGTGCCCACCCGCGGGTTCCACCTGGCCTACTCGCCAGGGTTCCGCGGCAGCGTACTCCTGGCCGGAGAGCGGCGAGCGGGCGGAACGCTCCGCCAGGCCAGCTGATAACAGACGCTGCCGAACTGACGCGGAGGCCGACGCCACAGGCCCCCGCCCGCGAACGCGGCCAGTGGCTGTTGCGGTTCCATTCGGCCAGCCAGGACGGCTATGTGGCCCCGCCCCCGAGGAAGGTGGCCGGGTGAGGACGGATGCGCAGCCGCAGATCCGCCGCTGCCTTCAGGCACATGCTTAATCCCCCGAGCTGACGGATGGTGACATCCGTAGCATCGGGGAGCCCGCCCGTCCCCGAAGGATCCAGGCGGCGTGCCGCACCGGACGGGAATGCCGGTGAGCTGGTCCCGGAAGTTTCAGCTGAGCACCATCAGTGGGGATCGCCGAAGGTGGTGCTGGGGGCCGGCGCGGCGGATTGGGAGCGGCGGATGAGGGGAGGCATCCGCCGCTCCCGCGGATGTGCGCCTTCCTCAGCGCGCGCCGGCTCGCGCCGACCCGAGGTGGTGGAGCACGAAGTTGGCAACCTGGTGGCCGAGCTGCTGGCCGGCCACGAGGTCGATCATGGTGTGCTGCCCGGCGAAGATCCGGCTGAGCGTGGCTTCGTTGGCTGCCGCCTGGAAGCTGTGGAAGGTCCGCGTCACGCCGGGATCTCCGTCCGAACTGACGGTCAGCGGCTGGCGGTCACCGTAGAAGGCGCTCAGAATGGTGGCCGCCGCCTGGCTGATGGTCGCGTGGGCGCCGGGGTAGGCGGGGTCGGCCGCGGTGACCGCAAGCGGGTTCCAAGTGGGGTCGCCGACGATGCCCGGGTTGCCGGCGGTGTTGCCCTCCCGGATCGCGGTGATCGGGCGCCACACCAGGTAGTGGTACTTCGCGTCGTACATGCCGATGGTGGCGTCGGCCAGGGTGAGATCGAGGTTCGCGAACACGGTGACCGTCTGCTCCAGGTTGGCGTGCCGGGTCACGGCGAGCTTCTGCGCGATCTCGTTCCATACGTTCCAGATCGGCGCCGCGCCCCAGAACTTGGCCAGCGTTGTCTCGTCGGCAGTGCGGGTGGTGCTTGAGTCCTGGCCCAGGCTCTTGACCTGGTTGAGCGCGCGGGCGTAGGCGCGGCTGGTGATCGGCGGTGGCGGGGCGGGACGGAACTGCCGGCCGCTGCCGAGCACGAACGGCGTGATCGAGCCCCAGTTGGTGAACACCGGCGCCGGGAAGTTCGGCGGGGTCGGCCGGTAGTCGCCCGGCTGGTTTCCGGCGACAAACGGCGGCGGGGTGGCCGCTGATCCGTCGGAGGAGCGGATACCGATGAGTCGTTTGGCGACAGTATCTCCGACTCTGATGCCCTGCTGCTTGCCTCGGCCATCGGGAATGGCCGCGAGCTCACCGGCGAGCAACTGGTCGGGCCCGCTCTTCAGCGCCGGGTACAGGGCGCTCAGCACGTCGTGCGCGGCCTGATCGGCGGCGGCGTCCGGCCGGGCGCCGCGCGGCGCCGGCACCGAGAAAAGGTACGGTGGGGCCGCGTGCGTGATGGAGGTCACTGCGTCGTACTCGGCCGCCTGCAGGAGCGCGAAGCTACGAGTGGGATGCACGGTCGCGGGTTGAGCCCCCGGAGCGCCGAGGATGGTGATCAGCTCACGGTTCCAGTCGACGGCCGACTGTCCCGACCCGGGCCTGAACGCAACCGCTGACCGGGAAACGGGCTCGTGGCGGGCCGTGGCAGCCAGGGCCGGGGAGGTCATTCCGGCGACGACGGCTGCCATGGCCACCAGGCCAAGGGTCCTTCCTGTCTTGCGCATGCTTTTGCGGCTCCTCTCGACTGGTTCGGCCGGCCGCATCGGCCGACTCGAGACCCAGGCCGTATCGGCCCGGGCCATCTACTAACACGTTTAGTACATAGCGAGTGTTCACTGAACGGGCCAACTCCTGGCCGCAGTGCCGGTCGGGTGCAGTGGGCTTGGGCAGGCGCGGTTGCGCTCCCGGTCACCGCGTGGCTCTCCTGTCCAGCACACGGGGATTTGCGGTGTCGTGTCCCGGCCCATCCGGCCCGCGGTCGCCAGGAGGGTGATGGCCAGCATCATCCCCAGGGCGGCGGTGGCCGCGTCGGGGATCGTATAGGGGCCGCGGAAACCGGACGCGGCCGCTTGCGGGGCCGACGCGGCGCCGATTAGCAACGCGGCCCAGCCTGCCCAGCGCTGGCCGGCCTGGCATCCGCGCGCGGTCCGGACGGTCAGTGCGGCTGCGGCCAGCCCGGCGGCGACCAGTCCCGCGGTCGGCGCCGGGTGCCGGGCTGCCATCATGACCAGACCGCACCGGGTCAGGTCCAGGGCGGCCGCGGTGAGCAATATCACCACGATCAGGCGCCGAACGATCTGGGTCCCTGTGGCAGGCACTGTCTTCGTGCCATCGGCATCAGCGGCCGTCTTCGTGCCATCGGCATCAGCGGCTGTCTTCGTGCCATCGGCATCGGCGGCCGTAATATCCCAGGGCAGGCGGTTGTTCATAAGCACGCGATCGCGTCGTGTTCTTCGAGTTGCTTGCGCAACGCATCGAGCGCGTAGTGCAGCCGTGATCTGGCTGTGCCGTGTGGTATGCCGAGCTCACGGGCGACCGTCGCCATGGTCCCGCCCCGGTAGAAGGTCTCCACGAGCACGGTCTGGTGCGCGGGCGACAGGTGCTGGAGCGCGGCGGAAACGAGCTGCCGGTCCAGGATCTCCTCCAATCCAGAATCGGTCCCGACCTCGCCGGCCGACTGCTCCTGCACGGTCATCGGCCGGGCCCGCGCGGCCCGGTTCGCGTCGATCAGCAAGTTGCGTGCGACCCGGAACAGCCATGGCCGGATCGGTCGGTCATCGGCACTCAGCTGGGGCAGGTGACGCCATGCCCGGATGAAGGTTTCCTGGACGATGTCATCTGCGCTTGAGCGGTCCGGGCAGAACTGCTCCACGTAACCGTGCAGGGCCTTGGCATAGTGCGAGTACAGCTCGCTGATGACGGCATCGGGGTCGCCGCCCAGCCCGTCTCGGGGAGCATCTGTAATAGCAGCCATGTCTACTAACACGGATAGTAAATGTGTTATGTTCACCGGTAGCCGCTCTGGTCGACGAGGTCGCCGGCCCGATGGCCAAGTCGAGGTGACTGCCACCTCGCGGTGGCTGGCCGGAAGGAAAAGAGGCGGCCCCTGAACCGCCGGGTTGTTCTATGCGTGATAGTAGATAACGGCGGACACGCCGTTTGGCACAGCCATGTTCGGGAGTGAGGATGCGACGTTTCGGTGAGCTGGAAGCCGTGATCATGGATCGGTTGTGGGAGTGGGGTCGGCCGGTGCTGGTCCGCGAGGTGGTCGACGCTCTGCATGACGACCGGGCGCTGGCTTACACCACCGTGATGACGGTCATGGAGAACCTGTACCGCAAGGGATGGCTGCGGCGGGAGCGGGACGGCCGGGCCTGGCGCTACGAGCCCACCGGATCCCGGTCCAGTTACACCGCGGCGCTGATGAACGACGCGCTAGCCACCAGCCCGGACCGGCGCACGGCCCTCACGCATTTCGCGCTCCAGATGAGCCCGCACGACGCGGCGCTGCTGCGCGAGGCGCTCGAACAAGCACTCGGCGAGCCCAAGGCCGGCGAGTCCCGGTGACCGTCGCCGCAGTGCTGGTAGCCTACGCGGCCTGTCTCGGCATCCTGGGGTCTCCGATGCTCGGCCGGGCCAGGTGGACGGCCCGGGCGCCGCTGCTGGCCATCGTCACCTACCTGGCCGCGGGATGGTCGGTCGTCGTCGCGCTCGGCCTGGCCGGCCTGACGCTGGCCGTTCATGCGACCGCTCTCGGTGGGGGGCTCAGTCACCTGATCGGAGCCTGCGTGCTCCGGCTCCGCGCCACCTACGGCACCCCGGGCGGGGCCACGGTCGCCGGCCTCGGCCTCACCCTAGCGGGCGCTGTTGTAGCCCGTACCGTGCTCACCACGATGACCCACTTCCGTGCCGCCGGGCGGCAGGCGCTGCGCCATGCGCAGACCGCGCGGCTGATCGGGAAGCCCGAGCCGGCGCTGGGGGCCGTGCTGGTGGAGCATGAACAGCCGGCTGCCTACTGTGTGGCCGGCCGGCAGCCCACGGTGATCCTGACCACCGGCGCGGTGCAGGCGCTCGATCCCGGCCAGCTGGATGCGGTCCTGGCGCACGAGCGAGCTCACCTGACCGGCCGTCATCACCGGCTGCTGGCCATGGCGAGGATCGGCCGCGAGGTGCTCCCCTTCTTGCCCCTGATGCGGGACGCCGAAGAGCAGGTGGCGCGGCTGGTGGAACTGCACGCCGACGATGCGGCCGCCCGAGCCCGCGATCCTCGGCTGCTCGCCACCGCCCTGGTCGTCCTCGCCACATCCGCCAGTCCCGCGTCGACCCTAGCCGCGGGTGCCACCGACTCGGTCCAGCGGATTCACCGGCTCCTAGGACCCAGCCAGCCACTAGGGCGCGCACGGCGGCAGTTGCTCCGCGCCACCGCCGTGGCGCTCGCGCTGACCCCGGTGCTGCTGGCCCTGACCCCAGCCGTACTCGCGCTCGCCCTGGGAAAGCTTCCTACGGCCTAGCGTGAGCCGACCGCCGGCGTGAACAATCTCAGGTCCGGCCCCGTGTTGGCAGGCATGAGGATTCATCGCCAGAATGGCCTGCCAAGGCCGCCCGCCGGGCGCGCGGACCACACGACGGACGCCCCGGCCCGACGCCTCCGCTGGCGGCCACGCCGCCGCCGGGACGACGGGAACGTCCGGCAGGCGCCAGGCTCGGACGCCGTCGGTGCCCAGACTGCGCGAGCGCAGGGCGGGCCCGTCGGTGCCCAGACTGCGCAGGCGCAGGCCGGGCCCGGCGAGACCCTGGCCGCCGCCATGCAGCTGGCGATCGCGCTGCTCACCGCCGGCCTGGACTCACCCGAGCTGGAAGCGTGGGCCGCGGACGAGCTCACTCCGATCGACGCGGACGGTCTGGGAGACTTCATGGCCGGCCTGCACGTGATCTCCGTGGTGCTGCTGAGCGAGCTGCATGAGGCGACGGGAGAGCCGCCGGCCGCCATCTTGCAAAGGCTGGCGATCCTGGCGGAGCGCCGGCGGGGGACGCCGTCCGCTGGTTAGGCGTCAGCCGTCCGGCGTGAACAGTCGCTATCTCCTATCCGTGTTAGTAGACGAGTCGGCTCAGGGCAGCCAATCAAACCTGGGCCGGGCTCGCCCAAACGGTGGCCACGATGACGAGTCGGGCGCTGCGACGCCTGCGACTCATAAGGAGCTGGTTAGTTTGACTGACACGGCGGATCTGTACGCGACCGCGACCGGCCTTATCGAGCGCTCGGCGGCTGCGTATGCCTTGGGTGTGCCGGAAGGCGCCGGGGACGACGGCTTTTTCGGGCCCGCCAGCATCACCTGGCGGATGAGCGCTGACCTAGCCTCGCCGGTGGCGGGCCTGCGGTCCCTGCTGATTCAGGCGCTGCACCCGCTGGCGATGGCCGGTGTCGATCAGCACAGTGGCTGGCGCAGAGATCCTGTCGGCAGGCTCGCAGCCACCATGGCGTACCTCGCTACGGTCACCTTCGGCGACCGGACCGCGGCCATGCAAGCAGCGGCCCGGGTGCGGCGCATTCACGATCACGTCCGCGGCACCGACGCGGTTACCGGCCGTCCGTATGCGGCGGGCGATCCCGCTCTTCTGCTGTGGGTGCACGGGGCGCTGGTCGACTCCGTCCTGGCCGCCGGAAGCCTGGTCGGGACGCCGCTTTCCGCCGCGGATAGCAATCGCTACGTCGCGGAGATGGTGACCGCCGCCGAGCTCACCGGTATGCCTCGTCACCTGGTGCCTTCCAGCGTGCCCGAGCTTGACCTGTACATCGCGTCGGTCCGGCCGATCCTGCGCTGCACGCCAGCGGCCGCCGAATCGATGGCCTACCTGCTCGATCCACCGGGCCTGGACGAGGACACCGCGGAGATCTGGCAGGACGTCCGCGACGCCGCCATTGCCGTGCTCCCGCGTTGGGCCCGGCAGATGTACGGCTGCGGCGCGCCACCGCCCCTGACGCCCGGCCGCCGGACCGAAATCCGGCAGTCGCTCGGCGTCCTTGACGCCATGTTCCTCGGTCAGCCCGGCGCGCTCGAGACGCGGCAGCGGATCACCTTGCGGATGCGGACGGCCCGGCCCGCATGAGGCTCATCAGACTCCTCGCCGCGATGGCGGCGGGTGCCGCGACCCTGGTCCTGCCGCGCCGTCGGCCCGGACGGCTGCGCCTTGATCGCGCGCGGGCGGCGCTCCGGCTGGCCGCGCGCGGCGGAGCTCGCTACGCGGCCAGCGCGCCGCGGCTGTTCGCGGCCGCGGGCGAGCAGCGTCAGCTGCTGCGAGAGGACCTGGCCCTGCAGACCGCCGAAGACGTCGCCGACACCCTGGGAGCGATGAAGGGCGTCATGATGAAGATCGGCCAGATGGCCAGCTACGTCGACGACGGCCTGTCTCCCGCGGTCCGCCGTACCCTGGCCCGCCTCCAGGACAGCGTCCCGCCGATGAGCCCGCAGCTGGCCGCGGCGGTGGTGGAGGAAGAACTCGGCGCGCCGCCGGAACGGGCGTTCGCCCGCTGGGATCCGCACCCCATAGCCGCCGCCTCGATCGGGCAGGTGCACCGCGCGGTCACTCTCGACGGCCGCGCGGTCGCCGTCAAGGTCCAGTACCCGGGCATCGCCGAGACCATCGCCGCCGACCTACGCAACGTCGCGTTGCTGCGCCGGTTGCTGCGCATCGCCGCGCCGGCCCAGGATGTCGACGCGCTGCTGAACGAGCTGCGGGACCGGGTCGGAGAGGAACTCGACTACCGCCGCGAGGCCGCCAGCCAGCGCCTGATGGCCGCCTACTACGACGGCCATCCCACCATTTACATCCCTGGGATCGTCGGCGAGCTGTCCACCCGCAGGCTGGTGACCAGCGAGCTATCCGGCGGAGTCCGCTTCGCCGAACTTGCCGCCTGGCCCCAGCACGAACGCGACCTGGCCGCGGAGACCATCTACCGCTTCGTCTTCCGCAGCCTGTACGAAGTGCGCGCCTTCAACGGCGACCCGCACCCGGGCAACTACCTGTTCCACCGCGGCGGCCGGGTCACCTTCCTCGACTTCGGGCTCGTCAGGCACTTCACCCCCGCCGAACTGCAGCCGCTCATGCGGATGGCCCGCACCATATGCGTCGAGCACGACCCCGAGGCATTCCGCCGCAGCCTGGAGAACGCCGGATTCCTGCGCCCAGGCGCGCCGCTCAGTACCCAGGCGATCGTCGAGCACCTGGCTGTCTTCTACGACACGATCCGCGAACCAGGACCGCTGACCATCACCAGCGACTACGCATCCTCGGTCGTGCGCCGCTTCTTCGACCTGCGCAGCCCGGTCGCCGACTACATCAGCGTCCCGCGGCCATACGTGATCCTCCAGCGCATCAACCTCGGCCTGTTCGCGGTGCTCGGCGAGCTGTCCGCCACCGCCGACTGGCGCGCCATCTCCGAGGAAATCTGGCCTTTCGTCCACGGCCCCGCCTCCACCCCGATGGGAGAGGCCGAGGCGGCGTGGCTGGCACGCCGCCAGGCGGCTGCGGCATGACTGCCCCAACCCTCACCGCCGCGGGTCACCGCACCGGCCGAGCTCTCCGCCAGCCGGGGCGCGGCGGCTGGCCCGGGCATGAGGCCACCCCGTTCGGATGAATTAAAAATCTACTATCTGTATTAGTAGAAAGATCGGCTCTCTGCGAGGGCTGTCACGCGGGCGGGACACCTGGGCCTGCGGGCCCGCGGCTAGCTGACCTGGCGAATGAAGGAGATCCCCAAGTGACTGCGACAACGCCCGGCTATCAGTTCCTACCAGCAGGATTGCCGCGGCTGGCCGCCGGCAACTGGCAGGTCGCCCCGGCACGATCGCATGCGACGTTTGCCGCCCGAGCGGCCGGCCGGTCCGTGCGCGGGCATCTGCCCCTGACCGGCCGGGTGGTTATTACCGAGCCCATCGAGGATTCCACCGCGCGGCTGGCCGCCAGGACGAGCGCCATCAGCACCGGGTCACCCCTGCTTGACCGGCTGCTGGCCGGGCCCGGCTTCTTGGACGCCGGGGCCTTCCCGGAGGTCAGCTTCCGGTCCGAGCTGCTGGCCTGGGTTCCGGCCGGATGGCGGGCCGTCGGCCACCTGCAGGTCAAGGACACGGAGCACGAACTGGCCTGCCGGTTCGATCCGTGCCTTGATGACCTGCGGCCGGGCGGACCGCAGCAACTCCTTATCGCCTGCAGCTGGGTCATCGACTCGCGGTGGATAACCCGCCAGTGGATCCCCGGTCTTGACCGCCGCATCGTGATGACGTGCTCATTGTCCCTCCAACCGGACATATGAGCGCGCCTGCTGATCGCCGGACCGGCTCCTCGGGGCAGTGTGATACACGTCGCACCCCTCCTGCGCCCTTCTGCTGAACCCACCAGTTCTCCTATGCGTGTTAGTAGTTGAATGCGCAACTAAGCCGCCCAGTGCCGGCACCAGGCCCACCGGGACGGTCGTGACTACAGGAGGACATCAATGTTTGCTCGTCTTAGCCAATCGCAGCCGGCACAGGGCGCGGACGTGATCGCCCGCGCGATGGGCGCCCTGGCGCTGATCGCACTGGCGGTGATCCACGTGGTCGACCTGCCGGCCACGCTGGGCCCGATCCCACTGGTCGGCATCGGGTACTTCGGGATCATCGTCGCGTCGCTCGGCGTCGCCGTGGCGCTCATCGCCCGGTCGCACTGGCTGGTCTGGGCGGCGGCCGGCGCCGTGGCCGTGATGGCTATGGGCGGATACGTACTGACCCGCGCCCTGCCGGGAGGATTCCTGGGCGATCACGGCGATGTCGGCAACTGGCGCTGCCCGCTGGGCATCGCCGCACTCAGCGTGGAGACGCTGATCATCCTGCTCATGGTGCTCGCCGCCTGGCTGGGCCGGGTCCCCGCCGTGAGCATGGCCGCGGAGCCCCGGCCCGCCGCGCGACCCGTGCCCCAGTACAGCCAGCCCGGATGATCAGGCCCTGGCCGGCCGGCCCACGGTGAGGTCAGGCCCGCCGCTAGACCCGCCAGATCCGCCCGGCATGCCGCCGGGCCACGGAAGGAGCACCAAGATGCGCATGTCCTCACCTGGCCCGCCCGGCCGCGCCAACGCGGCCCAGTGGCGGCGGTGGCTGTTCCCGGCTGCTATGGCCGCCGGCTTCGCGACGCTGCTGGCCCTGCCGCGCGGCGCAGCCCCGGGCACGGCGCTGAGCTACACCAGGTTCCTGGCTGATGTCGGCGCCGGGATGGTCCGCGCGGTGACCATCAGCCCGGCCGGCCAGGTCACCGGCAGCCTGGTCGGCGGGCACCCGTTCACCACCACCATCCCGGTCGCGCTCGGCGGCAACGGCCTCGCCGGTGACCTGGCCGCCCACCACGTCCAGGTCACCGCCACCACCGCCACGCCCTCCTCGCTGCTGTCGGTGCTGATCGGGCTGCTGCCGCTGCTGCTGTTCGGCGCACTGCTCTATATCGGCATCCGTAAGGTCCCCCTCTCGTCCAGCGGCGGCCTCGGCGGGCTGGGCGGCCTGGCCAAGGCCAAGGCGCGGGTCATCGACGCCGAACGGCCGGCCACCCGGTTCACCGACGTGGCCGGGTACACCACGGTGAAGACCGAGATCAGCGAGGTCGTCGACTATCTGCGCGACCCCGGCCGCTATCACCAGGCCGGGGCGCGCGGCCCGCACGGCGTGCTGATGGCCGGGCCACCCGGCACCGGCAAGACCCTGCTCGCCCGCGCGGTCGCCGGCGAGGCCCACGTGCCCTTCCTGTCGGTATCGGGCTCGGGTTTCGTGGAGATGTTCGTCGGCCTCGGGGCGGCTCGGGTCCGGGACCTGTTCGAGCAGGCCCGCACCCGCGCGCCGGCCATCGTGTTCATAGACGAGATCGATGCCCTCGGCGCCCGCCGCGATCAGGGCGGCATGGTCGGCAGCGACGAGCGGGAGCAGACCCTCAACCAACTCCTCGCCGAGATGGACGGGTTCGACCAGTGCGCCGGGGTCGTGGTGCTGGCCGCCACCAACCGGCCGGACGCCCTGGACCCCGCGCTGCGCCGTCCCGGCCGGTTCGACCGCGAGGTCATCGTCCCGCTGCCCGACCGGGCCGAACGCAGCGCCATCCTGGCCTGCCACGCCCGCGGCAAGAACCTCGGCCCGGACGCCGACCTCGGCCAGGTCGCCGCCGCCACCCCCGGATTCTCCGGCGCGGACCTGGCCAACCTGATCAACGAGGCCGCCGTCACCGCGGTCCGGGGCGGCCGCATCACCCTCACCGCCGCCGACTTCGACGGTGCCCGCGATCGCGTGCTGCTCGGCACCCGCCGCAGCAGCCCGCTGGCCCCCGGCGAACTCGCCACCGTCGCCATCCACGAGGCCGGCCACGCCCTGGTCGCCACGTTGTCCCCGCACGCCGACCCGGTCAGCCGGGTCACCGTCCTGGGCGCCGGGCAGGCCCTCGGGCTGACCGAGATGCTGCCCGCCGACGACCGGCGGCTGTACGGGGAAAGGTACCTGGCCGACACCCTTGCCGTCCGCCTCGGCGGCCGGGCCGCCGAACGCCTGATCTGCGGTGAGGCATCCACCGGCGCAGCCGACGACCTGGCCTCCGCGACCGCCCTGGCTACCCAGATGGTCCGGGAGTTCGGCCTGAGCGAGGCGATCGGTCCGGTCGGCTACAGCGGCCCGCCCGCCGGCTATGCCGCGCTGGCCGGCTCACGCGGTTACTCCGAGCACACCCAGTGGCTGGTCGACCAGGAAGTCGCCGCCTTGCTGACCAAGGCGGAAACCCGGGCGCGGGACCTGCTCACCAGCCACCGGGAGGCCCTCGCCCAGCTCACGGCCGCCCTGCTGGAGCAGGAAACCGTCACCGGGGACCAGGTCCGGGCCCTCGCCTGGGCGGCCATGAGCGCGGCGAGTGAACCATCTTTATCTACTAACCGTATTAGTAGATGAAGCATCATCAATATCACAAGGAGCTAACCATGCGACACCCGAGAATAATCATCGCCAGCATCAGCCTGGCCGCAGCGGCCGCCATCGGCGGCGGTATCACCGCCGCCGCGGCGACTAGCTCACATGCCAGCAGCAGCCCCGCCGCCAGCCAGAATGCCGCGGCTACCGTGCGCACCGTGCAGGCGAGCGTCGCGGGCAAGACCGAGACCATCCTGGTCAACAGCCAAGGCCTGCCGCTGTACTACTACCTGAACGACACGTCGGCGAAGTCGCTGGTCACCGGCGGGCTGGCGGCGCTGTGGCCGCCGCTGACATCGGCGTCACCCGCCGCCACCGGGCTGACCGGCAAGCTCGCCGCGGTCAGCGACGCCCACGGCGACCAGGTCGCCTACAACGGTCACCTGCTGTACACCTTCGTCGACGATCACGCCGGCCAGGTGACCGGCCAGGGAGTGCAGGGCTTCTTCGTGGCCACCCCCGGCCTCACGTCGCTCGCCGGGTCCTCGGCGTCGGCGGGCATGACCCCGGCGGGTACGACCCCGGCGGGCACGACCCCGGCCGCTCCGTCCGGCAACGGTTACGGCTACTGAAGCGGCCTGGTGCCCCGGTCGGCTGACTCCGTTCGCTCAGACGGTGCCAGCGGCCGAGGCCCGGACGGACAGAGGCCTCGGACAGGCAGACATGACAATCACCAGACTCGCAGCAGCGGGCACCCGCCGGACCTGGTTCCGGCGGGCACCGCGGTGCCTCCCCGGCACCGGCACTGACCCGGCACGTAGACGCCGGGGAAGCAAGCACGTGGCCCGCACGGCGGCCGCCAGTGTCGCGCTGGCGGCGGTGACGGCGCTGACGGTCGCCGGGATGGCCGAACGGACCACGGTGGCCGCATCGTTCACGGTGCTTGGCCACCTGCAGTGGCTCTGGATCGCGGCCGCCTTCCTGCTTGAATCCGTCTCCATGGCCGCGCTCGCGATCATGCTGCGCAAGCTGCTCGCAGCGGGCGGCGCCAGCGTGGGCATCCGGCCGATGTTGGCCACCGCCTATGCGGCCAACGCGGTATCGGTCTCGGTTCCGCTGGCCGGACCCGCACTGGCCACGGCCTTCACCTTCCGCCGTTTCACCCGGCAGGGCGCGGATGCCCCGCTGGCCGGCTGGTCGCTGCTGGCCGGCGGGATGATCTCCTCGGCCGCGGCAGCCCTCATCGTGGTCGGCGGCGGGCTGGCGTCGGGGAACATCCTGGTCACAGCCGTCACCGTTCCCGCTGGCGTGCTCGCCGTCGCCGTCCTCGTCGCGGCGGTCGCGGCCGTGCGCCGCCCGGGGCTGCGCGGCGCGCTCGAGCGGGCGGCGGGATGGATGCTCCGGCAAGGATCCCGGATGCTGCGCTGGCCTGCCGCCGAGCCCGGCCAGACCATCGGGGCCTGGGCGCAGCGACTGGGCTCACTCCGGCTTCCCCCATCCGGCTGGCTGACGGCGACCGGCCTGGCCCTGGCCAACTGGCTCGCCGACGCGGCGGTCCTCGCCGTGAGCATCCGCGCCGCAGGCGCCACCGTCCCCTGGCACGATCTTCTACTGGTCTACGGCTCAGGCATCGCCGCGCAGAGCCTCAACATCACGCCCGGCGGGCTGGGGGTCGCCGAGGGAGCGCTCAGCCTGGCCCTGGTGGCTACCGGTCTGGGTACCAGCCAGGCCCTGGCTGCGGTGCTGCTCTACCGCCTCGCCAGTTTCTGGCTGGTCGCACTGGCCGGATGGCTGGTCGTGTTCTGGCTGCGGCGTCCGCGCGCCCGGCGCGGTCCTGAGCGCACGACCCAGGACCAGGGCACCGCCACCGCCGCTGACAGGCCAGCCACTGACAGGCCAGCCGGGCTGGGCGCTCACGAGCTGGTGCTGCTGCACGGGCAGCCCGGCTCGCCCACCGACTGGCAGCAGGTCGCCGGACGGCTGCCCGTCCAGTTCCACGCCGTCGCAGCTGACCGGCCGGGATACGGCTCCAGCCAGCTTCCGGCCGGCGGGTTCGCCGCGAACGCCCGCGCCGTCCTGGACGACCTGGACTCACGCGGCATCACGCGCGCGGTGCTGGTGGGGCACTCCTACGGCGGCGGGGTAGCGCTGTCGGCGGCAGGCCTGGCGCCCGGCCGGGTGGAGGCGGTAGTCCTGCTCGCGAGCGTCGGCCCGGGGTGCGTGACCGGCTGGGACAGGCTGCTCGCCGCACCGGGCGCCGGCCCGCTGTGCGCGCAGGTGGCGTGGCGGCTGACGCCATGGATGGCGCGGGCCCGGCTGGCCTGGATCGCCCGGCGGCGGGGCCGACCGCTGCAGCCGGACGAGCATGTCAACTGGCAGGTCTGGGGCCATGCGGGCCGCGGACGCCGCCCGCTATGGCGCACCTTCCTGACCGAGCAGCGAGCCTTGCTGCGCGAGCTCGACGAGCTGGAGCAGGCTATCGCGTCGGTCCGGGCGCCGGTTCTCGTGCTCGCCGACCCCAAGGACACCGTGGTTCCCTTCGACACCGCCCGCCGGCTGGCGTGCGCCCTGCCGGATGCCCGCCTGCAGCTCGTCGAGGGCGCGGGTCATCACCTGCCCAGGCGAGCCGCAGAAACCGTCGCCGATGCGATCGCGGCGTTCCTGGCCGCGGCCCAGATCACTGACGTCCCGATCACTCAGCCAGCAGTGACGTGAACATCTCGCGGGTCCTATCCGTGTTAGTAGGCCGGGGCCGGGGCCGGGAGCGCGGCGGGCCCCGGCCATGCAGCCGGAAGAGGGGAAGATCAGGTGGCAAACACCCGTCACGACCGTGCGGGCGGCACGTCAGCCAGACCGCAGCGAGGCCCTCGGGCCAAGCTGCGCGCCCGCGAGCGGATCGCAGCCGAACGGGCCGCCCGCAAGCGCGCCGAAGCCCGTCGGCGGCTCCTGACGGCGATCGCGGCGGTCACCGCGGTGCTGGCCATCGTGGTGGCACTGGTCACGGTCAAGCTCACCTCTACCCCTGCCCGTGCAGTCGCCAGCGAATCGCAGGCGTCCTCCGTCGTCGTCCGGCAGGTCACAACCGTTCCGGCCGCCGTACTCACCAGAGGGGCCCTGGCCAGGCGATCACCCCGCTGCAGACGGTCAAGGCGTCCGGTCCGCCGCTGACCATCGGCGGTAAGCCAGCCATCGTCTTCGTCAGCGAGGAATCCTGCCCGTTCTGCGCGGCCGAACGCTGGTCACTGGCCGTCGCACCGTCCCATTTCGGCACCTGGAGCCACCTCGGTTCCACGACATCATCGGCCACCGATGTGTACCCGAACACCGCCACGCTCTCGTTCCGGACCACGGTCTACCGGAGCACGGAACTCACGCCGGACTTCGGCGGCGCGCCCGACGAACGAGGTGGACCGCAGCGGCAAGTTACCCCGCTGGCGCAGGTGCTGGTGCGCGCCGGTCCGTTGCCGCGGGATTCCCGGCGGCGCGGCCGGGGCTAGGGTGATGGCCGGGTCCTGCCGGAGGATCTGCTCCATGACGGCGCGCAGGTCCCGCGACGGGTCGATGCCGAGCTCGTCGGCCAGGACTCGCCGGGTCCGGGTGAACACCTTGAGCGCTTCGGCTTGCCGCCCGGCGTTGAACAGGGCGGTCATCAATTGACCCACGAGCCGCTCCCGGGCGGGGTGCCTCTGCCACGATGGGCTGCAGGTCCGCGGCGACTTGCTCGTACCGGCCCAGAGTGAGCATCCGCTCGGCGCGCTCACCGACGGCGGCCAGGCGCAACTCGGTCAGCCGGGCCGCCTCGACTATCGTCCAGGCCTCACCAGCGAAGTCCGCCAGAGGCTCCGCGCGCCACAGGGCCAGCGCTTGGTCGTAGGCGGCGACCGCGTGCTCTGCGTCACCACAGCCACGGGCGCTCTGGATCAGGCCGGCGAACCGGTATGCGTCCACATCGCCCGGGTCGGCGCCGAGCCGGTAGCCGGCTCCGTCGCGGTGCACCAGCTCAGATGCGCCCCAGGCCGCTGAGCGCCCGGCGCAGCTTCGACACCCGCAACTGCAGTGCGTTGGCTGGGTCGTGCGGGAGGTCACCGGGATTCCAGAGTGCGTCGATGAGCGTCGTGATCGCTACGGCCTTGCCGGGGGACAGCGCGAGCAGGGCGAGCAGAGCGCGTTCGCCGCGGCCGGCGAGCGGTTGCGGCTTCGCCGGCAGTGCCGGCGTCCTCATCGCCGCTCGCGCCACCCAGGGACTCAGCGCCGCCGTCATGACTCCAGCCGCGCTCTCGCTCATCATGACCACCTACACGGGACGACAGCGCGCGAAGGGCCTCGCCCTGTGGGGAGCGGTCGGCAGCATGGGCGTCGCCGCGGGCGTGTTGTTCGGCGGCGCCCTGACGACCTGGGCGGGTTGGCAGACGGTTTTCTGGGTCAACGTGCCCGTCGGCGTGGCCGCCTTCGCCGCCTCGCTCGTCCTGCTGCCCAGGGACCAGGCCGAGCACGCGGGCCTGAGCCGGCTCGACCTTCCCGGCGGCGTCACCGTCATTGCCGGTCTGGGAACACTGCTGCTCGGCATCCAGGGAGCGAGCGAGCACGGCTGGACCTCCGGCCGCACCCTGCTGCTCCTCGCCGCGGCCGCCGCGATGCTGACCGCGTTCGTCATCATCGAGCGACGCGTCCGCTCACCGCTGGTGCCTCCGCGCACCTGGAAGGTGAAGACGCTCGTGTCAGGCACCAGCGTCATGCTCGGCACGACCGGCATCCTCGTCGGCGTCATCTTCCTCACCTCGATCTTCGTCCAGACCGTGCTCGGCTACTCCGCCCTTGAGACCGGTCTCTCGTTTCTGCCCCTGGCACTGGCCATGACGGCGGCCGCGCACGCCGCGAGTCACCTGACAACGAGGGCATCGGCCCGCGCCATCGCCGTCGCCGGTCTCGGCCTGTCCGTCATCGGGGCACTGCTGTTGTCCCGGGCGCCGGCCGGCGGGCATTACATCACCGACCTGCTGCCCGGCCTGCTGGTTCTCGGGTTCGGCGTCGGGCTGGTGTTCGTGTCCGTCTCTGTCACGGCGATGACCGGCATCCCGGCGCAGCACGCCGGCATGGCGTCGGGTTTCCTCATGACTGGACACGAGGTCGGCGCCGCCCTCGGTGTCGCCGTGGTGTCCGCCGTGGCCGCGACCGCAGGCAGCCTCACGAGCGCGGCCGCCGCCACCGACGCCTTCGGTCGCGGACTCACCGCGGCCGCAGTGCTCGCGGCAGTCGTCGCCGTGGTCGCCTTCGCGACGATGCCGGCGACGCGCCGCTGGCTCGAAGACCTCTGAACCACCGAAAGTTATGTTGAGCTCGGCGCAGTCCGCGATCCTGCTGACCCCCGCTCACCCTCAACTCACAGACACCATGACAAGCAGGGCCATCGGGCGCGTTCACATAATCCCCAGCTCCACATAACCGGGGAAATGTTGAGCTCAACATTTCCCGCGCTGGGGACACCGGCGCATCCAGGGTGAGCTCCTCGGGCTCGGGCACCGCATCGGCGCGGGCACGATCCGGCGGATCCTGGCCGCCGCCGGGCTCACGCCCGCACCCTGGCGGGCGTCACCGACCTGGCGGCAGTTCCTGGCCTCCCAGGCATCCGGGATCCTGGCGTGCGACTTCCTGCACGTTGACACCGTGTTCCTCAGGCGCCTGTACGTCTTCTTCGCCATGGAGATCCAGACTCGCCGAGTGCATATCCTGGGCGTCACCGCCCACCCCACCGGGGCATGGACCGCTCAGCAGGCCCGTAACCTGCTCATGGACCTCGGCGAACGCGCCGCCCGGTTCAGGTTCTTGATCCGCGACCGCGACAGCAAGTTCACCGCGGCGTTCGACCAGGTGCTCGTCGGCAACGGCACGCGGATCACCAAAACGCCGGCCCGGTCACCCCTGGCGAACTCCTTTGCGGAGCGGTATGTGGGAACACTACGGCGTGAGTGCCTTGACCACCTCCTGATCTACGGCGAACAGCATCTCCAGCGGACTTTGACCGAGTACGCGCGGCAGTATAACGAGCATCCGCCGCACCAGTCGCGGGAACAACGACCTCCGCTGCACGAGCCCGGCGACGCGGTCGATGTGACCGCTCGGATCAAGCGCAGACACATCGTCCAGGGCCTGATCAGCGAGTACCGAAGGGCAGCCTAACGGGCACAGAAAACACCAGCTCAGAGCGATTGCGCAAGTTCTGGCACGGCACACCGTGCGGGCCGGTGCTCTGCAGCCGCGCAGACAGCACCAAAAGCGTATTCGCCATATTACTCTCAGTGAGGAGAACCGCGAGATGTAGGCCATGCTGCCCGGCAACTGGCCCCGCGTGCCGGACGGCGCATCCGCCCGGCACGGTCAGCGCAGTCCGGCCTCGGGCACGCGACCTGGCGCCGCAGCACCGTGACCTCGTGCCGAAGGACCAAGATCTCCGCGTCCTTGGCGGCGTCACCGCTCGCCCAGCAGCGCCAGCCAGCCGGACACCCTGACCATGAACAGGTAGACAAGATGGATGAGCACGAGCGCCGAGCGCCAAGTAGCAGGTCAGACCCTCGCGCAGGATTTTGGCACGGCACACGGCTGGGCGGCGGAGCCCAGGATCACCGCTGGGCCTGCTCAGCCCGCGCCGAGTGCGTGCTGGAGCAGCGGCCAGGCGTGGTGCAGATCCCGTTGCCAGTACGGCCAGTCGTGCGTGCCCGGGCCGTAGAAGTCGAACTGAGCCGGGATCTTCAGCGCGCGCAATCGCTGGGCAAGAGCCGCGTTTTCCGCGGCGAGCGACGATTCGATCGTGCTGGCCGCCGTGCCGGCGGGATCTAGCGGTCCGGGCTGCCCGTTGCCGACCGCCACGAACAGCTGCGTGCCGCGCAGTCTGGGCGCCAGGTCATACGGGTTGTGCGCGGCCCACACGGCAGAATCGCCGCGCGGGTCGCCCCACAGGTGATCGGGGTCCTCACCCTGGGAGCGGACCAGGTCCACGTATCGCATCGGCTCCTGCGGGGTCAGGCGCGTGTCGACGATCCCGCTGAAGGACGCGGCGGCGCGGAACAGGCCGGGGTGGCGGGCCGCGTAGGCCAGGGCGCCCAGGCCGCCCATCGACGCGCCGGCGACCGCCATGACCGGGCCGGCCCGGTAGTCCCGCTCGAGGATCCGCCGCAGTTCGGCCAGGTGGAACGTTTCCCAGCGCGGCCCGGTCAGCCAGTCGGAGTAGAAACCCGCCTTTCCGCCATCGGGCATCACCACGAGCACATCGCTGTGCGCGGTCAGCGCCTCGACGTCGGTCGACCGAGTCCAGCTCTGATAGGTGTCACAACAGCCATGCAGCAGGTAAAGAACCGGCCAGCGGCCCCCGGGCCGCACCGAGTAATGCACGGGAAGCAGCAACCGGACCTTCACCGTCCCGCCGAGTGCGGGCGAGGCGACGGTAAGGTCTCGCATCCGGGCCGACAGCACGGTCGTCGCCACGACCCGCAGCTGCCCAACACCCCCCGCAGACCGAGTCCCCGGCTGCGCCTTCGTGCCCCCGCCGCAGGCGGCACCGAGCACGACGATGACGGCGAGCACCGCCGGCCACGCCACACGCATCGGCGCGGACCACCTGCAAAGCGGTGACCATCCACTCGCCACACCAGAAAGTCTCTCCTTCCGGCGCCGGCCCGGCAAGGACGGGCGACCGCCTGGCGGCCCTTCGGGCCCCGGGGAACAACAGATCGCCGGGTGAACAGCGATCGGGCAGGACGGCTGGATGACCTTGCTGCCTGCACCCCTCCACCGCCGGGCGAGGCGGGCCTT
>WNGK01002409.1_pt1 | contig 20258 bp, 17 predicted proteins | sample 5400601 | NCBI WGS metagenome assembly WNGK01 (sample SAMN13153376, study PRJNA577476) | soil metagenome | isolation source: 60 cm soil or saprolite under Garry oak tree replicate 1 | place: USA:California | collected 2016-06-15
ATAGCGCTCGCGCAATTGCGCTTCGCGTCGCAGGCTCGATGTCCCGATACTGCTGCCCGCGGCAAGCTCGGCGAGCGATCGCCCCTGCGTCGAGACCAGCGCATCGCGGGGATCTTCGCGCGTCATGATCGCCGCCAGCGCGAACCCGGCAGGCAGATCCATCGGAACATCCTTGAGCGAGTGCACGGCCAGATCGGCGCGGCCTTCGCTCATCGCCTGCTCGAGCTCCTTGATGAACAGCCCCTTGCCACCGATGTCGGCGAGAGACTTGTCGAGAATCCTGTCACCCTGCGTGGTGACTCCGAGCATCTCGACCTTGCACGCAGGATAGAGCTCGATCAGGCGCGCGGCAACGTGGCGCGCCTGCCACATCGCCAGCGCCGACTCGCGCGTGGCAATGATGAGCTTCGCCGGCGGTGCGGGCGCAGGAGGCATCGGGACGGATAAGATACGCGGTATCGAATCGGCGCTACACCCGGCGACGGAACCAGCCCGTTACCGACAGACGCTCGCGCGTTGTCGGCAGCACCTCGTGCTCGAAGCGCTCGGACAGAAAGCACACGAATGTTCCGCCGAGCGGCAGCACGTCGCGCGGCTCGCCGTCGCGATAGATGCGCAGGGCTCCACCGTCCTCCTCCTTCCAGCCGTCGTTGAGATAGAGCACGCACGACAGCGCCCGCGCGCCCGAGGACATGCGATCGCGAAACTGATCGCGGTGCCGGCGATAGAAGCCGCCGGCCGGATAGAGCGCGTAGTGGCATTCGAACTCGCAAAGACCCATGTATAGCGTTCGATTGAGCTCGACGCGCAGCGAGCGCATTGCCTGCCAGAATGAGCGCTCCGCAATCGCCGGGACGCGTTCGTCGAGCCACAAGGTGCGATCGCCGCGTATGTCGGAGCGCGCCACGCGCCCGGCGCCCCGCCCGACCGCCGCGACCCGGAACTCGCCTGCCGCGTCGCGCAGCCGCGCCTCGCCGGCGAGCGCTGAGATCGCTCTTGCCGGCAGGAAGTCGGGCACGACCGCGAGCGCGTCATGCGCCAGCGCGTCGCAGATGTCGGTGGCGGACGATGCGCTCACTTCGCCGAATCCGTCTGCAGGATGCCTAATTCGGCGTGGATGGGACGGGGCATGAACAACCTCCGGAAACAGCAGCGCTATTTTATAATGGCTTCGCGCGCAGTGCGACTGCCGCTGGAACGTCATTTCATCCACGAGATTCAAATGCGCATCGTAATCACCGGTGGCGCCGGCTTCCTTGGCCGGCGCCTGGCCAGAAAGATACTCGATGCCGGTCGCTTGACCGACGCGAGCGGCATCGTCCGCGACGTGCGCGAGCTCATCCTTCTTGATGTCGTGCCGGCTGAAATCGACGACTCGCGGGTACGCATGGTTACCGGCGATCTCGCCGATCCCGCTGTCATTGCAGGCGCGGTTGCTGCAGACACCGATTCGATCTTTCATCTCGCTGCGGTGGTCAGCGGACAGGCCGAGGCGGAGTTCGATGTCGGCATGCGGGTCAACCTCGATGCGACGCGCGCGCTGCTGGAGCGCTGCCGCAAGCTCGCGCGCCCACCGAAGCTCGTTTTTACAAGCTCGCTTGCCGTGTTCGGCGGAGCGTTGCCCGATCCAGTGCCGGACGACGCGCCGCTCATGCCGCAGACGTCTTATGGCACACAAAAAGCCATCGGCGAGCTTTTGGTCTACGACATGACGCGCAAAGGCTATATCGATGGTCGAAGCCTGCGTTTGCCGACGGTGACCGTGCGCCCCGGCAAGCCGAACAAGGCTGCCTCGTCCTTCGCCAGCGGAATCGTCCGCGAGCCCCTCGCGGGCATCGACGCGATGTGTCCGGTGGCGCCGACGACCGCGATGTGGGTGTCATCGCCGCGTGCGATCATCGCCAACCTCGTGCTCGGACACGAAGTCCCGGCATCGAAATTCCGCGCCACACGCTCGGTCAACGTGCCCGGAATACGCGTCCCGGTGCGCGACATGGTCGCGGCATTGCGCAAGGTCGCGGGCGACGCGGTTGCGTCGCGCGTCAAGTGGCAGCTCGATCCGGCGATCGACAAGATCGTTGCGACGTGGCCGTCGAGCTACGCGCCCGAGCTCGGGCCGTCGCTCGGAATGCGCACCGATCCCGACTTTGAAAGCATCGTGCGTGCGTACATCGCCGACGACATGCCGCGAAGCTAGCGATTCCGGGAACTGCAACAGCAGATTCCCCCCCCCGGCTTCCGCGGGGGTCGGAACGACAGCCACGATTGTCATCCCGAGGCGAAGCCGAGGGATCCGCTTTCCCGGTCGCTTGGGCCCTACGCCGGAGCCATGACAGGCTCTGCCTCGACTTCGCGCATCGCCATGACAAAGAGTTCAGGCCCAGCCGTTTTCAACAGCGTCGCATCGGACAGCATGCGTCGCCACGTCCGCGCTCCGGGTGCGCCGTGATAAAGGCCCAGGGTGTGACGCGTAATCGCGCGCAAACTGACCCCACGCGCCAATTGCTTCTGCGCATATGGAACAAGCGCCTCGACGACTTCGGCGCGTGACCGCACGCCCGCGCTGCCCTCGAAGCACAGCGCATCGAGCTGGGCCAGCAGATACGGATGGTGATAAGCAATGCGCCCCAGCATCACCCCGTCGAGGTGCTCCAGCTCGCGGGCGATCGCCTCGCGGGTGACAAAGCCGCCGTTGATCACAAACGCGAGGTCCGGAAACTCGCGCTTGAGCCGGTGCACGACGTCGTAGCGCAGCGGCGGGACTTCGCGGTTTTCCTTGGGCGAGAGCCCCTTGAGCACGGCATTTCGCGCGTGAACGATAAAGGCGCTCGCGCCGGCGGCGTCGACCGTTCCGACAAAGTCGCGAACAAACCCGTAGTCCTCGCTGGCGTCGAGGCCGGTGCGATGCTTGACCGTCACCGGCAACGCCGTCGCGTCGCGCATGGCCTTGACACAGTCGGCGACCAGCACCGGCTCCGTCATCAGGCAGGCGCCGAAGCTTCCTGTCTGCACGCGCTCGCTCGGGCAGCCGACGTTCAAGTTGATTTCGTCGTAGCCCCACGCTTCCCCCATCCGCGCGCAGGCCGCAAGCGCGTCCGAGTCGCTGCCGCCGAGCTGCAGTGCCAGCGGATGTTCGGCGGGATCGAAGTCCAGATGCCGCGCAACGTCGCGGTGCACGAGCGCACCGGTCGTGATCATCTCGGTGTAAAGACGCGCATGCGGCGTGATCAGACGCAGGAAGTACCGACAGTGGCGGTCGGTCCAGTCCATCATTGGCGCCACGCACAAGCGGTGCGCTAGGTCATTCATGCGTCCGACCTAAGGCGCAACCTCAAACGCTTCGTGCGAATCGGTATCGAAGCTCAGGCCCTTGGGAAGGGGGACGATGGCCGATTGGACGGACCCGCCCGCGACGTGGATCCTATTGCCCAGTGCGGCCATGATGCACTCGTGCCGCGGCAGGAGCATGGGGGGCAGCTGCCACCAGGTGTCGCTCGCCGGATCGTAGGCCTCGAACGCGCGATATGCCGCCAGGTATTTGTCGTCCTGCACTTCGCCGCCGGCCGCGTAGATGATGCCGTTCAAATTCGCCGTGTTAAGCCCGCTGCGCGCCGTCGGCATGGGTGTCTTGGTGACCCAGGAATCCGCCGCTGGATCGTAGGCCTGCACCAGGTTGGTGTTCCCCGGGAACCCGATGATGAACGCCCCGCTGAGCCTCCCGCCGATGACGTAGATCTTGCCGTTCACGGCCTCGCCGCCCATGTGGTTGCAGGGCGTGGGCATCGGCGCACGCGCGCGCCACTTGTTCGTGGCCGGATCGTATTCCTCCACGGTGCTCAAGGATCGTTGCGGTTGGCGCGGACGGATCACCGGGGCGCTTGCATCGGGCGTCGGTCCCGCGCCGCCAATCACGTAAATTTTCCCGCCCACGACAGCGGCAACGCCGCCACCGCGCGCGGTCGGCATCGTGGCCAGCGAGCGCCAGCCGTCCGTCGCCGGATCGTATTCCCAGGCTTCGTTGACCGGGTTCCAGCCCGGCGGCCCCGACGCAGGGAGGTCGAAGCCGCCGAACAGGACCATTTTTCCGTTCAGCACGGTGACCACCGCGTGGTGGACCGGATGCGGCATCGGCTTCTTCTGAGTCCACGCGTCGCCGGCAGGATCGTACTCGTACATGAGGCCGGCCGGCTTGAAGCCGGGCAGTTGCCCCTGGGAGGCGTAGATCTTGCCGTTGATCGCGGCGCCCAACAACTCTCCGGTGGCTTGGGGAAACGGCGCTAGCCTGATCCACTTTCCCTGCGGAGGTCCCACCGCGTTGCGCGGTGCGGCCGGCGCAGCCGCGGGTTGGGCACGCAACCCCGCTCCCTTGAAGGTTCCCACGATCTCTTGGCCGGCGGCCGCCGCCATTAGTCCCAGGCCAGAGGCCATAAATTTTCTTCTATGCATGCCGTTCACCTCCCCTCATTTCCCGTTCAGACGGTCCCGTCTGCGGACGCCGCCATGTCGTTGCCGCTGGCTCGACGCGCTTGATGATTTCCGTAACCACCTTTCGGGCGCTGATCTGTATCGGCCATCGCTTCTCTTTGATCCGCCAGGCAATGAACTTACGCTGCCGAGTCGGCTCGCGCAGGCGGTACGAGCGAGTCTTGCAGAGCGTTCCCGGTTACACGCCACGGCCATGGCACATGCCGCGATAGTATCCCCAGCATAGCAAATCGCGATTGGTGCCGCGCAATCCGCGGTGTTCTAATGAGAGGTTCTGAGTAAGCATCTCGCGGCGGGCCGGTTGATGCAGCGGCCTTCCAGCAGCTTCGGTCGATGGTCAAGAGGAGACTTGCGCAATGAAGCAGATCAGTATCGGCATCATCGGCACGGGCTGGTGCGGCGGCATCCGCGCGCTGACCTGCGCCGCGAACCCTTTGGTGAAAAGCCTGCACCTGGCAGAGATCCGCCCCGAGCGCCTGGCCGAAGTGGCCAAGGCGACCGCTGCCCGCACCGCAGTAACTGATTATCGTCAGCTGCTCGCCATCGCGGAGATCGAAGCGGTATATGTTTCGGCGACGCCGGAGACCACGCATTACTCGATGGCGCGGGATTGTCTCGCCGCAGGCAAGCATGTATTTCTCGAGAAGCCCGTTGCCCTGGAGCTCTCCGAAGCCGACGAGCTCATCGCCTTGGCGCGGGAGCGCAAGCTGAAGTTCACCATCGGCTACTCGCAGCGGTTCAACCCCAAGTTCGCCTACGTCAGGAAATCGATTCGCGATGGCTCCATCGGCCGGCCGGTGAGCGCGCTGGTGAGCCGCCACATCACCCGCAACCTCGGCAAGAAAATCAGCGGCCGCATCAAACTGTCCCCGGCTGCAATGGAAGCGACCCACGACCTGGATTTTGTGCTGTGGTGTCTGGAGCCGGCAAAGCCCCTGCGAGTCTACTCGCAGACGAATTTCGGCACGATGCGCGAGACCAGCGGCGCGCCCATTCCGGACACGCAGTGGATCACGGTGACGATGGACAGCGGCGTGTCGTTCGTGATCGGCGCGGGCTGGACTCTGCCACCGGGGTATCCGAATTTCTCGACGACCTGGATCGAATTTATCGGCACCGAGGGCGCCGTCATGGTCGACGACAGCCATCGCGACGTGGCCTTGAACACCATGGACAAAGGCATGGTCCTGCCGATGTCGACGATGCCGGGAGAAGCGGTTGACCACACTTACGCCGGCCCTATGGCCGCCGAGACGATCCATTTCCTGGAGGCAGTCGCGTTGGACCGGCCTGTGCTGGTGACGCCGGAGCATGCTCGGATGGTGATGGAGGTTTACATCGCGGCAGACCTCTCGGCCGAAACCAACCAGCCGGTGTCGTTGCCGCTCGCCGACTCCAAGAAAGTACGCGCGGTCGCCTAGCAGCCTGTTGAAAAACCGTTCATGGTTCGGACGAATACCGCAGGGCGCTGTAGATTTTCAACAACCTGTTAGGTCGCGACGTCGGTGAAAAAGAACCCCAAGCGCATCGGTCTCGGCATCATCGGCGCCGGCCGGGTCGGGTTGTTTCGCGGAGAAGTCGCAGCGCGACATCCCCAGGTCGACTTCATCGGGCTCGCGGAGACCAAGCCGGATCGGGCCAAATTCGTCGCCGACAAGCTTGGCGCCGATTTCGTGACCTCCGACTATCGGGAGCTCCTCGCGCGACCCGAGGTGACGGCGGCGATCATCGCCACCGACGAGCATTTGCATGTCGGTCCTATTCTTGCCGCGGTCGAGCGAGGGCTATCGTTGCTTATCGAGAAACCGCTCGCGACCGAACTGGCCGAGTCGGAGCGCGTCCTTGAGGCGATTCAGAAGTCCGGCGTCGATGCGGTCGTCGGGTATACGCAGCGCTTCCGCCGGCGCTGGCTTACGGCGAAGGAAAAAGTCCGGACCGGCCAGCTCGGCGACGTGACATTGGTGACGTCACGAGCGTTCATGAACCGGCTCGTGGCGCTGGACAACTACCAGCGCACGAACGATCCGAGCGAGATCTCGCCCATGGTGATTTCGGGCACCCATGCGCTGGATATCGTCATGTGGATGATGGAAACGAAACGTCCGGTGGAAGTCTATGCACGCTCGATAGACAAGGCACTCGGGCCGCTTTGCAACGGCATCGACGCCACCGCAGGCATGATCACATTCGAGGACGGAAGCCTTTACCACGCGTCCATATCGTGGGCGCTTCCCGTCGTCTGGCCAGCCGCCGTGTATAGCCTCGACGTCGGCATCGTCGGTACGGAAGGCGTGCTCACCATCGACGACACACACCGCGACATCGTCCTTGCGACCAACATTTCGCAGGGCGAAGGTTACGCGCCCGACGCGAGCCGGCGCGTCGATTTTCTCGGCAGCTATCCCCCGGGCGACATGGCTCTCGGCGAGCTGCGCGGCCCGATGCGCGAGGAAACGGAACAATGGCTTAACCGGCTGTCGATGGGTCTGCCGACGCAGCACGCTACCGCGGCGGAGGCGCACAATCGGTTGATGCTGACCAAGGCGTTCGATTTATCGGCGAGGCTCAAGCGCGCGATACCGCTTCCGATCGGCGCGAGCGACGCAAAGCAGTGGCAAGGACTGTTGGCGGCAGGATAGAGAGCGCAAGGAGGAGAAATGAGTAAGCTGACGCCGACGGCGTTGGTCTCGCTGGTGTTGGTGTTGTTTTCAGCGCTTGCATTCGGGCAGGCGAGCTATCCCAACCGACCCGTCAAGATGATCGTCCCGTTCGCCCCGGGCGGCGCGTCGGACTTCGTGGCGCGCATCATTTCTCCGAAGCTCGGCGAGATGCTCGGGCAGCAGATCGTCATCGAGAATCGGCCGGGCGCATCGGGCAACATCGGCATGGATGCGGCCGCCAAGGCTCCTGCCGACGGCTACACGATATACCTGGGCAACATCGGCACGATCGCGATCAATCCGGCGATCTTTCAGAATCTGTCGATCAACCCGCAGAAGGACTTCACAGCGATCACGCTGGTCGCGGGTGTACCGAGCATCCTGATCGCCAACCCAAGCGTCCAAGCGAATACCGTCGCCGAACTCGTGGCGCTGGCGAAGTCGAAGCCGGGGGAGCTCAACTTCGCTTCCCCTGGGTCGAGCACACTGAACCGTTTGGAAATGGAACGGTTCATGAAGCTCGCCAAGCTGAATATTGTGCACATCCCCTACAAAGGCGGTGCCGGCCCCGCGGTAACCGGGATGCTCGGTGGTGAAACGCAGATCATGTTTGTGACGCTATCGTCGGCGATCAGCTTCATCCAGGCCGGAAGGCTCAAGGCACTCGGCATCTCGACAACCAAACGAATCGAGGCCTTGCCACAGGTGCCGACGATGATCGAAGCGGGATATCCCGAGATGGTCAGCAGTTCGTGGCAGGGCGTATTCGTTCCTGCGGGGACGCCACGCCCGATCGTCGACAAGCTCCATGCGGCGTTGCTCGCGACGATGGACTCGCCGGAGATCAAGCAACGCTTTGCCGGTGGCGGAGTAGACGTCGTGACCAGCAGGACCCCGGAAGACTTCGCATCGTTTGTCGCCGCCGAAACCGCGCGTTGGGGCAGGGTCGCAAAGGAATCCGGGGCGACGATAGACTAGGTTGGATCTGATCTGGAGGCGGCAAGATGGCAAATTTCGGCATGGTGGGACTGGATTGGCAGCAACGAGTCAACTGGGATCGGCTGCGCAATTACCGTCTGGACCGGGCGCGGGAGCGCATGAAGGCCCACGGACTGGGCGCGATGCTTCTCATGTACGACGAGAACGTCCGCTACGTGACGAGCACGCTTACTCCCGGCTGGAACCGGTTGAAGCCCGGACTGCGCTATGCGTTGCTGTGCGGTGACGACCCACCGGTGCTTTTCGAGCAGGGCGATCTCGGCGCGCACATTGCGCGCCATTCGCCATGGATTCCGAAGGAGAACATCCGCTGGTCGTACGCATGGATCAAAGGCGCGGCGGGCGCGGCTTCGCTCCAGCAGGTCACGAAGTTCACGAATGCCATCGTGAAGGAAATGAAGAAGAGTGGCGTCGCCGGAGCGAAGCTCGGCGTCGACTTCGTCGATATCAACATTATCCAGGTCTTCAAGGATGCAAAAATCGACTGGGTCGACGGCATGACGCCCATGATGGAGGCAAGAGCTGTCAAGAATGTCGATGAACAAGAATGCATGCGCATGGTCGGTGCAATCGGCGACGCCGCCCACTGGGAATGCATGAAATTCCTCAAACCCGGCCTCACCGAAAACAAGGTGACGGCGCATATCATGGAGTTTCTGTATTCGATCCCGGGCATGGAGGACGTCGAGGACGTCATCGTCTCCTCGGGTCTCAACACCTGGCCCAATTGGCGAAACTTCTCCGACCGGATCATCAAGCCCGGCGATATCGTGTTCATGGACTTGGCTGCCCTCACCTGGAACGGCTACAAGTCCTGCTACTACCGCACCTATTGCGTAGGCAAGGAGCCGACCCAGGAGCAGAAGGACTATTACGCAACGGCGCTCAAGTGGCTCTACGATTCGATCAAGGCGGTCAAGGTCGGCACCACCACGCGAGAGATCGCGATGCAATGGCCCTCGGCGAAGGAAGCCTGGGGTTATGAGGAAGAAGACCAGGCGGCGGCCAACCTGTGGGGCCACGGACTGGGCTTGGCACAGTACGACCCGCCCGTGATCTCGCGCATCTGGTCGCTCGACCATCCCGTCGAGATCAAGGAAGGGATGGTGTTCGCCCTCGAAACACAGCACGGCAAGACGCATCAGTGGGGCGTGCGCATCGAGGAGATGCTGATCGTGCACAAGGATCGCATCGAGATCATCTCCAATTTCCCGGTCGAGCAGATCACCGTTGTAGACCCGATACCGGGGTATTCAAGTTACGGGAAGGCGTAGATAGTGTTCCTGTCGAGAATAGAGGCTTGGGGCGGTAGGAGTTGTGCCCTCCCCTTCAAGGGGAGGGATAGGGTGGGGATGGGTTGGTCCGAAACATCACCCACCCCCCTCCCAACCTTCCCCCTGAGGGGGAAGGAGTTGCTGCAGGCGCGAAGCCTGGGATCGGATGGGATCAGGAACAACATCGATGAGTAAGCTCATCGTTTCCTTATCCGCGACCGAAGCCACCGAGGCCGACCGATTCGGGCCCAAGGCGGCGAACCTCGCCCGCCTCGGGCGCGCGGGCTTGCCCATTCCCGATGGCTTTTGCGTCGATGCGGAGGCCTATCGCGTTCAGGTAGCGGCATTGGGTCTCGCCGACGCCGCGCGCGGCGTGAGCTCCGCGGAACCTGCAATGGCGCGCCGCGCCGCGCTCGCGATGAAGCTCGGCCTCCTCGACCGACCGATCGTGCAGGAAGTGCTCGATCCACTGCTCGATGCGTGGCGAGCGCTCGTCGCGACGACCGGCGCACTCACGGTCGTGCGTTCCTCCGCGCTGGTCGAGGACCGTTTTGGATCGAGCTTCGCGGGACAGTTCGAAAGCTATCTCGGCTTGGAGGATGAGACCGACTTTGTCACCGCCGTGCGTTCATGCTGGGCAGCGCTGTGGTCGACGCGCGTACTGCGTTACATGGCAACGCACGACGCCGGTCCCGCGGACACTGCGATGGCGGTCCTCGTCCAGCCGCTCGTGTCGGCCCGTGTCGCCGGCGGCGGACTGAGCCGCACGGCGGACGGCGACATGGTCCTGAACGCGACCTGGGGACTCGGCTCGGCGATCGCCCAGGGCGAGGTCGTGCCGGATCGCATTGTCCTTCGCCGCGACGACCAAGGTGAAGTCACGCTCCACTACACCGTGCCCGGCCGGAAATTCCATCGCGTCGGGTGCATGCACGGTACGCGTTCCGTGCGGCGCGCGCTCGCGTCCAAGCCGTGCCTGGATCGCGCGCACGCAGTGGAACTCGGCCAATTGCTCCGGCAAGTCGAGGACATCCTGGGCATGCCGGTGGAAATCGAATGGGCGCTGGACGATGGAGGTTTCAAGCTGCTCCAGGCGCGGCCGCTGCACCTGGAACCGGCGCCTGCCCCCGACGAAATATGGCTGCGCCACCCGGGGCTCAACGGGCATCCGGCGGGCGTAGGCTGGGGCTCCGGGCGCGCGTGCGTGATCAACTGTGAATGCGAACTCGCCCGCGTCGCGCCTGGCGACATCCTGGTGACGAAGGTCGCCGGTCCGGCGTTGAGTCAGGTGCTCCCGCGCGTAGCCGGCGTGGTGGCGGAGCTCGGTGGCAGTACGTCTCATCTCGCTTCGCTCGCCCGCGAGCGCGGCATTCCGATGGTCCTGGGCGTGCTCGATGCCACACAACGCATCCCGGATGGGGTACAGATCGCCGTCGACGGTGTCGCCGGAGTCGTGCGCTGGATGCGCTGATGCACCGCCGCGAATTCCCATGCGCCCACGCGTGTTCATTACGCAGCCCATAGCGAAGAGCGCGATCGAACGCCTGCGCAGCGTGGCCGAGGTGGAATGGAACCCGGATGCGGTGCACATCATGACCAAAGACGAGCTTCGCGCTGCCGTGCGCGAGCACGATATCCTGTTCTGCCTGCTGCAGGACCGCGTCGATTACGATGTCATTGCCGCCAACGCGAACCTGCGTGCAGTTGCGTCGATGAAAATCACGCCATCCGATATCGACGTTGCCGCCGCGACGGCGCGGCGCATACCCGTCACCGTCATTCCGCCCATCGTGACCGAGGCGACAGCCGATTTGCATTTCGGGCTCCTGCTTGCCGTCGCCCGCCGGGTCGTCGAAGGCGATTGCCTGCTGCGCGCCGGCGTATTTCCGGGAGCGCAGTCGATCCACCTCGAGGGAGCGTTCGTCTGGGGCAAAACGATTGGGCTCGTCGGCGGCGGCGGACGCATCGGCCGTGCGGTGGCGCGGCGAGCGCGCGGGTTCTCGATGCGGATCCTCTACTGGGGCCCGCGGCGGATCGCGGAGAATGAAGAGCGGGAACTCGGCCTCAGCTACGTCTCGCTGGACGAGCTCCTGGCCGAGTCCGACTTTGTCTCGATCCACGCCCCGCTCAAGCCCGAGACGCATCATCTGATCGGTGCGCGCGAAATTGGGCTGATAAAACCGACCGCTTTTCTCGTCAACACGGCGCGCGGCCCGATCGTCGACGAGCGGGCGCTCGTTCGCGCGCTGACTGATCGGCGCATCGCCGGCGCGGGGCTCGACGTCTACGAGCACGAACCTCATGTGGAGGCGGCGCTGCTGACCATGTCCAACGTCGTTCTGACTCCCCACCTTGGAAGCGCAGTCGCCGAGCTGCGGGAAGCAATGGCCCACGTGGTCGTGGACAACATCGTCGCGGTGCTGGAGGGACGAGCGCCGCCCAACTGCTGGAATCCGGAGATTTATGCGAGCCAGGATAAGAATGCGACCCCCATTGATTGAAGACTGTGTTTACTAACAGCAGGGCCATTAACTCGTCGTCCCCGCCTGCCCCGGCACGCTTGAAGCCGGGGGCGGGGACCCAGTGTCTTTGCTTGCACGACACTGGATTCCGGCTTACGCGTGAATGACGACCCTATAGCTGGCTGTACTCGCACTCGTGTAGTTGTGAATAGGAGGAAATGCCATGAAGACTCTTCAATACCAAAGACTCGCCAGTATCGCCGCAGGTGGCTTGCTGGCCGTGGCGCTCGCGTTCGCAGCGATCGCGCAACCGCTGCCGGTGGTCGATGTCGTCATCGGCAACAACTTCGGCCACTTGCCAATGTTCGTCGGCGTCGAAAAAGGGTTTTTCAAGAAGCATGGCGTGGACGTCCGCCTCAAGGTCGTCAACACCGGCACGGACATGGTGAACGCCATGCAGAAGCGCGAAGTGCAGATCGGTGACATGAGCGTGACCACGTTTCTGAAGGCCCGCCATGGCGGCGACCCGTTCCGCGTGATAGGGATCATCCAGAACGACGCCACGCGATCCAACGCCGACGAGCCGCTCGCGATCGTCGCGCGCAAGGACTCGGGCATCCGTCCGGGCAACATCGAGGATCTCAAGGGCAAGCGCGTCGGCGTGGCCCAGGCGCAGACCTCCGACGAGTACCTCAAGATGGTCTTGAGCCGCCGCGGCATGAAATACGATGACGTGACAATCGTGAACATCATGGCGCCGCCGGCCTTAGCGCCCGCCTTGAAGGAGGGAAGGGTCGACGCGATCGTCTCCTGGGAGCCGTTCAACACGGTGGTGCTCGATCAGGTCCCGGAGTCCTACACCGTCGTTCGCGGTGGTGGCTATCTCTCGTACATCATGGTCGCCACGGCCCACGAACCCACGCTTCAGAGCAGTCCGCAAGTCGTTCGCAATTTCGTCGCCGGCTTGGCCGAGGCTTCGCAATACACGCGACAGCATCGCGACGAAGCGGTGGAGATCTTCGCCAAGTGGGTGCCGGGCCTGGATATCGCCGTGGGCAAGAAAGCGATCCAGCACATCAGCTACGACCCGCGTGTCTCCAAGGCCGTCATGCAGGCATTCGAGGCCGCCGAGGATGACGTTCTGAAGAACACCGTAAAAGGCGGCTCGAGGCTTAGCATCCCGGAGCAGTTTGCATCGTCATATCTCGCGGATGTCGAGAAGACAAATCCCGAGTATTTCAGCGACCTGCCGGCACTGCCGCGCTGAGCGAGGGGTCCGCATGGCTGGCATAGCGAAAGTGGTCTTGACGGACTACGTCTGGGAATCATTGGACGTCGAGAGGAAGACACTGGATGGGCTTGCCGAACTGGTGCCCCTCCAGACGAAGAAGCCGGAAGAGTTTCTGACGCAGGCGCAGGATTGCGACGCTCTGCTCAACACGTACGCCGGGCCGATCACGGCGGACGTGATGGCGCGCATGCCCCAGTGCAGGATCATCGCCCGCTACGGCATCGGCGTGGACACCATCGACCTCGACGCTGCCACGCAAGCCGGCATCATCGTCACCAACAACCCGACCTACTGTATCGAGGAAGTCGCCGAGCACACCATGGCGCTGCTGCTTGCGTGTGCCCGCAAAGTCGCGGTGTATGACCGGCTCATACGCGGCGGCCGGTGGGAGCTTGCTCCAGGGAAGCCGATGTTCCGTCTGTCGGGCCAGACTTTGGGTCTCGTCGGTTTTGGCAACATTGCCCGGCGGGTGGCACTGCGCGCTGCGGCCTTCGGCATGCGCATTCTCTTCGCCGATCCCTTTGTATCCGAGGAACAGCTCGACATTCCTGGCGAGAAGACGGAATTTCAGAACCTGCTAGGCGAGTCCGACTTCGTCTCTCTCCATCCTCCGCTTACACCCCAGACCCGGAAGATGATCGGCGAAGAGGCTTTATCACAGATGAAACCGATGGCCTTCCTTATCAATTGCTCGCGTGGTCCTATCGTAGATACCGATGCGCTCGTCCGTGCGCTCGACGCAAGAAAGATCGCCGGCTGCGCGCTCGACACGACGGACCCGGAGCCGCTGCCCGACCCTCACCCGCTGCGTGGACGCGAAAATGTCATCATCACGCCGCACGTCGCCTGGTACAGCGAACAGGCCTTGGTCAGCCTGCAGGCGGGAGCACCCAACGAAGTCCGCCGCGTGCTTTCCGGAGAATGGCCCGTGAACGTGGTGAACAAGGCGGTGAAAGGAAAGAACCGGGCGGGGCTTTAGGCGGGGACTGTCCCCTAATAGGCGGTCCCAGCTCGCATGGCGTTGGCGGTACTGGCAACGATCGCGGTAGCGTGGCCAGTCAATCCGGCTTGATGCCCGCGGCCTTGATCACGCCGGACCAAAGTTCGGTTTGTGCCTGAATAAAGCGCGCGAACTGATCGGGCGTACCCGTGCTGATGACGACGCCCAGTTCCGCCAGCTTGTTGACGATTGCGGGATCGCCCAACACCTTGTTCGTGTCCGCATTGAGCATGGCGACGATTTCTGGCGGCGTGCCCGCGGGGGCAACAAGTCCCCACCAGACCGTCGCCTCGAATCCCGGCAATCCGGCTTCGGCAACCGTCGGCACGTCGGGCAGCAGCGGAACGCGCTTGTCGCTGCCGACGGCGAGCGCGCGCATGCGTCCTGACCGGATGTGTGCAATCACCTCGACAGGGTTGATCGGCATGAATGAAATCCGCTCACCGAGAAGATCGGTGATGGCCGGTGCACCGCCTTTGTACGGCACGTGGAGGACATCGATCTTCGCCGATGATTTCAGCAGCTCGCCTGCAAGATGACCCGAACTGCCGTTTCCCGCAGACGCGTAAGTGAGTCTTCCCGGCTCGGCTTTCGCCTCCGCGATGAGGTCCTTTAGCGACTTGGCCGGCGACGAGGCGGGCACCACGATGACAAGCGGAGCGAAACCGATGCGCGCGATCGGCGCGAAATCGCGACGCCCATTGAAGGTGAGGGTCGGGAAAAGCGACATGTTGGTCGCGATGCCGTTGGACGCCATCAGCAGCACGTACCCATCCGGCGCCGCTTTGGCTGCCAGCTCCATGCCGATATTGGCGCTCGCGCCTGGGCGGTTATCCACGATCACGGGTTGTTTCAACTGGTCGGAAAGCGGCTGGCCAACAATCCTGGCGATAATGTCGACCGCTCCACCTGCTGCATAAGGGACGATGATACGTATCGGCTTGCTCGGATAAGTTTGGGCGTTCGCCGCTAGCGTTACGAGCGTTGTCAGAACGAGGGTAGAAATCACTCGCAAAGTCGTCGCGCGAAGTTGCCGAACACAACCCATGTCATCCTCCCAATAATTCGCCCATTATTAAATCACGATTCGCCGATGGACTTGTTCTTCCACGAAATGCCCCGCGCCTCGGTAAGATCGGCCATTCGCTTTCGAGGTCTTTGGAGAACGTCATGATGACCATTCGCTGCTCGATTGTTTCGCTTATCGCGATCGGCGTAGGGCTTTGCGCCGCGTGCTCAAGCACTGCAACGGCACCGACGCAAGAGCTGCGTCGGGTGCTTGCCCCCACCGGAAAGCTTCGCGTCGGTGTCTACCAGGGTAGCCCCACCTCCATCGTCGGAGACGCGGCGTCCGGCGACGCCAAAGGCGTGGGCTTCGACCTTGGAAAGGAGCTCGCGCGGCGAGCCGGTGTTCCTTTCGAACCGGTCGTCTACTCGAAGAACGCGGACGTTCTGGCCGCCGTCAAATCCGGCGCCGTAGACATGTCATTTACCAATGCGACGCCTGCGCGAATGAAGGACATGGATTTCTCTCGCTCGATGGTGGAAGTCGAACAGGGATACCTCGTTCCGCCCGGCTCCACAATCGCGGGAGTATCCGACGTCGATCGGTCGGGGATCAGAGTGGGTGTGAGCGAAGGAAGCACGTCGGAGGGCACGCTGTCCCGCGAGCTCAAGAAAGCGATGGTGGTCCGTACGCCGACGCTTAGGGCAGCGGTCGAAATGCTGGCGGGAGGCCAGCTGGACGCGTTCGCGACCAACAAGGCGATCCTTTACCAGATGTCCGATGCATTGCCTGGTTCGAGGGTTCTCGATGGTCGCTGGGGTCTCGAGCACTTCGGCATTGCCATCCCCAAAGGACGGCAAGCAGCGATGGCCTTTATAGACACGTTCGCTGCGGACGCCAAAGCGGAAGGCCTTGTAACGCGGGCGGTCGAGCGGGCGAGTCTGCGCGGCGCAGTCACGAGCGAATCTCACTGACCGCGACATCATCCACCAGTGCAGCGACAGCTCGTCCCAGCCACGTTTTGTTGCACCGCCCGTGCATGCGGCGCCGGTGCGTGAACACTGCTCACGGCGGCGTCATCGGTATGCGCGCCGGAGCTGCGGACTACGATCCGTTTACCGGTTTACCTCCTCTCGATTAGCGAAGGGTCGTCCAAGTGCACGTTCTGGCCCGGCGGCGGATTTTCGAGCGCGTCCTCAAGGGTGTGTGCCTCGCGCCACTCGTCCCTGGGACGAATGCGGCCGTCCGCTCCAACGCGGTCGAGTCCCCAATAGATTTCGAGGTGATGTCCATCGGGATCGAGGAATTCCACTGCAATCTGCACACCGGCGCGTCGACGGCCTTCGAACACGATCGTCACGCCATGCTCGCGCAGGCGCCTGCGAGCGAGAAAGACTTCGTCAAGCGTATCCACCTCAAACGCAAAGTGGTGCAGCTCGCGCTTCTCCGACGGTCCCGACATGCCGCCAACGAGTGCAACGCCATGGTGGTCCGGGGTGCAGCGCATGAATACCATCCCGCCCGGCACCATTTCCTCGGGATAGATGTCGGATATTGCAAAGCCCAATACCCGGACATAAAAATCGACGGACTTCCGCAGGTTGCTCGCCCGCAGAACCACGTGACCGATCTTGCGGATACGAAACGGCACCTCTTGCGCGGTGCGAAACCTGTCGAACTCGGCCAGGCTAAGTGTCATGGCTCCTCGCGCAGCGCGGGCATTTGCCTTGTCGGAGCGACCTGTTTTCCGCTCCGATCAAACCGAATTGTGATTCAGTTGACCACGGACGCCAAGCCCAGACAGCGCTTCGCCTCTTTGTCTATGCTGCGGCCCGGGCGGCTTGATGAATCGCGCAACGAGATCTAGATCCCACCACCGCATTCAGGCAGGATCAACCGTGGTATCCGGATTGAGTACCGATGGGAGGGTGCGGGGAAGCCTACGCTCGATGCCCTGGCAGGCGAACTGGCGCGGATGCCCCTGGACGCGATATTTGCGGTGAACACGCCCGCTTCCCTTGCCGCGAAGCGGACGGGAACAACACTGCCCGTCGTCTTTGCCACTGTGAGTGAGCCGGTAGCGATCGGCCTGGTGGATAGCTTGGCGCGGCCAGGTCGGAACTTCACCGGCCTCACCACAATCAACCGGGAGCTGATGTCCAAGCGACTGGAAGTGTTAAAGGAGGCGATTCCCGGCATTGCTCGGGTAGGATACTTGGCAAATCCTGGCTACGAGGTTCACGAAGCTCAACTCGCCGAGATGGATGCTGCCGCCCGCGGCTTGGGACTGACACTATATCTCGCCGAGGCGCGGGCGCCTTCCGAGTTCGACGATGCATTTGCACGGTTGGTGGCAGCTCACGTCGGCGCATTCATCGTGCAGCAGAACGACCTTTTTGTCGGCAACCGGTCCCTGGTCATTAATTCGGCCGCTCAGCGCCGACTGCCCGCAATGTATGTATTCAGTCTTTATCCGCGGTCCGGTGGACTCATGTCCTACGGAGCCCACGCCGAAGATCTTTACCGACGCGCCGCCGAATACGTGGACAAGATCCTCAAGGGCGCGAAGCCATCCGATCTGCCGGTCGAACGGCCTACCAAGTTCGAGCTGGTCATCAACATGAAGACCGCGAAGGCGCTTGGCATCACAATCCCGCAGTCGCTGCTGCTGCGCGCGGACGAGGTGATTCAGTAGCCCGTTGCGTCGAATGATCGATGTGTAGGCGGCGAGGGTGCAACGCTCGCCTAGCACCTCGCAGCCCTGTTCCTGGAATGTCTGCTTCGGAGAAATGCGAACGGCGGCTCAGGGTCCGTTCTGCGACGCGCGGGCGATCAGGCGGTTCGCGGCCAGTTGCAGACACGACTGCAGACGAATCGGAGTTGTCAGGAGGGATGCCAGCAACCTGCGGCTCGCACCATTGAAGGCTCTAGAATCAGACGCTAAGGGTGATCGCGGTCTACGAGCATAACCGTCGTACGCCGCATGCGCCTCACGACTCAACGGCTTTGCGGTAAAGATGCCACGTTGCATGGCCCAGTATTGGTAGGATCGCCGCGAGGCCGATCAAAAACACGATCGCCCCCGCAGCCAGCAGCACCACAACAATCACTCCCCAGACCGCCATCACCATAAGATTGGAAACTACTGCTCTGATCGAAACGGCGACCGCTGTAGCGGCGCTTGCCGGTTTGTCCAGGAGCAACGGAAAGGCGACCACCGAAATTGCCAGCGCAGTGAGGGCAAATAGGAACCCGAGAAGAATGCCGTACACCATCAGTGCAGCGCCCCGTCGTGTCGTAACTAACTGGGTCACAAAGTCTGACGCCGAGACTGGTGGGTCTGCTCCGAACAAGCCGAAATAAAGGAACTGCGCCATAAACAGCCAGGCAACATAGAGCAACGTCATCACGACCGACAGCGCGAGGATGGGAGCAAACGAGGCGGAGTGGACAAAATCGAACGTTGAGCGCCAACTGACGTCGAGCCCGCGTTCGCGACGTCGGCTCATCTCAAAAAGACCGACCGAGACCACGGGGCCGATAAGAGTGAGGCCCGCGACCATTGGAAAGGCTAGCTGTAGCAGATTCTTGCCAACCAAAAACAGTGTTAGGAGCAGGGCGAACAGCAGATAAAGTACTACAGTCAGGAACACGCCGACGGTTGGCATGGCATTGAAGTCGTCGTAGCCTTCCTTCAGCGACTGCCACAGGTCATTCAGCCCGATCGTTCGGATTCCAATCTCGCTCGATTTGACTTGTACGTCCCTGAATGTTTTTTCCTGAGCCATGGCGAAATCGTTCTTTTCAAAGAGGTCTTGAGACCACGTTGTGGGCATCCGAATTGCCTACCGCTCCGGATCTTGGTGTGTCGTGTCGAGCTCTAGGTCTGGGATTATCCTAGAATCTGACCGGGAATTCGATCTTGGAGTTTGACCTGAATGTGAAGCGGCTGGGACTCGTGAAGGAAATCGCTCGTAGTGCGTCCCGCGTGGCGTTCCTATACGTTCGCCGGGGTTCTTTCCACGCATTTCCTGACGCGCTGCGGGAACTGCGATGGCGATCAGCGAGCAGCTCCGCGAACAGACAAGAGGGAGGAAGGCGATGGCTGGATGCAAGCTCACCCGCAAGGACCTGGCCGAGGCAGCCGCGAAGTACAAGAACTGGGGTCGGTGGGGACCCGAAGACGAGATCGGCACGCTCAATCACACGTCGCCCGCAGACATCGTCGCGGCCGCCCGGCTCGTGCGCAAGGGGAAGGTCATTTCGCTCGCGCTCAATTTCGACCAGCACGGTCCCCAAGGCGCGAAAAGCAAGTACCCGTCGCTGGGCCGCGTCAATCCCGTGCACACCATGCTGCGCACAGGGACGGATGCCTACTCGGGTGTGCTCGATCATCGCGGCATCCGCGCCGCAGACGACATGGTGGTGATGCCGCTGCAGTGCGGCACCCAATGGGACGGTCTCGGCCATGTCTTCTACGAGAACTTCATGTGGAACGGGTACGATTGCCGCGAAGTAACCTCCGCCGGCGCCCAGAAGTGCGGGATCGAGAAGACCAAGGCGAAGATGGTCGGCCGCGGTGTTTTCCTCGACGTGCCGCGCGCGCTCGGTAGAGAAGTGCTCGAGGATGGCTACGGCATCACCTGCGCCGATCTCGACGTCACGGCAGAAGAGCAGGGTGTGGTCGTGAAGCGCGGCGATTTCGTCGTGGTTCGCACGGGACAGATGGAGGCCAAGCTCGAGGCCGGCAGCTGGGATGGTTATCCCGGAGGCGACGCGCCGGGGTTTGCGTTCGAGACGCTGGATTGGATCAAGCGCACGCAGCTGGCCGCGCTCGCGAGCGACACCTGGGGCTGCGAGGTGCGCCCAAACGAGACGGAGCCCGGCATCAACCAGCCCTGGCACTGGATCACCATCCCGATCATGGGCATGACCATGGGCGAGATCTTCTACGTGAAGGACCTGGCCGAGGACTGCGCCGCCGACGGCGTCTACGAATTCCTCTTCGTCGCGCCGTCGCTTCCGATCACCGGAGCGGTCGGCTCGCCCACGAATCCGCTCGCGATCAAATAAGGGATTGC
>WNGK01003137.1_pt1 | contig 20253 bp, 22 predicted proteins | sample 5400601 | NCBI WGS metagenome assembly WNGK01 (sample SAMN13153376, study PRJNA577476) | soil metagenome | isolation source: 60 cm soil or saprolite under Garry oak tree replicate 1 | place: USA:California | collected 2016-06-15
GGGGACGAGAAAACCATGCCTCTTTACCCCAATGGCAATCTCAATTGCGGCTTAGCGCATGGCATTCCTGGTCCTTTAGGTCTGCTCTCGCTTGCGCATATCTCTGGTATTTCATGCGAGGGGATAGAGGAGGCTATTGCCAGAGTGGCGACGTGGCTCTTGCAGCATCGTCTAGATGACCAATGGGGCCTGAACTGGCCCGCAGCAGTGCGCGTGGAAGCTAATGGGACGGTACTGACAGGTTTGTCTAACCAAACTGCTTTACCACTTGAACCAAGTCGTACCGCCTGGTGTTATGGAAGTCCTGGCGTGGCACGTGCCCTCTGGTTTGCAGGGAAGGCTTTACATAACCCGGAATATCAGCAGTTGGCTATCGAGTCTATGGAAGCAGTATATCGTCGTCCAGTTGAGGTACGCCGTATCGATTCTCCCACTTTCTGTCATGGTGTAGCTGGTCTCCTACAAATCATGTTGCGCTTTGCCCATGACACAGGGTTGCCTCAATTCGCCGAAGCAGTACAGTCACTCAGTGACCAACTGCTCTCTTTGTACGAACCTGATACCCTGCTGGGCTACTATAACCTGGAGCCCGGTGGGAATCGTGTTGACCAACCAGGTTTACTCGACGGTGCACCAGGGGTGGCCCTGGTTTTACTGGCGGCATCTACTCCCGTTGAACCTAGTTGGGACCGCTTGTTTCTGCTATCGTAGGTGAGGAGGAGAGTCTTTGCAACAGTCCAGGACCAGGTTTGCTCGCGCACAGCAACCAGCAACTCAAGCCAAATCCGCTGCGCGTCCGCTCTATGATCTGCTGAATTTTGTAATGGTGCGAGCGCCTCTACTGCCTATCGAAGTCTATCTCGCATTGGAGGCTCAGTTGGGCCAGTCTGAGATAGCTAGCAGTTCAACTCATCATGCCTACTTCCAGAGTGGCTCCCTTGCACCACGCGACCCGCGCATCCGCTGGGCTCTGGCAGTGGGAAGCAGTGTACTACTCGATGACCTGGAACGGTCTTCACCTTCCAGTAAGGACGCTGACCATCTCAAAGGGAAGCTGTTGCGCTTCCTGATTCGCATGTCAACGCGACCGACGCCGTTTGGACTTTTTGCTGGTGTTGCGTTGGGCCACTGGGGAGAAGTGACCGATCTTGCTCTGGCGGTAGAGCCGCCGCACACAGGAACGCGACCGGATATGACCTGGTTGCTCACCCTCGTTCAGGAATTAGAGTCTCGTCTCGACGTTCGCAAACATCTCCGCTTCGTAACGAATCCGACAGCCTTCATCCGTGGTGACCGGATCTTCATGACGGAGCGTTCGTCAATTGGGGAATCTAACTCAGTGTCGATGGTCTCTGTGCGAGCATCGGGAGTGGTGAAAAGGGCACTGGCGCTGGCTCGCGAACCCATCCCCTACCAGGGTCTGGTGGACAAGCTGCTTTTGACAACGCCGGGGGCGACTGCTGAGAAAGTCGAACAACTCATCACTGGACTCTGGGAGCAAACAGTGTTGCTCACCGATCTACGTCCACCATTGACGACTGACAGCCCGGCACGCTATGTCCTTCAACAGCTCAGCGGTATTCCAGCCGCAAATGAAGCTCGCGCACAGTTAGCCTCCATTTTAGAAGCGGCAGCCACCTACGATGCACTGCCGCCAGAGAGGGGGGTGTCAGCATATCGACAACTGGTAGCCCAGGCCAATGAGGTAAACAGGACCGTAGCCGAAACACCTGTACAGGTAGACATGGCTCTTGAGCTTCGCGGTCAGCATATTGCTCAGGCCGTTGGTACAGAGGTAGCCCGTGCCGCCGAATTGCTGCTCAAGATGACGCCATCACCCAATGGTCTGCCCTACTTCAAAGCGTATCGTACTGCGTTCGTATCTCGTTATGGACAGAACCGTGAGATACCGTTACTAGATCTGCTTGATCCCAACTTCGGGCTTGGCTCTCCTGCAACGTACAGCGGTAGCAATAACGGAATTGCTCAAGCCAAGGCTGCTCTGCGTTCGCAGACCCTGCTCGACCTTGCTACTAGTGCCTTGCATGATCGTACATCAGTAATAGAATTGGATGAGGATAGGCTCAAGCGACTTGAGACCTGGACTCCTTCACCCGGCACGGCTCCTACCTCTTTGGATCTCAACGTATTTGTTGCAGCTTCTTCCGTGGAGGCAATAGATGCGGGCCAGTTCCAAATCATTATTGGCCCCAATCTTGGTGCTCAAGCGGCGGGAAGGAATCTGGGACGATTTGCCAACCTGATTGGACCAGATGCTCAGGAAGCGTTGAAGTGTGCCGCTCATGCTGAAGAGGCGCATACTCCAAATAAACTCCTGGCCGAACTCGTCTACCTTCCCCGGCGGCTGCGCTCAGCAAACGTGGTCATCAGTCCAGCTGTACGCAGCCACGAGATTGCCATAGGGGTGAGCCCAGGCGTAGATACCAGCAAGGTGATTCCTCTCGATGAACTGATGGTAGGTATTCGTGATAACCGCTTCTATGTCCGCTGGCTGGCCGAGGATACAGACATTGTGATCACCGCCGGGCATATGCTCAATACTATGCAGGCACCAGCAATTTGCCGTTTTCTAGCAGAGCTGAGTCGAGAAAATGCTGCCCAGTTGAGTTCCTTTGATTGGGGACCAGCCAGGAGCTTTCCATCGCTTCCTCGCGTGCAGGTGGGGCGGGTCGTGTTGCGCGAAGCTCAGTGGAGTATTGATACACTCACCCGTGCTCAAGCGTTACTACCAGACTCGCCCAGGGCCTTCAGAGAAGCACTTGAACGCTGGCGGGAGCACTGGCAAGTACCACGGTATGTGTATCTGAGCTTTGGCGATAACCGGCTCCTCCTGGATCTCAAGAGCGCAAGCCAGGTTGAGGAATTGCGCACCGAGGTACGACACCTGCGCGATGGGGGCCATCTCGTGCTGCAAGAAGCTCTTCCTGGTCCCGACCAGGCATGGTTGCAAGGGCCAGAAGGTCATTATATGACAGAGCTTGTTGCGTCCCTGGTGCTACGCCATGACTCTCTTCAGGGCACATCTGCCCAGAAGGATAAGAATGTAGGAGCGTCTTCAAGTGCTCCATCTCGTCGAGGCGACCCAACTCCTGTTCTGCCCGCCCAAACTGCTTTAGCAAGCGACCGTTTGAGGCCACCCGGCAGCGACTGGCTGTTCGTCAAACTCTACTGTACAAATATGTTTGAAGAGGATATGATTGCCTCTCCCCTGCGCATATTTGCCGAGGAAGCTCTGGCTTCAGGATTGGCCGAGGAGTGGTTCTTTATCCGCTACAATGACCCCGACCTGCATCTGCGGCTGCGCTTCCGTGGGGAGCCGGAGCGTCTCATCAGTCAGTTACTGCCCAAGCTCTGCACCTGGGCTACGAGATTGATGGAGGAAGATTTCTGCTCACGCTTCGTCTTCGACACCTACGACCGCGAAGTGGAGCGCTATGGAGGAATGGCTGGTACCCAGGTTGCGGAGTCAATCTTCGCTATAGATAGTCGCACGGTCAGTGAACTCATCTATCTTATCCAGGAGCGTGTGCTGAAATTAGATCGGATTACACTGGCAGTCCTGAGCGCGGACAATCTCCTGGCGAGTCTTGGGCTTACTCAAACGGCTCGGCTGCAATGGCTCCGGCAACATGTTAGCTCCAGGGACGAGGTGGGCCAGGAGTACCGGCAAAGGAAGACATTGTTGCGCTCATTGCTCCATGACCGGAGTCGATTGCTGAACGAACCAGCTGGGGAGTCTGTTGCGCAAGCATTTACGACGCAATCCGTCATGCTAGCCCCCATCGCAGAGCGTTTGCTGGGCCTAGCAAAGCAGGGCCAACTGAGTCAGACTATGGATATGCTCTTCAGTAGTTATATACATATGCATTTTAACCGACTCTTTGGCTCGGATCACTCTGCCGAACGGAGAGCACTAGGTTTGCTTCTGCGTACAAGAGAAGGTTTGGAGCGGTCATCTGTTGTCTAATTAAATCTTGATCTTTTTCAGGCTACGTCACACGAGGGACCGTTCGGTTCAAACTTATATTTGTCCCCAGACGTGCAGGTGAATGCTCCTGGGTATGAGGTCTTCGTGCTTACTCTGAACTGACCTGTCCATTTCCTTGCTCAGCTGAGATACAGCGATCAAGTCAATGTTTTTCACTGCTATGCAAGATACAGAAAGCTCTGCACTCCTACACTTTAGGATTCCATGTTGAAAGGCGAAAGGCACATTGGTGAGATTGCCCTAAAAACGTACTGATGTGTAAAAGATATTAAGCTATAACCTGGATTGATCAATCTATGCAACTACGTAGGGCGAGAAGAAGCTCTTTCATGTATGGGGGGAGGTTGTGAACGATGTATCCAGTAGTAAATCTACTTTCCAAACTATTCGTTCATTATTAGTTAGAACGGCTGACCGTAGCAGCACACAAAGCGTACCCTACAGCAAAGTTACATATCAGGTGAACAATAGGAACTCTAATCTTTATTTAAGTTTTAAGCAAATTATCACACACAGGACGATTAAAGGTGGATAAAAGATATGGCAGAGTACGGAGAATGGAATAAAAAAGGAGCAACCTTGAGTGATGTAACCGCTCAGAAAGAATACGGCATCAGCAGGGACTTCATTATCAAGGGCATTAATTCAGGACAGCTTGAATATCACGAGGGTTCGATCTGGGGAAATCCTTACATACGGGTGTTGAGAAGCCAGCTTGAAAAGTACATCTCGGATCAATTAGGAAATGAGTACTTGATGACTGTTAAGAATAAAGCCGAATTACGCGCGATCAAAAAAGAAATGGACGATCTCAGGAAAAGAATGGATGCTCTACAGAAACGTAAGGCAGAAATTGAAAGTACGATGAGATAATTTCTGTATAAAGGAAGGAAATATCCCATGCCAGATCCAACACAGGGTCCTCCGCCCACCTCAGGCTACGTTGTTGATGCTGAGAACGTGGCAGAAATGGCTCGCCTGAGGAGACAGGCACGAATGCTCAGCGAGCATCTTGGCCTCTATCCCCAACAGCTTGCACTTCCGCAGCGTTCTCATATCCTCGACATTGGGTGTGGACCTTGCGCAGTGGTCTCACCACACCAGAGGACATTAAAGTGCTCTACTCCTCTACCTTGGAGGAGATGGCAGCCGACGACTTTTGTGCCGCAGTCTTTTTCCAAAAAGTATGGGGGACAAAACCCGCGTAAGCCTCTTAATACCTTGAATCCATCAATGTGGTGATGGAAAACACTGTTCCCTTAATCCGGGCTGATAGTTCGAGGCGGTATCGGCTCATCGGTAGTGTAGACGTCCGCTGTAACGTAGGTCTGTGGTTCGGGCTGGACCTCCTCGCGATGATAGGAGCCGCTGGCATCGGTATTCATTCCCGGCGACATCCGGCCATAGTTGTAGTGCCCGGTTTCTGCCGGCGAGAGTGGCCTCCTGGCGAATTGTGGTATGCCTCTTACAGTCCGAACCTCAACAGCTGGCGCTTCATCGTAAAGATCATCGGGTATCCTGTTGAGTCCCATGCGCACCAGGTCATCTTCACTGAGAGTAAGGAAGGCCGTATTGTCTTTGATCTGGTCTCTTATGGCACTTTGCGGCACATAAGAGACCTTTGGAAGTAAACGGCCACGCTCAACCAGAATATAACGGCTAAAGCGTGCTTGTATTGTGCCAAGCCATTTTCCCTGTGAGTCGACGACGTTCTGACCAATCTTGAACTTCCACGGATCAACTACGTGGTAGACAGTGACAAACTTCTCCTTCTTCTGAGCCATCGGATCTTCCAGGCCCCATGCCACGATGAAGACAAGCACGAAAGGTAGTGCAACAAGGGATATCCAGGGAAAACTGGAGACGAAGAGTAAGCCACCAACCGCAACAGCAATAGCGGCACTGAGAAAGATCGGCCAATAACTTGGATTGGGCATGTGGATATGCGGCTCTGCCTCTTCACCTTCTTGCTGTGCCGGAAGAGAAGTTCTAAACTCATCTGATATAGAACTAGCACTTTGAGGAGAACTATCCATAAGCTCTCACTTTCCTTTTAAGATATTAAGAATGATCTCCAACTTACGAGGAGGTATCCCCGTATTGTTGTTCTACTTCTAAAAATAGCAGATATATGAAAGGTATGCAAGCCCGCTCTTCTCGAAAAACAATGAGATGTGCATCATACTTTTTAAGGTAGCTATCAGGACTTCTCGTCGTCACAAGCGACGAGAAGTCCTGATAGCTACCTTAAAGTTCCCTCAATGGCGTCATTGAGGCTTTACGAATAGCGACCGCGGCGAGTCGTTGTGATGCTCTAGCGACTTGAAAGTTTGGGGGCAAATACCAGTCTGCCCAGTGATACTATGCCCCAGGCCAGCAATGCGTATATGAGCATTGCAATCAGCGTTGTAATTTCTAAGACGCTGTTGCCAAAGGCCGGGTCGTTGAAAATGCCGTAAAAGGGTACCACAAACACATGGCTCAGGTTGTACAGGAACACGACAAAGCTGCTGCCCTGGTTCGCACCCAGGAGCCGGAAGAGGAAGCGCAGCAGCAATATTATTTCCAGCACGCCTAACACAAAGTACGTGGTTCTTATGATCCAGTAGCGAATATTGGCCCGCCGCAGGTTTTCATCTTCAAAGACATCTCGAGGATTCTCGACCCGGTTGACCATAGGGTCTACATAGCCTTCTCGTCGACTCTGGGCGTATGCACGCGGGCTGTTGGATGATTCGATGGTATCATCGGCTGCACCATACGGCCCTTGCTCAGAAGGGACGCGCATGGGTGGCTGCTGATATCCACGGGGATCGGGTGAGTAAGGTTGATTACTCATCTCTTGTTCCTCCTTACTTGACTTGATAATATCTTCTAACTGACACGATAACTCCAGATAAAGAGTTAATACAATCCTTTTTCAATGTTGAGTCCTGCTAATGAATTCAGCAAGGTACCCAGCATTGTTGCTCTGCTGCAAAGATAGGTATCTTACTTTATTACGTCAGGCTTAGTAAAAAAGTGGCAGAGTAGTTAGGTACAAGAGCAGTTTGCATCTTCTGTCTTCGGAGGTACCTATGCAGGTCTGGTACCTTTTGGGCTCCTCACTGCCTGCGGCAGTTCGCATGCGTTTTTTGTTGTTTGCGAGCTTTGCCACCGCTGGCGGCAAAGCTCGCAAACAACTGTATGGGCAAGCGCTGCTGGTGGCGAGGAGATCTGAATAGTTGCACCAAATGTTTTGCTAACGAAGATGTGCTAATTGCGCTATAATGTGTCCATCTCAATTTAATTGAATGAGAGCATAGAAGAGCCAGAATGAAGAACAGAGTGGAGGTTTACCATGAGCGATCTACCTCAGCTAGCCAGCCTTCTTAAATCCAGGAATACGATTGATAGCAAGATCGCGACTCTCATTGGGCGACCCGTGCAGGCTCAGTCCGTAGGCGAATACATCGCTTCCGTTATTTTTGGCATTGCTCTTGAAGAGCCAGCACCACACAAAACGACAGATGGACGCTTCACACGGGGTCCGCTTGCGGGTTGTAGTGTCGATGTCCAATGGCATACCCGGCATGATGGCATACTGAACTTGAAAACCGATCCTCTTCCTGATTACTATCTCGTCTTGGTGGGTTCGAAAGAAGCGACAATATTCCATAACCTCTCTATTCCCTGGGTGATTGATGCCGTATTTCTCTTTGACGCTGGCGAACTTTATACTGCACTACGCGAACGAGGCGTTCAAGTAGGCAAGGGCACGAGTATAACCGGTCCACTTTGGGAACGGGCCGAAATATATCCCGCCCAGAATAATACCCGGTTGATGCTTTCTAACGAAGAACGTGGGCAGCTTGCCCTCTTTCGCTAAGGTAGTCTTTTTCGCGCCCCCTGTAGAATGAGAAGAGAATATGTTCTTTGAATGGAAAGAGGGAGCGCAAGTAGTATGCGAAGCACAACAAAGAACCCGGATCCTACGATCATTATCATTCCTAAACAGGCAAAGCCACAAACAGACGATAGGCACCGCTGGAAGAGGCCTCGTCTGCTCACTGTTCTTCTCTCGCTGCTGGCTCTCATTGCCTTTATTCATTTTATTGCTGTTATACATGGGACTAATCCTGTTGTGACGCCTTCTAATTGTCCCGGGCTGATTCGTACTACCGACTATACACAGGTGGTACACCTGCAAGCCAGGTCACAAGAAATGGGGGCAGTACAATATATCAGCCAGATGGTTGGAGGACAGCCTGCAGCCCTGGTACAGGTGATGAACGGGGCCTCTCAAAATGCCCTCGATGTATATGTGTATGGTTGTACCATGCAGCAGCATAATCCTAAACTGAGGACGCTGTTTACGCAGCGCGGCTTGATACAAGGGACAGTTACGGTCAGTGCAGCGAATACACTGGTTACTGGCGAGCTTGACACAACGCTGTCGCCACAAGCTTCTACGCTTGTACAACCCCTACAGCAGAATGTTTATCGCGAATATAGCTGGCAAAATGGCAGGTTTGTACAAGTAACCTACCCCAGCCTGTATCCCGTTGCCAGCCGCGGCGAGGCAGAATCTTTGCAACAGCAGGCCAATAGCGGTCAATCAGTGCCATGGAGCGACCCAATGACGACAGCGGAACAGATGGCGAAAGATATTTTCAAGTGGCCGACCACCAGTCCACAGGATAAGGTGCTGAATAATGACGGTACGACCGCTCGGATTCAGCTGGTTCGGCAGAATCCTCAGATGCAGGTCACGGTGACACTGAAACAGCTTGTTCAGCAGAATAAGACAGGACTCTGGTTTGTAACAGCCGCGCAGACAAGTGGTATCACGTTAACTCAGCCCCAACCGTCCAGCGTGGTTACATCTCCGACAAACATTAAGGTGACAGGCGCACTTACTGATGGGCAAACGACGGCTACGCTTTTTGATCATACACTGACCCCCCTGTCGCTCTTAAATAACCCGGCCCTTACTGCTGATACAAATGGGACATACACGGGAATGTTGTTCTACACGAACAGTGTACAAAATCAACCAGGATTGCTTTTAGTGCAGTCTGTCCCGCCAGGTGGAAGTAATAAGACGGGGCAATTGTTGCTGACGCAGGTAATACTGGGATAGTTAAATAGATGTACGATATAAGCAAAACGTGATACAATATCTACCATGACTGAACTTACAAACCAGATAGAACGCCTGCAAGAACGCGTCCAGAAAACCATGGTGCGTCTTTGACCTGGCGCATAAGACAACACAGATAAGTAAACTTGAAGAGGAAAGCATCGCCTCGGATTTTTGGTCCGATAACCGCAGGGCACAGACCCAGATGCAGCAGTTGAATGCCCTGCGCGAAGAGGTGTCTACGTGGGAGGGCATTGCTGCGCAGCTGAATGACCTGCAGGGATTGGCCCAGTTGTTAGAGGAGGAGCCAGATGAAGAAATGCAGGCGGAGGTTGCACAGTCGGTAGCCGCTATCGAGCAAGAAGTCGAGAAATTGCAATTCTCGTTGATGCTAAGCGGAGAACATGACAAGCGTGACGCTATCATGAGTATTCACGCAGGTAGTGGCGGCGTTGATGCCCAGGACTGGGCAGAAATGTTACTGCGTATGTACCTGCGCTGGGCTGAGGGTCATAAGTTCCACACCGAAATTTATGATTACAGTGAAGGTGAAGAGGCCGGCGTCAAAAGTGTCACGATTGAAATCAAAGGCCACTACGCCTATGGCTATCTGCGTTCGGAGATAGGCACGCACCGACTGATCCGCCTCTCACCCTTTGATGCCGCACATCGCCGCCATACTTCCTTTGCCAAGGTCGAGGTCATGCCTGACATCGAGAATGCGATCGAGATTACGATTCGACCCGAGGAAATTGAAGTAGACACGTATCGCTCGACAGGCGCCGGCGGACAGCACGTCAACAAGACCGACTCGGCAGTACGCATCCGGCATATTCCTACGGGCATCGTGGTTACCTGTCAGAATGAACGCTCGCAGATACAGAACCGCGAAGTAGCAATGAAACTGCTCAAGGCTCGCCTCTATGAGCGAGAGGAGAAGAGGCGGGAAGAGGAGGCAGCCAGGCTTAAAGGTGAGAATGTACAGGCTGATTTTGGCACCCAGATTCGCTCGGTGACGATACATCCTTATAACATTGTCAAGGATCACCGCACAAACTATGAGACGAGCGATACAGAGGGTTATCTGGCCGGTAATGTAGACCCATTCATTTATGCGTACCTGCAAGCTATTGCTGGTGGAGTGGCAGCAGAAGCATAGACCATCAATCAAAAGTGGCCAGACACTTCATGTCTGGCCACTTTTGATTGATGAAGTGATATTTCAGGCCTGGGCAAAATTGCGCATGCCGCTGTCGAAGCGCTCTGGATAGCGCAGCTTGCGCAAGGCTTTGACCTCGATCTGGCGAATGCGTTCACGGGTGAGCTGGAATTTTACACTTACATCATCGAGAGTATGGTAGTGGCCATCGCAGAGGCCGTAGCGCATTTCGATGATTGTCCGTTCGCGGGGATTGAGTACTGTCATGGCCCGTTCAATGTGTTCACGTTGTTGCTGTTGTGATACCTGGTCCAGCGGCGCCATCATGCTGTCATCTTCTAACATGTCAGCCAGGTGATACTGCTCATCATCGGCTACAGGGGCATCAAGCGAAATAGGTTGTTCGGATATGTTGAGCAGCTCGATAACCCGATCTTTCGTTATCCCTACTTCGGCAGCCAATTGCTCTGGCAAGGCCTCAATACCCTGTTCTTGATAGATGCGACGGGCAACGCGCTTAATCTTGTAAATGAACTCAACGACGTGCACCGGAATGTGAATGGTGCGCGAGTGCTCGGCAATGGCGCGGCTGATGGCTTGACGAATCCACCAGGTGGCATAGGTACTGAAACGGAAGCCCCGTTTGTAGTCAAATTTCTGCGCGGCTCGCATGAGGCCAATATTTCCTTCCTGGATCAAATCCAGGAGCGGGAGACCCTGGTTCGAGTAGCGTTTAGCGATGCTCACGACGAGGCGCAGGTTAGCTTCGATGAGTTTTTGACGTGCACGTAAGTCACCGCAAGCTACCTGCGCAGCCAGCAGCAACTCTTGTTCCGCAGTCAGTAAAGAATATGAGCCAATCTCCTTGAGATACTGCTTGACCGAATCATCGATGGCTACCCTGCCATCTCCTTCATCCTGTACGAGTTCATCATCGGACTCATCAATTACTTCAGGGTCGTCAAACAGATCGTTTTCATCAAAGGTATTAACTTCCCTGGTATGATTCCTCTTTTTTAGTAGTACAGGTACCTCATTATCCACGTTGTACAATGCTTTTGTTGCTTTGGTGCCCATTACCGGTACTCCTGTTCTTCTAGGCTTTGTGACAATATGCAAAATAACTAATAGTAGCCATTCCCAAACTGGTTAGGGAATAAATGTCAGGTTTTAATCACTCTCCCACTGCAATGCAGTGCAATAATCGTGCCAAAGGCAAAACATGCTTTGTCTGGCACGGTCGATCATTGTAAGTAAATACACATATCAATACATGTATCGGCATTTAGGCTTGATTCTGAAGGGTGAAAATAAAAACGCCTTCTACTTGTTAGCAAGAAAGAGGTGGGCATATGGCGGTAATGTCATATCAAAAGATGAAGAGATTTCCATGTGTGGGGATTTTTACGCAACCGGGTAGTGTATCTCAGAATGCTTGACGGATTTTGTAGCACCTGCTATGCTAGGGGTAGACATTGCTGAAATGTGTAAGCAACTTGCGGAACTACGCTTGTTTTTTCTTCAGACTGGCTCAGCTTGAAAAATGAGCAGGGGTAGAGTGCAAAGCAAGAATGATGAAGAAATTTTCATCAAAATGCTGACACAAGACGCAATTTGTGGTATGATAGCGATGGCATGGACAATGATGTGCTGTGGGGATGCGGATGCAGCGGCGGAGGCTCCCCCTCGGCTTACTTCTTCGCCCGGCTTGGCTAACAACAAGTAGAGTAAGCGAATACTATCCCTCATGGAGAAGGAAGGAGGCGATTTCGTGGAAAACGCTTTTCCCCGGTGTCGCAAATGTAGTGAAGGTGATCTGGTTCCGCTGTCGGACTTCGGTAGCCAGGGAGCTTCTATAGAGTACAAGGCCTGGGTCTGCACTAATCCCTCTTGCTTGTACAACATTAAGATCCGTAACGGCGATATCATCATTAACGAACCTATTAGCGACGGGTCACTCCATTCGTATCGCAGCCGCCAATAAGTTTGTAGTTTTGGCGAAATGAAGAGTTTCTAAACTACAAATTTGTTAGCAATGGCAGGTGCAATACAGTTGGAATGAGGAGGCAAAAGGCATGTGCTTGTTCCTTTTGCCTTTTATCTTAACATAGAGGGAAAATCGCCACTTCAGGGTAAGTGGTGAGTTACCCTCTTTTTAGAATGTCTAGAAGAGTGCAATAATAAAAAGGAGTCGACGTGCTCAATCGATTCTTTGGGCAGAAACCTCAAGAGGAACCAAAACCAGATACTGCCGCTGCTCAGGAACGCGTGGGAGAAGATTCCGTGCCTGAGCAGCGCTTTAATCCATTTAAGAACAGTTTGAGCCGCACCCGGCAAATCTTTAGTCGGATGGGGGATGCTTTCAAACAGAATGACATCACCGATGATCTGTGGGACGAACTGGAAGAAACCCTGCTGGGCGCCGATGTAGGCCCCAGTACCACCATATGGCTTCTGGACCGTTTGAAAGAGCGTGTTACAGCAGAACGGATGAAGACCGGGGCACAGGTACAGGGTGCGCTACGCGAGGAACTTGTTCAACTTCTAGGCAAACCATCCCAGCTCAACTTTGCTAAGGATTCCCCACTGACGGTTATCCTGATCATCGGAGTAAATGGTTCAGGTAAGACGACCACAATAGGAAAACTGGCTTATCGCCTGACGCGAGAAGGTCATAAAGTTATGCTGGCCGCCGCGGACACCTTCCGTGCTGCTGCCATTGATCAACTCAAAATATGGGGCGAGCGCGTTGGCGTTCCGGTGATCAGCCAGAGTCCAAATTCCGATCCAGGCGCGGTGGTCTACGATGCTCTCCAGGCGGCCATTACAAGAGGCAGTGATGTTTTGATCGTGGACACGGCTGGCCGTCTCCATACGAAGTACAACTTGATGGAAGAGTTGAAGAAGATCAATAAAGTCATTCAGAAATTCATTCCCTCTGGACCGCATGAGTTGTTGATCATTATGGATGCGACGACAGGACAGAACGCCATCTTACAGGCACGCCAATTTGCTGCCGATATTGGTCCGACCGGAGTGATTATCACGAAATTGGATAGTACGGCTAAGGGTGGCTTTGCCTTCGCAGTTGCCGATGACCTGGGAGTGCCTATTAAATTTATCGGTACGGGAGAAAAGCTCGAGAACCTGGCACCTTTCGATCGGGAGAGTTTCGTCGCTGCGCTCTTTGCGCAAGAATGATGAGGAGGTAAGGGATTTTATGGTCAAAGAAGCTGAAGTTCCCTCCACTGCGCAAACAACCCTGCATCCCCTGCCCAGGCCTGCTTCGCAACCGGAAAATTTAGCCCTCAAGTGCCCCAAATGCAAAGAGATGTTGCTAGGCCGAGACTGGGAAAAGAACTTGAAAGTCTGTTCCCGTTGCAGCTACCACTTCAAACTTTCCGCCTACGAACGTATTGAGTTTCTGGTCGACCCCGCTAGTTTCGTTGAGATGGACAGGGATATTATTTCGGTTGACCCGCTCAAATTTGTCAGTCGCTCGCAGGCATACGCTACCAAGCTCGATGAGGAGAGGGAAAGTGTCAGCTTGAACGAAGCGGTAGTAAGTGGTCACGCTACCATCGAGGACCGGCCTCTTACGCTCGCCATTATGGATTTTCGCTTTATTGGCGGCAGTATGGGTTCTGTTGTTGGTGAAAAGATTACGCGTGCAATAGAGCTGGGGATTGAGAAACATGTGCCTGTGCTTATCTCCTCAGCTTCTGGTGGTGCGCGTATGCAGGAGGGCCTGTACTCACTTATGCAGATGGCAAAGACCTCGGCTGCACTCGCTAAATTAGGTGAGGCCAGATTACCTTTCTTCAGCCTGTTAACAGACCCCACGACCGGAGGTGTGACGGCGAGTTTTGCCATGTTAGGCGATGTCATTCTCGCCGAACCTGGAGCGTTGATCTGCTTCGCGGGCCCACGTGTCATTGAGGGAGCCATGCATGTAAAACTTCCCGATGGTGCTGTGACCTCTGAATTTGTTCTCCAGCATGGCATGATCGATGCAGTAGTCCACAGGCGAGAACTACGACAGACGTTGGCGAAACTGTTACGTTTATATGCACCAGCCGCCTATTAGTCCCGGCAAGGCGTTGACTGCTAGAAACAGGTGATGCGGGAGTTCAACCGGGCAATTAAAGGGGGAAATGGAATGGCGTACGAACTGGAATTTGAGAAGCCACTAGCCGAGCTAGAAAAAAAGATTATCGGCCTGCAGCGCAAAGGTGAGCGGCTCAGACCTGACGAACACAAACAATTGCAGGAAATGGAGCGTGACTTGCGCCACCGTACTGAGGAGATTTACAGTCAGCTCACATCCTGGCAGACGGTACTGGTAGCACGCCATAAAGATCGACCATACCCGGCTGATTACATTCGTCTCATTTGTGATGATTTCTTCGAGTTGCATGGAGACCGCGCCTTTGGTGACGACCATGCTATCATGGCAGGGCCTGCCAAATTAGATGGCAACACAGTCATTTTAGTCTGCCACCAGAAGGGTCGCGATACCAAAGAGAGACAATTTCGCAACTTCGGCATGCCACATCCAGAAGGTTATCGTAAAGCGGGCCGTCTAATGGAGCAGGCTGAGAGGTTTGGCTTCCCTGTTATTAGTTTGATCGATACGCCGGCAGCATTTCCCGGGCTGGGCGACGAAGAACGTGGGCAATCCGAGGCTATCGCCTCCAATCTTTATTTGATGTCGCGCCTGCGCGTCCCTATGATTGCCGTGGTAACCGGTGAGGGTGGCAGCGGTGGAGCATTGGCAATCAGTGTGGCCAACCGCATTTTGATGCTGGAGTATAGTATCTATTCAGTTGCGCCGCCAGAGGCAGCGGCATCGATCCTCTGGCGTGATACGGCTTTTGCGCCCCAGGCTGCCGAAGCAATGAAAATTAGCGCCCGCGAACTGAAGGCTCTCGATCTCATAGACGAACTGATTCCAGAGCCATTGGGGGGATCGCAACACAATTATCGCAGCGCCGCCGATAATCTCAAGGCAGCGCTGCTCAAGCACCTTGCCGAATTGAAACAGCTTTCTATGGAAGACCTGTTGGAGCAGCGTTACCACAAGTTCAGGAACATTGGGAAGTTCGGCAGAGCACAAACCGAGCCCTCACAGGTCTAACGATGTAACTATTGACTTCGCGCTAGTGATGCGCTATGATAATACTCGCATTCGATGCAATACAAGCCGATGTGGCGGAACCGGTATACGCGCTTGTCTCAAAAACAAGTCCCGCAAGGGTTGAGGGTTCGAGTCCCTCCATCGGCACTTCTCATTTTTTAGCATTAACCAATGTCTTCAGCCGTCTCCGGGAGCCAGTTGCTCCAGTCCGAAAAGACCCTCTTGCAAAACTGCACTCGTTTCAGTTACAATTAGACCGGAGGCAGAACATATGAGTATTGGAAATTCCCCCAGTTCCGGATGGTTCCCGGTGGCTGTCCAGGCACTGGTGGTCCTCGCCGAAACAGACGGACCCTGTTCAAGCAGCGCGATGGCCCAGGATCTCAAGGCACACGCTGTCTACTTGCGACGGGTGTTAGCCCAGTTGGTACGCGCCAATTTGATTCTGGCACGCGAAGGACGGGATGGAGGCTATCGCCTGGCCCGATCACCCGAACACATCACGCTCGCAGAGGTCTACCAGGCTGTCAAAGCGGAAGATCAGATGAGGGATACTACCAGTAGGAGGGGCGTGAACGAACGGGTGCAGTCGGTCCTGGAGGAAATGGGAACTGAAGCCGAGCGCTATCTGCTTGAGCTCCTCAGCCAACAGACGCTCGCCTCTGTCCTGGAGCACGTCGAGGTTGCTCGTCCCTCCGCGTAGGCTCTGGCGACTGCCCCTGGCAAACCGGTACAGCCATTCTCCAAACTGTACTTGACATTACTACAGTTGCCCGCTATACTGTAATCATAAGAGTTGCAGTCATTGGACCGCTTCCACTAAGGAGAATGTGATGAGAACAATTAGCCGCGAGGAACTGAAGCAAAAGTTGGACCGCAAGGAGGACTTCCGCCTGGTGATGGCTCTCGGTGAGTGGGCGTTCCAGGCCAAGCGCATTCCTGGTTCCATCCACTTCCCGACTATGCGGGAGGCACTCGCCTCGCTTAACAAAGAAGACGAGATTGTGGTGTACTGTTCCGACGAGACCTGTATCGCGAGTAGAGCCCTCGGCCAACTCCTGGAGCGCAACGACTATGCCCACGTGCTGCATTACGCAGGCGGCCTACAGGAGTGGGAGCAGGCGGGCTATCCGTTAGAGGGCGATTGGGTTAAGGAGAAAGAGAGGTAACCATATGATGGAAAAGGCTCGGAGCGAGCAACTCCTGCGCATCTACGCCGAAAGCAGGACTATCGCAGTCGTTGGAGCCTCGGCTGATGCTTCGAAGGCTGCGCACCAGGTGCCGCGCTACTTACAAAGTCAGGGCTATCGCATCCTGCCGGTGAACCCTCGTGGTGGCGAACTCTTTGGAGAGCACGTGTTCCGCTCGCTGGCCGAGATTGACGTACCCGTGGACGTGGTGGAGGTGTTCCGACCTGCCCAGGAAGCTCCCGAGATTGCGCGACAGGCCATTACGATCGGAGCAAAAGTACTGTGGCTCCAGTTAGGGATTGTGTCAGAAGAGGCCCGGCAGATCGCCGAAGCAGCAGGGCTGATCGTCGTCATGAACCGCTGTATGGGGGCCACTCACGGGCTGCTCGGCCTGGGACCCGGGCCTCATGCCTCGACCAGTGCGTGAGCCATCCTTCCCGTCGCTCCAGCTTTTAGGAGAGCCACGCAACTAATACTAGGGACGCTGCACCCGGAAGGTAATCGTGAAGACATCGCCTGGTTCCACTCGCTGCATAAATGGCTCATAGAACGCCCGCATGATGGGAAGCGGGTCCGCTATCGGCTGCGGGATACCCTCCCCCTCAAAGAGCTGGTCCTCGCGCAGGTGGACGGTTCGTTCCACCTCCATGGGGGGAAGGTCGAGCCGAACCGCAACCGTCAAGTCATCACCTGCCCTCAGCGCGGCGTATACCCCCTGCTGGTACATCGTCGCCAGGCGGGACAAGAACTCCACGTCGTTCGCGGCTGCTTCTCGCTCCGTAACGTGAAAGACGCGCTGCCCCTGCCCGTCGCTTCTGACCAGGGCGGTAATTCTGAAGACTGCTTCAAACATCTGTTGCTCCTCTCTGTACGTATGTGATTGTATTATATTATATGCAGGCGTTAATAAGGAGGAATCCCCCGTTCGTTCCGGGTCATATTCCAGGCTCAGGCAGAGCCGTGTAGCCCGGAACGAGCGGTGTGCGCCATGTTTTTAGAGCATAGTGAATGGTGGGATGAGCACCTTGTCGATGACGTGCATGATGCCGTTGTCCGCGATCACGTTCGCTTGAAGCACATGCCCTCCATTGATCGTGATGCTTTCTCGCACAGAGGTGGTTACCGTGTCTGAACTGATATAGCTCAGCGCATTGCCGCCGGTATAGGTTTCTTTCTCTCCCAGTGGAATCTCCGAGACGTCCGACCACACTCTGAGCCGCTGCCCCTCGAGCGTTTTGAGGAAGAGGCGATCGAGCAGGTCGTCCGCCGTATAATACCCCGGCACGATGTGATACTTGAGCACCCTGGCCAGCTTTCCAGGGTCCTCGATCATGTCGGGCCACGGACTCTAGTCCCCTGACGTACTTTTCGTAGGAGCGTTCGGCACGCGCGGTTTCCATGATGTTTGCCATGTGATGTTTCTCCTTTTTTCTTTCACGTTCAATTGCGAAGGTGCAACTATAGGTCTCTCTCCTGGGAACCTTGCTCACAGGCCAGGACAAGTACCTGCACCAACTGCCCTGTGTACTGGAGAGCTCCTGACCATGTAATCACGCATGGAACAGTGCCCGAGTACCTTCACAGCTTAATCGGAGAGTGTGAAGAAAAGCGTGGGAAGAGACGTGAAAAAGCAGCACAACGTCAAGATGTTAGACCGGGTCAGGTGTATCTGTGGGAGCAGCCTGTTGTCCTGGCAACGGCGCTGATTGTTGAAGAGGCACCTCTTCTGACGGGAATTGTTCCGGATGCTCATCTTTCCACCTGTGCCAGAGAGCCACGATGATCTGCTGGAGAGCGCCTGCAACCGGTACAGAGAGGAACCCCCCAAGCAATCCGAAGAGTTCTGCGCCGGCGAAGAGCGTGAAAAGGGCCACAATGGGATGAACGCCCACTGTTTGGCTGAAAATGCGTGGTGAGAGGATCTGCCCGATCACTACCCCCTGGAGAAGGATGATAAAAATAGCCACCATGAGTGTCACCACCCACCCCTGCGAGAGAGCCGCCAGGATACACAACGCGCCTAACACATTGCCACCGATCACCGGGACAAAGTAGAGGAGAAAGAAGAGCACTCCCAACAAGGCTGCATAGGGGACGTGCAGCAGTGCGAGGCCAACGCCGGTACTCACGGCTCCTAGAAGCGCAATCAGCAATGAGCCCCGAAAGTACCCGCCCAGGCTCTGATCGAGGGTGCTTAACAGAAAGGTGATGGTGCCCCTCTGTGTTGCCGGAGTTTTGTAGCGGAGCCAGCCAATGATGCGAGGGCCGTCAACGACAAAGTAGACACTGAGCGTGATCACGACGATAAGGTTGAGGATGTTGGTGACCAGCCCGCTCAGGAAAGGAAGCAGGCCTGAGAGAGCGCCCTGTACTTGAGCAAACAGCTGGTTCTTGAACAGGGCCACCTGCTCTTTCGTAATGCCAAGCTTTCCCAGAAAGGCAATGACCGGTTGAAGTTGACGCTGTCCCGCCGGGCTCAAGAGAAAGTGGATCGACTGCGCGATCGAGGTTGACTGCCCGATGAGGGAGGAGGTCACGATAAACATCCCTCCAGCCAGGGCAACTGCTATCAGCAGATAGGCAACGGTGATGGCCAGAGAGCGTCGGAGGCGCCGTTGTAACAACTGCACGAGTGGGTAGATGATGTAGGCGAGCAGTGCAGAAAGGAGCAGGAGAATGACTGCACCTGCGATCAACGAAAGCGCATACAGTGCAATCGCTATGATGGCCAGAAACGCCAGGACCGTCATTGCGGTGACCAGTTTCCTCCGCTGGCCGCGGTGAGAAGGTAAATGCATCAGTTGCTGCCTTTCCGTGTGCGGTTTCAGTTGTATTTCGAGACCTGCCTTTTTCGTCTTTGCGAGCCTGCTGCATTTTACCGAAACGCGGTGTAAGGCTCTAGGCCTCAACTCTATAGTAACGTTTAAACAGCTTGAGTCGCAACATGGCTTTTCCGCAGGCTCTCTGATGTTGGCTGCCTGTCTCTTTCCTCCTGGTGTCTTTGATTGTCTTGCTCGCGCGCCGTCAGACTGAGCCAGTGCGGCCATTTCCCACCGGGTTGGGCATGAAACCCATGTTGCACCAGTTCCACGCGAAACTGTCCTAAGAGTGCCGGGTGATCAAATCGTTCTGGAGCTTGTATCCAGAATGCCTTAAAAAGCGCAAACAGTTGCTCGTCAGCAATGGAGTACAGTCCTCCTATCACACACCGTTGCTCGAGAAATCGTGTCATCGCGCGAGAGAAATGTCCGTCTTCATCGGTCCTCATCGCTACCTCCTGCTTCGACCCTACCTGCGCTCGCGATCCAACCTCTTGCGGAGTGGATCGCGAGCAAGATGTACCCAAATGGATACTGTTCAGGCCACGCTAGCTGACGACAGGGAGCGCGATTCGAAGTACGCCACGATGTACATGACTCCAAACACAATCGCGTAGACCCCGATCAACCAGACGACGGCGAGCAGCCCGGATGCAGGTTGGGCGGCGATAATAATACCGAAGACGATCGATACCAATCCGGCCAGCACCATCAACAAAGCACGCCCACCTCTCATGGGGAACGAGAGCGGGGCTACGACTTCTATAATGCCAATAATGATCGCCCAGGCCGCCAGCAGGTAGAGGAAAGCGAGCGC
>WNGK01002714.1_pt1 | contig 20251 bp, 19 predicted proteins | sample 5400601 | NCBI WGS metagenome assembly WNGK01 (sample SAMN13153376, study PRJNA577476) | soil metagenome | isolation source: 60 cm soil or saprolite under Garry oak tree replicate 1 | place: USA:California | collected 2016-06-15
GCAACGCGAGCGTCCCACACGCCTGGCGTATTCGTTGCCCTTCCGCAGCGAAGAGCGCCGGCCAGCGAGCGTCGTACTCGACGAGCCGGACGACACCCGATTCAAGACCGAGGGGGTGAGTGATCGGCTCGCTCAGCGGGAGGGTCGGAGATGTGCGGCGAACTCTGATCCTAACGGAGCTCCAACGCCAGCCCAACGGGGACTACCCATCGTGGGAGGGTGCCAGTGGATCCCCACCACTCAGCCCCCAGGGTGACTCCGACACGGGGCCCATCGGGGAGCAACCAGCCGAGCTCGAAGCGCCCTCCCAGCTTTGGGAAGACAGCCTGAGTACCCACCGGCCGACCGACGAGCCAGACCGCGCCAGCCGTGATCGTGAAGGCTGCTCTGCGAGTGCCGGCTGTGGTGAACCACTGAAAGCCCGGGGCCAAACTGATCGCCGTCTCGTCGCCGAGGGAGGAGGGACCACTGCACCCAGGAAAGGCGCAGGGTGGGTAATAGGCCCGGTGATTCGCCGTGGTCACGCCGAGCTCGACCAGGCCGGCGAAATCTGCAGCGAACGGACGACCGACGTACGCGGAGACCTGAAAGCCCATGCTCTCGAGCGTGGCATCGTGTTGGTTGTCGACGAGCGCCACACCCGGTCGAAGGCCGGCGACGAGTGCCCGGCGCTGCTGGGCAGATAGCGCGGCGGGGTAGGAGAGGGTCCCGACCAGCAGGGCAAGGATGGTCAGCTGGGGCGAGCATCGCATCGGAGCTTCTCCACGAAGCGGGTGACGTCGCCTGCTCAATGATACCCGTGTGCCCGCCCGTCCGGTCACATAGCGGGCCAGGGACGTGTGCCCTAACCCGCTCCCTGGTCTACCAGCTCCAGGCGAGCGACGACCGAGTGCGGAGGGAGGATCGTGCCGGGTGACAGGACGGCATTGGCGCCCACGCGGCTGTGATCGCCGATCAAGGCACCGAACTTGGCGACGCCTGTCCGAAGGTCCTGGCCTCCAATGCGGACGGTGACCTCTTGCTCGCGCAGCTCGTTGAAATGATTCGCCACGACGACGCCTGCCTCGAGGTTCACGTCGGCCCCAATGAGAGAGTCGCCGACAAAGCTCAGGTGCGCAATGCTCGAGGAGGCCATGACGATCGTCGATTTGAGCTCGCAGGCCGGTCCAATGATCACTCCACGATCGAGGACCACGCCGCCGCGAAGATATGCGGTCGAGGCGATGAAGCACCGCGGTGAAGCGCTCCACGAAATGCGAAAGATCGTTCGTTAGCGTCCAAGGCTCGATCGCTGGATCTAGAAATGGAAACGTGAGGGGAAACGATGCGATATAGTCTTGGATTCTTAAGGACATTCCGGACTCGGTCCCGCGAGGCGCCCACGGCGGTGGCGTACGCCAAACTTCTTGGCCAGTGCGGCAACCGTCGCTTCGGGCAGTTCGGGGGACAGTATGAGGTCATTTGCGAATGCGTCGTGCCAGTAAATCAGCTGCCGAGCGCCGCTATAGAGGTACAAGTGGTGGAGGATGTGATCACGGGGCGTTTTCGCGGCCAGGCGGGCCAGTTCGAGGAAGAACTCTGGTGTGCAGGCACAGAGGTACCGAGGCGCCAGGGTTAGGGCGGACAGGTCGGCCGGGCGAGTTGGATCACGAGGTGCATGGCGACGGTAGAATGCACCGACTTCGTTGCTAATGCTTGAGCCCTCGGCGATGAAGAGGGTGGCGTCAGGAAAGACCTGCGGCAACACACGGAAGAAGCGTTCCGCATTGCGAATGCCTTCACCGATATGCCACGAGGACAGAGGAGCGTCAGTCACGGTGCCCAGGTTCGAGCAGGCCCCTAACGCATCGCGCCCTTAATCCGGCGCAAGCGCGTATGCCGCGATAACCGCCCCGCCCACGACGGCGCCCAGGCCGATGAAGAGCACGACTGTCCGGTCCGAGCTGAAACCCCGAGTTGCCACCTGTCGCACGTCGGTGAGCGCGATCCGCATCGGCGTGGGAGTGCCGTACCCGCCCAGCTGCCAGGCGCCTTCGAGCGAGTCTCCCCGGAGCACCGGATGCTGAAGCACAAACCGCTGGCCGTCCGTGCGCGTGACGCGGACCTGGGTTGGTTGCTGCGCGGCGAGAACCGCCTGCGGCGCGACGTCCTCCGTGTGCCACCCCTGACACGCCGCGCCGGGCAGTGTGACCAGCAGCATGATGGTGGTCCAACGCAATCGAACGGCATGACCGTGAGCAGACATGGTGGCTCCTGATGGGAGTCCGTGGTTGTGTTTCCGCCCGCCCTAAGCTAGAGTCGCGGCGTGCACACGGCCAATCTGCTGCTCGCCTCCTCCTCGGATCCACTGATCCCGCTCATCTTCCTCGGCGTCGCCCTGACCGTCGTCGCCGGTATCGCGCTCGCCAACCGAATCGTCACCAACCGGCGGCGCACAGCGTACGAAGCCTTCTGCCTCGAGCGCGGCTACCGCTTCGAGCCGGAGCGCCCGGGAGAAGAGGCGCGCCACGTGGCGACGTGCCGCGTGTTCTCGGAAGGACACAGGCGCACCTGGGCGTTCACGATCAGTGGCACGAGCGGCGGCGCACCATTCACGGCGTTCGAGTACCGATGGACTACGGGCTCCGGCAAGAACTCGCAGACCCACCGCATCGGCGGCCTGCTCTGGACTGTGGAGCGCTCGCTGCCGCAGTTCCTGCTCACACCCGAGGGCCTCTGGGCCAGGCTCGCGGCGTACTTCGGAGGGCAGGATATCGACTTCGCCGAGTCGCCCGAGTTCTCGAGCGCTTATCGGCTACGCGGGAGTGACGAAGCTGCGGTGCGCGCCGTGTTCACGCCGGCGCGCCGCCAGGTGTTCGAGATGTTCCGGGGCCAGCACGCCGCCGGCGCGGGCCAGGAGCTGATGTGGTGGCGCGACGGCGCGCTGCCGCCCCCCGATCAGTTCGACGCGTTCCTCATGGAAGGCCAGCGCATACAGCTGGCCTTTGCCCGCGACTAGGTGTCGACTGACCCCGGGCGCGAGCCCGGGGTGCACGAGGGACCCACGACTAACGCTCGACGGGCGGATTGAACCCGTAGGTCGTGTTCTTGAAGACCGAATCGGCCACCACCAGCGCCTGAGTGGCCAAATCCGGCTTGCCCTTCCGCAGCACCTGCGCCAGCGCCTGATACACGATACCGTAGGTCGCGAGGATCGATTCCGACGGCCGGTCCACCCACCCGCGCGGCCGGTAGCGACCGGCCGAGTGGCGATGATACACGTCGAACGCGAGCGCGGTGCTGCGGGGGACGTTGATGGCCCCGAGCCCGGGCCCGAGCGCGACCAGGCTGTCCGACGCCACCAGCGGCTCGCGGTGCAGCTTGCGCCCGAACCCCTGACCTTCCAGATAGTCGCTCAGACCGAACAAGTCGGCATACGGGCCCACCGTGCGTGAGAAGTAAATGGGGCGCTTGCCCATCTGATCCTTGATGGCTTCGAGCACGATCACGTCGGCCCGCTCGAGATATTGACGCCCGAGCATTTGGGGATCGAGCGACACGCTGACGCCACCCAGGTTTACCAGGCGCTTCTGGTCGAGCCAGTACACGGGCTCCAAGTGCGCGAGCTGCTCGTCCGTGTAGTCGAGCAGCCGGCCCGCGGGCTTGGGCCAGGCCCGCCCGCGATAGATCGCCGGCGCTGTGGTCGAATCGAACGTGGCGAGCGGCCGGCGCTGCAGCTGCCGCAGGTACCAGTCGGTGTTGGCGAGCGACAGGTTCACCACCGTCACGTCCTGGCGGATGTGCTCCACTTCCTGCGCGTACCACAGGGGGAACGTGTCGTTGTCCCCCGCGGTCACGAGCACGCCGTACGGCTCGACCGACTGCAGCATGTCGTAGGCGAAGTCCCGTGCCAGCGTCTCACCCTTGCGCGACGCCGTGCGGTGGTTGCCGAGGAGGGGCACCAGCGCCAGTGCCAGCACCGGCGTCGCGAGCAGCCAGCGGCGGGCCGGGTCGGGCTCGCGGGTTTCGAGCGACTCCGTCAGCCACTCCATCAGGGTCGCGAGGCCCATGCCGACCCATACGCCCCACAGCGCGAACGAGGCGATGAAGAAATAGTCGCGCTCGCGCACCTCGTGCAGCGCCTGCGGCAGATCGGGGCGCTGCGAGTAGCCGTACTTGAAGTTGAGGTAGAAGATCAAGAGCAGCGTGAGCGTCGCCATCAGCGCCGTCATGGCGACGGCCGTGCGCCGGTCGGCCTTCCAGTGACGGTACGCGCCCAGCGAGCCCACGAACGCGAATATCACGGCAAGAGCCCCGCGCACCCCCGTAGCCCAGTCCCGACCCCACTGCCACGTGAAGTACTGGATCCACATACCGATCTGCGCCTGGGGCGTCGCCTGCCGCTGCCACACGGGCGGCTTGCCGTACTGCTGGCGCGTGAGCACGTCCCACAGCGCCGCCGACGAGGTGGGCTCGCCCTCGTTGATCGGGGGGAAATGCGCTGCCCGGATCGGCAGGAACAGGTACACCGACACGCCCACCACCGCCACCAGCAGCACCGCGACCGCAAAGTCGCCGTTGCGGGCGTACGCGAGCGCGTACACCAGTGCCGCCACGAACAGCACGGCGGCGAGCTTCAACGGCGTGGAGCTCTCGAGCCCGCTCGCCACGATCAACGCGTAGGCGCTGCAGAATACCAGCCACTGCGACCACTCGATGCGCCGCGCGGCGAGCCCCCCAGGTCCCATCGCACGCTCCCGCTTGAGCGGCGGATACAACAGCACCGCCACCACCGGGCCCACCAGCACGCCCATCATGTGGTTCGTGGAGGTGAGCGCCAGCAGGTACACGATCATCAGGAGATGGTGATCGTGCCCCTCGCCGGGGGGCTGGTCGTCCCAGCGCACGATGAGCCACAGCACCAGCGCGATGGACAGGAGCGACAGCGTGTACACCTTCTCGTTCACCACCGACTGGTTCCACACGGTGAACGCGGTCGCCGCGCTGAGCGCGCCCGCCACGGCGGCGAGGCGCCGCGGCAGCCGGGCCGGCACCCAGCTCCGCATCCACCGCTCGCCCACCAGGAACCAGCACCCCGCTGCCACCGCGCTCGTGACCGCGGCGAGCAGGTTGATCCGCTCGGCATACGCGGCGGCGAGCGGCAGCAGGCCCCACGTGTGGGCGATCAGCGTGAACAGGGGGTTACCCGGCGGGTGCGGGATGCCGAGCACGTAGGCGGCGGCGATGTATTCGGACGTGTCCCAGAACTGGGTGGTCGGCGCGAGCGTCGCGACGTAGAGGATCAGGGCGCCGAGCGCCACGACCCCGGCCCAGAGGTAGGGCGGGGCTTCTGGTAACGCGTCGGCGGAAGACGGCTGGGAGAGCCGCTGCGGCTCGGTCATAGTTGCCATAGGTCAGTGCCTGAACTGTCGGATGCCCGTGAACACCATTGCCACCCCCGCCTGATCGGCCGCCGCCACCACCTCGGCGTCCTTTACCGAGCCGCCCGGCTGGATGATCGCCGCCACCCCCGCCCGGGCCGCTTCTTCTACACCGTCCGGGAAAGGAAAGAACGCGTCGGAAGCTAACACCGCCCCGGCCGGATCGTGCCCCTGCTGGCGCGCCTTGTGAATCGCCAGGAAGGAGGCGTCCACGCGCGACATCTGGCCCGCCCCGATCCCCACCGCCGCCTGGTCACGGGCGAGCAGGATGGCGTTCGATTTCACCACCCCTACGGCCGCCCACGCGAATCGCAGGTCGCGCCACTCGGCGTCGGTGGGAGCGCGCCGCGTGACCACCTTCCAGCCCACCTCGTCGGCCGCCTGGCCCGGGCGCGAGCGCTCCTGCACCAGGAACCCTCCCCGGATGCGTTTGTAGTCCCAGCCCCCCGCGTCGCCCCCCGGCAGGCGCACGACCCGCAGGTTCTTTTTCTCGCGCAGCACGCTCAGCGCGTCGTCCGCGAACGCGGGCGCCACCACCACCTCCACAAACAGGTCGCGCATCGCCTCCGCCGCGCCGCGATCGACGGCGACGTTGAACGCGATCACCGAGCCGAACGCCGAGGTGCGGTCGGTGGCGAGGGCGCGCTCGTACGCGTCGCGCGGCGAGCGACCCAACGCGATGCCGCAGGGCGTGGTGTGCTTGATGATGGCGCACGCCACGGCATCGGATCCGGCCCACGGCGCGACCGCCGCGACGGCGGCATCGAGGTCGAGCAGATTGTTGAACGACAGCTCTTTGCCATGGAGCTGCTGCAGGTCGCGGATCCCCGGCTCGGAGGTTGCGTACAGCGCGCCCGCCTGATGCGGGTTCTCGCCGTAGCGCAGCTCCTGGCGGCGATCGAGCGCCAGGGTGATCCGCTCGGGCCAGCCGGGCGCGTCCTTCGTGAGGTACCCGTGGATCGCGGCGTCGTAGGCGGCGGTGTGCGCGAAAACCTTGGCGGCCAAGTCTCTGCGCAACCCCGGGCTCACTGACCCCGGGCGCAAGCCCGGGGTTCCCGGGGTCAGTGAACCTGTCTTCAGGGCGGCAATCACCACCGGATAGTCGTCCGGATCAACGATCACGATCACGTCCTGGTGGTTTTTCGCGGCCGAGCGGAGCATCGAGGGGCCGCCGATGTCGATCTGCTCGATCGCCTGCTCGAAGCTCACGCCGGGCTTGGCGACCGTCTCGCGAAACGGATAGAGGTTGACGGCCACCAGGTCGATCGGGGTGATGCCGTGCTCCGCCAGCGCGGCGCGGTCGCCCGGGTGCGCGCGGCGGGCGAGCAGGCCCCCGTGCACCTTGGGGTGGAGGGTCTTCACGCGGCCGTCCATCATCTCGGGGAAGCCCGTCACACGTTCAATGGGGATCACCGCGAGGCCTGCCTGGCGCAGCGTTTCGGCCGTGCCGCCGGTGGAGACGAGCTCCCAGCCGAGCGCCGCCAGGTCGCGGGCGAACTCGACGACGCCGCGCTTGTCCGAAACCGACAGCAGCGCTCTCACCAGCTCTCGGCGATGGCCCGGACCAGGTCCGCGAGGCTCGCGACGTCCTTCAGGTCTATCACCTCCGCGGGGGAGTGGGAGTAGCGCAGCGGCCAGCCGAGCGCCACGTCCACCACGCCGTAGGGCGTGAACATGGAGCCGTCGTTGCCGCCGTTGGTGGTGCCGACCTGCACCGCCACGCCGCGCGCCCGCGCCAGGCGGAGCAGGGAGTCGACGTAAGCCGCAGGCGTCACCGACGAATTGTCCAACGCCCGTGCCACGGCGCCGGCGCCGATCGGCGCCACCGCGAAGTTGGGGAGCTCGAGCGGCGAGTCGGCGGAGACGAACGTGTCGATCGCGTGGACGCGGCGCGGAGCCGTGCCGAGCGCCGCGGCCGCCACGCCCGCGCCCTCGAGCCCGATTTCCTCGCGCACGCTCCAGATAAAGATCACCTGGTGCTTCAAGGCCGCGCGGTCCAGGTGCCGCAGCGCGATGATCTGGGCGGCGTCGCCGACGCGGTCGTCGAACGAGCGGCCCGTGGCGCGCGTGCCCGCGAGCCGCACGTACTGCTTCGGCATGCTCACTGTCTGCCCGGGGCTGATGCCCCGGGCCATGGCCCCGGCGTGCGAGGTGGCGCCCACGTCGACGCGCAGTGGAGGCGGCGTGTGACGCGTGAAGCCCGAATCGCGCGGGATGAACACGCCGGCCACGTCGCCCTTGTCGGTATGCACCAGCGCCGGCTGGCCCTCGAACAGCGACGCGATGAAGCCGCCGCGGGGCTCGAGCTCGAGCGACCCATCGTCGCGGACGCCGGTCACGCGGAATCCGATCTCGTCCATGTGCGCCACGAACACGACCAGTGGGTTTCCCTGACCGAGGCGCACCCACAGGTTGCCCGCCGTGTCGGTCTCGCTCTTCGCCCATGCCGGCAGGAGCCGCTTCACCGTCTCGCGCACCGGCCCTTCCGCGCTGGAGACGCCGTAGGACTCGATCAGCGGCGCGAGCACGCTCTGCGCCTCGGCGATCCGGGAGGAATCCTGCCCGGAAAGCCGGAGGGGCAGAAGGGCGAGCAGCGCCGCTGCAATCGCGCGTGCCCTCATCGCCCCTCCATCCATTGCACCATCTCTCGCGCCAGCTTGTCGACGTCGGCCAGCGCCACCGTCTCGACCGCCGTGTCCGTGTAGCGCGTGGGCAGGCTCGCCGTCTTGATGTCGTCGAACGGCCCGAGCTGCGCTTTGACGCTCGCGAGTCCGGCGTTGCTCGCGTACAGGCTCTGTACCGTGAACGCGACGACGATGGTGCCCCTCACCTTGGGCTTCGCCTGCACGGCGGCGGCGAGCGCCGCGCACGCGCCACGCCGGCCGGCGCCGGGCGCGGCCAGCAGCCGATCGCCGTAGGGGAGCGGCCGTTTGGCGAGCGATATCGGCGCGAGCACGTCGATGCCGAGCGCCCGTGCCTGGGCGGCCGTGGCGGCGCCCAGGTCCACGTAGGCGTTGTCGACAGTGAACACCGGGTCGGGCGCGCCGGTCGCGACCCGACCGCGTGTCAAGTGCGTCGACTTCACGGCCACCACGCCGGGGACGGGACCTTTGGTGCCGAACACGGTCACGCGGTGACCCTCGAGCTGCTGGTCGAACAGCGGATACGTGGTGCGCGCCCCCACGCGCCGCAACAGCAGGTACCCCTGGTCCGTGATGTTGCCGACCACGTAGCCCACCTCGTCGAGCGGACATTGCAGCAGGCGCTTGGGTGCGCCCTGGCCGAGCGTGAGCGTGACGTTGCCGGCGCGGTCGTGCGTGCTGCCGGGGAGCAAGGCGAGGAGCGAGTCGGTCATCGCCTGCTCGAGCCCTGTGACGGCGGTCATGCCCGCGAAGCGCAGGGCGATTGCTTCGAGTGACTGGGCGGGTAGGCGGTTCGACGGATAGACGGTGAGGAGAAGCACCGCCAGCGCCCCTCCTCTAACCGTCCTGTGAGAACGTGATCTCAATCTCGTCTCCGGTGACGAAGGTCGAGCCTTGCGTGGAGAGTCGCACCCGCCGCTCCGGCACTCCCAGCCGCGCCAGCGCCAGCACCACGGCGGGTAGCAGCCGATGCTCCACCTCGAGCACGCGCGCGGCGAGCGAATCCGGCGTGTCGTCGGCGCGCACCGGGACCGGCCATTGCGCGAGAATGGGGCCGCGGTCGTACTCCTCGTCGACGTAATGCACCGTGGCGCCCGAGAGCGCGGCGCCGGTCGCGAGCACCGCCTCGTGCACGCGGCGTCCGTACATCCCGTCGCCGCCGAATGCCGGGAGCAACGCCGGATGGATATTAATCAGGCGCCAGCGAAACCGCGCGACCGCGACGGGCGGGACGCGCCTCAGGTATCCGGCGAGGATGACGAGCCGGGCATCGCCAACGGCCCGCACCAGCTCGGCCGCGTCCGCGGGATCGGCCAGCACCTGCACAGGCACGCCGGCGCGACGCGCCCGCTCGAGCGCGCCCGCGTCGCCCCGGCTCGACACGACGCGCGTAATACGTGCGATAGGGGAGTCCCGCAGGGCGTCGAGCAGCGCCTGGAGGTTGGTGCCGCCGCCCGACACCAGCACGGCCACCGGAACCGGCGTCACCGCGTGCAGGGGGCAAGCGCGGCGGGCTTGGGGCCCGCGGTCACGGTCAGCGTGAACGCGCCGGTGGCGCGCCGCTCGCTGCTCGTCGCCACGATGAGGTAGTCCCCGGTGGTCGGGAGCCGCACCGTGAGGCGCGCGTTGCAGCGGCCGCCCGAGTCGTCGTCCTGCGGTGGCTTCGGGCTCTCATTAGGGCCGAGCAGGAAGAGGTAGGCGTCGAACGCGGTGGACGCGAGGTCGATCGTCACCGTCTCGCCGGCGCGGCCGCGTAGCCGCCATTGCTGCGCGTAGGTGCTTTCGGCCGGGAGCACGAGATCGTGTCGCGTGAGGGAGTCGCGCACCGTGTCGCCCACGGCGATGGTGCCGCGCGTTGGTCCTTGCGCGACGAGCGTGAGCAGCACCACCGTCTCTAGCCATATCCAGGACTCCATGGCGCCGCAATTTGCGGGCGCTAGGCGCCGCGCACAATCTCCGCTGCCGCGGCCGCGAGGTCCGCGACGACCGGAAAGCCTATGGCCCGCGCTCCAGCGGCGTGCTCTCCGCCCCGTCCGGTCGACACGAGGAGGCCGTGCCCGTCGGCGCCCAGGGTGCGCGCCGGCTCGATGTCGCTCACCCGGTCGCCCACCCAGTAGCTCTCTCGGAGGTCCAGGTCGAGCGCGCTGGCGGCATCGCGGAACAGCCGCAGGCCAGGTTTTCGGCAGTCGCATGGTCCCGTGACGTCGGGGTGGTGGGGGCAGAAATACGCGCCGTCGAGCCGGGCGCCGTGCGGGGTCAGGAGCTCCACCAGGCGGCGCTGCACCGCGGCGTAGGCCGCGGCGTCGTACAGTCCACGCGCGATGCCCGATTGATTCGAGACGGTCACCACGAGCCATCCAGCGTGATTCAGGCGGCGGATCGCCTCCGCCGCGCCGGGAAGGAGGTACACCTTGCCCGGCTCGTGCAGGAATCCTGGGTCTTCTACGATGGTTCCGTCGCGGTCTAAAAAGACAGCGCGGTGGCCGTGCTTAGACATCGAGCGCGGACCGCACCGCGCGCGCGACGGTTTCGACCTGATCGGGGAAGATGGTGCGGGGATCGAGCAGCACGCGGTCGTCGCCGATGCGCGCGATGATGGGCGGATCGCTCGCGCGCAGCCGCGCCGACAGGGTGTCAGGGGTCAGGTGTCGGGGGTCGGGGGTCACGCGAACGAGCCAGGTCGGCAGCTTGGCCTCCGGGAACGAGCCGCCGCCGACTTCTGATTCACCTTCGACGAGCTCCGCAGCGGCGCCCACGTCTTTCTGCAACGCCTCTCCCCGCCGACGTATCTCCGTGACGTCTTCAGTGAGCATACGTAATACCGGTATCTCAAGGCGGGCCCGCACCGGATCTCGATAGAGGACGAGTGTTGCCTCCAGAGCAGCGAGTGTAAGCTTGTCCGCCCGCACCGCCCGGGCGAGGGGATTATTGCGACACGCCTCGATCGCCGCCCGCGTGCCGAGCAGGATGCCGGCCTGCGGACCGCCGAGCAGCTTGTCGCCCGAGAATGCGACCGCGTCCATGCCGCTGGCGAGCGCCTGCGGCACGGTGGGCTCGCCGGCGAGGCCCCACGGCGCGAGATCGAGCAGGAGCCCGCTGCCGAGATCGTACAGGCTGGCGACGCCGCGCCCGCGTCCCAGCGCCGCGATCTCCTGCGCCGAGACCTGGGCGGTGAAGCCGGTGACCTGGAAATTCGACTGGTGCACCTTGAGCAGCAGCTTGCTCGCCGGCGTGATCGCACCTTCGTAGTCCTTGAGATGCGTGCGATTGGTGGTCCCCACCTCGACGAGCGTGGCGCCCGATCGGGCCATGATGTCGGGGATGCGAAACGCACCGCCGATCTCCACCAGCTCTCCCCGCGACACGATCGCCTCGCCGCCCCGGGCCAGTGCCGAGAGCGCGACCAGCACCGCGCCCGCGGCGTTGTTCACCACCACCGCGTCCTCCGCCCCGGTCAGCTCGACGAGCAGATCGCGACATAGCCCGTGGCGTGAGCCACGGGCACCGCGGAGCAGGTCGTATTCCAAATTGGAGTAGGTCGCGCCGACACGGGCCAGGGCGGCCAGTGCCGGTTGGGCGAGCGGAGCGCGGCCCAGATTGGTGTGCAACACGACGCCGGTGGCGTTGATCACGGGTCCGAGCGACGGAGCGGCGAGCCGGCGCACGCGCGACCGGATCGCCGCGCTCCAGCCCTCGGGCGGCGCGCTGCCGCCGTTGGCACGGGCGGCGTCGATGGTGTCGCGCACCGCGCGCACCACGAGACTGCGCGGCCCGGCGGCCGCGAGCGCCGCGACCTCGGGCTCGGCGAGCAGGGCATCCACGGCGGGCAGGCGGCGGCGCGGGTCCGTCATGGTGGCTTGGGGCGGGCCTTGCTGGTGTCGGTGGCAGGCGGGGCTGGCTTGGGCACCGGCACGACCAGCACGCCCTGCCCATCGGCCGCGACGCCGCTCAAGTTCGTGGCGCCGCGCACGCGCACGAGATACTTGGCGCCGGGCGCGAGCGGCTGGGTCGTCTGGACAACGAGGCGGTCGTAGGGGACGGGGCGCTCGCTCAGCAGCTTGCGGACCCGGGCGGTGTCGAGGTGGACGGAGGTGTCTCGCGCGGCGCGACCGACGCCCCCCGGAGCAGCGGGTGCCCGCTGGGCTGCTGCGGAGGGGGGCGTCGGTCGAGCGTGCGTCGTGTCTCGGTGCGTCGTATCGCGCAGCCGCTTGAGCGAATCGGCTACCGCCCGGGCGCGCGCCTGGATCGAGTCGAACCGCGCTGGCGTGTAGAGCGCCCGTACCGCGACCGGCGTCGAATCGGGCAAGGTGAGCACCCGCACCATGGCCGTGTCGAGCGCGCGGCGCGGGTCGAGCGGCGCGGAAAACGCCACGCGAAAGTCGACCGAATCGATCGGCTCGACGGTGCGCACCCGTGGGCCCACGGTGTCGTGCACGAACGCCCACAGCAGCGCGCTCGCGGTCGAGTCGACGGTCACGGTCACGGTGTCGAACGCCTCGCGGCGGTCCTGGCGTCGGTTGTTGTTCTCGTCCTGGATGGCCCACACGCGGTAGCGCCCCGGCGGCACGGCGGGAAGCCGGAAGTTGCCTCCTGAGTCGGCGAGCGTGACGTAGGCGACCGTATCGGGGAGCGGCGCGGCGCGGATCACCGCCTGCGGGAGGGTGCGCTGGTCTGCCCAGGCCAGCACCGTGCCGATGAGCGTCGCGGCCGGAATCGCCGGGCCCGTCGTGAACACGATCGTCGTCCCGGTCTTGGTCACGTTGCGCCGCAGGTCGGTGATCCCGGGGAGCACCTGCAGGTGGTACACCCGGCCCCGCTGCCATCCCTCGTGCGGCGACACGTGGATCGAGCTACGGTGCCACGAGACCTTGACGTCGCCTCCCACGGGGGAGAGGACGATCTTCTGGGCGAGCCCGCTGATCGCACCGGCGGCGGCCCCGCGCGACGGCATCTCGTCGATCACCTCGTCGAACTGGATGACCGCATCGCCGTGCAGGTCGGGGACCACCTTCCCGGACTCGGGGACCGTGCGCAGGACGGCCGGGGGGGTGGTGCGGGGCGGGCCGCCGGGCGGATCGCCCTGGCTCGCGCACGCGCCCCCGCCCAGCAGGGCGGTCAGGAGCAGCCCAGCGACCTGAGCTTGTCGGCCAGCGCCTGCCGCTGGTCTCGCCATGCCCGCTCCTTCTCGCGTTCCTTGGCGACCACCTCGGCGGGCGCCCGCGCGACGAAATTCTTGTTGCTGAGCTTGGCGTCGAGCGCCGCCAGCTGCTGCTCGAGCCGGGTGAGCTCGCCCGTGAGGCGGCGACACTCCTGCCGCACGTCGATCGCGTCCGCCAGGGCCACGAACACCTCGCTGCCGTCGGCGAGCACGGCGTGGGCGCCTTGACCACCCAGACCGTCATCGAGTCGCAGCTCCGACAGCTGCGCCAGCCGGACGATGGTGTCTCGTTCTCCGTGGAAGGCGACTCGGATCGAGTCGGTTCTCGGCTTGATGGCCGCCGCGAGGCGGGTCTTGGGCGCGATGCGGTACTCCGCGCGAATCGCACGGATCTTGGAGACCGCCTCCTGAACGCGCGCGAAGGCGAAGTCCTCGAGCCGCGAGAGCGCGGCCGGAACCGTGGGCCACGGCGCGACGGCCAGAAGGTCGTCCGACTGCCTGCCGGGGAGCTTTTGCCACAACTCCTCGGTAATGAACGGCACGACCGGGTGCAGCAGTCGCAATACCGTGTCGAAGCAGAAGGCCAGCACCGCGTGCGCGGCGACCGCAGGAGGGGCCGCGACAGCCGCCGAGCCCGGCGGGCCGCCGGCCGGAGTGGCCCCTGCTGCGGCCGCCGCCAGACGCGGCTTGACCGCCTCTACGTACCAGTCGGCGAGATCATTCCACGCGAACTCGAAGCACGTCTTGGCGGCCTCGTCGAGCCGGAAGGCCTCGAGATGTTCCGTGGCGGCCACGATTGTCTTGTGCGCCTGGCCGAGAATCCAGCGGTCCGCGAGCGTGAGCGTCCCGGAGGCGAGGTCGTCGATCGCCGATACCCGCTCCGGCAGCTGCGCCAGGATGAACCGCCCGATATTCCACAGCTTGTTCGCGAAGTTGCGCCCGGGGGCGAACGTCGTCTCCAGGTCGTTCGGGTCGAGGATCACATCGGCGCCGAGCGAGCTGCCCGCCACCAGGGTCCAGCGCAGCGCGTCGGCGCCGTACAGCCGCACCACGTCGAGCGGGTCGATGCCGTTGCCGAGCGACTTCGACATCTTGCGGTGCTGGGTGTCGCGCACCGTGCCGTGCAGGTACACGGTCGTGAACGGCAGCCGCCGATCCATGAAGTGGTAGCCCGACATCAGCATCCGGGCCACCCAGAAGAAGAGAATTTCCGGCGCCGTGACGAGCGTATGCCCGGGATAGAACCGCGCCACGTCGGGAGTGCGATCGGGCCAGCCCAAGGTCGCGAACGGCCACAGCCACGACGAGAACCAGGTGTCGAGCACGTCCGGGTCCTGCTCGACCGGGCCGCCGCATTTGGGGCAGCGCGCCGGGTCCTTGCGGTCGGCCCACTGGTGATCGCACTGCGTGCATGTGAACACGGGAATGCGGTGCCCCCACCACAGCTGGCGCGAGATGTTCCAGTCCCGGATGTTCTCCATCCAGTGCTCGAAGGTCGCGTGCCAGCGCTCCGGCACGATCCGGAACCGCGCCTCCCGATAGGCCGCGAGCACCGGCTCGGCGAGCGGCTGCATCTTCACGAACCATTGATCGCTCAAGCGCGGCTCGACGATCGTGTCGCAGCGGTAGCAGCGCCGCAGCGCGTGGCGGTGCGGCTCGATCTTCTCGAGCAGGCCCCGCTCCTTCAGCATGTCCACGATCCGCTCGCGTGCCTCGAATCGGTCCAAGTCGGCGAGCGCCTTGGGCACGCGGGTGGCGTGCTCCATGCGTCCGTCCTCGGTCATCACCAACGGCATCTCCAGCTTGTGTCGCAGGCCGATTTCGAAGTCGGTCGCGTCGTGCGCCGGGGTCACCTTTACGAACCCGGTTCCGAACGCGGGATCGACCGCCTCGTCCGCCACAATCGGAATCGGGATGTCGGCAATGGGGAGCCGGGCCACTTTCCCCACGAAGCCGGCATGGCGGGTGTCCTTGGGGTTGACCGCTACGGCCGTGTCGCCGAGCAGTGTTTCGGGCCGCGTGGTGGCGACCGTGAGGAAGGGCGCGGGTCCGCCGTCCACGGGGTAGTGGATGTAATAGAGCTTGCCCTCCGTGTCTTTCGATTCGGCTTCCTCGTCCGACAACGCCGTGAGGCAGTGGGGGCACCAATGGATCACGCGGTGGCCACGGTAGATGAGCCCTTCCTCCCACAGCCGCACGAACACCTCGCGCACCGCGCCCGAGTACGCCTCGTCCAGCGTAAAGCGGGTGCGGCTCCAGTCGCACGAGCAGCCGATGACCTTGAGCTGCTCGAGGATGGTGCTGCCCGTCTCGCGGATGAACGCCCACACCCGCTCGACGAACCGGTCACGCCCGAGGTCGAATCGCGTTTTCCCTTCCTTTGCGACCAGCCGCTCGACGACGTTCTGGGTGGCGATCCCCGCGTGGTCGGTGCCCGGGAGCCACAGGGCCTCGCGCCCGCGCATGCGCTCGAAGCGGATCACGACGTCCTGGATCACGTTGTTGAGTCCCTGGCCCGTGTGCAGGATCGCCGTGACGTTGGGGGGAGGCATGACGATCACATACGGCTCGCGCGGTGACTCGGCGCGCGCGGTGAACACGCCGCGGTCGAGCCAGCGCTGGTACAACGGGCGCTCGACGGCGTGCGGATCGTACTGGGGAGGAAGCTCGAAGCGGGGGCGCGGCATTCCTTATAATAGACAGGACTGTGGAGGTTAGAGGAGGTTCGGGAGTTTCGGGAGGTTCGGGAGGTTCGGGGAGGTTGGTTCGCTCGCGTCTCAACCTCCTCTAGCCTCCCGAACCTCCTCTAACCTCCCAAACCTCCTATACCCTCCCGAACCTCCCCGGTCCTCCCCCATCCTGCTAGAATTCCGTCCCATGCCCGACGACGCCCCGGAGCTCCCCACGAGCCGCCTCGCTCGCTGGATCGCGATCGCGGGGGTGATCGTGTTCGCCGTCGCGCTCTACTTCCGCGACGGGCGCCGGCTGCCGCCGCTCACCAGTCCGGCCGCTGCCGCCGCCCAGCCGGCTCCCTGACCCGATGGTCGCCGCCGAAATCCGGGTCACGCTCCCCGATGGGAGCGAAAAGCGCCTGCCCCACGGGTCCACCGGTGCCGATCTCGCCAAGGCGATCGGGCCGGGGCTCGCGAAGGCGGCCCTCGCCCTGCGCGTGAACGGGAGCGTCTGGGACCTGGCGCGTCCCCTGCCCGACAGGGCGAAGGTCACGATCCTCACCGACAAGGATCCGCAGGCCCTCGAAGTGGTGCGGCACTCGTCCGCTCACGTCCTCGCGACCGCGGTGCGCCAGCTCTTCCCGCACGCGAAAATCGGCTTCGGGCCTCCCATCGAGGACGGCTTCTACTACGACTTCGATGTGGGGCGACCGTTCGCGCCGGAGGATCTCGAGGCGATCGAAAGCAAGATGGTCGAGGTCGTGAAGGCCGATTACCCGTTTGTGCGCGAAGAGGTCTCACGCCCGGAAGCCAAGCAGCGCTTCAAAGACGACCCGCTCAAACTCGAGCGGATCGACGACCTCGGTCCCGACGAGGTGATCTCCGTCTATACCGACGGCCCGTTCGTGGACCTGTGCCGCGGGCCGCACGTGCCCAGCACGGGGCGGATCAAGCACTTCAAGCTGCTGCACGCGGCCGGCGCGTACTGGCGCGGCGACGAGCGCCGCCAGATGCTGCAACGCATCTACGGCACGGCCTGGTTCACCAAGGATGACCTCGACGGCTACCTGCGCCGGCTCGAGGAGGCCAAGAAGCGCGATCATCGTGTGCTGGGCAAGCAGCTCGACCTGTTTTCGATTCAGGAGGACGTCGGCCCGGGACTGATTCTGTGGCACCCCAAGGGGGCGATGCTCAACTTCCAGCTGCGACGCTTCATCGAGGACGTGATTCTCGAGCGCGGCTATCAGCTGGTGTACACGCCCAACGTGACGCGTGAGGAGCTCTTCCTGCGCTCCGGGCACCTGCCGCTGTACGCCGAGAACCAGTTCCCGCCGATGGCGGCGGGGGAGGGCGAGGCCGAGGGTGTGCGCTACCGGGTGAAGCCGATGAACTGCCCGATGCACATCCTCATCTACGCGTCGCAGCAGCGCAGCTATCGCGACCTGCCGATCCGCCTCGCCGAGATCGCGAATGTGTATCGCAACGAGCGCTCGGGGACGCTGCACGGCATGCTGCGCGTGCGCGGGCTCTCGATGGACGACGCCCACCTGTTCTTGCGCGAGGACCAGATCGAGCAGGAGATCTTCCAGCTGCTCGACGTCGTGGAGCTGGTGCTGGGGAAGACGTTCGGGCTCTCGTATCGGCTCGACCTGGCCACTCGCCCCGAGAAGAAACTGGGCGGCGACGCGACGTGGGACCAGGCGGAGCGCGCGCTCGAGCAGGCGCTGAAACATCGCGGCGCCACGTACCGCATCGATCAGGGCGGCGGCGCGTTCTACGGACCGAAGATCGACATCAAGTTCAACGACGCCATCGGTCGCGAATGGCAGGGCGCGACGATCCAGCTGGACTTCGAGCAGCCCGAGCGCTTCAAGCTCGAGTACACGGGCGAGGATAACCGGCCGCACCGGCCGGTCATGATCCACCGGGCGATCTACGGCACACTGGAGCGGTTCGTCGGATTCCTGATCGAGCATTTCGCGGGCGCGTTTCCGCTGTGGCTCGCGCCCGAGCAGGTTCGCGTGCTCCCGATCTCGGCCGCCCAGGCGCCCGCGGCCCGCACTTTGCACGAACGGTTGCGGGCGGCGGGCGTTCGCTCGGCCGTGGACGAGCGCAGCGACACGCTGAATTACCGCATCCGGGACGCGGAGCTACACAAGGTGCCGTACATGGCCGTGGTCGGGCAGCGGGAAGCGGACGCGGGAACCGCCGCGGTGCGAGCCCGGGGCGCCGGCCACAAGCAGGTAGTGCTGCCGCTGGACGAATTCGTGGCGAAACTGGGTGAGGAGATTCGCACCCGCTCACTGACCCCGTTAGTTTGAGACAGATGGCCGAGAGCGACCGCACCACCCCAGTGATCCTGAGTGCCTGCCGCACGCCCATCGGCAAGTACCTGGGCGGCCTGTCCGCACTTCCCGCACCGCGCCTCGGCGCGCTCGTCATCCGCGAGGCGGTGCGCCGGGCCGGCGTCGATCCCGCCGGTGTCGAAGACGTGATCATGGGAAACGTGCTGCAGGGCGGCGTGGGTCAGGCGCCGGCGCGCCAGGCGGCGATCCACGCCGGTCTCCCCGGCACCGTTCCCGCGATGACCATCAACAAGGTGTGCGGCTCCGGGCTCAAGGCCGTCATGCTCGCCGCGCAGGCGATTAAAGCAGCGGACGCGCAATGCGTGGTCGCCGGTGGCATGGAGTCGATGTCCAACGCGCCGCACTACGTGTACGGCATGCGCGGCGGGATCAAGCTGGGGAACCGCGAGCTCGTGGACGGGATGATCCGCGACGGCCTGTGGGATTCGTTCTCGGACGTGCACATGGGCAGCCTCGCCGAGTACACCGCCAAGAAGGCCGCCGTATCGCGCGCGGACCAGGACCGCTTCGCTCTCGCCAGTCATCAGAAGGCCGTGGCCGCCATGACGGCGTGTCGCTTCAAGGCGGAGATCGTGCCCGTCGAGGTTCCGGGGAGGGGCGCGCCGACGCTGATCGAGAAGGACGAGGGCCCCCGCAAGGATACGTCGCTCGAGGCGCTGGCCGCGCTGAAACCGTCGTTCGAGCCCGGCGGCAGCGTCACCCCGGGCAACGCGCCCGGATTGAACGACGGTGCCAGCGCGCTCGTCGTCGCCTCGCTCGCGTTCGCCAAGGCACACGGTCTCGAGCCGCTGGCGCGCATCACCGGCTACGCCACCGGCGGCGGCGAGCCCAAGGATCTGTTCTTCGCGCCCATCGTCGCGGTCAAGAATCTCATGGCGAACGCGAAGACGACGATCGACGAGTACGACCTGATCGAGGCGAACGAAGCGTTCGCCGTGCAGGCCCTCGCCGACGGGCGCGCCCTCGGCTGGGACTGGGAGCGCGTCAACGTGAACGGGGGCGCCATCGCCCTCGGGCATCCCATCGGCGCCTCGGGTGCGCGCGTGCTCACGACGCTGCTCTACGCCTTGCAGCATCGGAAGCAGACGACCGGACTCGCCACCCTGTGTCTCGGGGGCGGCAATGCCGTGGCCCTCAGCGTGGAGATGCTCTGATGCAGGCTCAAACCGCCCTGGCGTCCGCTCCGTCCGTCCCGGCCCGGCGGGCCGTCGCCGCCGCGCTCGGGGCCGCGCTGGTCGCGATCGCGGCCCAGATCGCGGTCCCGCTCCCCGGCACTCCGGTGCCGATGACGCTGCAACCGCTGGCCGTGCTGCTGGTGGGCGGGTGGCTCGGCGCCGGGCTCGGCGCCGGGTCGCTGGTCTTCTATCTCCTGCTCGGGGCGGCGGGTCTTCCCGTGTTCACGCCCTACGGCCTCCCCGGCATCGCCCGGTTGCTCGGGCCCACCGGGGGATATCTGCTCGCCTACCCGGTCGCCGCGTTCGCCGTCGGTCGCGTGGTGGGTGCTACTGACCCCGGGCGCAAGCCCGGGGTGGCCCGGCTGTCCCTCGCCGTGTTCACCGGCCTGGTGCTCATTCACCTCGGCGGCCTGGCTCAACTGCTGATTCTCACCGGCAGCGCGACGGGCGCGCTGCGACTCGGGACGCTCCCGTTTCTGATCGGCGACCTCGCGAAAGTCGCGATCGCCGTCCTGGCCCTGAAGCCAACCGTGAGTCCGCTGCGCGCGCGCCTATGACGGCGCGCGTTTCGTTTGCGCACCGGGCGCGAGCCCCCGCCGCCGCGGCCGCCTGGATTGCGGCGTTCGCCGTGGCGGGCGCCGCGGCGGGTTACACGCTGACGCTCGTGCCGCTGCACACGGACCCGCGCTGGGCGCTCGCGTGGAGCTCGTTGCCTTGGGCGGCCGGCTTCGGGCTGGCGACGTGGCTGGTTGGCCGCGTGCTCGAGCGCCGATCCTGGGAGGAGTTGGGCTGGCGCCCCCGCACGGGCATGGGCTGGT
>WNGK01004115.1_pt1 | contig 20246 bp, 9 predicted proteins | sample 5400601 | NCBI WGS metagenome assembly WNGK01 (sample SAMN13153376, study PRJNA577476) | soil metagenome | isolation source: 60 cm soil or saprolite under Garry oak tree replicate 1 | place: USA:California | collected 2016-06-15
GGGGGAAAAGTTTGCGCTCCTGATGGTCCCAGTATAGCATGAAAACAGGGTCTATAGCGATATTCCAATGTACGGAACCACCAGCTACGCAGACAGTCCCGTTATCGTTACATACGTAACGAAGAGTTTATTTCTCACAGGGGGTTTTGGGGGAGGTTTTTCGCTCTCTTTTCCCACTACTTTGATAGCTCTCATTGCCCTCATATAGGCCTATCTATTAACAACAGTTAATTCAGATGTTATAATGCTAAAGGAGAATTTTCCCCTTTTGTATCAAGTAAGTAATTGATTGAAGCCATCCTGATTATCAAGCGCAAGTTAAGAACTTCGAATTTTAAGTTCATTCTTCGACGCTGATATGGCTAGATAGGTGGCGTATGGTCAAAGATGACTTTTGGTCAGAGCCAATAGATGATTTAAGTAATGTAGAGGCCTCGACTATTCAAGGAAACAGACCTATTTTTGATGATAAGGTAGGTGATGCTCAGTCTCTTCAGCTTGCCGTGAATGGAGATACGGTTTCTTCATCACAGCTGCCAATAATTCCAAAAACAACATTCTTATCTGCACCTATCATATATGAAGATATTTGGGGGGATGACGTTGGAGAGCCTACTGTTACAGAAACGCCTTTCTCTCTTGATCAAACGTTATACGCTGATAAGGAGCTAATCAAGGAATGGACTGAAGATGAGGAACTATTGGGTGAGCATGATGATGATAAAACACTTTTTCAATCAGAGAATAGCAATGAAATTTCAGATCTACCTATAGCATCTTCATTTGAAGCACATGAAAACGCAACCGATTTACTTACAGAATTTGAGGATTTTGACACATTATCGGCATTGGGCAATGTGCTTGAGCAAGATATCCTGCTGGATGATCTTGAACTCTTAGATATTGATGCTGCACTAGCCGAGTTAAACGAAGAAGAAAAGTCTCTTGCACAGACTGAGAAGCGGACCGCAGGAGTTGTAAGCGGACGAGGAAATGTCACTGGGTGGATGGGGAGTTATGGCCTCTTTTACATCAATTGGGAGTATGGAGAAAAAGCTGAACAAGAAGCACTTAAACGTTTGGGGTATGCCGAACTCGAAATAAGCGAGGCCACTCGCGCATTTGTTATTCAAGCTGCCCGCACTGCTAGGCTACCACGTCGTCAAGAGCGAGAGCTGACTAAGAAGTTGGCTCATACTCGCTTACTTCTGGCTCAGTTACCCAGATGCAATGATCCCGAAAATGACCCATATGCTGAGCAACGAGCAACACTCAATGCAGAAATAGCTGATCTAGAACGAACACTGGTCTCCAAAATGCAATGGGTGGCAGTAAAGAAGGCAACTCAATTTGTGGGCAGAGGCATTGACCTGGATGACCTTATTCAGTTTGGTATGCTAGGGGTAATTGCCGGTGTGAAGCACTATAATGTGAACAGAAATGCCCGTCTATTGGTTGTGGTCAATTGGTGGGTATTTCAGTCACTCAATCGAGCTGTGTCTGAATTTGCGCGCTTTGTACGTGTACCAGTTTATATCGCTGAAACACTTGTACATATAAAAAAGCAGCATAACGCGTTACAAATGTCGCTAGGACGTCTGCCTACCCTTAAAGAACTTGCTGATGTAGTTCAAGTACCTGTTGAACGCTTAAAAGAACTCTTACGATTAAATGAAAAAATCATCTCTTTAGAATGGTGTAAGCTTGCAGAAGATGCTCATGAAGGATACTCCTTTCAGCCGTTTACGAACGCTTCCGCAGAAAGTGAGGATACTTTAAATGAGGGAATGGACAAACTTGACATGAAGCAATATGTTGAGGTTATGTTAAAATTGTTAACCATGAAGGAAAGGCAGGTAATAAAGTTACGATATGGCCTTGACGATGATGAAGACGAGCGTACTCTGGAAGAGGTCAGTAAAGTCTTGGGCGTAACGCGAGAACGTGTGAGGCAGATTGAAGATAGAGCTTTCGAGAAAATCAGGAGCGATTACCACTTAAAAAAGAATGTTATTAAAGACTTCATAACAAAGAAGAAGGTTATCAAGGTTCAGGATTCTCCTCAAAAAATCGAAGAAAATACTATGGTGTACCCCATTGTCAAGACAGTTTCTCGGCACGAACCTAAGCAAAGAAAAACTTCCCAAGGTAGTAAGCCGCCTTCAAAAGTAAATAATGCGAAAAGTCAAAGAAGAATCATAGAAGTTGAAGGGCATAACTTTGAGATGATTGGATCCCGACGCGGCTTTTACTTGAGAAGTATTCCTGATTAGGAAGTCACTGGTGAGAAGCTAGCAATTGATAAGGAGGGAAAAATTCGCAGGCAATAAATTTTAGAAAAGGGAAAAAGTATTTTTATGACCCTACATTTTTTTGCGTCCATGACGGCTGTACCGAGCGACTTTCGTAAAATAGAAAGCTTTTTGGCGAGAGTGCAGCCCGATAGTGATCCTTTAGCTCATGTGCTGACGACGCCACTATTTATGAATAAGGATGCACTCGGTTTTGTAAGGCGTTTTCAGGAGGAGCGTGGGAGCGAGATTTGCTTTGATAGTGCGGGCTACTATGTCCAGATGGGTAAGATTGGGTATCACGAGCTGTATATGAAACTTCTGAACTGCTATCGAGCTAATCGATGGGCTGATCGGTATGTGTTGCCTGATTATGTTCCCCTATCTAGCGATACCGATGAGCAAGTGGCTGAGAAGGTGCGTGAAACTGTGTACTACTCCTCTCTCTTTTTTGCAGAGATGCCAGACGAGTTAAAGGTGAAAGCAATGCCCGTGGTACATGGTCGCACGAAGGCACAGGTTGAATATTGCCTGGAGCATTATTTACATCTCGGTGTGCAGTGGATTGGCTTTGGCAGCTTTGGTACGTTTGGTAAAAACAATGAAACAAATGTGGCGACGCAATCGGCGGTGGAAAACGCTCGGCTGGTTGTTCAGCTTGCAAATAAACATGGTTTGAGGGTGCATCTATTCGGATTAGGTGTGCCTGCCCTTGTAGGTATGTTACACAGTACTGGCGCGGCTTCTTTTGATTCGGCATCATGGTTTAAGGCGGCTGGCTTTGGGCAGGTGCATATGCCACTGATGCGCAGTTATAACATCACCTATAACAATGGCGTGTCGGAACTACAGCAAGGTATCACCTGGGAACATTTTACACGGCTCAAGCAGGTTACAGAGCACGAATGCATATACTGTGCTGACTATCATACGTTGTCGAGTCATAAAATGCACCGGGTGATACACAATCTCTTAGTCATTAACGAGTCGGTACATATGCTCAATTCAGGCCAATTTGAGCGGGCAAGAGCTATCTACGAACAGGGTTCAGTAAAATATAAGGAAGAGTATAAGCGATGGCTACCACTACCTCTGGGCTAGTTTTTCACTTTCCTGTAGGAGCTAGCCCTGCGAAGATACCAACATTGCTGCGTGTCTTGCTATATGCAGATACTCCGGTACCGAAAGACAGCGATTTGGATCAGATGGCCTTAGAGCAAAGCACTGATCGTACTCGCTTTCTTGAGGCGCGTGGTTTGTCCGAAGATATTTTAGGCTTAATAAAAAAGACGAAGGAAGGGCTGGTGCTGACTCCGCGCGCTCAAGCGTTTCTCAAAAGGCGTGAGTCAGTTCAATACGATTTACTGCATTATTTATTTTATACCGCGTGGAACGCTGGAGAACCGGAGAAAAACGCTCGTTCCTGGTTTTACCGCACTATTTGTGATAATTTGTGGAGTATGCAGGAGGTTGTGCTGGATAGAGATATGCGCCAGAGCTTCACACAACAGTTGAGTGATCAGATTGTCCAGGATTTCCAGCAGGTGCCAGGGATAGAGAAGGTGTCGATTGGTATTCAGACGATGGATGGCGCAAGAGAATGGTTGCGCACGCTGACACCTTCCGTCATTGATACCTCTGCAAAAAAAGAAGAAAAGTTTCACCGGCGTGTAACGTGTTCGGCAGAGTTGTTTTTGTTAGCCCTGAGTCGTAGCTGTCAGCTTTGCGGCTCGGAAATAGACATGGATGTGTTGCTCTCAGCGCAAAGACGCGAGGAGATCAGCCGCCTTTGCCTGCTGGAGCCTTTGCAGTTCGACCGTATATTGGATTGGGTGCTACCCATTTTTCCGCAATTTGTGAGCCAGGGAACACGAACCGGCTCCTATGGACGATTTGTACGGTTGCATCGTTTTGTGACGGTGGAAGATTTTGCTTAGCTAGAGAGGAATGACGGAGGATGCTCACGAGCGAATTGACACACTTAGATGTTGTCTTACAAAAACAGCCAATCATTGCGACATGGACAGCTCAGGATATTCTTGAGCATCCAGAAACGGTGCGCGAAAATTATTTACAGCATGTGCGCTCATTTGTGATTATAGGCAGAGTAAAATCATCCACCGATGAAGAGCAGTTTACGATCACTGATTATGAGAAACGGTTGCTCAAACTGGTAAAGGCCAAAGGGGCGGGTAAAGGCTATATCACGGCCGATTATGGCTATGGGAAAACGAGCACGGCAGCTTTTATTTGGCAGCGATGCGAACAGGCCGAAATTGTGGCTGTGCCTCCTTTCCAGATACAGAAACTTGACCACCTTATCACTGCCACCTATGGCTGGGTACGCTTTAAGATGGAACATAGCTATCCTCACCTGGTAGGTGAAGCGCAACAGATTTATGATCGCTATATCAACCGGGATACTGACACGCTTGGACGCAACGAGGGTGAACGTGAGTTATTGCGTCAAATGTATCGGGAAGGACGCTTGCCTTTTGCACTGCTGTTGAGCCTACCATTGAAAGAGTTGGGCTTGATCAATGATCAGCGTGGCGATCTTGTGCAGCGTCTTAAGAGTGACGAGTTAGCCCTGGATTTAAGTGTGATCTATAATCAGACCTTTGCTCGCGACCTTTGGAAGCAACTAGCCTATGAACTGCAATTTGAATCGTTGAAAGAAAAGATTGTGCTGTCCGAAACGCTGGATGCGCTAGGACAGATATCGGCTCGCTCTGATCTAGCAACCGGGCCACGCACGGTTGTTGATGTATTTAAGTTGATGACGAAGCGGTATCTTGATGCACAAGGGAAGATTGAGCCATTTAGCCCTCTCGACCTGGTGAACGCTTTTTTGCAAAGAGAGGTAAGTTATGATAACGTCTCTACATTGCAACAGGTAGTCAATGACCACTTGACGCATCAGTTTGTGAGGGATAATCCAGGTTATCAAAAGGCCATTAAACTGATGGCGGCATTTCCCATTGATGGCTTACCAGATCGGTATTTTGATACGTATAGCATACGGAAAGCCATTGAGGGGTTAATGCAAGAGGCGCAGGGAGATATTATCACCTTTGCAGGTGGTGGGTATGACGATGAGGGACAGCAACGGGAGCTTCGCGCATTGCTGGTAGGGTTAGAGAAACAAAAAGTAAACACCGGTTGGCTCAATATGACTATTCGTGAGTTTACGCGCAACTATATTGAGCAAAGTCCACGTATGAGGGCCTTAGCTATAGGAGGATTCCAGAAGTTACTCAAGGAACAAATCTTTAAGGGAGATAACTGGAAGATTTATCGGAGTTTAGATTACACATTCACTCAGAACCGCGCCTATATATTTGAAGGGGCATTTCCTAATACGACACGGAAGAATTTCCCTGACCGTCGGCTACAGGTCCAAATTATAGCAGAAGGAGAGCAGGTACGTCAGACACTGAGCGAGGAAGATCTGGTCCTTACGTTCCAGCTTTTGCTCAACTACGATAAGCCCGAACAAAAACGTCGTACTTTACCCGGTACTATCAGCTATCCCCAACCCAAATGGACGACGTTTACGATGAACATGAGCTATAACAGCGGCAAGGAGAGTTATGGGGATTTACATACGACGCTTGGCCCAGTGGTTGCACCGTGGAAGATAACACCTATGCTGCTCTTGAGCCTCTATGCGTACCTAGAAGAAAAGGGCGAGAATAGAGCTATTCCTAAAGTTGATGAGGAGTTTGTACGAGCAAACTACCAACCAGCCCTCATTGACCATGCCTATGAGCAGTTATTCAATCCCGAACTGGGCATTGAAATGGGGGTAGCAGGTGTGCGTATCGTGGAAAATGTGATTAAGCGGGAGTTGGAAAAATGCTATGGGCAGTATAGAACGTTGATGACCACTGTGCAGTGGAAGCAAAGCTTAAAAAAGTACCATATAGCACTCGATAACCTGCCAACACCGTATGAACGCCAAGGTCAGCAGACCTACTCCTCTAGTAAGCAAGACCTTGCGGCTACAATTTTCAGGCAGAGCGTGCCAGCTTTAGAAACCTTTATTGCCACTAATGCACTGCTTATCAAGCAAGAGAATGCCAACACATGGCGATTCACCTTGCATCCATTAGAAGAGCGGATCATGAAGCAGTTGAAGGGAAGCTATTTAAGCGAACCACCACGGATGCCGGGTGGAAAACCGCGTCCAACCATAAGTCGCGATGCTGGGCTGAAAGTAGCGCGGGATATCGGCTATCGTGACGAAGAGTTCGAGGAGGCGCTGGTGTTACTGGAGAAGCGGAGTTTGATCTCGTTCAAGAATAGCCGGGGTAAAATTATTGCTGAAGAGATGCGCGTACCGCAAGTGGCAGAGCTACGAACAGCACTGGAAGACTATCATAACCACTTGAAAGTTGTCAAAGAAGCCTTACGAGACAACCCACAAGTGGATAGATGGCTTGATGATATAGGAAAGTATAATAAGTATATCGAGAGTTTAGCAATTGGTCCAGATGAGCAGCGACAGACCTCACTCGATAATACTATACGAACTCGCTTCAATGATCTGAATCTAGTGATTCAGGCAGAACAAAACCGCATAGCCCAAGACGTTAGGAGATTGCTCAATGAGGGGATCGTCAAGCAAGATATTACTGCTGCACTCAATCAGCCGCTACAAGAGGGTTTTTTCCATGCACAGTTGGATACGCAACACCAAAGTCTCCTGAGAGAGGCGGGCGAGGTTGCCAGTACATACAAGACGCTCAGGAAGCAATTAGACGATTTGTTGAGTATAGTAGACTATCCATCTCCTCTGCAGGTAGAAGGTCTAATCTATGCGGTACAAGTACATCAACGCCTACAAAACGACATTCACCAGGTAGAGCAGCAAGTAGCGCAGCTTGAGAAAACGTTGTCTCACTACAGCAAAGCTCGCCTGCTGTTGCAGCAAGCCGTGGACTTACAACAGCGATTCCAGAATGTGGCTGCCGATACCTCTGTAGTGTTTCAAAAAGAACTGAATGCATGGGCTTTAGGGGTTACGAGTGAGTTAAGTAGTCAAAAATTAGGTGCGCTGGTAAACGAAAAGGCGTGGCAGGAACAATTTGATGCCATCCGGCAACGTTTTGAGCAGAAGTTACAGGCTGAACGAGAGCGATTTATGCATGTGCAGGTTAATTACAAAACGTTCCTGGCGAACAGACTTGTGGGAATACATCTGTGGGTGGATGTTGCTTTTAATCCGGCGGAACCACAGGATAGTTATAGTCGCTTTTGGGATGGGGTGCATGAGGTATTGCAGGAAGCTGTTGATAAAGTACGTAAGGAAATGCAGTCAGCGTACGATCGTGCAGCGCGGCTTCAAGGTGGCGCATTGCTCAATCTGCCACAAGCTAAACGTCCTGCTAAACAAGCAGAGCTTAATGAGTTGTTGACACACCTGAGTGAATATATCAGCAAAACGACGAAATGGGCTGAAGACATATCAGGGCCACGCTTTACGGAAAAAGTAAGAAAAGATGGCGCGACGAAATCTGCTGAAGAGGTTCTGGGATTTGTCATTAAACAGATCAGTGATCTGCATACATGGTTACAGGGGCAAATACAGAGACTGATCGTGATTGAGCAGAGTGTGACGGCTGCCAGTCCCTCAGCAGAAGAGCAGGCTATTTTGACAATGCTGACTAATTTGCAACAGGAAAGCAGCTCGCTGGATGGTATTGAGATAGGATTGCTGTTGCAACGCCTTGGTGAAAAACAAGGGGTAAGCTGGCAAAACATCGCAAGTTTGTACTCGAAGCAGCGTCTACGCATAAAGGTTGCACCACTGATATTCGACTGAATGGCACTAGCGGAGTAAAACGAAAGAGGGGAAGCTGTGCATGAATGTGCAGTTAGTATCTCCTACAGTGGAGATGGCACGTATGGAGCATCTGCCTGCAACTAAACGCCTGGCAGATAAGCATAAACGTGAATTAGGGTTTATCAACCAGGCAATGCTGCAGAAAGCCATTGAAACCGACTCACTGCTTGTCGCTACGCTAGCGATAGATGCTTCAGAGGCAGAACGGGTGGGGACAGAGATTGAGCTTGCGGGTTTCGTCCACTTTTATGTACGGCGAGATAGTGTGGTGACGCTTTATAGTATTGTTGTCGCTCAGGACTATCGACGGAGAGGGCTGGGACGCCGACTTTTTGCAGAATTGGTGAGAATAGCATGTTCTCGCGGAAAAACTGAGATTCGCTTGAAGTGTCCCATAGAGCTACCGGCTAATGCATTCTATAAGCATTTAGGGTTAAAGATTGCCCATGTTGAAGAGGGAAAGCACCGTCCTTTGAATGTATGGACTTATACCATGCACAACCAGTAAGGTATCGAGCAGCGTACCATTCAGGAGGCTGGCAGATATGACGACCTCTTTATCTGAGAAACCAATAGTAAGCTTTCTGCATACCCATCTGCAACAGCTCTCGTCGTTGTTCAGTGATGCGGAACTCACTCGCTCTGCACTAGCAGATGCGCTTCGTGATAAATTTCGTGAAGCATTGTATAGTTCCACAACTGAGATACGTTTTTTGCCTTTTCTCTTTTTGAGCTGTCAAGCTGTGCATGGATTGAACCTGGCGAGCCTCTCGCGTGCGATGAACGAGCACCTATACCCAGTTCCTACTTTTATGAGCACACCGCCACCATATTTTGATAGTGTCCTAGTGCCCATAGATGCAGATATCGATGCCGAGGTCGTGGGCAGTGGTTATGTGTTCTATTTTGAGGAAAGCCTGAACCCACATGAAATCTATTACCTGCTGGCACATGTGTATGGACACCTGGTGCTTGGACATTTACGCAAAGGTGATGTGTACAGCCACTACGATGTTCTCTCTGAACTACGTTCGGCGGCTGGCCCCCCTAGACGTTGGGATCAGGCAGTACAGGCCCAGCAACATCTGTGGTTTGTACCGCTCGCCCCTAGCTCTACCGTACTACCCGAGGATATCGATGTTGAATGGAGTATAGCGGGTTTTGCAGAGGCTTTTGAACGGTTACAGCGCGAGGATGTAGATGATAAGGCGCAAGTCATACAAGCATTTGCCTCCCGGCATGGGGAACAATTGCCCCAGGTCGATTTTGAAATAGGCCGCGATGCTCAACTATTCCCTCATCAAAAACGCGGGGCGGCGGAGCTGGTGGTACGCTTACAAAAGTTGGGCGTGGCTCTACTAGCAGATTCAGTTGGTTTGGGAAAAACCCGAACGGTAGCGACCGTGATCAAGCTGATGCGCCAATATGGATTGATTCAGCAGGCGGCAGTATTGACGCCTGTCAAGCTACAACATAACTGGTTGGCTGAACTGGAGCAGTTGAAGCTAAGCATCGGTTTCCCCGGTGATAGCCATGCTGATGTAATCATCGTGAACAAGGATAAATTCAAGCGTATGGACGCGACGACAGCCCGTAAAGAAGTGCGTGGCTGTAATCTGCTGGTGGTTGAAGAAGCTCATCAAGATATGCGCAATGTGGGCAATAAATTTCATCGTAATGTGAGAGAAGTGGCTTTCGATAAGTATGGCTTGTTGGTAACGGCGACACCCTGGAATAATCGGAGGGGTGATATCTTTGCGATGCTACAACCTTTTGCGACCAATATACTGGGGACGGAGCGGCCAGCGCAGGCGTTTAACTGCTTCTCCAAAGGTCTGGATGTTGGTCAGCAAGAATTTGAACAAGATACAGAAGTGTTCCAGCAGGTGTACAAACGAACGGCTTTGCAGCGCACTCGACGTCAACTGCGTGAAAGTGGGGATGCGCAGGTCTTCTATGCGCCACGGCGGCCTTATCTAGTGAACGTGGCGTATACAGAGGAACAACGGAAAGCCTTTGCGACACTCCTTGACAAGATAGAGGATTTGCGATTGCCGCACTTCGACCCGGTACGCCATGTTATGACGGGAGGAGAGCGTGAAAATCGGCTTTCCGGCATTCATCGTTTTATGCTGTTAAAGCGGGCCGAAAGTAGCATGCATGCCTTTGCGTTATCATTAGCGTCCCTGGCTGATAAAGCTCAAAATATGTTTGAGCAGCTAGGAAAAGTGAGTGATGCGGAAGAAGGTGTAGCAGACTGGTTGCGACAACGATACAAGCTAGAAGAAGCAGTGGCTGATGATGAATTTAATCGTGAGAGTGCGGCTGAAGTGCTGCCACCTCTCAAAGGTAGACAGGCACGAACACAACAGGCTATAGAGCAGGCCGAGCGTCGGGGTGAGTTGCGAGCATTACGGCATATCCTTCTGAACGATTGTCAACATGATATACAGATTATTCAAACCCTCCAACGTGATTTTCGATCACTCTTTAGTAGAGATCCCAAATTAGAGGCTGTCTTGCAGCAAGCCGATGCAGCTATTCAGTCAGGTCAGAAAGTATTATGTATTTCGCAGTTCGCCGATACTGCCTATACCGTTTATCGCTACTTGCTTGAGCAACCATTATTGCAAGCGAAAGGCGTAGGGCTGGTAATGGGCAGTGCTAAAGACAACAATGAGCCTGTGCAGATCAATGGACATGCTGCTATCCGCGAAGAGGTCATAAGCCGTTTTGCGCCTAAAGCTTGGGCTACTATTGAGAAGAAAAGGGCGAAAAAAATAAGCCAGAAAGACCAGCTACCAGCTACTATTGATGTCCTAGTGGGAAGTGATACGCTTTCGGTGGGACAAAACCTGCAAGATGCGCGCGTTTTGCTCAACCTCGATCTCTGTTGGAACCCGATGGTGCATGAGCAGCGCATTGGACGCATTGATCGCCCACGACATAGTGATGACTCGGCTCCCCTGGATATCTTTTATTTCCTCAACCTGGATTTGATTGAGTCTGAGCTACGCTTACAAGAGACGCTCGAAAAGCGCTTAGCAGCTACCTATCGGGACACAGCCTTTGATGATGAGATTCTACCGGGCTATTTTGAGATGATTGAGCAGTTCTGCAAACTACGCAAGGAGCGGGCAGAAGACCAGACATACATTGCTGATGCCGATGCGCTTTTGGAAGAGATTGCCGAACGAAGCGCTAAGCCACCCGAGGCTTCGGCACTTGATAGTGAATTGGAACGCGAGGCACTTTTCCGCTTGCAGGAGGCTGCGAAGAATCTGGCTGGTGAGGCAAAAGAGCCTTTCACAGGCCGTCAATTGGTGAGTATTGCTCGTGTACCTTATTACGATTGGCACGGTTCACCGCGCTCAAATGTACCTGATGCCGCCTTAGTTGCTGAAGTTGCGTTTCGAGCGATGGATCGACGGCACCATCCCATTGGACAGACCACCTATCGCTACTTTTACGCAGCATTACAAGAACAAGAAGGGAACAGTACAGATACATTCAAAGTTGCTGTAGAGAGCGAATCGCTAGTACCTGTGGTGGATGCACTACTGGCAGAAGCTTCTTTCGTCCCTTTGAGGAGAAGACATCTGGCGTATCTTCAGAAAATGTTGCTCAGCTTAGAAGAGGGTGTGCAGCAGGAGCGAGATAATCAAATGGCAATGTTGAAGCGAGCGAGACGTTACCACAACGACAATTCAAATGGCCCAGGAGGCGAGGCGAGAAGTGAGAGGGATGGAGGCGCGATTGAGGGTTATGCTTTAGCTTCTACTATCGAGGCACGTCTAATAAATATACGCCTGCTTGTATGAAGTGAGCGTGTAGTGTAGATCGGTGGAATGCAGATGCATCAAGAAGAAGAGAGTCGGTTATCCGAGGTAGTAGACAGAGTTGTCGATTACCAGCCCTTAATAGAAGCCCTGAACGACTGGCAAGCCATCTTTGAATTAGCCCTGAGCGAGGCAGCTCTTCATCTCAACCCGGAGCAATTTCCAGCGGAGGAACTGAGTGCCTCTCTAGCTGAAATGTGTGACCTTTTACGTGATGTGCTGGCTAAAAACAGTGCATTACCTGCTTCCTGGCATTGAGGTGCTTGATGAATACGCCTGGTAATCTCAATCCCGAACAGCAGATGCGCAAGGCCATCGATGCGGCATTTACAGAATTTACTGAGCGTGCGGCTACTATCGAGGCTCTTTTACCACTGGTCGGCCGGGCAATGCGTCGGCAGGTGACTGCACGTCAACTTGAGATACTCATGAATAAGTATCCAACGGTGTATCGTCAAAACTATGCTGGTCGCTGGTCACTTGTGTCTTACGTCTCCCCATCGACGGCTCACGGGGAAGCCGGGGCAGAGATAGAGGATAACAGGAGATGGCAGTCACAATTTTCACGTATTGTGGATAAGGTGAAGCCTGGCTCGTATGTGGTGTTTGACCTGGAGACGATGGGCAATTGGAATGGGCCAGGGCAAGCGAGTAATATCGAGATACTCCAGGTGGCGGCCCAACGCTATATAAACTACCAGCCCGTTGGTGAGCCTTTGGTCTGCTTTGTACGCCCCAATGGCCCAATTCCCACACGTATTACTCATTTGACGAATATTCGTATGGAAGATGTTGTTGGTGCGGATGAGATATATAGAGTCCTCGACAGATTCTTTACCTATGCGGCCGATTTTCCTTTGATAGCCCATAACGGTGCGATGTTTGATGGACCGGTACTGGCTACTGTAGCAAAAAGAATAGGATACAAGCTACCAGCCGGATATCTTATACTCGATACGCTGCCTTTAGCCAGGGCGCTGCTGCCTTTGGGATTGCCGAGTCCCACAGATGGTATTCCCCTGGAAAACTACCGCCTGACAACGCTGGCACGATTTTATGGTTGTGAGGAAGTTGGGGCGCATCGTGCGGATGTCGATATCTCCATGCTTGGCAATGTTATAAAAGGGTTACTGGGTGAGCTTGGTATGCCTGTTGAGGATGCCATACAAGCATTGCCCCGCAATCCAGCCGCGCCTTTTATGCGGGAGCTACTACATAGAGCTGCTGATCCCTGGTTTGTTCTGTGCAACGCCAATATCAAGCACGACGAGGAAGAGATAGACCTGGCTAGCTTATTTCCCTTGTTTGGGGCAAGAACCACTCCACTGCTACCGCAAGCACAGGGGGGAAACAGTACTGGCCCGACGCTGCAGGCTATAGAGCAAATGCTGGCTGCATACCAAGAGTACGGGAAGGAGCGGCGTGAGTCCCAGGCCCGGCTGGCACATCTGGCGGGACAGGCCATGCAGGAACATTTCTTTGCAGTCGTACAAGCGGGGACAGGGACAGGAAAAGGACTTGGCTATCTTGCTCCTGCTTACCTAAAGGCAAAGTCTACTGGTCGTCCTGTGGTAGTGAGTACGTTTACCCGTGTGTTACAGAATCAGCTATATACCAGTGATTTGCGCTTTTTGAGTGAAGTGGTAAATGGACAGCTCAATTGTGCGCTGCTCAAGGGATGGCATAACTATTTGAGTAGTCGTTGCCTGGCCGAGGAGTTGCAGGATGCTTTTGAGGAAACCCATCTTGAGCCTGGGCGAGCGTGGGCCTTAATAACGCTTATTGCGTTTACCATAGCTAGCTCTGATGGTGACTTATCAATGATAGCAGGAGCATTTGCTGGACTAGAACAACTGCTGGCGACTCATCAGCTTATCTACATGCAGTTGGGTGAAGGTGAGGAAACATTGCGCGAAAGCGTGCGTAGCTCTGATGTGTGGAATCTGCTCGAACGAGTAAGAGTGACAGCAGAAGTACCGCAAGCTCCCTGGCCCAAAGGTCTACCACGTCCACAAGAGCGGACTGATTTTGCCCAACGTGCCAGGGAGAATGCCAAGCGTGCGGATATTGTGGTTGTGAATCACTCTTTGCTGCTGCTCAAAGCCCTCAAGGAAAACGAAACAGGCAACAATGCTGATGCTACAACTGTTGATGCAGCAGAGGTTGATGTGGCAGGTCTTCTTTCACCATATCTCATTTGCGACGAAGCGCATACATTAGAAGATGCTGCCACTTCTGTGTTGACACGAACGGTGGAATTGAAACGGGTAAAGCGCATACTCTTTGCCCTCATTGGGTCACAAGGGAGGCAAGGCAAGGGGTATGAAGGGCTGATAAAAGCCTGTCGTAGTCTGGGGTTGGCGAGTGATGATCCAACCATTGAGCGATTACGTCAATTGAGTACCGACCTTGCTGCGCAATTAGAGAGTTTGGGCCGGCAACTCCGACGCTATATAGATAATCATACAATAGTGCATCGCGAAGATCGGTTACGTTACGGGGTGAGTACGCAACTCACCAGGCGTTCATTAACTGCGGCGGGTGGCCCGGCCTTGAAACAGGGAGCAGAGCAGTTTGTTGAGCTTTTATTGGGACTGAAAGAGGTTGTGGAGGAACTGGCAGCGCCCATTACGCGGCAGGCACAGATTGCTGTGTCGTCTATGCAGGCCCGGCGAGTGGCGCGTGCCGAGCGCATTCGCTTAGCGATAGCGGAGGAATTGCGTGAGTTAGCACAAGATGCTTACTGGTTCTGGAAATTCTTTGATGACAATACGATGGTGCGGGTAGTCAGGTTCGAGCCGGGGGAGGCTGATACTGCTGCGTGGAGCCTGAGCGGTATGCCTATTGCAGTAGGGACCTTGCTCTACACCCATCTGTGGTCAAAGCTAGAGGCTGCCGTAATTACGTCTGCAACTATCACAAGTTGGGGAGATGGATTTGACTTTTTCGTCAATAGGGTGGGACTTTCCCGACTCCCTGCCAGGAAACTGGTAACGGAGGCTCTACCGCACATTTTTGATTACCATGCGCATGCGCTATTTCTGATGCCGAATCACCTGCCTACGCCGCGTGATATAGCTCTGCGCAAAGCTTATCCAGAGGCAGTGGCGACTGAACTACGTCGCTTTATTCCTTTTTTTGGCGGACGCACGCTGGTCTTATTTACGGCACGCTCACGTATGGAGCAGGTGCATGAACTGGTGGTTGGCGAGTTAGAGCCGCTTGATTTTCCGGTAATCACGCAAGATGAAGCTGAAGCGATTGAGCGGTTTAAGGCAGAAGAGAAAGTTTCTCTGCTGGGGGTACGTTCTCTATGGGAGGGAGTAAACGTCCCCGGTCCGTCACTAAGCTATGTACTCATTGAGAAATTCCCCTTCCCTTCGTTAGGTGATCCTCTTGAGGCTGCGCGTATGGCAGCCATTGAGCGAGCCGGGGGAGACAGCTTTTATGAATACATGTTGCCGCATGCTATCTTCCAATTCAAACAAGGCTTTGGTCGATTAATCCGTAAAAGCGACGATCATGGGGCCGTTATTATGCTGGACAAACGTTTGCGCAGTGCGCTGTATCGAGGAGAAGTGTTATCGTCCCTGCCAGCCCCCAGCATTGGCTATGAGTCAGGGATAGAGATGTATAAGCGCATTGCTGAGTGGATGGATATTGGCTTTGATCCTGGTCAACTTCCTCATACACCTCAAACCAAGTTGCAAGAGTTGCTTGAGCAGAATCAACTTCCTGCTAACGTTGTAGATGAGGTTGAGTGGGAAAGCGTGGCATGGCCGCGCATAGAGCGTGTATTGCAGGGTATCTGGGGGGAGCGCCAGTTGCGTCCATTTCAATTAGAGGCATTGCGGGCTGTGTTAATAGGACGCGATGTGCTGACACTGGCCCCAACTGGCTCTGGTAAAAGTTTGACCTATCAGCTACCAGCCTTATTGCGCTCCGGATGTACACTTATCATTTCTCCCTTGATTGCCCTCATACGCGACCAGGTGACAACTTTACGGGACCAGTATGGTTTACTGATGGTGAATAGCCTGGTGAGCGGTGTGAGTTCGGCTGAGCAAGAGGAAGTGCTGAAAGAAACACGTGCCGGTAGGGTGAAATTGCTATATATAGCACCGGAGCGTTTGCGCGAACCACGCTTCAGAGCGGCGCTAGGCCAACTGCCACTGGTACAGTTGGTGGTAGACGAGGCGCATTGTATATCTACCTGGGGTCATGATTTCCGGCCAGATTTTCTTGAGATTCCGCATTTGCTTAACTCTGTAATCACCACACGCATACCGATTCATGCATTGACTGCGACAGCTACTCCACAGGTGCAGCAAGAGATCACAAGGACCTTACGATTTCCAGTAGCGAACTGGTACGAAACCGGTCAACCTGAGCCGCTTATTCATGCCAGCAAAAATGTACGGCAAAATTTAATTTACCGGTTGTACTCCTATAGCAATGCGACAGAGGGGGAGGAGCGTACTGTCGAAATGGTGCGCCAGATGGTAGCCAATCAAGAAAGGGGAGGATCTGGTATTGTCTATGTTGCCACACGTGCTAGAGCCGAAAGATTAGCGCAATTGCTACGCGCCAATAATATTTCTGCACATGCTTATCATGGAGGATTGCGAACTGTTGAACGACACAACATTCAAGAGCTTTTTATGAGTGGCGAAATAGATGTTGTTTGCTGCACAAATGCTTTTGGGATGGGGGTAGACAAGCAGAATATCCGTTTTGTCATTCATTATGACCACCCATCTTCAGTAGAGGCATATGCCCAGGAGACCGGTCGAGCCGGGCGTGATGATAAAGATGCCTATACCATTCTTCTCTATTCCTCTACTACCCAGCGCACGCATCGCATGATAGCTCGCAAGGGTTTGCAGGGTAGTGGCAAGGTCTATGAGTTACTGACGGCCTTGAGCAACCTACTGGCTACGTCTCACTCTGGGCAAGGTGAGATTATTACCTCATTTGAGGATTTGAGTAAGATGCTGAAAGTCGAAGAGGTGGTGATGCGAGTTCTGCTGCACGGGGCTGAACAGGTTGGGCTGCTGGAACGTAGGGCTGATGTGGTTATGGAAGCGGGCGTGTTGCTCACCGGAGATGTTTTAACACTGGTGAGTCGGCTTGAGAATGTGCAGGCGCAAGACACGGCTCTCAAATTATTCGAGCATCTGATAGCGAAAAAATATCCTCAGAGTATTGCTACGGGCCAGCAATTGGCAGAGATATGTATTCGCCTGAACTACAATGCACAGGAGTGGATGGCAGTAGGAGGAGATGCCTTTGGGGGGATGACTCTCCTTAACCAATTGAGTGAGATTGAACCGGAAAGATGCATCTTTCGCCCCTATACTCGCGGTATTACCTTGCGGCTCCATTCGCTATCATCTGCGGAGAGAGATGCTGCTGCTCACCAATTGTCGATATATTACTATGCACGATATGAGCGTTTTGAAGAGCGTCTACAAGCCATGTTAGACTATATTTATCTGCCGTATGGGCATTGCCGACGTGTGTTTATAGAAAGTTACTTATCGGGGCGTACAGATATGTCTCCTTGTGGGATGTGCGATCATTGTGCTCCAAATTATACAGTGCCATGGAACGAGCAGTTGGTAGAGGCCAATATACAGCGTCGCTCTCCCGACCAACAAGCATACCGAATAGATACAGCGATGGTTCTATTAGAAGCGTTACGTGACCATAACGGTTCCTTTAGCCAGAATACGTTCATAAAAATGCTCTTAGGTGAAGGCTATGGGCAGAGACGTGATGGTACAACGTATTCGCTTACGCCCGCCGCTCGCAACTCTGAACACTTTGGAGAACTCAAATACCAGCGAGTCAAAGAGAAACACATCCGAGATGAGATCCAGCATTTAGCCGAACATGGATACATAGCGCTGGAGATCCGTGCGAAGCCTGGTCGAGATGCTGTTACAGAATCTGAAGATAATATGTACACTGTGTTGACGCTCACGTCTTTAGGGAGAGATGTACTGGCCGGTGAGTTGAATTTGCATGGGGCCCAAGTGTAGCAACAGGTGTCTATGAAGTAGGAGAGAAAGTGTGTCAAACTCTGGATCAATTCCAAAGCATAGCGATAGCAGTCTCTTTCTGGAAGAGCCAGCGCAGTTACCCGAACTGGATAGCTGGGTAGAGGCACGCATGCAGAGCCAGAGGCGTTTTACCTTTACTGAGGAGGAAGTCTTAAAGCCGCTATGGAATGAAGGAGAAGATATGCGGCTACGCGAAGATAGTCGCTTTCAAGTAGTGGTACTACCACATCAAACAGGAACACCTCAATGGTATCTCGCAATGCAGATGGTTGCAAATCATACTCTTTATGAACTCCTTCTAGATGAGCGTTGGGACGGTCAGGACCTTTACTCTTGTTTGGAGCAATTGGATCGAGAGGCACCGGGAGCTTCCCTATATGTATTTTGTCTACACGATCAGCGATTTCTACTGTCTGAAGATAAACGGGGTGTGTACTCCTTGTCTTTAAGTACAGACAAAGGTAAGCAAGAGCTTACTTTGGAACAAAAAAGTATCATCGAGCGAGTAGCCCCTCAGTTGCTTCTGGTTGTTGCACAACAGAGTAAAAAACCCTGGTCAACTGCATCCATTATGGAGGAATTGAAACGCTTATCTGAGGAGAGCGAGGTATTGGATGCGTGTGTACCTATCGCTCTTGAAAATTGGTTACTTACTCAGCAGGCATGGGTAAGAGTGGGAGTGGATACGTGGTTGCCAAAGGACGAGGTACCGAGAGTTGAGAAGAGACACCGGTATGCAGTTCTTCCTGTTTCCTCAGAAGAACATAGCCTTAATCTCGCGATGCCGGAGGTGGTGAACGAACATACTTTGACATGGAATACTATCCAAACTGTAGAAGAACTTACGAATACGGAAGCACAAGAATTTCACTTTCCGAACAAAAGTGTGCGATGGCGCATGGCACTGCGTACTGTGCATATTAACGAGGGGAGTGTACCTATTCCAAAGCAGGCCACTACACTCTATCCCCATGCACGCAAACTTTCCAGCAACATTGCATTCGCGGGAGTGTGGTTTACAGATGCGAGCGAGATGACAGTCTGGTTAGATAAAGAAAAACATCAATTATATGGCCCTGATCTACAAGAGCAACTGGCTTTTTTAGAGGCTGGCACAGTGCTTGAAATGACATTAACCACGACTAGTATTGTGTTTCGTACATGTGATGTGGATCAGCAGGTAGCAGAGGAGGAGGTGCGCCTGGTTGACTTGAGTGATCTTGCTCAACGACGCTCTACATCTCTAGAAAGCTATAGAGCCAGCCTACGTGCAATACTGACGAAGTACAACTCCCCTCTTCGTTTCCAAGAACTCTATGGGGAGCTAAGTAACCGGCAACAGCATCAGCCAAATAGGGCAACTATACGTAGTGTTCTATCTTCATCTCCTGAATTTGTCTTCGTGAAAGCGGAGGGAAAATGGAGTTTAAATGCAGCTATATCACCAGAAGCGAGTGTGAAAGGTTTGCGTCGAGCCGCGATGGTAGCCCATCATGCTGAAGGTCACACTAGCGCGACCCAACAGGAGCATGTTTCACTATTAGAGATGATAGCTAAAAATCGGCAACATCTGGCTGCTCTGAGTTCTATGTATTTAGCTAACGATAAATTTGGTCCTTCTTCTTAAACTGGAGATTAAGGTGTACCTCTTTGTTTGGTTACTCCAAGGCTATCGTGATGCAGACCAGATGTATTTGTTGAATAGGAGAGAGCAGTTGCGGGAGGCGGATTTTTGCTGTCAAAATAGCTGTTTACCGGATGGTACGTTTTCGTGTGAGACTGCCTGAAGTTCGGCTCATTCTGGTTCGAGGCAATGGAAGCAGAGGATTTTGAACGAAGAGTTTATTTCTCACAAAAATGGCACCTACTTCGAGTAGGTGCCATTGTATGTGCTATAACGTTTTTGACAAACCCTATGCTCGAATCTCGTCGAGCATGGCGAGATTGATGAACAGGTCGCAACTCTGGCGCAGAGTGGCGGACATGGCTTCATCGAAGGCCGCCACCTCGACGCGCACCCCGTGATCGGAGCAATAGTCGAGCATTGGCATAAAGTCACTGTCGCCGCTGACAAGCACAATAGAGTCAACGGCTTTCCCTTCGACGAGGCGAACGACATCCATACATAGATCCAGGTCCAGGTCGGCCTTTTTTGCTCCACTGGAAAAGGTCTTGTAATTCTTGGTAGTAATGCGATAACCAA
>WNGK01002411.1_pt1 | contig 20242 bp, 14 predicted proteins | sample 5400601 | NCBI WGS metagenome assembly WNGK01 (sample SAMN13153376, study PRJNA577476) | soil metagenome | isolation source: 60 cm soil or saprolite under Garry oak tree replicate 1 | place: USA:California | collected 2016-06-15
AAACGAGTGACGCATCACATGTGGGCTGATCCAGGGAACGCCCTGGACCTTCATAAACTCACCAAATGCGCGCCGAAAGTCGAACCTGTAACGATGGCTTCCGTGCGTGACATCGGGCTGCAATACGTAAGGCGAGCGCAAACCCCAACGCTTTAGGAAGTCAATAAATTGATCGGTCAGCGGAACGGTGCGGGCGTCGCGATCTTTCGGTCGAAACGTTTCTGTTGCTCGGATTTCAACCGTGCGGGCCGCGAGGTCAAACCAGCCAGGCACGGCTTCAACGATTTCCATTTTGCGCATTCCGGTATGAAAGCCGCAGAACAAGATAAAGCGCAGGTCGTCGTTCGGCGCATTGTGGATCAACCGTTGCGCCAGCTCAAAATTCGCGTAGCGAGTCTTGCCCTTTCGGTCAATGCGGTCGAGTTGCACTGCGACCACAGGGTTGCGCCGGCACAGATTCTCTCTCACGCACCAGTTGAAAAAGGATCGCAGCGTAAACATGTAACTCTCCGCCGTACTCGGCACGACGCGTGCCTTCGCTGCCTCGTAATAAACTTTGCAATGACTGCTGGTGACGTTGGCCGGCGGGATGTTCTTTACGCTATCGGCAAACATGATGAGGCAGGAGCGCTTGCTGTCCGCACTCATTTTGCTGTAGCGGTTTGTCTCGAACTTGTGCTTTAAAAATCGCTCGACTTCCGCAGTGAATGACTGTGCCGGCTGCAGCTCGGGACTGTCCATAATCTCCCGTGCTCGCTGAACGGCCGCTACATAGTCTTCGGTTTCAAGCGAGACGAAGCTTCTGCGACCGTTTACCTGCTTTGCCAACCAATACGTGTGGCCACGCAAATAGATGCCTTTAACTCTTCCTTTGAGCACTCAGGCATGGTCATACCGCCAGCGATATTGGTTGGCTCCCTGCGCGGAGCACTTATCCGTCGCGCAAGATGTAAATTTTGACGCAGCGCGAAATACCCTACCGAAATGCATCAAAGGCCAGGCGCTGCTCTTCTAATGTCACACTTTAAGAAGCTGAAACCGGCCCTTCGGCGTACCCTACCGTAAATTACCGGAAATTATTTTTGTCACATTTTCCTGTCACACTTCGCGATTTTGCATGCGTTTTCATGGCTTCATATGGAGTTGTCCACGAGGGAAAATGGTTTTCGGGAGGGCTCTGGCCACGTTGACACGGTAGGGGTCACAGGTTCGAACCCTGTATCGCGCACCACTGTAGCAAGGCGATTCAACTCCGGCCGCCGGCCTTGGTGATAGCGCAAGCGCGACACGAGACGTCTCCAGTTCGTTCGGCGTCATTTCCTCGCCAGCCCCCCAATGGCGGCAGAAAAATTTATAACGTTTTCACGATTTTTCGGAACTTGGGATTCCCGAATCCGTAGTTCGCTATGTGACCCAGTCGTCCGCTTTGCTTGCACTCGTCGATGAGCCACTTTGGTTCTGCCTAAAGGCGCAGCCCAAACGAGAGCATCTGGCCGCGACCGCGCTCCGGCGTCAGTTTCAGATCGAGTGTTTCTCGCCTCGGTTGCGTTTTCGAAAGATGACCCAACGGGGGCCAGTCTGGTTCGTGGAGGCAATGTTTCCCGGTTATCTGTTCGCAAAATTCGTCTATTCGGAACAACATCGCGCCGTTGAAAGTTCTCACGGAATCCAAGGGATTGTCCAATTTGGGGATCGCCTGGCAACCTTATCTGAAAATATTGTGGTCGGGCTTCAATCGACAGTGGGTCCGGAAGAAGTCGTAACTGTCGATTCCTCTATCAAAATTAACCAGCCAGTTCAAATTATCGAAGGACCTTTTCGGGGGCTGGAGGCCGTGGTTACTCATTTGCTCCCTGCCAAAGAACGGATTCGAGTCCTGCTTGAGTTTGTTGGGCGATCCGTCGAAATGGAGATTCCGACGATAAAAGTGCTCGCCGCCTAAATGTCCGATTAGCGGGTGGCGTAGTGGCTTGCGAGGATACTTACAATCTGACAAGCTTGTCGTGGCGATAGACCAGGCACAGTTCGCGGAAAGAATTCGCTGATCGCCTGCTTCGTCTCGCTGTTGGGAAAGAAAATGCCGAATGACCCAGGCGATTTCCTCCGCATTAGCCGATCGGACGTTTCCGTTGCCGGAGTTGTTATCGATTCTGTCGCAATGATGCGCTACAGAACCCTGGAAGTAGTCACGCTCTGTTGAAAAGCCGACAAATGGACGAGCAATTCAGAGCGCCGGTAGACGCGACACGTTTCTAGAGCCTGACTCCAAAAAACCATCCGAGCTCCAGAGGAGCGGCATGGGGAAATCCTTTTTGCGCGGTTCTTTGTGCCGCTCTTAACGGAGCTTGGCATCTTCGGAAATCAGTTTTCTATAAACCTGTCGCGCCTAGGGCCCTTTCTCTCCAGTGGCGCAACAGGTTTTCAATAGAACCAAGTGGTCACGCCTGGTGTACAAGCAAAGTGGCCGTTCGTTGAACGGCCACTTTTAAGCTTTTTGAAGAAGTCGGAACGCTTGACCGGGTTAACTCATCAGGAAGCGCCGCGCCATACCCAGCGCACCGAGGGCCGCTCCGAGCAGCATTACTGTGGCACCGCCGTCTGGAACTTGACCGCCTGGGCCAAAGAGCGTCCAATGGGAAAGGCCATGCCCTAAGGGGCCATCTGCAGGAATCGTGACGATCCCACTTAAATTGCCAACGAACCACACTAAAGACACATCGTTTTGGCCGTCGTACTTCGCAAATAGGTAGGAATATAAACCGCCGACGCCAAGATCTATAGTTGTGCCGGTACCTTCTACGCCCCCCGTCGGAGGGGGCAACGAAGCGAACGTATTAGTTGAGCGCGTGATGGTCTGGGTATGCGGCGGGTTGTCGAAAGTACCAGAGGTGCCAGGTGCCAAGCCAATCATAAAGTTGATATAATCCCGTACGCTGGCGGGATCAGATGGACTGGCTGGGGTTACAGTGCCCACAACGTACTGATCATTGAATGTCAGGTTTGTCGCAGGAGTATTGATCCCCGAGGCGGTCCTCGTGGCGCTGGCATTGTGGCTGAATGCAAGCATTGCGGCGCAAACGGCCACGGAAAGCAGCGCGAGTTTGTTTGAGGGAACGATGTTTATTTTCATAGGGAATTTCATGTTGCAAAGTAAGTTAGCAAAGCGTGTGCCAAAAGGAGAAGTGTTCTTCGACAAATATCAGAAATATCTATGTACTAACGACTTAACAGGATAATGTAATTTCTCCAATTCTTGCTGTCACCGGCCAAAATCGTAAGATAAGCCGACGGCTGTAATGTATTCCGACGGTTCGCCGGATGCCTGGCCAACGGTTCTCGTTAAAGCTGAGAGGACTTGAGTAATCGCCAGCGCCGCAGGCGTACTGAGCGCAGAGGGGAAATGTTTGGATTGCCTTGGGATCCAATCGAACAACCGCTTGGAAACTAAAATAATTCGGCCAGCCAGTCTTAGGCATATCCAACGGGCCCATACTTTCAGGTAATTATGGATGTGCTGGTTACCCTTTGGCCTAAATCATGAAAGTAAAATCTCCGTCGGATAAAGGGGCGTTCAGAATAGTCGCACTCGGATTCGGTGGGCGTAGCTCTATTTGTGACGAAGTTTTCAGCTTTTGAACGGGCTGTCGACTTGAGGGTTCAGTAGCAGTTGCAGGTATTCTGCCGGCAGCAGGATGGAACTTTGGATCGCCTAAGGTCTAGGCCAAGCACTAAACCGTGAAACTAAAGTAACTAAGGCCGTCAGCCTGAGCACGTTCAACTGACGTTTATCCTCAGTTGCTTCTGGATTTGCTGGTAGTCTTTGGCCTGAATCGTGAAGGTAAAAGCTGGTCAGACGAAGCGGATATAAGGAAAGCAAGCCGCTCCGGACGCGAAAGTTGTCAGAAGCCCGCGGATGTGAGGCTGCTACCGCGTGTCGGCATACAAGCAAAAAAAGTGGCCGTTCAACGAACGGCCACTCTCTTGTGTCGGGAAACTTTTTTGATCGGTTAACCCATCAGGAAACGCCGGGCCATACCAAGCGCACCGAGGGCTGCGCCCAGCAACATCACCGTGGTTCCACCATCGGGAACTGCACCGGCACACGCGAAGAAGGAGATGTGCGAAATGTTCCTTCCACTGGTAAAGGACACCGTTCCTGAGCCAACAACCAATTCGTCGGGCGAGACACCAAAGAAACTATAGAGTTGCTGTTGGTCTATCGCGCCGTCCTTGATCAACGCGCCACAAAGTGTGAGGCCGGTTCCAGTGAAGTCCCATGTGACGGTCCACTCGCTCGAGCTGGTCATAGTCACGGTAAAGAACTGACTGTTTCCGGTCACGGTTCCGTCGGCGTCAAACTTCGCGATAAACTGGCAACAATCTGCCATATAGCCGTTGGCGACCAGGAAATTCCTCTCCGCCTCGGGCGGGCCGAGCGGACTCGGCAATGTGAACTCCTGACCAGGAAGGAGGTGGGCCTGAGCTTGTTGGAAGCCCATACCGGCGACTGCAATCAAAACTGCTGCGATATATTTTATTTTGTTCATATTTGTTTCTCTAGTTTGTTGAGGTTGGCTTACGGAAGTAGGAGAAAGCAAGACCGTTGCCAAAACATCACAGTTCCTGCTGTTCGATTCGGAACTCTATCCATAATACTCTAAATATAAGCGACTTGTGTTCGAAAAATAATTTCGGATCTTTTCTAACCCTTCAAACCGCACCGATGCCGAAATCGTAAGGCCGACCGACGCATGGCCCAAGCGACGCGAGTATCGGCATACGTAACAAGCACGAATGAAGGAAATTACAACGCAAGTGCGAAAGCGTAGGGATTCCAGACGATTTCAACGACGCGAATGCGCACACGATCCGGTGAGATTTTTGTCGTTTCTGCTAACCGCAATCCGACCAAAACGAAACAGATCGGGGCCGGTCATCCATTTGGCTTTGCGTTTCTGAGCTGTAGCCGCTTCGTTGTGCGAAGCGCGACGCGGAGGGGCTAAACATCCGCGCGTTACGCTGCCCACAGCGCAACGGCTACATAGCCCTAATTACACCGACGTTCTGCCAGGCGCCTAATCCTCCCCCACACGCTTGAGCATTCCGAGCGGCACCGACGGGCTGTACGCGCAGGAGCGCGTGCCGCGGAATTGTTTTCACTCCCGCTGGAGATCTGCAAGCGCGCGCTTTGCTTCGGCCGCGAGAGGCTCTTGAAGGCCGGCGGCCAGAGCTTGATCAAGAACTCCGCGCGCTTCGGCCTTTTGTCTGGCTTGGGCCTCAGACATTCCCAGATAAAAAAGAGAATTCGCGCTGAGCGGCCTCTTCCGAGCGCTTTCCTGTAACAACTGGATGGCCCGCGGGTATTCCTTTTTTTCGTAACTCAGTTGCCCAAGAAGCTCCGACAGCTCGGGGTCGTCCGGTAATGTCTTACGCGCCTTTGTAGCGAGGTCATAGGCGGCCGCGACCGCGGATGGGTCTTGAGCATACAACGTAGCGAGGCGTTTCTGCGCGGGCGCGAAATCGGGCAATCGGCGTAAGATGTCGTTGTACATTTCGGTTGCCGGCTTTATTTGATCGCGCTGTGCAAGAAGCGCGGCTTCGGCCATGAGTGCCGGCACATACTCGGAGTTCGATTTTAATTCCTTTTGCACCTCGATCTCGGCGGCCATGAGTTCCTTCGGATTTTCATCCAGGGCGGTCAACGCCAGAAGTTTCCTGGCGTCGGCAGCCTCAGGGAAGTCGGGACTGGCGGTCAGGGCTTTTTGCATCACGTCCCGAGCTTCATTCACCTTTCCCAAGCTATAAGACGCCCACGCCAAGTCGTGCAGGATGGAAGGATCATTTGCGCGCTGGCGGACGGCTTCCTGCAGAAGGCTATAGGACCACGTGAAATTGCCACTTTGATACGCCACTTTTCCGAGAATAGCGGCCACCTGGGGATCGGCTGGCGCGAGCTCGCGCGCCTTCTTCGCGTAAGCGAGAGCTTTCTCCTTGCTCTGAAGCGGTCCAGCATAGAGTTCTGCAAGCTTGATTACGGCAGTCAGTAACTTGGGATTGATTTTGAGCGCTTGCTCAAACGCCGCGGCCGCCTTGTCCGACGCGCCTTGTTTTTCGTAAGCTTCTCCCAAACGCATCTGCGAAATGAGGTCGTTAGGCTGCTCTTTGGTCATCGCCTCGAGTTGCGCGATCGACAACTCCTGGGAGGCAGCGGTGCCGCTCTCGAGCAAGGCAAGACGACGTTTGCTCTCGTCCTTGCCCTCGAAATCTTTGGCTGCGCCCGCGGCTTTTTGGAGGGCAACCCTGGCTAGATCTGTCTGGCCCATCATGTAGGCGGTCATGCCAAGGTGAAATTGAATCTCCGGAGTGTCAGGAGCTTTTTCAGCGGCCTCCTGCAGGAGCGGCAGGCCCTGCTGATAGTCGCCGCGTTTGTAAAGCACCCACCCGAGAGTGTCGCCGATAGCAGGGTCCTGCTCCTGTGCCTCGCGGGCCTTACGCGCTAAGTCGTAAGCCCTATTCAGATCATTCAGCCGCTCGGAGTAGAGATAAGCGAGGTTGTTTAACGCTGCAACAGAGTTGGGGTTGATCACGAGAAGCTTCTCATACGCATCCCGCTCTTTCGGGTAATCCTGCATCCGTTCGTATATGAGCGCCAGCGTCATGAGCGCCGGCGCGTTGTTGGAATTTTTCGAGAGTACCCCTTGCAATTCGCTGACTGCCTGCGGAAGTTTATTGGTTGCAAGATAAGTCTGGACCAGCAGATCATAGGCGCTCGAAAAGTTAGGATCGAGCTGGAGCGTCTTTTGAAGCTCAGCTTCGGCCGCATCCCATTTTCCTTCCGCGGCCAGGATTTTACCTTCCCAAAAATGCGCAGCCGGCGCATCGGGATGTTTTTGGAACTGACTGCGTATTCTCTGTCGGGCAGCATCGAAGTGTTTGTCCAGCAGGTCGAGCTCAACCAGCTGATTGAGCACCATCAAGTCATCGGGCGCGAACTGGGAAGCTTTTTCAAATGCCCGGCGTGCTTCGTCATATCTCTTGGCCTGACGGAGAGTCAGCCCGAGCAACACTTGGGGCTGTGGATCCTGCGGGGCGAGCCTGGCTTGCTCTTGAAGGACTGCGGTGGCATCATCGAACCGATCAAGCGAGCCATAGGCGGTGGCGAGGAGTAATGCGGCCTTTCTCATCTCAGGCATTCTCTTCAGCAGATCGGTCATCGGTTTGATCACCATGTCACTATGACCGGAGCGAAGGTTGATCTCGGCAAGCAGGAGAAGCGCGTCTGTATAGTTCGGACTAGCTGAGACAGCTTGGTCGAGCGCCAGCCTTGCCTGGTTCATGTTATTATTTTTGAGATATGCGCGTGCCAATTGATATTTGATGATGGGAGCACCCGGATAGGTTTGGTCGAGTCGGTCCAAAATTTCGACGGCTTTTTTCGTGTCGCCTTTGGCTAGCAACACATCGCTTTGGAGTCTGCGGCCATCCACGTATTCCGGGTCGCGGCCAAAAACATTTTCAAGCAGCGAAAGGGCCTCCTCATATTTCTTGTCTTTGAAGGCAAGCTCGGCCACCAAGACCCAGCCCGGGAGATAATCCGGCGCCTGCTTTGTCATCTCGGTGGCAACCCTTCTGGTTTCCTCGGCATCACCGGTGGCGGAGTTGAACGCGGCGTATTTCAAACGCTCAACCGATCGAACAGGCGCAAGATCTGCCGCTTTCTTGTATTCTTCGCCGGCTTGTTTCTTGTCTTTCTGGAATAGAAACAGATCTCCCATCGTCATATGCGCAGCGGAGGATTTAGGGTTGACGCCCAGCGCCTGCCGCACTGCATCGCCTGCTGCTGTCAAATTACCCTGGTTCAGGAGCAGATTCGCCGAAGCGACGTGGAAAGAGACGTCGTTCTTTTTGGGGAATTTCTGAAGCTGTTCCCCGGCGGCCTCAATATCTTCTTTGCTGTGCGCTGCTTCAGCTAATGCGATAATGGCATCGCCATTGTCCGGGTGTTGCTCGAGGACTTTGAGCGCTTCTTTTTTTGCATCGGCGAACCTTCCCATGGCCAGATAACACCGGGCCAGTCGTATTCGATTTTCAGCGTTCTTCGGATCCAGCTCGCTCGCCTTTGCCAGAAAGGCGCCGGCACGCAGGGGCGCGGCGTCTTCCAGCCACATCGCTCCGATTCTTTCGAATGCGAGCGCGTTTTGCGAATCCAACCCTAGGACGTTGAGATAGCTCAGTTTGGCTTTGTCGTAATTGCGCGCTTTAAAATAATTGTCGGCCTCGCCAAGAATGCGGGCTTTCCTGCCTTCCTTGGAGCAGGCCGCGATGAGTGTGGCTGCTAAAATAAGCGTTACGATTCTGGATGAGAATTTTGAGATTTTCGATGTTTGCATTTGGTCGACGATTTCGATCTTAATTGAAGTTTGTGTTTGCGCGCTCTTTGGCAATGCCAAGTTTGTCCATTAGTTCATAAAGAGTTGGCCGGCTGATCCCGAGCTCGGCGGCTGCGGAAGTGATTTTACCGGAATTTCTCTTGAGCGCTTGCTGAATCATTTCGCGTTCGACGTGCTCGCGCGCTTGCCTAAGAGTCGTTGCAGATGAAGACGTCGCGTCCTGGTCCTGATCCAACTCGAGATCTTTTGCGGTTACTCGCGATCCGCTGGCCATGATGACACCTCGTTTCACGCGGTTTTGCAGTTCGCGCACATTCCCGGGCCATGAATAACGGCTCATTGCACGCAGAGCAGCAGGCGAGAAAACCAGCTTTGTACGACCGCTTTGGGCGGCATACCGTTGCAGAAATTCGTGGCCCAGGAACGTGATGTCGTCGCCTCGCTCACGAAGTGGCAGCAGGCGGATAGTAATGACGGCAAGACGAAAATATAAATCCTCGCGAAATTTTCCGTTGTCGATCAATTGTTTTAAGTCGGCATTCGTGGCGGCGACAAGGCGCGTGTCGATTTGAATTTCCTGCCTGCCGCCCACCCGCTGAAAACGCTGTTCCTGAAGAAACCGAAGAAGCTTCACCTGAATGGCTGGAGGAAGTTCGCCAATCTCATCCAAAAACAGAGTGCCGCCACTGGCTGTTTCCATCATCCCTTTGCGCTGAATGTGAGCACCGGTAAAGGCGCCTTTTTCGTGGCCGAACAGCTCGCTTTCCAAAAGGTTTTCGGGAATGGCGTTGCAATTGATCGCAACAAAAGGCCCCTCCTTGCGCGCACTGCGGCGATGAATAGCCGCTGCCGCCATTTCCTTGCCGGTGCCACTTTCTCCGAGCAAAAGCACGGGAGCGTTCGTCCCGGCTACCTTGCGAATGAGAGCAAAGATTGCCTGCATCTGTGGGCTAGTGCCGAGCATGTCTTCAAACACGTCGGGATGCTGGGTCTGTTGTAACTCGCGGTATTCTTTCTCGAGTTCCACCACTTGGATGCATCGACGAAGAAGCAGTCTTAGTTCCTCCATTTCCACAGGCTTGCACAAAAAGTCGTATGCGCCTGCGCCAACTGCTTGGATGGCGTTCTGTTTTTCGCTCTGCCCGGAAATGATGATGATTTTGGCCGTGCTATCAACGGCAAGTAAATCGGATAACACGGCTAATCCTTCGTCGCACTCATTGGGGCGGGGCGGGAGGCCCAGATCAAGCAATGTTACCGCCGGGGAGTTGGCCTCAAAGGCTTCAAGCGCTCCTTTTCGGTCTTCAGCGAAATAAACTTCGTAACCCTGGCTGAGCGCCCATTTCATCTGCGTCCGGATCGCTTCGTCGTCGTCGACAATGAGCAATTTGGGTTTCATGCTGCTTTGCCGTTCAGAGGCAACATTACCCGGACAGTTGTGCCGGCGCCGGGTTCACTTTCTACCTGGATCTTCCCCCGATGCGCTTCGACAATCATCTTGGATTGAAACATACCGATCCCTAGTCCCTTCTTCTTTGTCGTCTGGAAGGGACGGAAAAGAGAACCTCGCAGGAATATCGGGCTCATCCCGCATCCATTGTCAGCGACCGAAAGGATCGCCCAGCCTTCCGTTTGACGCGTCTCAATTCTCACCTCACCTCCAGGTTCGAGTGCATCGCGGGCGTTGAGAAGCAAGTTAGTAATTACGCTGCCGAATTGATCTCGATCCACCTTGAGTTTTGGCTGCAGTTGTAAATCCTTCAGAACATTTATTTCCCGCGCACCCTTTAGGACTTCAAGCGCGTCAGCAACAAGCAGATTAAGGTCCACTTCCACCGGTTTGGGTTCAAGGGGGCGCAACGCGCCGACACGGCTGATAAGCTGGTTGATGCGGTTCGCTGTCTCACTGATCCCATGCAGGGCGTCTTGTCGAAAAATGGGGTCGTCAAAATGTACAGGTAGATTTTGAAGCGTCAGACTCAGCGTTGAGGCCGCATTTTTCAGATCATGAACGAAGAATGCGGAGATGGCTTGAAAGGCCTCCAACTCCTTCCCCCGCATAATTTCTTCAGTAAGCCGAAGGTTTTGGAGACCCACCGCAATCTGATCCCCCATGCATTTCAGCAGATCGAGTTCCTCGACAGTGTAGGGAATGCCACCGACGCGATCTGCCAGGATAGCGACGCCTATGCAGCGGTCTCCCGTCCATAAAGGCGTGCAAACGCGATTTCCTCCGGTGCGAAACTGACTCGAACTGATCTGCCTCAACGCCTCCGCACAATCGCCTTTCGCCTTTTCCAAATCAAAAGGCTTGGAAAGTCCCTGAATATTCCTTAAATGTGGCTCCAAGCTGCCCAGGTTTGGAATCGCGTCGTTGGCCTCGCGTTCTGATCTCGAGGTGGATGCTGCGAACGCGAGCCGGTCCTGTTCATCAAAAAGCCAGATAGTGACTGACAAGGCGTTAAAAGTTTCAGAGATCAATTTTGCGGCCGCGGCGCATAGGCCGGACTGATCGACCACGCTGGACATGGCTTGAGTAAAGCGCGTCCATATCTGGCGGAAATCATACTGCGGCCTTTTAAAATGGCGGCTAACGAAACACCGGATTTTCTGTCGGATCCGATTTGAGAGCAGTAGCACCGCCAGGAGGGCAAAGCCCAGCAGCACGACGAACGCCTGGAGCTGGAAAGTTGTCGATCCGCCGGTTCGCGCCGTGACTTGGGCAAGCACGCCGACAACAAAAAGGTACGCCCCCGTCAGCAGGACCGTCAGGGACGTGCGCAGAACAGCGTGAGAAAGATAAACATCGATTTCGCCAAAACCACTCCTAATAAAGGCTAGCGCGATAAATGTGCACCCAATCAGCAGTGCCGCTGCATCGATGTCTGTCAAGGCGATGAAGTTTCCGGAAAAGAGTAGCGCCTGGCTTTGGCTGTAGATCCTCGCTCCGAAGACAATTCCGAGGCCAAGAACCATAAACTTGATCCTCCACTGCATTGTTCCCACAGCGGATCGGAACGTCCTTTCGAGATTCACAAGCACCAACGCCGCGGCAATGAGCAGAAAGCCATTCAGCGTTTTGGCCGCCGCGTGAGAGCTGCTCCACCAATCTCCGCCTGACGCGCTATGAGGGAGAATCGGCGCCAATTGATCCAGGAAAATCAGCGACATGCCTACCGAGATTAAAAACGCCGCCAAGATGAGAAACCGGGACCTCGTTGGAAGTTCGCGAGATTTACCACGCGAATACGTGAGGCTAAAACAAAGCCAAAATCCCGGCAGAAATGATTTCGCTACCAGAGCAAGAGTTCCCCAAAAGGCTGCCTTCTCAGGAACAAGTGCGTCGTGCCATACCGCGCCGAACAAACTTTCCAGCGCGAAAGTCACCATCCCAGCTGAGAAACACCACGTCGCGAGCGAACGGCGCCCTCGGCAAACCGCGGCCACGGCCAGGGCAGCACTAAATGAGCCGGCGGCTAAAGCCAGCACGGAGTTCGGACTCACAATTGCCAAAATTAAATCCTCATTCCTTCAGTAAAACACGCGTTTCGGGCACGAACCGCAGCGAAATTTGAGTAAAGCTCTCGTACATCGTGCACAAGCACTTCTACGGAGATGGGAGGGCAAAGTTCCTAAAATTGCGCAAAAAGGCGTGCCCGAAACTCAACTATTCCGGTTGTCGGGTTTGGGCGTCACCCTTGCGCAGCCACCATAACGCTAGAAAGAATGGAATCAGCGAAAGCATGAAAAAGACGGGCCCGCCGCGGCGGTGGATTAGACTGTGAATCATCTGCGGGCCTATATTCACGCAAAGAAGCCCGATCACGAGAATGCGAAATCCGTTGCGCAAAATGGCGAGGGGAATGACGAAGGCGACAAGCACGAAACGGCGCCATCGCGTCTTCAGGAATAAATTGGCGGCTAGGATGCTGGTCATCAAAAGCACCCAGCTCGATCGAATGCCGCTGCATTCCTGTGCAACTTCGATGGTAATGTCCGGCAGTTGGAAAATAGTGCCTGCCCGGAGAAAAGGCGTCCCGCTGAGGTGGAATAGGAGATTGGCTACTTCGGCGGAGGCATATTTCGAAGCTGTCTCAAGTGCATCTGCCATCGCATTCGGCATCGGCACCATGAAAATGAGGTAGGCCAGGGGAAAAGCTGCTGCTCGCATCCAACTGCGTCCAAAAAAGAAAAAACCTCCTGCCGCAAGGCAGCAAATGAACGATAAAATCAGCAGAGCGAGCCGATCATTATCGGCTGGCGCTCGCCCTGCGAAATCCAACCAGTACGTGAACACCAAAACGCCGAGACCGGCAGCCAGAGACACAATCGCAAGCCGGAAATCCGTTGCGTACTGTTTGGGCAATTGATCGCGGCGGATGTAAAGCAGGTAAGCAGAAACGAACGGTATCAATAAAATGTACGAATACAGCTGGCTCCGGGCTGCATAATTTATCAGAACCAGCAGGGGCCAGGCGAAGACTGCCAGCAGCACAATCGCAAAATACACCCCACTCCAAAACCGCCGTCTCTGTTTTTGCCTCGGCGAAGTGGATTCGGAGACCTCCTTTGTTTGGATAGGAACGACGATTTCGCGTGCAGCGGCTCGGTTAGGGGAAGGGCTCATATCCAAGGTATTTCTCAGGCTCGAGTTAGGAGGAACTTGTCGATTTGTCCGGGGGAGCTCCCTGTGCCGAGCTGTTTCGGCTGTAGATCCTCAGTAAGTGTAGGTCAATCCGGCGAAATAGCGATTCCGCGAATAGCCTGACGTCCCTCCTGACGAGCTCTGGGCGGTGTACTCGTAATCAACGTGCAACACGAAATGTTTATTGATCGTATATTTGAGACCGAGGGTAAATTGCAAGGCATCCTGCGAGCCTGGCGAGCCGGTTCCAGATGCCCCTTGGTTTTCATTCTGATGATAATAAACTCCAGCCTTCGAGTTGATCCGCGAAGTTAGATCGTACGCGACGTTCAGGCCGGTTCGGATCGTCGTCGTGCTCAACGCGGTGGCCGTAGTGGGCTGTTCGCTTCCATAGCTTGTCGTCCAGCTTACCGAATGATTGCCACCCTGATAAGCAAGCTTCGCTTCAAGGTATGGGTCGATCGTGTCGCCGTCGTCTTTGAAAGAACGAAATGATTCACCCCCAAGCACGTTAACGCTTAAGTGCTCGGTCAAATTGTGATCGATACCAGCGAGGGCAAAGTGAATGGTAGAATCGCGCGGGGCGGTGTCGTAATCTACTATTTCAAAACGATATTCCCCGATCAATTTCGTCCGGCTCGTCAAGCTAAATTGAAGGCTCTCGGCAAGCGTATTCTGGAACCGGTCCTGAGATAATCCGACCGACGACGACGACTCATACTTAATGCGCTGGAAGGTGTAGCTTGTTACAGTGGATACTCGTGGTAGCCAACGATAGGTAACCGAAAAAATATCGTTCGTGTCGAAGTGAGGAGCGCGCACGTTTTCAGGGCCAACGTTGGATTGGAAATTTGGCTCGGTCTGGTAAGCGCCGTAAATGTCGGCGCGGAATGAAAGCCGTGTCGAGAAGTTATGCGTGAGCGAGAAAGTGACGTTCGCGTCTTTGTCGTCCGTCCCCAGATCGAAAAACTGGGAAAAGCGTCCGATAGCAAGCAGACGAACATCTGTCCCTTCCCCAGGGCGATTATAAGCTAGCACAAGGTTTTCTCTCGCGAAAAATGAGCTTGGACTGCTTGAGCTCGTCGTAGTATTGCTCCCGATAACGTGGTCGTCATAGCCGATGTCAACGCCGGCTGTGATTTCAAATGGAACAAATGGACCCCCGCTTCCGCCGGCCCCTGCTGACGAACCCGCCGCGTATTGGCCCATTGCTTCAGTGGCTGGAAGCAGCAATGAAGCCGCGAACAGGAATGCGAGCGGTAGCGAATCAATGTGACTACGGGGCTGGCGAATTCGACATGGCAAGATCATGTCTGTTTGCAAGTCGCGCCTGCTGGCACCTCAAACTAAAACCAGCTGCGCGAGATGTAGATCACGTCCCCGTCTTGCACATATTTTGGTAGTGTAGGGTTGCCGTGAACGGTCGGCCGAAGATTAATAGTCTCGGTGCGCTGTTCGCCATTGATTAAGCGAGTCAAATGAATATTGCTCAGACTTCCATAGTCACTCACGCCACCCGCTTCCATAATCGCCTGGAACACAGTCTTCGGGCGATCAAAATCGATTTTGCCCGGTTTGTTGGCAAATCCGGACACGATCACGGTTGCCGTCCCGCTCTCCAATGTGACAAGCACTTCGGGATTGTCGAGGCGCCCCTCGTAGCGGCTGACAAGCTCGTGTTGAAAATCGATAACCCTCTTGCCTGCAGCCGTCACCTCGCCGATGAGCGGCAGACTCACCTTGCCGTCTCTGCGAATTTTTTGCGTTTGGTCCAGATCGGTTTCCTCGGCAAACGCAACTTTGATTGTATCTCCCGGAGAGAGCCTTACCGCTGTTTTAGGGCCTGGCGGATACGGCAAGGGCGGTTGCGTGGTCTGGCAACCGCCGCAGGCCAACGCGGCAAAAACCAGGAAGGCGGTGAGGCAAGAAGCCAGGCTCAACTCACGTCTGCAATAAGAGGTGCCCGGCGATCGTCGATGGTCCAACATGTATCTTGTGTCCTGCGTCATGCAACGTTGTTTACTCCACAAAATTATAGAGAAGCAAGCTAAATGCGATGGGGGCGGCAATCACGGTTCAAGGTGCGTGCGGCCATGTTGCCCGCTCTTTTGGGTTCTGCTCTCCCCCGCTGGGGTGAACGGATGTCACCTGGCGGCCGCTCAAGGCGCGACCAAGCTCCAACCACCGGGCAAAGTTGGGCCGTCAGCGGTGCCAACGAGCACATAGTTGTTCATGTACCAAGTCGCTGTTTCGCGAGTGCTTGAATTGTAAAGCACATAATCGGGTCTGCCGTTCCCGTCGAAATCGGCCGCTCCCACAAAGTCATATCCCGTCGGGATCGTCGGACCGTATCTGCCGCTGGTGTGCGTGGTTCCAGACAAATACCAGATCACAGAGTCACCCGTGTCCGCATTGAACAGCACGTAATCAGGGTGTCCATCCCCGTTAAAATCCGCCACCGCCACCAAACTCCAGCGCGCAGGAAGAGTCGGGCCATAGGACCCTGTGACATGCACGTTGTTGTTCATATACCAAATCACCGATTGACCGGTGCTCACATTGTAAAGGACGAAATCCGGATGGCCATCGCGATTAAAGTCTCTGGTTGCTACCAATTCCCATCCATTGGGCAGCGTCGGACCGTGATTGGCGGTGAGAAACCTCGTTCCAGATAGATACCAGATCACCGTCTGGCCGGTAGTTGGGTTCAACAGCACGTAATCTGGATGGCCATCACGGTTAAAGTCCGCAACGGCTACCAGGCTCCAGCCCGCTGGAGGAGTCGGGCCATAGGATCCTGTAACATGAACATTATTGTCCATATACCAGACCACTGTTTGGCGGGTGTCCGGATCGTAAAGGACATAATCCGGGCTGCCGTCGCCGTTAAAGTCAGTTGCGCTAGCCTCGGCTGCGCCGGTTAAGGGATGCGGATAAATGTACGGCGTGTATCCCGGCGCTGGCGTACTGTTAAAATAGTGTTCGTTGATGCGCATTTGAGGCGATGCTACAAAATGGAGATATACGGTTTCTCCGTTAGACATGTCGATATTGTTCCATTCGTAACATGGATCAGTCACCTGATTATTCCATCCCGCAGGACGAAGGGGTGGATTTCCTGTAATTAGAGACCCTCCGCTTCTTCCTGGCTGATCTATGGCATGGATAACTTTGTAAAGTTCAAATGTATCGCCACTCACAAAGCCCAAATTGGAGCCAAAAGCGCCGGAGTTTTGATAAGCAATTGTGTTAGAGGTATTAGCTGTAATTAGGCTGGTACTTTGTTCCCCCCTCACGAGATTAGAAGTTTTAACAATGGAATAGCCAACCCATTGTCCAGGCGTCCAAGTAGCTCCTGAGACGGTGACAGTTTGCGCTCCATCGCTTGTAGCAGTCCCAACATAAAACGGGCCACCAGGTTGGTTTACATCCCACGCACTTCGCCCATTGGCTTGTCCCCAAAGTGGGAAGCCCCAGAATGTACGATAGCAAGCCAGGCGAAATGCTCGCGAAAGGCCCCTCGAACCATTTGTTACTGTGTTATCATGGATAATAGTTACGCCGCCACGAGAATAAACTATAGCACCGCTATTGCCATCGCCGATGAAGGTGTTGTTGTATGACTCAACAGCCCTCTCGCTTCGCAGGCGGCCCGAGCTGTCCGTGCCATGTCCACCCTGCGAGCAACGGACGAAAGTGTTGTAACGAGCCACATATCTGGCTCCAGCGTAGGCATCAATCGCCCCATAATCTGAATCATAGATAAACTGATTATCCTCGATGAAAGTAAATTGCGATGACCCAAAGTGGTTCGTATCAGTCCATGAACGATCGCCGTTTGCCCCCCCATTCCATTTTGGGTGCCAAACCTGGATGAACTCCTTACCTCTAGCGCGGACGATATTGTGATCGATCACTCCCAGCACGTCCCGGGTAAGCACATTTACTCCATTAAGATGATCGAATTTGCAGTGATCGATCCGCATGGTTCGGTTGTCGTAAGCTTGTGCATTTACCGCAATAATTCCGTTGAACTCTGTGGTTGCCCGCCCACCGTCATGAAACTCTATTCCGGTCATCCGAGATGCTTGATCGGCAACGAGATTCCAAGCCATGAGTGGCCCGGATTGAACAGCGTCTCGAATCACCGTTACGCCAATCGCTTGTCCTTTGACGGTGATTGCTTTGGAAATTGTCACAGGGGTTGACCAAGTGAATGTTCCGGCAGGGACTATGATCGTATCGCCGTTTAACGCCGCGTTATGTAAAGCCTGTACACTCGCCGCCGAGCCGTTGGAATAGTGAACCGTGGCCCCGGAGGGTGGAGCGGAAAAGCCGCTCCAAAGCAGAGTACACAGAATGACTCCAAGCGTTCTCACAATTGCGGCTCATCGTTCCTCGCGACGGGCCGTGTTCGTTCGTATCAGAATCAATTGTCATAGCAAGTAATTTTTCTCGGTTCGGGCAATTTGTTTTGCCAGCGGCGCCTGCCGGCAGAATTCCAGAATTTCCTGCGCTGTCCAAGTTGCGCAGAACGCAACTCTCAAATCTGGCTGCCGCGCCACCTAAATTTTGATTTAATCACTCGCGAGATCGGGCCTGTTTCGTCCTCGCAGATCAGCTGGATTTAATGCCGAAATTAGCAATAGCCGGTTTGTCCCTCATCTGGCGGTGTGCAGGTTGGCGCCGCGCGCCGGCGCCTGATGGTGGCGCCATTTCGCCGCGAAGAATAGCTTGGCCAACTCTTTCAGATGCTGGTGTTTTTTCCAGGTCATCTTTCAATTCGTCCAGATTCGCCGTGTCACCGGCCTGATGGATCACGATTTCGGTCCTCCTGAGGAATCGATCTCTCTGGTTTGATAATGTTCATGCTCACTTAATCGGGAGGGCAAGACAATTCTGCGGCGCAGATTTTGCGACGGTCGTGTTCGATTCGCGACCGTTATCGGATCGGTCGCAAACCCTTGGCGAACTCCTTTAACGAAACGCCGAATCCAAGCGGGATGTCAACGGTAGCGATGGGTTGCGCCGGATTCCCTTGCACCATAGTTTTAGGAGGAACGGACCTAGTGACGACGCTTCCGGCAGCCACGATCGCTCCGCGCCCTATGGTTACATCCGGCAGTACGATTACTCCGGGGCCGAGCGTGGCGTCTTCCTCGATCACTACGCCCTGCTGTTCACGATAATGCGCAATAATGGTGACCCGTATTCCGATCGCCGCGCGGTCACGAATGGTCACCAGGTCCGGACGTGACGTTTCTATTATCGCGTCATATCCGATCCAAACGTCCTTCCCGATGTTCACGCCGCGCCAGCGGTTGAGGCGGACGCGCGTCGTCGTGGCACCCGGTGCAATTCGAGCGAGCACCTGAAGAATTCTGTTTTTTAAGCCCGGCAGCAGTCGCTCGTGTATAGTCCCACGGTTACCATTCGGTAGAACGTCGCCACGGTCAGATCTTCGCTCCATCGTGTGCCTGCTCCTTCAATACATAAAGGCTGAGAGGGAGTCAGATTCCATTAGCTTGGGCACGTGGGGAACTCAATCGTGTCCGTTTGCACTGTCTGCAATATATCGTGCCAGCGGCCCAATTCTTGTGATGTCTTCCGCATCTAACAGGGCCAAATCCAATCGTATTCGAAATTCATCTTCAATGGCGCTGATCATCTCTAGTATTCCGAACGAATCAATCACTCCACTTAACAAAAAATCGAAATCATCTGGAAGTTCCGTGAGCTTTAGGTGCATGCCTGTGATCGGCTCGGAGTATTTCGTTAACAGAAATTCCCGAACGTTGTCCGGCGTGACAGCCTTCATCTGTGTAGTCGAGTCCATTGGTCCCTCAGTTCACGGAAGACCGAAGATAAAAATAATCCTTAAGGCCGTCAAAGCGCCAGCCCATCGACGCATGCAGCGCAGCGAGGCGGGTCTCGCTCTGGTTGATCCAGAGGAACCCGGCACGAATGCCGCGCTGATGCATCACGCCGTAAAAATTATTTTGCAGCCGAAGAAAATCGAGAGCGTTGTGGCTGAGGTTGTAGATGTAATTGTAATTCACCCGCGGGCCTTCGAGCTGGAAACATACCGCGCCGAGTATCTGGCCGGCCTGCCGGTTGACGATGACCCACTGATTTGCAACGTAACTGTGCAGGCGATCTTTGGTGGGCAGATGATCGGTGTATTTGTTGAAGGCTCGAAAGAGGTCTTCGTGGACCTGATCGATGTCGGCGTCGATTGCGTATTCCAGCGCCGAATTTGGCCACTGTGGGGGCAATCGATAGCTTATCATGCGGCGGTAAGTAGCGATGGGATTGAATCCGGATTGCTGAAACGCGGCGGCGATGTTTTCGTCGTCCACTTTGTCGGCGGCCTTTGTGAGGTAACCAGCGACTACGTCGCCTGGCAAGTCCACGTCACGCAGGATCTGCTCGAGGTCGGCTAGATCGCTCGTAAAAAAATAGAGCCGAAAGAAATCGTGTTCGTCATTGGCCAGCAAAACGCTCCAAGCCGTTCCGGCGGTGAGAATCTGTGGACCCACCATTTCCTGGCGGAAATAGTTCGTGAAAAAACCCCTGGTGGATTGAGCTTTAACGAGCGCCATCTGCTCGTGGACACTCGCAAGCGTGTCTGGCTTGAACTTCATCAGTTGGCCACGTTTTCTCGCCGGTTCTTTTTGAAGCGTTCTCCGTGCATCGCATTTTCCACCAGCCTGACTCGGACGGGAATCTGAAACTCCTGGAGCCGCTGCCGGCAAAACTGCCTGAGCTCGCGATGGAACTGCCGCGCGTCGCGCCACTCCCGAAGTCGAATCGCGGCGCATACGATCTGGCCCATGATGGCATTTTTCTCGCCAAAGACTGACACCTCTGCGACTTCTGGCATTTCCTGCACGACGCTTTCGACTTGCGCCGGGTAAACTTTCTGGCCGCCGACGTTGATGATCTCAGACTCGCGCCCGAGGATTCTAAAATAGTTGCCGTCCACTTCGACCTTGTCGCCGGTGTTAAACCAGCCGTCGTCGGTGAAGGGGCTTGGCGCGTTGAGATAGCCGAGCATCGCCGACTCCGCCTTGATTTGGAGGATCTCGTCCACGACGCGGGTCTGAAAGCCTTCGCCCCCCAGTTTGACCCAGAGTGAATCGGACGAGCGTGATTTCGAACGCAAGATGCCGACTTCCGACAGCCCGTAAGTCTGTTGAAGCTCAAT
>WNGK01008715.1_pt1 | contig 20237 bp, 19 predicted proteins | sample 5400601 | NCBI WGS metagenome assembly WNGK01 (sample SAMN13153376, study PRJNA577476) | soil metagenome | isolation source: 60 cm soil or saprolite under Garry oak tree replicate 1 | place: USA:California | collected 2016-06-15
ACCCACGAATCGATCGGTCGAAAACGACTGATACTTCGGCGGCTCGGCCAAAAAGCGGGATTTTGGTGATGAACTGCAGCGCGCGTTGAGGTCGCCTGAGGCTGCAAGCGTAATCGCTCCCGATCCGATGTTTCCTAACGAGGACAAAAAGCTGCCCAGTTACGACACGTTCGTGCATGATCGAGCGCGGGTGGTGGGCGGCAGCGATCTGGCCGCATCACAGTTGGCGCTGGCCAGTGCGTTTGTGCTGCGCCCCGAGTTTCTGACGAAGTATCCGGCTGGCCCGGATGGCCCCACGTTTGTCGACGCCGTGCTCGCGACGATTAAGAATGACACTGGGGCGGACCTGGCCTCGCAACGCACGGCTCTGATCGCTCATTTCAACTCCGGTGGACGCGCTCTGGTCATGTTTCACCTGGCGAACGACTATTGGAACAAATGCGGCAGTACCGCGCCGTCTTGCGTTCCCGCGGGGTACGGCTCGGCGGTGGATAATCGATTGTTCATCGACGCCGAATACAACCGCGCGTTTGTTATCACGCAGTACTTTGGTTATCTGCGGCGCGATCCGGACATCGGCGGATTCATTTTCTGGCGGGGCCAGGTCAACAGCGGCCCGCTGCGCGACGTGGGCAAACAGCACGCGATGGTCTGTTCGTTTATCACCTCGCAGGAGTATCAGTTCCGCTTCAGCCCCGTCGCTACCCACAGCAACAGCGAATGTCACTAGCGAAGTGGGCAGTAGGCAGTAGGCAGTGGGCAGTAGGCAGAAAGCAGGGAGCAGAGGCAGAAATCGGAAGGCAGTGGAGCCGAGTTCTCGCAGGCGGCAAAGCCGCCTGATGTGCGGATCTCTCCAGAGGTGCGACTTAAAAGCGCTGCGAGCTGTTTGAGAGACGGTTAAGTCAAAATAGACTAAACTACGGCCACGAAAAACAATAGAGGAGTCCGGGCCAGTGCCGAAACTGATTGATGACCCAACAATAATCGAAGCGGCCGGAACCAAACCGAAGTTGATTGAAGAATTTATCGGCCGCGTGAATTCTGCGACTAAGGACATCAGCATCGCGCGCATGCGCAGTCCCGCAGGCTGGACCGAGCCAGGCCAGACGCCGGAGTTTGACGAATATACCGTTGTGCTGCGCGGCATGTTGAGAGTAACGACAAGGAATGAAACAATCGACGTGCTGGCGGGCCAGGCAGTAGTTACTCAGCGAGGCGAGTGGGTCCAATACAGCACGCCGGAACCGGAAGGAGCCGAATACATCGCCGTATGCGTACCGGCATTCTCGCCCGAGACCGTCCATCGAGATGAGTGAGGCCGGAGCAAAGGGCGAAGAGCAAAGAGCAAAGGGCAAAGGGCAAGAGCTTCGTAAGCTTGGGGACGCACTTTGTCCGAAGGATCAATTGACAGCGTCAGACGGTCCGGATTCAGCCTCTTCCTTCTTCTGGATCCACATGCCGGCGATCTGATTGGCCTCAGCCAGGGTCATATTGTCATAGATATCGGCGTTGTTCTTGACCACGCCATCTTCCAATTCACACACTTCCCAATCCGGCGCTTCCGGATCCGTGCCGGCTCGCCCCGGCTTTACGCGAATCAAATATGTGATCTCGGGTGCTTTGTTCTCGTCAGGCATTCGCTTCGTCCTTTCCGATTATCGTGATTCTAAAACCCTGTTGGTCGCAGGCGACAAATTTATCACATTCGCGCGCGGTTTCAGTAACTGATCCAAACCGAATAAAGAGCAACAACCATAGTGAAATCTGAAGAGTTTGCCAAGGTGCCGTTTGGCTCCGTAGGAGCATGATGTTTATAGCCGCAGGAACCAAGGGGTTCCTGTGACAATAAACATTCCATCCCTATGCGACTTCAAGACGTGTAGGGGTTTGATCGAACTCGGTGTTTGATTTTGGTGATCTTAGTTCGCCTGCTGAACGAAGTCGCGGGTCCGCGGATCTTTAGGCGAATTCAAGATGGCGTCCGTTTCACCGTACTCGATCGCCTGTCCGCCTTCCATGTACAGCAGATAATCAGCCAGGCCGATAAGAAAGCCGATTGAATGTGACACGACCACTATCGTGTGTCCGCGTCCGACAAAATCCCGCAGCAACGAACGCAGCTCAGCGCTGCGTTTGGGATCGAGCGCGCTGGTTGGCTCGTCAAACAGCAGGAGATTCGGGTGCATCGCCAGCGCCCGAGCAATAGCTACGCGTTGCTGTTCTCCGCCGGACAATGATTCGGGGAATCTCTGCGCGGCTTGCTTCAGGCCAACGGATTCCAGCAATTCCAGGCCTTCTGCTTCCGCCTCGCGCCGCGGTACGCGCAGAACGTGTACGGGCGCTTCGATAATGTTTCCAAGTACGGTCAAGTGTGGAAACAGATGCAAGTGCTGAAATACGGTTCCCACTTTCCGTCGCAGATCTCTTACTCGTTGGCGGTAATCAGACTCAGGAATGCCACTCTCAAGCCGCACATCATCGAGATCGATCGAACCGCCATCGATGTGTTCCAGTCCGTTCAGGCAGCGCAAGAGAGTGGTTTTTCCACTGCCGGACGCGCCGATGATGCCGAGCACCGATTGCGGCACCACCTCAAAGGTGACGTTCCGCAAGATTTGTGTGCCGCCCGCGCGCTTCGCTAAGTTCTCGATGCGAATCATGCCGTCACCTCCGCGGCTGAGACTTCAACCGGCTGTCTGTCTCGCATCTTTCGTTCGAGCCGGCGCGCGAGTCGGGCCAGCGGCAAACTCATGATCAAATAAAAAGCCGACACGACGACTCCCAGCGTAAGGAATCTTCCAGTGGCATTTGCCAATTCGCGATACGCCGTCGCCAATTCCCAAACCGAGATCACATAAGCCACCGACGTGTCTTTGAAGAGCGAAACGAAGTCGTTGGTCATCGGCGGCAGCGCGATGCGAAACGACTGCGGCAAAATGATGCGGCGAAACGCGAGCAGCGGGCTCATGCCCAGCGAGTACGCCGCCTCCCACTGCCCGCGCGGAATCGCTTCGAGCGCGGCACGATAGATCTGCGACTCGTAAGCCGCATAATTGAGTCCAAGCCCGATGAGCGCCGTTAGCCAGCCGGGCATCGCGAGGCCAATCGCCGGCAATCCGAAATAGAGAAACAGCAATTGCACCAGCACCGGCGTGCCGCGAAAGAATTCAACGTAGATTGTGCAGAGCCCTTGAATCGAGCGCGGTCCTTTCGATTGCCCGACAGCCAGCGGCAAGCCGAGCACGACCGCAATGAACATCGAGCCAAAGGCAATCAGTACCGTTACTACCGCGGCGCGCGCGAGACGGCCAAACGCCTGTCGCCAGTTGAACGATACGGAAGTCAAATCGTAACTGATCGTGTCGTTCTTTTGTCCGGCGCGAGTCGGCGCCTGCAATTCGGCCTGCGCATCGTTCCATAAATTCCATTTGCGCAAGATCGATTCGAGCTTGCCGTCGCGAATGATCTTGTCAATGGCCGCATCGATCTGAGCCTTTAGTGCTTCGTCGCCTTTGCGCAGACCGACATTGTAAGTGCCGCGCAGAAAAGGCGCGCCCGCGGGTCTCAAGCCCGGGTTCGAACGCGCGTAGTACAGCTCCATCGGCACATCCATCAGCACCCCGTCGATGCGCTTCAATTCAAGATCGCGATAAGCCGCAACCGGATCGGGATAGCCGCGAAAGGGAATGCCTTCTTTCTGCATGTATCGCGAAGCCGCTGTGTTTCCCAGCGTTCCGACCAATAGACGTAAGCTTCGGCAGTCAGCGATCGAGTGAATGCGATCTTCATCCTTTCGCACCGTCAGTTGCTGCTCAAACACGTAGTATGGCTTGCTGAACAGGATCAATTGCGCGCGATCGGTGGTCGGCTCCAAACCGTTGACAACGATGTCGAACGACCCGCGTTGCAGTGTGGACACGATCGATTCCCAATCGGTCGGCACAAACTCAGGCTTGCGACCCATCGCTGCCGCGAGCGCGTCAACCATTTCCTTCTCGAAGCCGATATACCGGTTCGGGTTCGCGGGGTCAGCGTAAACATAAGGCGCGCCGCCACTCGGATCGGCGCCCCAGCGCAAGACTTGCTGCGCGCTCGTGGCGCTGATCCATAGCAAACCTACGAGGATGACGCGAAGAGTGCCTAGTAGTGTGTCCAACGATAAGCCCTCCGTTCAACGTAGTCACGATAATCCGCCGCAAACAATAGCAGAATTTTGTGGCAGCTGTTTACACCGCAGTTTGCGCTGAGATTGCGGACGTGAAGGTGATGAAAGGCGGCGTGACCGGAGCTGAGCCGGTAGACCCTGCGCTTCGAGAAACCGGCCGGCTCATTGAGATGCCTCTAGTATGTATTGTTTCCTGGTGCTCATACTGTTATCTTTAAGTGGCTTCGAAGTTCTAGCAAATTCGTCGCCTCCCCGCGACGATGAGCGTTAGTTGCCCAAAAAGACTCAACAGCATGTCGGTGACGACCAGGCGGAGAACCCCAATGGAGTGGAGTATGGAAAAATCTAGTCGTTCGAGAGTGAATTTCTTTGGAGTGAGAGTGATATCAGTTTGTCTGCTGGCGCTGTCGCTAAGCATGGGTATTCAAATGAGTGGCTCAGCCAAATCGCAACCAGGCGGAACTACCGCGCGTTCCCTTAACGCTTTGGCCAATAGTTTTTCGGCTACGCCCGCTAAAAGAGATTCTCTGTCTGCAGGCAAGCTGAGTAATGCCCCGCTCTTCACGTGCACGTGGACGGGGAGCGTCAACACAGACTGGTCGACGGCTGGGAACTGGAGCGGCTGCAATTCAACCGTGCCGCAAGCGGGTGACACCGTAAGTATTGGTGGGGCGGCCAATCAGCCCACACTCTCAGCCACAGCTCCCAGTGCAGGCACGCTGAGCACTGTTACTGTTAGTTCGGGCGGAACACTTACCGTAACTGGGGGCGGCACGTTGAACACCAGCGCGGACTTTTCCCTCAACGGTGGCACCCTTTCGCTTTCAGGCGGCACGGTGAACGTTGGCACGTCGGCACAAACCAATTTGCTGTACGCCAGCGGCTCAACGCTAACCATCACTTCGGGTGCGTTGAATATTGGCGGACGTTTTTCTCCAAGCACGACCACTCCTGATACGATTACCTACAACCAAAGCGGCGGCACGGTTACAGTCGACACGTTTCTTTCAGACGATGGTAACTTTGGGTCTTTCAGTATACCGGCAACCGGCTCCTCCTTTACGATGAGCGACGGGTCAATTATTCATGAGCAAACAACGGTGGATGTCACAGACTACGTGAATCTAGCATCAGCGGGTACGGTGACCGGTGGCACACTGCAGATTGGTGACTCGAATACAACCAGCGGTTCCAAGTATGGTATCCGAACCACACCACCGGTGTTCAACCTGATTGTCGCTAACTCTAACGTCAACCGTCTTAACATCAGTAGTGACGTGATGGTTAACTCCACCCTGACGTTAAGCGGCGGCAATATCACAAACATAACGAACGACGGCAGCGCAGTGATAATCGGCACCTCCGGCGCGATCATCCGAACCGCCGGATGGGTCATCCCCGCGCTGGAGAAGAATGGCCTCTCATCCAATTTCACATTTCATGTGGGAACGGCCAGTGGCTACACGCCGCTTAGCCTGGCGAACGTTAGCGGCGGCGGTAATTTGAGAGTGAAGACAAACGGGGGCCCGCATCCAGCAGTCAACGCGAGCACTTCTCTAAAGGAGTACTGGACGTTGACTCAGTCGGGGCCGTTAACCGCTGATATAACATTCCAATACCTTCTTGCGGACGTAGCGGGTAACGAAGCGAATTATCGGGTGATCAGAATCTTAGACAGTACGCCTGTTTCTTTTCCTACCAGCAGCATCGACACGATTAACCATCGGGGCACTCTTACGGGCGTCAAGGTCTTCTCGGCTGACTGGACGCTGGGCGAAAACTCTGCGCCGACAGCCGCGCCGGCAACAATCAGCGGTCAGATAGCGACCGCTGACGGACGACCTCTCGGGGGCGTAACCGTTAGTCTAAGCGGCAAGAAGAGCGATCGCACGATCACTGATGCTAACGGCCAGTACCATTTTGACAACGTAGATACGGACGGCTTCTACGCCGTTACTCCCGGGCTGGTGAACTACGCCTTTAGTCCCGCGAGCCGTTCCTTCGCGCTGTTGGCCGACAGGACCGACGCTGTTTTCACCGCGACAACGTTGACCGAAAGTGATAATCCAGTCAACGGTGCTGATTACTTCGTTCGTCAGCAGTATCTCGACTTCTTAGGACGAGAACCTGACCATGACGGCTGGCTCTTCTGGACGGATCAGATTAGTCGTTGCGGCACAGACAAGGCATGTCTTCGTCAGCGACGTCTTGACGTTAGCGCGGCATTCTTTATGTCAGACGAATTCCAGCAAAGCGGCAGTTACATCTATCGTCTCTACCGCGCCGCGCTGGGCCGACAGCTCTCCTACGGGGAATTCACTGCCGGCCGCAAATTGGTCGTGGGCGGCCCTGATCTTGAAGTAAGGAAGACTGCCTTCGCAGAAAGCTTTGTCCAGCGACCGGAATTCCTGCAAAGGTATCAGGACATGGTTTCGGCAGAGAGCTTTGTCGATTTGCTGCTCCAGAACGTGTTGCAGAATACAGGCCTGGAATTCTCCAATCTGCACGACTCTTTGATTCAGACATACAACCGGGGTAGTAATCTGAATCGGAGTAGGAGTGCCGTCTTAAGCGAGTTGGCAGAGAACAGTGGATACCAGTCCGCGGTCTTCAATAGTTCGTTTGTGCTAATGGAGTACTTCGGATACCTTCAGCGCGACGCGGACCGCCCGGGATATGATTACTGGCTGAACGTTCTTGACGGCCGGGAGCAGGGAAACTACCGCGGCATGGTTTGCGCCTTTGTCACTTCAACCGAATATCAACGGCGATTCAGCTCTGTAGTGACTCGGAACAACGGAGAGTGCTCGCGGTAAGTTGAGGAATTCCCAATCCTCTTGCCCAACGAATTTGCCCCAGCAAGTCTTCGGCTGAACCGACGACCCACCGGGGCTTTTCTAAATGCTTGTCTGGATCTTCTACGGAGCGACCGTTGTTACATGACTTGCAGCCAACTGCCAACGCCCGTCTTGCCACGTCCACGCCTGCGTGAAGCGTGTGTGTTCAGTTGCGCCGCTTTTGTTTTTTGTCGTAACGGCTCCAGTCACCACGCCAGTGCCGCCGTACGTCCTGACGTTTATTCCGGAAACATCCACCACGGTGTTTTGGCCCGCCGATAGCTGCTTCACCCTTTCCTCGACGCCGACCATTTTGCCATCCTGGCCCGTGAAGGTGTAATCGCTGGTGTAATGCGATTTTATTTTCTCGACGTTGCCTGCCTTAATGGCGTCGAAGAGTTCATTGACAGTTTGCTCGAGTCCCGCTTTATCACCTTGCGCCTTTGCCGTCTTCTGGCCTTTGGTTTCGGTAACAAAGACAAACGACATTGCGAACAACATCAACATCACTACAAGATTTCTTTTCATCGTGGTTCCCTCCTAAGGTAGCGCGCCTGCGGGAATAGAACCCGGCGCGAATGTTGCGAAATTAGAAGCTAGGTTGTTGTGGGCGGACACTATCACAGTGGAATGCGTCGGACAAGCCCCAAACCCTTGTTGCTCTGACGCCTCGTCGTGTAGCATGACGCGCGGAATCACATCCTGGAAACTGGAATAGGAATCAAAGCGATTTATGTGCACCGATAGAAGAAACTTCCTGCGCCTGACCGCGGGTTTGGCTGGAGCGACCTTACTGAGTGGGGAATTGATTGACACCGAAGCTCACGATGCCGAAGGCCCTCAACAGCGATCAGATGTTCCTCCATCGATCCGCCAGCTTCGCAAGATGACGGATGGTATCGTGCCCATCTCCGACGACGAGCGCAAAGCGCGCATCGCCAAAGCCCAACGCTTGATGGCCGAGAACAAGATCGCCGCAATCTATCTCGAGCCCGGCTCGAGCATGTTCTACTACACCGGCATGCGTTGGGGCACAAGCGAGCGGACGTTTGCCCTGGTGATTCCCGCACGAGGCGACATTGCCTGGGTGTGCCCGGCGTTTGAACAGCAGCGCGCGCGCGAGTTGATCAAATTCGGTAACGACGTGCGTACCTGGGAAGAAGACGAGAGTCCATACCAACGCATCGCTCAAATCTTCCGCGATCGCGGTCTGCGCAAGGGAAGAATCGGTGTGGAAGAACGCCTGCGTTTCTTTATCTTTGATGGCGTTCGCAAAGAAGCGCCAGGCTTTGAGTTTGTCAGTGCTACTCCGATTACTGCAGGCGGTCGTATGTTCAAAACGCCGGCGGAGATTGCCCTGCTGCAACGCGCGAACGACATCACTATCGTCGCTTATAAGGCAACGATCGACAGCATGCGCGAAGGGATGACGCAGGATGAATTTGCCGGCAATTGCGCTGCCGCCTTCAGGGCTTTAGGCGTGACTGGCGGGATCTTTGTCAGCTTCGGAAAGTACACCGCGTTTCCGCATGGCAGCAGCACGCCGCAAAAGTTAAAAGAAGGGGACGTGGTGCTGATGGATGGCGGTTGCAGCGTTGATGGTTATCAATCGGACATCACGCGCACCTTTGTGTTCGGCAAACCGACTCAACGCCAGCGCGACATCTGGAACCTCGAACGCAAAGCGCAGGACGCAGGTTTTCTCGCTGCCAAGGTGGGCGCGCTGTGCGAAGTGGTTGATGCCGCGGCCCGCAAGGTGATCACTGAGGCTGGTTTTGGACCCGATTATCAGGTTCCAGGTTTGCCGCATCGTACCGGCCACGGCATCGGCCTCGACGGCCACGAGTGGACTAACTTCGTGCGCGGCAACAAGACTCCGATTCAGCCGGGCATGTGTTTCAGCGACGAACCAACGATTGTGATCTACGGCGAGTTTGGTATCAGGCTCGAGGATTGTCTCTACATCACCCCACAAGGCGCAAAGTTTTTTACGCCGCAAAGCCCTTCAATCGACCAGCCGTTTGGATGAACGGTTCTACTTTAGCGACCGAGAACGCCTGACTCAGCGGGCGCGCACATTGTTCACCACCGATTTTTGTAACGCGGAAACGTCGTAGGTAGTGATCATACAATGCTCATCTTAGATTTTGTGCGGACGATTTCGATCAGTCGGCGCCGTGATCGGTCTTTGCGGCTTTGCCGCCCTCCAGTGCGGTAAGGCTTCGCCTTACCGGTTTGACTTTACCGATTTTTTAAGGAGAGGCTACGCCTCGACGCCGGCAAGCGGAGGCATAACCTCCCAATTCAAAAGATTCAGCGCCGGTAAGGCGGAGCCTTACCGCACTGAGGAGCGGCAAAGCCGCACTCAACCGCATCGATTCTGATTCGAACGAAACATTTGCTCGCTTTCAGGAGTCATGCCACGATAACAGTCTCAGATAAACACCATGTCCAGCTTTGTGCGACAGCCGTGCGATGAGGGAGTTATACTCTCCGCGAAGTTTGTCGTTCCCTGCTCCAAATCCCAGGGACGCTGGGTTCTCGCCGCGACGATCCTCGCCTCCAGCATGGCGTTCATCGACGGCACGGTCGTCAATGTCGCGCTCCCATTTCTGCAGAAGAATCTGAATGCGACAGTGATTGGCGTGCAATGGGTCGTCGAAGCCTATTCGCTATTTCTATCTGCGCTTCTGTTGGTTGGCGGTTCGCTCGGCGATCGTTACGGGCGAAGACTGGTCTTTCTCGTCGGCGTCACACTCTTCGCTTTCGCGTCTGCCGTTTGCGGGATGGCCACCAGCATCAACCAACTCATCGCGGCGCGAGGGGTGCAGGGAATCGGTGGGGCTCTATTGGTTCCCGGTAGCCTGGCGATTATTAGTGCGTCGTTTGCTCCCGACCAACGCGGCAGAGCCATCGGCACGTGGTCTGGATTCTCAGCAATCACCACCGCGATTGGACCGGTCGCCGGCGGGTGGCTAATCGAACACGTTTCGTGGCGGGCTGTCTTTTTCATAAACGTACCGCTCGCCGCCGCAGTGCTGTTAATCTCATTCCGGCATGTGCCTGAGAGCCGCGATAAGGATGAAACCGGTCCTTTGGATTGGCTTGGAGCGGTGCTCGCGACTATCGGGTTGGGCGGTTTGGTTTACGGACTGATCGAATCTTCACGTCTTGGTTTTTTCCAGCTCGTTGTCATCGTCTCACTGCTTATCGGAGCCGTATCGTTGCTGATCTTCATGCTGGTTGAATTGCGGGCGCGGAATCCGATGTTGCCGCTGAGCCTGTTCCGCTCGCGAAACTTCGCGGGAGCAAATCTGTTGACGCTGCTGCTTTATGCCGCGTTGGGAGGCACGCTCATCTATTTAGCTTTGAATTTGATCCAGGTTCAAGGGTACTCAGCCACGGCGGCCGGCGCGGCGTTCCTGCCATTTGTCATTATCATGTTCTCTTTGTCGCGCTGGTCTGGCGGGCTTGTCGATCGTTTTGGCGCGCGGCTCCGCGGTGGTAGTGCTCGGCCTGGGGATGGCGGTCAGTGTCGCGCCGTTGACGACCACCGTCATGGGTTCCGTCAAAGAGCAGCAGGCCGGAGTTGCTTCAGGAATCAACAATGCCGTCTCCCGAGTCGCTGGGCTGCTTGCAATTGCGATATTGGGTGTGGTGATGCTGCAAATGTTCGGTCGCGGTCTTGATCGGCATCTGGCTCGCATCGATGTCGGAGAAGATGTGCGACATTCACTTTCAGAACAACGCGTGAAGCTGGCAGGAGTTGAATTTCCCGCGGATGTGAGTCCTGAGATACGAAGTCAGCTTGAGCGCGCAGTGAGCGATTCATTTATTTCCGGGTTCCGCGTGATAATGCTCATCGCCGCCGCTCTGGCCCTGGGGGGCGCGCTCAGCGCGGCGCTGATGATCGGAAGGCCAGGGCGCTGATAGTTGTTTGGAATATCCCCGTCTCAGCTCCGTAGGAGCGTAATGTTTATAGTTAATCGGCTAGTTTAATAATCCAGCTCCGTAGGAAAGACATGTTTTCTACGGCTGGTCATTCAAGCGAACGAGTAGCATTTCGCTCCTACGGAGCTTGCGAAATAGTTCTGGGTCGTTGTGCTATAAACATTGCGTCCCTAACGGGACTACCTGAATGAGCAAGGGAGGGAAGAACTATGAAATGTCCACACCTTAGTCAGCTCAGACCTGTCACACCGAGCGGCGACGTTTGTGAGGATTGCGTGCTCATCGGTGATGAATGGGTGCATCTGCGAGAGTGCATGACCTGCGGTCGCGTCGGTTGCTGCGATTCTTCAAAGAATCGCCACGCGACGCGGCATTTCCGCCAGAGCCATCATCCGATTATCAAATCACTCGAGCCCGGCGAAGACTGGGGCTGGTGCTACCTGGATGAAGTGATGTTTGATTCGTTGTGAGAGTTCTTCTCGGCGAAGACGTGAAAAGAAGGCCCATCTAGCTAGATAAAGAGATCCGCTGGCACGTGGAAGTAATCAGCCAACGCTCTCGCGTGAGTTTTACTGATCCCTCGCTTGCCATTGAGTACTTCCGAGGCGATACCCTTCGAGCCAAATACCTCCCAAAGGTGACTCTGTTTTGCGCCGCGTGCTTCCATTAAATGCTGTAAGACTTCCAGAGGTTTGGCTTCCTTCGGATGATAATATCTCATTTCAAAATCTTCGATGAGTCGCGCAAGAAGCTTTAGAAGTTTCTCTTCCTCCGGCGAAATCGCCTCGCCCTTATCCATTAGCTTTTCAACAATCGCCAGCATTCGCTCATTCTCATCTTCTGTCTTGATGTCTGCGTACATGGGTTCAAACCGTATTTCGGTAGTAAGCGGTAGTTGTTCTCATGCCGAGGACATTCTGTCAAGCTTTGCTGCGTAGTCAAACAGTTGCGTTCGACTCGGACAGACTTTCACGAGCCTGCGGAGCAGGCGGAAGCATAAAGCCTGGGGTGGAGCGCAGCGGAACCCCAGGATTCGAGCCGCACAATAATCACCAACGCTTTAGCGGGCGACAGCCGCCCCCAGCATCAATCGCTCTGTCGCCCGCTCATGCGGGCTTCGTGAATTCGTGTCGCGCGGTGACCCAGGGTTGCGCTCGCAAAGCTCGCTACACCCTGGGCTTTATGCTTCGACCTGCTCCGCAGGCTCGTCCTAGAGTTTCAATGGTCGATGGATATCAAAGCAAAGCTCTTGGCTAGTATGATAGATTGCAATTTGAGGATCCCAAGAGTGAAACGTAAATATCTTTGGCTGACATTGCTGGTTGTTGCCGTACTTGCCGCGCTCTTTATCGGTGAGTTTGTGTTTACCCGCAGTGGCCGGGAGTATTCATCCGACCTCAATCAACTCCGCGCGCAGTTTAATCAGGACAAAGGCAAGGTGCGGCTGCTGCTTCTGCTGTCGCCTACTTGAGTGGGTTGTCTTCGGGGGGCTTCCGAAGTGCAAGAGACCACACTCGCGAAAGTGACCGACCCAAACCTGCGTGTCTATGTCGTATGGACTCCGATGCTGGCGCCGGATTTTGAATTCACGGTTAAGCGAGCGACAACGCGCGTGCCGGATGCGCGGGCCACTCACTATTGGGATCGCAACGGACAGTTGTCGAAAGACTACGCCAGCGTGATGCAACTTGGTTCAGGCATGAAGGCGTGGGACGTTTATTTGGTTTACGGTCGTGATGCCGAGTGGAAAGATGCGCCGCCGGCGCCATACTACTTTATGGACAAGATTGGGCTGGGGCACGAGCTAGATGGTGACAAGCTCGCGATCGAAGCGAAGACACTGCTTGAAGGAACCAGGTGAAGCGCGCGAACTGTGCTCGCAATTCGCGCACGTCCCTCGCGTGGCGTTCTTGCCGGTTCAACCACGGCTCACGGTCGATCTAAAGACACGAACAAATCAGACTCGATATGATGCCGCTAAAATGCAGACCAGCCAGACGAGTAGAAATGCAAGCAAAGCCGCGACGGCACACAGGACGTAGGCCAATGAAGTCTCGATCAGCTGCGGAACCTTTTTTGTCTCTGCCATAACATGCACCCGGGGTGAGCTTCGACCTCTCGAGCAGCTCGGTAGTTGAAGTAGATGTGCATTGCCGTAACACCGGTTAACCCAGAAAACTCAAGGTTCGTTGCCCTGGCTTTGCCGCTTGGATTACAATGAGCCCGCTTCGGACTTGTCGAACCAGTTGTTCCTGGATGCTTTCAGAATGTGCGCCCTGAGCTTAGCGGTGAGGCGATAGCAAGTCCTCAGGAAGCGCTCAAGAATTCCTCAAAGATTTTTCTCAAAGCCGTTTATGGGCGAGCAAGAGAGTCATTTCTATGAGTTTGGCCGGTTCCGCCTGGACGCGGCTGAGCGTGTGCTTTTGCGTGATAGTGAGTTCGTCCCTTTAACCCCCAAAGTTTTCGACATCCTGCTGGCGCTCGTCGAGCGCGGCGGTCGCATAGTAGAGAAAGACGAGCTGATGAAGAAGGTTTGGCCGGACACGTTTGTCGAGGAAGGCAACCTAACCCAGAATGTTTCCGTGCTTCGGAAAGCCCTCGGCGAGAGTTCCGGCGGCCCGCAATTCATCGAGACGATCCCCAGGCGCGGCTATCGGTTCGTCGGAACCGTGCGGCAAGCCAGAGATGGCCAGATAGGTAAGGACCTCACATCAGTGGCCGTCATCGAAGAGTCGCGCGCACCGCAGCGCGCCCTCATCGACCGAAGCATGCACGCATCGGCGTCGTTGGAGCCGGTCAACGTCGATCGCAGCGCTTTTGAAAACGGAGACACAGGGCCAACCTTGCAAGGTGTATCGCGCGTTCCATTCGGATTGGGACTTAAGAACCGCGCCTTCATGCTCACCCTGGGGACGGCGGTTCTGGCGGCTGTGGTCGCCGTAATCTATTTCGCCGGACGCGGCAAAGCTGGAGACAGCACCGCCAGCCCGATCGAATCGATAGCCGTGCTGCCGTTTGCCGATGACGCGGCTGACACGGATGCTGAATACCTTAACGACAAGATCGCCGAGAGTCTCATCAACAGTCTTTCCAAACTGCCCAAGTTGCGAGTGGTTCCGCGCAGTGTGGTAGCGAATTACAAAGGCAAGGAATTCGACCCACGCAAAGTTGGGCGCGACTTGAACGTGCGCGCAGTCGTCACTGGGCGAGTGCATCGTCACGGCGATACTATTAGCATTCAAGCGGACTTGATTGACGTGGAGAATGTCGCGCAGATCTGGGGACAGCTTTATGATCGGAAGCTATCGGACATTCTGCTGGTGCAGGAAGACATTTCTCGCGACATATTCGAGAATCTGCGTCTGAAACTGAACGTCGAAGAGAAGAAAAAGCTGGAGGCTTATCGTCTCTATTTAAAGGGCCGTAACGCGTGGAACAAACGCACCGAAGAGGGCTTACAGCAGGGGATTGATTATTTTCAGCAGGTCATTGATATGGACCCCAGCTACGCTCCCGCCTATGCCGGGCTGGCGGATTGTTACGACATGCTGGTGGTCTACGGCGTTCGTCAGCCGAAAGATGGTTTTCCAAAAGCGAAGGACGCGGCCATCAAAGCCCTGGAGATCGACGAGACGTTGGCTGAAGCGCATACGTCGCTGGCCTTTATCAAGTTCCGCTGGGACTGGAACCGAGTTGAAAGCGAACAAGAGTTTCAACAAGCCATCAAACTCAAGCCCTCCTACGCGCCCGCTCATCAATGGTACAGCTCTTACCTGGTCGCGCTTGAGCGCTTTGACGAAGCGATCGCGGAAGCTAAGCGCACTCAGGAACTGGAACCGCTATCGTTTATCGCGAGTTCTCATCTGGGATGGATTCTGTATTTGTCGGGCCAGAACGATCGGGCAATCGAGCAATGCACGAAGATACTGGATCTCGATCCGAACTCCTTTCCGGCGATGAGGTATCGCGGCCTCGCATACGAGCAGAAGGGAATGTATGCGGAAGCAATCGCGGATTTTCAGAAAGGAGTCAAGCTTTCCGGCAGCCCGCTGATGCTGGCGCTCCTGGGCCATGCCTATGCGGTTTCGGGCAAGAAAACGGAAGCTCAGCAGGTGCTCGGCGAGTTGCGCGAGTTGCAGGGCCGGCGCTACGTCTCGCCATACACAGTCGCAGCGATCTACGCGGGACTTGGCGACAAAGATCAGGCGTTCAAATGGCTGGAGAAAGCGTACGATGAGCGCGACATCTGGTTGATGAACCTGAAAGTCGATCCGGTTTTCAATAAGCTTCGATCCGATCGACGGTTCCCGGATCTGCTGGCGCGCACCGGTCTCAGGCCCTGAATATTTGCAGAGACGCGCCTCTTTATCCGCCTTTTCTTCCCAACAAATCAAAGCTTGTCCTACATCCGCAAAGAGGAGAAGAGTAGATGGAACAACGTAACGTGACATGGTACCGGTGGGATGACATGCCGAAGGAGCAGGTGTCCGACGTGCTCGACCGCCGATTGATCACGGGCGACCGCGTGATGTTAACGCATGTGTACCTCAAGAAGGGCGCGATTGTTCCCAGACACTCGCATGAGAACGAGCAAATCACGTACATCCTCGAAGGCGGACTGCGATTCTGGATCGGCCCGGACGAGTCAGAAGTGATCGACGTGTTGGCGGGCGAGGTTCTGCACATCCCGTCGCTGGTGCAACATAAAGCAGAGGCACTCGCGGATACAGTTGATGTTGATGTATTCAGTCCGCCGCGGCAAGACTGGCTTGATAAGACCGATGATTATCTTAGGCAGAAGTAAACGGTAAACCGTAAACTGTGAACCGCAAGTCTGACTCTGTTCTGCCCACCACTTGTCCCGGTTTACGGTACGCGGTTCACAGTTCACGAACAGTTATGGATCTGGGACTGAAGGAAAAAGTCGCATTGGTCGCCGCCGCCAGTCGCGGACTCGGCCGCGCCGTCGCCGAGGAACTGGCCGCGGAAGGCGCATCCTTGGTCCTCTGCGCGCGCGGAACGGAAGCGCTCAATCAGACGTGCGCCCACATTGAACAAACCGCCGGAGCTCCCGTCGTTGGGGTGATCGCGGATGTATCGATCCCTGAGGATGTGTCTCGCGTTGTTCATTCCGGTCTTGAGAGATTTGGCCGCATCGATATCCTGGTGACCAACGCCGGTGGCCCGCCCGCCGGTCAGTTCGAGGCTTTGAGTCGTGAGCAATGGCAAGCCGCAACACGCCTAACGTTGTACAGCGCACTGGAATTGACGCGTCAGGTTCTACCGGGAATGAAGGAGCGGTGCTGGGGCCGCATTCTAAACATCACCTCAATTGCCGTAAAGCAACCGGTGGAAAATCTTATGTTGTCGAACAGTTTGCGCGCGGCGGTGACCGGATTTGCGCGAACGCTGGCGAACGAAGTAGCGCCCTGCAATATTACGGTCAACAACATATTGCCGGGTTATACACGAACTAAACGCGTTGAAGAGTTGGCGCGGATGATGTCTGAGAAAGAGGGAATCAGTCCGGCGGACTTTACGGCCAGGTGGGAAAGAGAAATCCCCATGCGGCGACTCGGTGAACCACGCGAATTCGCCGCGTTGGCCGCGTTCCTGGTTTCTGAACGCGCAAGCTACATTACCGGCACTTCGATCCCAGTCGATGGCGGGTGGATCAGGTCGTTGCTCTAATCCGCGGTGCGGATCGGCGATTCTCAAATAGAAGGTGGGGCACAGAGTCCACAAATGGTCCAGAGGCGCAAGAGAACTGAGGTTAAGCTGGCGCAGGCGGAGTCTGCGGCGCCTGATGTGATAGTAGATTTCATATTCGATGACGGTTTGTTCTTCATCTCTATAAGCAACATCAGCGACAAACCGGCATATAAGGTTGCCGTCAAATTCGAGTGCAAGCTCTTAGGACCAGGCGGCAAGGACATCGCTGCCCTCCCGCTTTTCCGGAACATTGAGTTTCTCGCTCCGCATAAGGAGATCGTTACGTTTCTGGATAGCAGTGGATCGTATTTCAGCAGAGGCGGACCAACGAAAGTTTCCGCGCGGGTTTCGTATCAGGATTTCCAGGGAACCAGGAAGGTCGCGACGATCAATCACGATTTGGAAATCTATCGTGAGATCGGCTTCATCCGTCGACCGAAAGGCAACGATTAGGAATCAACCGAAACAAAGGAGAGCGCAAATATGCCGCGAGTAGACCCTTACAAAAACTTTCGGTTTCTGGTGGAGATCGAAGGCATCACGCAGGCGGGTTTTTCTGAATGTAGTGGCTTTGGCTCAGAGGTCGAAGTAATCGAATATCGCGAGGGCGGCGAGCCGACCTCGGTGCGGAAACTGCCCGGCAGGGTTAAGTACCCCAATATCACGCTCAAGTGGGGGGTTACCGATTCCAGGGAACTCTACGACTGGCACCGTGCCGTCTTGCAGGGACAGATTCAGCGCAAGCGCGGCGCCATCGTTTTGCTTGATGACGCTGGGGCCCCGAAGGTCAGATGGGTTTTCTTCGATGCCTGGCCCAGCAAATGGGACGGCCCGGATCTTTGCGCGAAGGGCAACGACGTCGCTATCGAGACCCTGGTAATAACTTGCGAAGGGCTCGAGCTCGTTGAGTGACCAGGCATCGTTTCTGCGCTTCGTCCCATTCCAGGCTGCCACGACGGAGCACGCCAGCGAGATCTTCACGCATTAGGAATCGTCTTTGGATCAGATCCGTTGCCGCTTGCACACAGGCCGAGATACTGCGCTTTTAAAGGAAGGAAAGTTTGATGAGATCCAGAGGCTATTTCTATGGCGGGCTAACTACGACTCTCAACATCATTCTCTACGCCCTCACATTCGGAAACTATCTCTGGCTCGAGGGCCGGGTTCGCGATGGCTTTTTCAGTAACTGGCTCAGAAGATTTGGCTATCGACCCAGGAGGTTTGTTCTACCAGCGACTGAGGAGGAAATCGCTAATCTCGTCAGGAATTCGACGGGCTTGCGGGTCTTTGGCGCAGGACATTCCTTCAACAACGGAGTGGTCGCCGACGACACTCTAATTTCCCTGGATCGCTACAGCGGGGTGATCTGGAAGGACCTGAAGAACCAGCGAGTCGCGCTTAAAGGTGGCACTAGGGTGCGGGACGTTTCGAAGTTGTTGTTGGGCGAGGGACTGGCTTTTGAGAACTTGCCTTCCCACGACGCGCAGAGCATCGCCGGTATCATCTCTACCGACGTGCATGGCACCGGCAGAGACTGGGGTTTTGTCAGCCAGGAGGTCGTTAGTCTCAAGCTGGTGGACGGCAAAGGCGAGGTTCGCGAGTGCCGGCCAACGGACGATCTTTTCAAAGCTGCTATTGGCGGGATTGGCGCCTGCGGGATCATCACTGAAGTTGTCGTGCAAGCCGTGGATCGTTTCAACGTCGAGCAAAAAGTCGACATCTCAACATGGTCGTTCGTTAAGGACAATCTCGATCGTCTGCTGCAGGAAAACACTCACCTGAGTCTCTACCTGTTTCCCTTCACGGACCGGTGTCAGATAAACACCTGGAATCCCACGCTTAAGGACAAGTCGCCTCTGGGACCGCTGCGAGAGTTTGTCGACATCTCGTTCGACGCCTTGGCGGCGGCCTGGTTGGGAAACCTCGTGGCCTATTCCCGGTGGCTTCACCGTCTATCTGATTTCATCCACCGGTTCAAACGGGGAACAGATTTGGTGATGGAAAGCTACAAAGCTTTCAACCGAACTATCTATCACCTGCATCAGGAACTGGAGTTCGCCGTGCCTTTCGAGAATACCGTCGACGTGTGCGAACGATTTCTCAAGCTCTATCAAGAGATGTACCGGAGGGAGAAGCTGCCTTACACGCTGCTCGAAGTTCGCTTCACTCCCGCCGGCCATGACCGGACTTTGATCGGGCCGGGCCGAGAGCGTCAGTCAACGTGGATTGATCTGTTAGCTGACGATTCCCATGGCTTCGAAAAGTATTTTGCGGAAGCTGAAAAGTTGATGAGAGAGGTCGACGCTCGGCCGCATCCTGGGAAGTTCAATGAGACTTTTACAAAAAAAGACCTGATGCGGCTGCACGGGGAACATTTTGTAAAGTTCCTCGATCTCGTAAAGCAACACGATCCCGAAGGCAAATTTGCCAACGAATTTACCCGCCGGATGTTCTGGGACGACCAGTTATTGGTGGAAAAAAGTTAAGTTTCGCTTCCGAAGATGTGGTGAGCCGAGCAGGACTCGAACCTGCGACCCACTGGTTAAAAGAGTGGTTAAGCGGGGTTCCATCGAGTCACGGCTCTTACGATCTATTAACATTTCACACAGGTTGCAGCCTCGGAGTACATCTTGTGACAACCATTCATACCTGTTTGCCGGTATTCACGTCACAAATTTGCCACAAAGAATCCGCACTCGGAGGTGGTCTCCTGTCTTCATTGAACCGCAGACACGATGCTGCGATCGGTAGTCTTTGCACGGAGCCGCTTGAAACTTGTAGCTCACCTGCTGGAGATCGTTTCGAGGTGGGGTCTCATGTTTGATGCATGAGATCACATAGGTGCGCAAGCCTCAAAGTGATGGGGTTAGGTGTTTGGGTTGGCGGCATCTTTTCACGCTTTACACAATTGTCTTGTAATACTCCCACTGCTGCTTCTGCTTCGCCAGGAACGTTACGAACCCGGCAGCTTGCCGCAGGCTATTGAGATTCCTGTCTGTCTCGAACAGCGGAAAACACGGAAAGCCATCATCGGCGGTTGTCTCCAACCACTTGACTGCCTGCTCAGGTTTACTCATCAGCGCGTAGGCGCACGCAATGTGATAGGCCGTGTGGTGAAAGTGACCGAACCCTTTTCCTTTCTCGATCGCCAATTTGATCTTGTCTTCCGCCACGCGCTCCTGCCCTGCTGAGGCGGCCAGAACCGCCTGAATACTCGTGAAGAGACCGCCGGCATCCTCTGGATTATTTTTCAAAAGCTGCTCAAGCAACGCAGACGCTTCTTCTTTTTTTCCGAGATTGAAAAGCGCCCATGCAATCTGGTGTCCGACCAGTGCGGGATTCGCGCCCTGCGGAATCGCGCGCAGTACCGAAAGCGCCTCGTCGTACCTGCCCTGAAAATTCAGTGTCTGCCCGATCCGGAATTGGGCGAGATTATTGTTGGGATCCGTCGTCAGAGCGAGTTGTGATTCGCGAAGCGCTTCGGCAAAAGCGCCGATGTGACAATAGACGAGCGCAAGTTGATTGCGCGCTTCATCCAGATTTGGGTTTAGCGCCAGCGCCTGTCGATATTC